>BNJU01004077.1_pt1 | contig 77719 bp, 105 predicted proteins | sample 8539281 | NCBI WGS metagenome assembly BNJU01 (sample SAMD00202456, study PRJDB9452) | human saliva metagenome | isolation source: human saliva | place: Japan
CAGCGTAGTCCTCGCAGGTTATTTTGCGTGGCATGGGGAAACAGTGGGTCACTACGGTTGGTGGTTTGGTGGAACGCCCAGAGCGCTGATCGTCGGGCGAAGGAATTGGTTTATCCGGTTTGGGGTGCTGCACGCTATTGATGTCGCTATATGGCTGCTGGCTGCAGTACGCGTTTACGGTTGCGCTCACCGCGGCAGCACAGTCACCGCGCTCTGATGATTCAGTGCGCGCGCCATCGAGCGGGCGAAACAACCCTCGCCGAGGAGATGAACCAGGTGGCGGCGCGTGATCTTACCGCCACTGCACCTTGCTGGGTGGCGGATTGTTGCTTTGCCAGTCTGTGGCGCATAGTGCTTAATGTCGCGCATGACCTGTACGTTGCTGGGCCGGGTGGTGGCCGTCGGTGGAACAGTTGCGGAGAACTGAACGAGTTGTGGCGTCGATACCGCGGGCCGGATTCCTTAGTGCGGGCCGCCATGCGATCCTATGCGCGCTACTGATGGAGGCCGGCTCATCATTGGCTTCTTTCACGACACTGCTTGGTGAACTTGACAGTAGTGCAGGAGCAGTGGCTGATCAATCTACTGAATCGGAAGGTGATACCGATCGCCTGCACCGGGAAACCGACATGGCGGTGTGTGGCTTGTGCACCACGCCGGAACGTTCACAACTGTAGCTGAACGCTTGAAACCAGAAGTGCTGTACGAGGCGTTTGTGGAGCATCGTGAGTCCTGGCGTTTCTTGAGGTTCTGGCCTTTGACTGGGGGGACAGCCAACGTTTTCGCGTCTTATGGAGTAAAAAGAATCAGGCGGTGGTGTTGATGAGCGTAACTTAAACGCAGTGGCGTGACGTCGTTTTTTGGCGAGTTGACAAAATGCCAGCGGCCCTGCAGAGCTGGCAATGTCGAACCGAGCAGCCTTTACGGAAGCACACATTGTTTCTTTGATGGTGACGGGTGGGCTTAGCATTTCCGGAAGAAATTACAGTGGTGAGGTAAAACTGTTCGTGCGGATTGCCGGGATGAGTTCGCAGTGCATATTGCGCGGCACCGTCGATTGGCGCTTCAGCCCCAGTGGCTACATGGATCTGACATGAAAATTGGTACGGTATGCCCTCACTTCTTTGACGAGCCAGGAGTCTCACATATCTCTGACTTCATTGAGCATTTTATAGCTCGGGCATCATGTTGAGGTGTTGGGCCGTGTTCTGGATAACACGACGTCCCTCCTCGTCACAAAGGCGGGCGTTCCATACCCACCAGCCATAACGTGGTTCCGGCACGATCGCGTTAGCCGCACATGGACCGCTACATATCCGCAGCTTTATCACCAATGGCACTTGGACGTGTTGCATATCCATGAACCCAACTCACCGAGCGACCCATGCGTACGTTACGGCAGGTCGAGGGGCCCATCGCGTACCCGTCTTCGGCAGTGGCTCGCTGCCGCTTATGGCGGCCTGCCTGCTCCGACCCCTGCTGAAGATTCGCGGGGACGTAGTCTCAGAAATGGCGAGTGGTGCTGCAAGTTGAACAGCTGGGTGGTGACTCATGTTGATTCCCATCGGTGTGGACACACAGCACGGTTTAGGAAGCCCAGGGCGCTCGGTGCTGAGGATGATGAACGCCTGCTAGAGATTGTTTTTCAGACGCTTGATGAGCCGTTATAGTGCGTTTGCATTATTTGCCGCAGCTTCCGGCCTGCGCAACGCCTTCATTGCACAGTGATTGGCGGTGGTAACTCGGCACCCCGCAACGTCACCTACGCTGGTCGCGCGCGGGAGTAGCAGACTTTTGGGACGAGCAGACATCGGCGCCTGCCCCCAACACAGGAGGCAAAGAGAGCTTTTGGCATCGTCTTAGTGGGAGGCTATGGCCGCGGTTGCGCTGTGGTGGCAAAGCGACATTGAGGTGTCTGCACGGTGCACGCCGATCTCGTCGAACCCGCCGGACGCCGATATTTCCGTCAATGGTGATACGCCATCTGCGCCCACTTCAACAGCCATCGACGCCCCGACACCCGCCAGCGCTTCAACAACGTGGCCGAGCAGGGGCTGCGGCTTGACTGACAAGTTTCAGAAGAAGTCACGCGTCTATGAGACGGTGGCCGATGGGAACGAAAGTGCACACAAGATGATGATCGTCTATATTTTTGCTCACCATGTCGCTCACGGCGTTGATGCTGTGGGCGTTTTTCACGGCACACGTCTTAACCGCTCGCACATTTCGCACCGACCTTTGGTATCACTGGGTAATCCCTGCAAGCTGCGTTGATAAGAGCCGCAGGTGACAAAGCGATCCCTCTCGAGGCAGCGCGCAAGCGTCGCTGAAAGTGTCCCGTTAACCATAATGTCATCAGCGCACGAGCCTGGTGATGATCCTTACTGAGCATATTAGTAAAAGGAATCGCAGCTGTCGTCCCAGGCGGTTATGTTATTATCATCAGATTCGACAACCAGGTCCAGCTTGCTCGACGTTTATAACGACGCCGTGAGGATACCGCACTGAACACGTCCACTAGTGCGGATCCTCCGTTTGGGGAACGGCGCGCTACCGAACTATTTTGAGCTAGCCGACACGCCGGGGATGTCTGAGCGGTGGTTTGACGGCGTCGAAAGGCAGTGGCCGTAAAACTGCGGTGACAGCGAGGATCGTAGCTAGGAATAAGCATATTGTAGTCACAACAGCCACAGCTGTAACAAAGACCCCAAATGTTCGATTTATGCGGACAAATAGTTCCGGCGAACCCGCACCTTTTGTGGATAGCATCAGCATGTTGAATGGTACGGATGCGACAACGGATTAAGGAGAGCGGAATGGCAATATCGCGTTCCCAAGTCCTCTTCCGGTGGTGCCAGATCGTTGCCGCGGTGGCGGATACTCGGGAGCGGGTGGTTTTCGCCGGTGTCTCAGGGACGGCGGTAGACGATTTTACGTGTCAACCCTGTGGCCTCTGCTGAGAAACCGCGGGCGATTTCCGGAGACACACGGTCGTTTGCACTTGGTGTATCAAGACAATCACCGCCCCATGTCGGTGGGAAGAATCTCGACCCCGCCGCCGCACATACGCCGCAAAGAGTACCTATGAGCGAGGAGATCACCACGCCGATGGAGGTGCCCACGCAGTCACCGCTCACCGCGGCAAGGTGAAAATGACGCACGGTACCCAGAACCACTGCCGGCCGAGTGCAAGCGGTATCGTTCGCTGTGTACTACGATGAGACCCATCACTGGAAACCAGTAAATTCCATCTCGTCGAGCGACCGCCGCGTACTGACCACCGAAGTGGATCACCTTTCCTATGGTCAGATTTTTGTTACTGCGCCAACGCAGGTATTGGAATCCATAACCGCAGTTGGGAAGCCGATGACATTTCGGTCAGGGCATTGGCGATTTTGCATGTGAGCGCTGCAATACCCCTGGAAGAAACCAGCTACACGGCGGCTATTCCGCCAACCAGTAACGCGGCACCCAGCCAACTTGCAACACCATCAACTGTGCCTGATCAACGTTCTTCTGAGTCGATCACCCACCCGGTGCAGTGCCCTCTGAAAAGCGCTCTGATGCCCCTCTGAGGTGCAGAAACCGCAGAAGCAGGCACAGTTACCGTGACTGAGTTCGAGTCATTCCGTCCTATTGACTACAATGGTCAGATGAAAGCCCGGCTTCGCTGGAACACATACCAGTCTCAACAGGAGCGGCGCCATAAACGCCAATTCCTGCGTTGATTCCCATACCTGACAAAGAGGGCATTATAGGCGGAGCAACGCCGATAATTTCCTGTGTTACCAAGGGCCAGCTACACAAGAAACGCCTTCTGTGTACTGCTCACGCGACCCAAAGATACCACGATGATCGTGTTGCCTTATACAGGTGAATTTCGACAGCTACAAGAGCCGACGCGCCCGTGGAGAATCGATTTGAAGACGGTAAGAGCTGCGTAGCCATCCGGTGGCGGCGCGCGTGGGAATAGCCCAGGATGACCCGGTGGTACACTCATCGGTGTGACAATGGGACAGCGACTGTGCTGGATCCATGTTTGCGATTGCTTCACAGGCAGAACCATTTGACAATGGATAGATGCCCGTGGTGATGTCTGGGATTTGCCTCAAATTGGAGATATGGGTATCACGACACGCCAACAACATCCCCACACCTGTTGGGGTAAAAGAGAGTTTACTATGCGTCTTATGCGCAATGAGTTAGAAAGGCCTGCGGTAGATGCGACCTCAATACGCGGCCGGTCGTGCTACCGCGGGGGTGATTGGGGTCTGCGCCCTGCGTGACTGCGGCGCAGACCCCGCTTTATATATTTTATGTTCTAGGGTATGCCCAATGCCAGAGTCCCACGCCACGTTTGGTTAGACTGAACAGGTCCGTCTAGCATTGGGCTTGAAATAACCCGTGAGCTGCAGGAGATCAACACCACAATGAGCACCAACCCCACCCATGGTACTGCCCGCCGTGCGAGGATTGGCTGAGATGTTGAAGGGCGGCGTGATTATGGACGTCGTCACCCCAGAACAGGCGAAAATCGCCGAGGACGCTGGTGCGCACCGCCGTGATGGCGTTGGAGCGTGCTCGCTGATATTCGCGCATCGGGGCAGTGCGTCCAGGATGTCCGATCCGGACATGACTCGAGGGCATCATCAATCGCAGTATCCATTCCTGTGATGGCCAGCGCGCATCGGGCATTTTTGTTGAGGCGCAGGCGCTGCAGTCACTGGGGCGTTGATTTCGACTGATGAATCTGAAGTGCGACCCGGCCGACTACTCAATCACATTGATAAATTCGACTTCACGGTTCCTTCGTCTGTGGAGCAACCAACCTGGGTGAGGCACTGCGCCGAATCAATCGAGGCGCGGCCACGATTCGCCTCTCAAGGGTGAGGCAGGTAGCGAGTGATGTCTCCAATGCCAGACGCATATGCGCACCATCCGCGCGGAGATTAACTGGTTGGAAGTCCATGGCCGAAGATGAACTGTAGCGTAGCGGCCAAGGAGCTGCAGGCACCCGCACGAGCTGGTTCGCGAGGTAGCCGAAACGGGCAAGCCTCCCGTAGTGCTGTTTATCTGGTGGACTGCGACGCCCTGCCGACGCCGCAATGATGATGCAACTGGGTGCCGAGGGGGTGTTCGTGGGATCCGGTATTTTCAAGTCCGGCGACCCCGAGAAGCGCGCACGCGCCATTGTACAGGCCACCCAGAACTATGAAGACCCGGCGACCATCGCGCAGGTTTCTCGCGGTCTGGGCGAGGCTATGGTGGGCATCAATGTTGATGACATTCCTGTTCCGCATCGCCTGGCAGAGCGCGGCTGGTAACTCCATTAGCCATCGGCGTGCCCCTCAGGGGCATTTTTGTTGGCTTCTGCTGATGGTGCCGTATCCTCTGGCCATGGCTGATATTGAATCTCATTCTGAATGTGGAGCACATTGATCGCGATATTTTCCGCGGTCCTGTAGTGGAGTCGAACCTGCAACGTACTTTTGGCGGTCAGGTGGCCGCGCAGACGCTTGTTGCGGCGACTAAAACCGTGGGCGATGAATATCAGGTGCATTCGCTGCATGATGTTTGTTGCCCCGGTCGCTCTACCGAACCCACGGTTTTTATGGTGGACCGCATCCGCGATGGCAGGAGTTTTTTGTTCCCGCCAAGTGAAGGCGGTACAGGACGGTCAAGCGATTTTTGTGATGCAGGCCAGTTTTCCATCGTGAGCGGGTGACCAGGGCATTTCACACCAGGATAGGATGCGCGCCGTTCCAGATCCTGAATCAATAGTTATGGATACCTCCAGCATGCACCAGCACCACGAAGGCACTGTTGGAGTGAATGGTCCGAAGTGGGATCATTCGGGTTGTTCCTGAGTGATCAGTTTCAACACAACCCCTACACGCCAAGCCAACAGGTGGTATGGTTCCGCTCGAAAGCGAAACTGCCTGACGATGATACTTTTCACGTGTGCACTTTGACGTACATGTCCGATATGACGCTGCTGCAATCGGCGCTGGTTCCACACCAGGATGCTCAGGTTCAGGAGGCGTCGCTGGATCACGCGTTATGGTTCCTTCGTCCGTTTCGTGCCGACGATTGGCTGCTGTATGATCAGGTCTCGCCTTCTGCGGACAATGGTCGTGCTTTGACTCAGGGCAAGATTTTTGACCGGCAGGGAAACCTGGTGGCAGTTGTGACGGCAGGAGGGTTGGCGCGTAGTCTCAAACCCTGGCAATCAAAAGCCATTCCTCTTACCACCTTGACGTAAAGGCAGACAACAGTGATCGGTATTTTGGCCGTGCAAGGCGGCGTCCGTGAGCATGAGCTTGTTCTAGATGAGCTGGGGGTTCAACATCGTCAGGTGCGCCGTGTGGAGCACCTCAACGGACTTTCTGGGATTATTCTCCCCGGTGGCGAATCCACCACCATGTCTAAACTCCTTGAACTTGGTGGTCTACTGCGCCCGCTTATCGACGCCTTGACATCCGGCCTTCCTGCATACGGCACATGCGCCGGCATGATTCTGCTGGCATCAGAGGTGTTGGATACCCGGCCCGACGCGCGGTGCCTCGGCGCGCTCGATATCACTGTTCGGCGTAATGCTTTCGGGCGTCAGGTGGATTCTTTTTGAAGCGGACCTTGATTTCCACGGTATAGACTCCTGGTTCCTGCGGTGTTTATCCGCGCCCCGTGGGTTGAGCGCGTTGGTGATGGGGTTGAAGTGCTAGCCACAGTGCCGTCGGGTCCTGCGTCTGGCGCAGTGGTGGCGGTGCGTAGCGGTCGTGTACTGGCAACGTCATTTCACCCCGAATGCACCGAGACGCCCGCGTACATGAGATGTTTCTTGCCATGGTGTCGGAGGCAGGCTATGTGCACGAAGTATAATTGCGATTCCCTAATACTGTTTACAGTGACGACGAAAGGTTTTTGATGTCCGGCCACTCAAAATGGGCAACCACCAAGCATAAGAAGGCCGCGAACGATGCTAAGCGGGGCAAGGAATTTGCCAAGCTGATTAAAAACATCGAAGTCGCGGCACGTACCGGCGGTGGTGATCCAGCAGCCAACCCAACGTTGGATGACATGATCAAAAAGGCCAAGAAGGCTTCGGTCCCCAACGACAATATCGAGCGTGCCCGCAAACGCGGTTCTGGTGAAGAAGCAGGCGGAGCCGACTGGGAAACCATTATGTACGAAGGTTACGGCCCCAATGGTGTAGCAATACTCATTGAATGCCCTGACCGATAACCGCAACCGTGCGGCGACGGAAGTACGTACCGCTATGACGAAAAACGGCGGAAACATGGCCGAGTCTGGTTCAGTGGCGTACTTGTTCACCCGCAAGGGCGTGGTGTTGGTGGCCAAAGGCGAGCTCACCGAGGATGACGTCCTGATGGCTGTGCTGGACGCTGGGGCCGAAGAGGTCAACGACTTAGGCGAACAGTTCGAGGTTGTCTCTGAAGCTGCTGACATGCTGGCGGTAAAGAATGCGCTGACGGAAGCGGGGATCGATGTGGATGAAGCGGATTCCGATTTCCGCGCATCCGTTCAGGTCCCTGCTCGAAGCTGATGGTGCGCGAGATTTTCCGAATCATTGATGCGTTGGAAGACAGCGACGACGTGCAAAACATGTACACCAACATGGACATTAGCGATGAGGTTGCCGCGCAGCTGGACATCTAGCGCCTGTATGAGTACCCCTGTACGGGCTCGGGAACGGTGGGGTATCGGGGCGTCGATAAAGCAACACTGCTGATCTGTGGCGCGTTCGGCCGCGGAATCGCAATTGTGTGCTAAGTTGATGGGGTGGAACTGAGCGGGAAAGGAACGATCGGCCGGTGAACTTGGAGGGGCTGCGCGTCATGGGCATCGACCCAGGACTGACGCGCTGCGGATTGTCGGTCGTGCAAGCAGGACAAGGTCGGGCGGTGCTTCCCGTCGCTGTTGGTGGTCCGTCACGCCGCCCAGCGCTGACCTTACAGAACGATTGCTGCGGCTCAGCAACGCCGTGAACGAATGGATGGATGATTACACCCCTGACGTTGTAGCGATCGAGCGCATCTTCGAACGCGGCAACGTGTCCACCGTCATGCACACCGCCCATGCTGTGGGAGTGCTGGTGCTTGCAGCGGCGCAACGCAATATTTCTGTGCACATGTACACGCCCAGCGAAGTGAAAAAAGCCGTGTCAGGCAATGGTCGTGCGGACAAAAAACAAATGACCGCCATGATTACCCGCATTCTCGGTCTTAGCGAAGCGCCTAAACCTGCCGATGCCGCCGATGCTCTTGCGCTAGCGGTATGCCACTGTTGGCGAGCACCATTACTGCTGCGCCAAGAACACACATATGCGCAAGCGGAGGCTCAACGCCGTCATCAACAAGGGCGGCTAGGAAAAGCTAAAGCTGATTTCAATGCCTCGAAGAAATCCACCTCACCAGCTCAAAGGAGTCCTCAACAATGATCTCATCCCTTCGCGGCCCCGTTATTGATATCGGACTCAATAGTGCTGTCGTGGAATGCGGCGGTGTTGGATACCTTTTCAGTGCCACCCCGCAAACCCTCGCTGAACTCAGTCGAGGCGAGGAAGCAACCGTGTTGACACTGCTGATCGTCCGCGAAGACTCCATGAGCCTCTACGGATTCAAAGATGCAGCAAGCAGGGATCTGTTTAGTACCTTGCTCGGGGTATCTGGGGTTGGGCCGCGCCTTGCCCTTGCCGTGCAGTCCGTGTTTAACACCGCCGACTTCGCACAGGCTGTGACTCGTGGCGATGCCAAAGCTCTCCAACGCGTTCCAGGCGTAGGCAAGCGTGGTGCTGAGCGCATGATCGTTGAACTTAAGAAAAGGTATCCGCGTTTGTTGATGCCGCTGCTGAGGGCAGTGATGGTTCTGCGGACCTCGCGACAGCAAACGCGGCGCCCTTGCCATACGGCAGCGCGGTGACGGAACAAGTTGTTGAAGCGCTCATGGGTCTGGGCTTCAACGAAAAACAGGCCACCGCTGCGGTAGAAAGCACCCTGGCGATGCACCCCGATGCCGATAATTCCACACTGCTGCGTGCAGCACTAGCCACGCTGTCAAGCTAGGACAAACAACTCAAAAAGCAAGGTAGGTTGTAGCCATGGCGGACGTGGAAAAAACAGAATTTAACCTTCCTGCAGGGTAAGGGCCCCGGAAGGGGAGGCGCACACGCCGGCGGCAGGCCGACTGACAGCGCGATCGATGCCAACGCCCAAGCCGGTGACAATGATCTGGAAACAAACTTGCGGCCGAAGAGCCTGGAAGAGTTTATTGGTCAGCCGAAGGTTCGCAATCAGCTCGACCTTGTGCTGACCGGTGCCCGGAACCGTGGTGTTGCACCCGACCACGTGCTGCTTTCTGGGCCGCCCGGACTGGGCAAAACAACAATGGCCATGCGATTATCGCTCAAGAGTTAGGCACCAGTCTCCGCATGACATCCGGTCCTGCGCTGGAACGCGCTGGGGACTTGGCTGCCATGCTGTCAAACCTGATGGAGGGCGACGTTCTTTTTATTGACGAGATTCACCGTATCGCCAGGCCAGCGGAAGAAATGCTGTACATGGCGATGGAAGACTTCCGCATTGACGTGATTGTGGGTAAGGGGCCCGGTGCAACGTCGATACCCTTGGAGATTGCCCCGTTTACCCTGGTGGGGGCGACGACGCGTTCGGGCATGTTGACTGGCCCGCTGCGTGACCGCTTTGGGTTTACGGCCCAAATGGAATATTACGATGTTCCCGATCTCACGCGGGTGGTTACACGTGCCGCAAAAATTTTGAATGTGAGCATTAATCATGATGCGGCTGAGGAAATTGCTTCACGCTCGCGAGGCACACCGCGCATAGCCAATCGCCTGCTTCGTCGCGTCCGTGATTTTGCCGAAGTGTATTCGGATGGGCACGTAGATTTAGGGGCTGCGAAGGCGGCGCTATTGCTGTTTGATGTGGATGAACGCGGGTTGGATCGACTTGATCGTGCGGTGCTGAATGTTCTGGTGAAGGGCCATGGCGGTGGTCCTGTTGGAGTCAGTACGTTGGCTATTGCGGTGGGGGAGGAACCGTCGACAGTTGAGGAAGTGTGTGAGCCGTATTTGGTGCGCGCTGGCATGATCGCTCGTACTGGTCGTGGACGGGTTGCCACTGCTGCCGCGTGGCGGCATGTAGGGTTGGAACCTCCCGAGGGGACAATAGGTGGCTATGAATAAAACTCGGTACATGGTATAGCTGGGGTGCGCCGACAAGGTTAAATCTGGCAGACTGTGACGTTATGGACGTGAACCAACTAGTGCTTCTTGGTTTGATACTTGTGGTTTTTCTTGCGCCAATGTTCTTTCAGATGCGTCGTCAACAGCGGCAGCTGAATGACATCAAGACTGTGCAGGAAGGGCTGGCAGTAGGCGATGCTGTTGTCACAAGTTCCGGTGTGCATGGGACAATCACAGCTCTGCGGCCCACCGAGATTGAGTTGGAGGTGGCACCAGGTGTGGTGCTTACCTGGGAGCGCGCGGTCATTGTGAGGCGTGCGACGCCAACCGAACCGGTGAGTAATTCCAATACACAACCCGGTGATAACGCTGAAAATGATTCAGCGTAACCTAATCATGTTAATGAAGCGTTAAGGCGCATCTTTTTGTTTTGTATATAAGGAGAAAGTCCATTGGCTTCACAAGGCCGAAGAACCCGTATTGGACAGTCGCGGTGGCCTAAACAGGCGCTTGCTTTTGTTTGTGCTGCTCTTGGCGATTGTCTACGCGCTCATCTTCTTCCTTCCTGATCGCAGTCCGATCCCAAAGTTGGGTATTGACCTGCAGGGCGGAACCCGCGTCACCCTCGTTCCGCAGGGTGAGCGCCCCACGTCCGAGCAGCTTGCTCAGGCTCGGACGATTCTGGAAAACCGCGTCAACGGCATGGGTGTGTCCGGCGCCAGTGTGGTCACTGATGGTGACACGTTGGTGATTACAGTCCCGGGCGATGATACGTCGCAGGCGCGCGCTCTTGGCCAAACATCGCAGTTGCTTTTCCGTCCGGTGTCTAATCTGGCCACCCCGGAATCAGTGGCGGCGTTTAGTCCTGTTTTGACGGAGATGGCGAATCGCTGGGTGGAAAACGGTATTGTCACGCCTGATCAGGCTAATCAGTCCATGGATGCCATAGCCAACCTGATTAACCAGAATGTCCAGGAAGGCGGCGAGCGCCTGGAGGTCACTAAGGTCACAGCAACTGCTCCGAAGGAGCCCGCAAATTCCATTGCCGCCGCAGAGCAGCGAAGCAAGGTTACTGAGGTGCTGCGGCAAGATCGTCAGTCTGTTGATCCCGCCATTCAGTTATCCGCGTACGCTCTGCTGCAGTGTGAAGCTGGAAGTAAAGACATGGACCCGATTGCGGGTACCGACGACCCCGCTAAGCCCCTTGTTGCCTGTGACCCAAGCCAAGGCCAGAAGTACGTGCTTGCTCCCGCACCTTTGCTTGTGGGGGAGACGGATCAGGAACATGGTAAACGTCTGTCTGGTAACGAGATTGATACCAGCCGCCCCATCACGGGTGGTCTGAACCCGCAGAGCGGGCAGATGGAAGTCAACTTTGCGTTTAAGTCAAATGATAATGAGCCGGGTGGATCCACCTGGGCAGCTTTGACGCAGGAGAACCCTGCAGCGTCAGGTTGCTGTGACGCTTGATTCGCAGGTTATTTCTGCACCGGTGATTCAGTCCGCGACTCCTCCCGGTAGTGGTACTTCCATCACAGGGCGTTTCACTGAGCAGGAGGCCACCGATCTGGCCAATAACCTGCGTTACGGCGCACTACCATTGAGCTTTGCGGGTGAGAACGGTGAGCGCGGCGGGACGTCGGTAACCATCCCCGCAACCTTGGGCTTTGCATCACTACGTGCAGGTTTGATTGCTGGCTTGGTGGGCTTGGCGCTGGTCAGCTTGTTTGCGCTGGCTTATTACCGCGTGTTTGGTGTGCTGGCTGTGTTCTCACCGTTTGCCTCGGCGCACTGGTCTACGGTTCACTGGTCTTGTTAATGATGGATTGGTTATTCGCTGGATCTGGCCGGTATTGCGGGCTTGATCATTGGTATTGGTACAACAGCGGACTCCTTTGTGGTGTTCTACGAACGCATTAAGGATGAAGTTCGTGATGGACGAACGTTCCGATCGTCGGTTCCGCGGGCGTGGAACCGTGCAAAGCACACCATTTTGTCAGGTAACTTTGTCTCCCTGATTGCGGCTGTTGTGCTCTACGTGCTGGCTGTGGGTGATGTGAAGGGCTTTGCCTTCACATTGGGCTTGACCACTATCTTTGACCTTGTGATCACCTTCCTGGTGACTGCTCCGATGGTGATTCTGGCGTCCCGCGTGCCATGGTTCTCCAAGCCCGCCGTCAATGGTTTGGGCAAGGTTATGCAGGTCGCCAAGAACCGTCGCGCAGCTGGTGAGGTGTTGCCTGCCGATCAAGCCGCTGAGCAGAGCGATTCGGATGACGAAAAGAAAGAGGATAACCAACCATGACTAACACTGGAACTCTTTCACGCCTTTACACAGGTGAAGGTGGACTTGACTTCGTTGGCCGTCGCCGGTTGTGGTACAGCATCACTGGTGTGCTGCTTCTGGTGTGTCTGCTGGCTATTATTTTCCGGGGTTTTACCCTGGGGATTGATTTCCAGGGCGGTACCAAGATGAACATGCCTGCCGGTGACACGGAAACGTCGCAGGTGGAAGAAGTGTTTACACAGGCAACTGGTGTGACCCCGCAGTTGGTGCAGGTGGTTGGCTCTGGTGACTCCCGCATTCTGGAAATTAACTCAGAACGTCTGACAGATGACCAGATCAACAAAGCTCGCTCTGCGCTGTTTGAGCGGTTCCAACCGAAGGACGCGACGGGCGTGGCTAACCCGGATGCGGTGGGTGATTCCACAGTATCCGAGTCTTGGGGCTCGACCATTACTTACCGCATGCTTATCGCGTTGGGTGTGTTCTTCATTCTGATCTTCCTCTACATTGCCTTCCGTTTCGAACGCGATATGGCCATTGCTGCTCTTGCGGCTCTGGGTGTCGACGCCGTGGTCATAGGCGGTACCTACGCTCTGATCGGGTTTGAGGTCAGTCCAGCAACCATTATTGGTTTGCTCACGGTGTTGGCGTTCTCCCTGTACGACACGGTGGTGGTGTTTGACAAAGTCAAGGAAAACACGGCCGGGTTACTGGATTCCCGCAGGCGCACCTACGCCGAGCAGGCCAACCTAGCCGTGAACCAGACTGTGATGCGTTCTATCTCCACGACGGTGATCTCCGCACTGCCCATTGCGGCGCTAATGGTGATCGCCGTGTGGCTGATGGGTGTGGGAACGCTGAAGGACTTGTCGCTAGTGCAGTTGATTGGCGTTATTGAAGGTACATTCTCATCGGTGTTCTTGGCCACGCCAATCGTGGTGAGCTTGAAAAACCGCCAGCAGAAGTACCGTGCCCACAACAAGGCCGTGGCCCGTGTCCGTGCTCGCCAGGAGGCTGAGGGCGACGTTGATGCGCAGGACGTCGATGATGATGTTGATGCTGCGGCAAGCTCGGCCCACGCTACTGAAACGGTGGCGGCACCCCCGGCAGAATACGTCCTTTGGTGCCAGCTGGCGTCCGGACCGGGATCGTTAGCCTGATCGCACTTTTAGTCGTATCCAAAATACCGTCTTCCAGCGCAGGTGGAGGGCGGTATTTTGTTACCCCGATGGGCGTTATGGCGGTTGGGGTTTTATACTTATCTAGTTCAAGCCCAGATACCGTCAGGAGTTGTTTGAATGTCTGCTTCCATTCTCACCAACAAGGTGCGGCACAGGCCCTGGTCTGGTGGTAGGAAAGCTGCTGCGATGGTGGTGCGATTGTGGCATGTGCGACATCGCTGGTGGCCTGCTCCTCAGAAACGACCGCGACATTGATCATTTCGGCTACGGTTTGAGTACGCCACTGTTCACCACAAACGCGGGCACCAATGTAGGCGCATCAACGCAGGCGGATCTGCTTGCTGGACGCTTTATATCCACCGGTGTTTTGTGGTGGGGCCGTCGGGACAGTTGATTCCCAACCGCGATCTGGCTACTGCAAAAACCATTCCGGGGGAGCCTCAGCGGGTTGAATACGCAATCTCTGAAAACGCAAAATACTCCGACGGCGCGCCGGTGACCTGCAATGATTTCCTTCTGGCATTCCGTGCTGGAAGCATGCCAGAGCTTTTTAACTCTCGCATACCACTGATGGAGCAGGTAGAAAACCTGGAATGCACACCCGGGTCAAAGCAGTTCACCGTGGTATTTAAACGTGATATGGGTGCACGCTGGCGGTACCTGTTTGGCCCCGGGGACGGTGCTGCCATCGCATGTCATCGGATCCAAAACTGGGAAAAACGAGCAACAACTGGTTGACGAACTGCATGAAGGGGATGCTGACACTCTCCGGCCCATCGCCCAAGTGTGGAGTGATGGTTTCAACCTGGGATCGTTTGATGCACAACTGCAGGTATCTGCGGGTCCTTTCAAGATTGCGGATGTGGGTGAGGACGGCCATGTCACCCTCACTCCCAATGAGCAGTATGTGGGGGATCAACCCGCTTTATCTAAGGTGACGCTCTGGCCGAAGGGAACGGACCTGTCTGCTAAGGCTGCTGACAAAAGCATTGAGGTAGCGGACCTTGTCGGTGAAGCAGATGTTCCATGGGTAGACCGCAACAATTCCAAAAACCCCTTCAACATCAGTAACGCAGTGGGGGATTTGAATGAGCAGTTGGTGCTGGCCAAAGCGGGTGTATTGGCATCGCCAGAGGCCCGACAGGCGTTCGCCGCATGTATTGACATAGCGGCGGTGGCTGAGGAGTCTGCACGCGCCTCCGGTGTGGACGTGCAACCAATGGGTACGCGTTTGACCACCGCTGATGACCCAATTAATCAACAAACAGAGCACATTGGCGCTGCGCATCTTGGGGTGGATATTCCGCGCGCAGAGATGTTGCGTGGGCAGACAATTCGTGTGGGCTACATTGCCCCGAATTCGCGCAAAGCGGCGATGGTGGAGAAGATGCGCGCCAGCTGCCAGCCTGCCGGTGTGAATGTTGTTGATGCCTCCGCTGATGCCGGGACTATTCAGGATTTGGCGGTGGATCGGAAGCAGGATAATGGCACCACTCAGTTTGACCCACAAAAGCTGGATGCGGTGCTGGTGGCCATGGATCCGAATAGTCAGTTCGGTGATGTCAATGCAACATCAGGTGACGTGGAGGCCCTCCGGCAGGCGGAGGAGCGCCTGTGGGTTGACGTGCCGACGATTCCATTGGCAGCTCAGCCCCACACTTTTGTGGTTGATCGCACAATAACTAACGTTGTAGTAAACACCTCGTTGTCAGGCATCGGGTGGAACATGGATCGGTGGCAAGAAAGTAGAAAGAAATGACGTACGCTACTGTACGGGAAGCGCTCGCGGACCTGATTCGACTCGTGCCAGATTTCCCAGCTGAGGGTGTGATATTTGAAGATCTCACTCCTGTGTTAGCCAACAAAGACGGTCTGCGCATGGTGATCGACGCGCTTGCCGCCGCAGCCGAACGCTACGACGCTGACCTGATTGGTGGGTTAGATGCGCGAGGATTCCTGCTCGGCTCGGCCGTCGCCTACAAACTGGGGTTGGGCATTGTGGCTATCCGTAAGAAGGGTAAACTGCCGCCACCGGTATTCACCGAGGAATATGCGCTGGAATATGGCGGGCCGCATTGGAGATACCTGCAGAAGGCATCCCTCTTGCTGGTCAGAAGGTAGTGCTTATCGACGACGTGTTGGCCACCGAGGCACGCTCATTGCGGCCCGATCCCTCCTAGAACGGCGTGGGGCAACGGTGGTGGGGCACGCGGTGGTGTTGGAAGTTGCTGGCCTTGGTGGACGCGACAAACTAGGGAGATACACCGTTGACGGTGGTTAATGCAGACGGTGAGGAAGGTGGGAACAACAAGGGGCGGATTCGTGAGCGCAGACAACAAGCCGGTCAAACAGCAGGTCAGCATGCGGAGCATGTCTGCTCGTCTTGCCCGAAGCCTTACCGGCAACAGGGTCAAAGTAGACCCGGTGCTCGATCCCTTGGTGAGCATCCATCGGGAAATCCACCCAAAAGCCGATGTGGCGCTGTTGCAACGCGCCTATAACAAGGCTGAACGACTGCACGAAGGGGTATACCGAAAATCAGGTGACCCCTACATCTCACACCCGCTTGCTGTGGCCACCATCGCCGCCGAGATTGGCATGGACACCACCACGCTGGTTGCGGCACTTTTGCATGACACGGTGGAGGATACCGACTATTCCATCGACGATCTGGAACACGACTTCGGTGCGGAAGTCGCCCGCCTTGTCGACGGCGTGACCAAACTCGACAAAGTAGCGCTTGGGGCGGCTGCGGAAGCCGAAACAATCAGGAAGATGATTGTAGCGATGAGCCAAGACCCTAGGGTCCTGGTGATCAAGGTGGCTGATCGCCTCCACAACATGCGGACCATGCGTTTTTTGCCGCCGCAGAAACAGGCAAAGAAGGCACGTCAAACCCTTGAAGTCATTGCGCCGCTTGCGCATCGCCTGAGGCATGGCATCAGTGAAATGGGAACTGGAAGACCTGTCTTTTGCCATCCTCTACCCCCAAAAATATGAGGAGATCGTGCGGCTTGTTGCTGACCGTGCCCTTCACGTGACCGTTACTTGACGGAAATCATTGACCAGGTGTCGGCATCCATGAAGGAAAACAACATTCCCGCAGAGGTCATGGGTAGGCCGAAACACTACTGGTCCATCTACCAAAAGATGATTGTCCGTGGCCGTGACTTCGACGAGATTTTCGATCTGGTGGGTATCCGCATTCTTGTGGATACCCCCAACAACTGTTACTCCGCCATTGGCGCCGTTCATGCTCTCTATTCGGCCATGCCAGGGCGGTTTAAAGACTACATTTCCGCCCCACGGTTTGGGGTATACCAGTCCCTGCACACCACGGTTATGGGTCCGGGTGGTAAACCTCTCGAAGTGCAGGTGCGCACCCATGACATGCACTTCAATGCGGAATTCGGCATCGCGGCGCACTGGCGGTACAAGGAAACTAAGGGCAACCATAAAGGTTCACAGGCGGAAGTCGACCAGATGGCGTGGATGCGCCAACTACTGGATTGGCAGAAAGAAGCTGCAGACCCCAACGAATTCCTAGACAACCTGCGCTACGACCTCACCACCAGCCAGATCTTTGTGTTCACCCCCAAAGGCGACGTGATGAGCTTGCCTGTTGATGCGACCCCTGTGGACTTGGCGTATGCGGTACACACAGAAGTGGGACATCGCTGCATTGGCGCGAAAGTGAACGGCAAGCTCGTCGCCCTAGAATCCACACTCAAGTCGGGCGACCGCGTAGAGGTATTCACCTCAAAAGACCCAGATGCTGGTCCCAGCCAGGACTGGCAAAAGTTTGTGGTCTCGCCGCGGGCGAAAGCGAAGATCAGGCAGTGGTTTGCCAAGGAACGCCGCGAGGAATCCTTGGAGTTGGGCCGCGACGCTTTGGCTGCAGAAGTGCAACGAGGCGGGCTTCCCATGCATCGCTTGTTTACAGTGCAGTCTATGAAAACCGTGGCTACGGAACTGCATTACAGCGACGTGGATGCACTGTACACCGCCATCGGTCAGGGGCGTGTTTCCGCCGGGCATGTGGCTAACCGCCTCATGGCCATTTTTGGCAACGAGGACGATGCCGAAGATGCACTGGCAGCACGCACCCCATTCAGTGAGCTGGTGGGTAAGAAAGCGCACGCCAAGAGTGACGGTACGGGTATCTTGGTTGAAGGCAGCCCTGATGTGATGGCGAAACTGGCCAAATGCTGCCGACCGGTGCCAGGTGATGAGATTTTCGGGTTTGTCACCCGCGGCGGAGGGGTATCCGTTCACCGTGCGGATTGCACGAACGCCGAGAAGCTGCGGGAGGAATCCCAGCGCATTGTTGACGTGCAGTGGGCATCTGAGGGCTCCGGTGCGGTGTTTGCGGCAACGCTGCAACTGGAGGCACTGGATCGCAGTGGTTTGTTGTTTGAGCTGACTCGAGTGATCAATGAACAGCGCGTTGCGGTGGTTTCTATGAATTCCCATTCTTCTGAAGACCATGTGGCCGTCTGCAAGTTCACCTTCGAGGTGTCAGACACCAAACAGCTTGGTGCGCTGATGACGCAGCTACGCAACATTGAGGGAGTGTTTGACGTGTACCGCCTCACCTCTGGGGGTAGGTGCCGTAAGGCGCGTGGGGTGGTGGTGCCCGGGCGTCGTCACGCATAAACAGCAAAAACCGGCTGCATCCATCAAGGACAGCAGCCGGTGGGCGTCAACGCCTATAAAATTTAGCGGTTGCGGTTCAAACGATCAAGGTTGTTGCCGATGGTGTACAGGGCACCGAGCAGAGAACCGACAGTGGTCAGGACCGTCAGGATGTCCTTGAGGTTATCGATGGTGTCCTTACGGCTGTCCTTCTTTTTCTTCTCCAGAGCTTCTTGTCTTGGACTGGTAATCCTTGTCATTCGGATCCAGGTCCTTGATCTCCTTGTCGATCTCACGGGAGCTGGACAGGCCGGAGGTCTCAGAGGAACCGGAGAAAAGCTCGGACGATCCAACTACTGCATTGGAAGAGCCTTGAGCTTTGCTGGAAGAGGGGGCAGCGCTCTGGTTTGCAGGAGGATTAGCAGGTTTTTTGTCAGCCATTGCCGGAGCAGTCATAGTCCCGGCGGTGACTGCTGCTGCGGTGATAGCAGCGATAGCGGCTTTACGGGAGATCAGCTTCATGGAGTGCCGTTCCTTTTCAGAGAGAGTAAGGAAAATTTGTAATTCCGTTTATAGCGTAACGGCAAAATCAGAAAATGCAACCTGGTTGAGAGGTCAAAAAATCAGGTTCCACCACAAAAATATAGCAAAAACGTTCCTGAACAGCAATGTTGCATAAACCTGCTTCATAGACTCTATCTTAAAATTTTTTAATATTGCTGACAGAACCCCCATCTGTGTGCGGGGTTTTCGCCACGGATGAGGGTTCTGAAGTGGGGGAGTCTGTGAGGAGTTTAAGAGACGGTAGCGCTCTCGATCTTGACTTCCTCGGCGGGGGCGCCATCGCCCGCACCATCTTTGATGCCTTTGCCTGCGATGCTGTCCAAGGTGGCCAGCCCGGCTTCATTGATCTGTCCAAAATAGGTGTACTGAGGAGCCAGCGGGGAGTCACCGTAGTTCAGGAAGAACTGCGAGCCGTTAGTGTCGGGCCGGAGTTAGCCATAGCGATAGTGCCGCGCTTGTAGTTGACGGGCTGGGTGGCGTTGCCACCGGCCTCATCAGTGGGGTACTCGTTGGGGAACTTGAACCCAGGTCCGCCGGAGCCGGAGCCACTGGGGTCACCACACTGCAGCACGTGGATGCCTTCGCTGGTCATGCGGTGGCAGATCGTGTCGTTGTAGAAATTGTTGGCGGCCAGGTGCTGAACCGCATTGACCGTGCAGGGAGATACCGCACGATCTAGAGTCATGCCAATGGGACCCGCATTGGTATTGAGCGTGACGGTGACTGTGCCGGTGGCGGGAATGTTCTCGGCAGGTGGCACGGACACCTCCCGCGCTGCTTGACCTTCGGGAGTGTAGGTGCAGTTGACGGTCTCGGGCAGCGGGTTGGTTCGCGCCGTCGCCAAGGGCTGAGTGTTGGCAGCCGGGTCCGGGGTGGCGCTGGTGCTGTTCTGTGCCTGCTGGTCGGTGTTTTTGTCGTCCCCGTTTTGGTTGGCAGCCCACCAGATGCCACCAACGATGGCGACGATGACGAGGACAGAGGCGGCGGCTACGCCGAGCGGCTTGGACTTTTCGGCGCGGTCACGGACACGTAGCTCACGGTCCAAGTCGCGAAGTGCCTCTTCGCGGCGTTCTTTGTTCCTAGTCGATGTATTCTTAGCCACTGTTTTCTTCCTAGACGGGGACGGAAAGCATGAAAAGCATCAGGATGCTTCTTCTATACGGTGTCCCATCCTAGCGGTTGCGGGATTTAAGGCACTAACCGATTAGGCTTTGTTGGTATGGAGATACATGGTTTTGCTGCCGGCCCGTTCAAGACAAACTGCTACGTGTGGGTCGGTGACGGACCGGAAAGGGGAGCGGCATTGCGTGGTCATCGACCCGGGCATGCACGCCCATGACAAACTTGTGCAGCTCGTGGCTGATCAGGAGCTGACCGTAGACAAGATTGTGCTGACGCATGGGCACGTGGACCACACTCGCGACGCAGCGCAGCTTGCCAAACGATGGGGCATAGACATCTATATTCATGCCCTGGATGCACCCATGCTTGAGGATCCGTCGATTGCCGTGTCGTCTCAAACATCGCTGCTTTTCGACGTCGTGAACATGACGCCCTACCCGAACTCACTGCCACTAGAGGAAGGCCACGTCCTTGATTTCGCTAGGGCATGAGTTTCGGGTGGTGCACGCGCCGGGGCATTCACCAGGATCGGTGCTGCTGGTGGGGGACGATGTGGTGTTCAGCGGTGATGTGCTGTTCCAAGGTTCTATTGGTCGGACGGATCTCCCGCATTCCAGTCCAGAGGATATGGAGGCCACACTCAAGGGGCCAGTCTTGTCTTTGGCGGATCATCTGCATGTGCTTCCCGGCCATGGTCCGGCCACAACAATGCGTGCTGAGAGGATGAATAACCCCTTCCTTCGGCAGCTATACTGAGTAGCCGTGAGTAATTCCAAGAAGATTCAACGCTTTTTCCGCACCCAAAGGCGTGCCGGACTATAAAGCACCTGCGTCCACTGAGTTCCTGCGTGTACGGAATGGATTCCTACATCAGGCTCATGTGGCCGAGTACGAGTACATTGAGCTGCCAATCTTCGAGGAAACTGCTCTGTTCGCCCGCGGGGTCGGCGAGTCGACCGATGTGGTGAGCAAAGAAATGTACACATTCCAGGATCGCGGTGAACGGTCCGTGACACTTCGGCCTGAAGGCACCGCCGGTGTGATGCGCGCAGTGATTGAGCATGGCCTGGATCGTGGTCAGCTTCCCACGAAGCTAATGTACGCAGGCCCATGCTTCCGCTACGAACGACCACAGGCGGGCCGCTACCGTCAGCTGCAGCAGATGGGTGTGGAAGCTATCGGTGTGGATGATCCTGCCCTGGATGCCGAGGTAGTGGCACTTGCGGACCGCTGCTACAAGTCAGTGGGCTTGACCGGGTACCGTCTGGAAATCACCAGCCTGGGCGACGGCACCTGCAGACCCGCCTACCGACAGAAGCTTCAGGAGTTTCTGTTTGCCCTGCCACTGGACGAGGAAACCCGACGTCGCGCGGAAATCAACCCACTGCGCGTGTTGGACGATAAGCGCCCTGAGGTGCAGGACATGACCGCCGACGCGCCACTGATGCTGGATCACCTCTCGCCGGAAACCCAGGAGCACTTCGAGACCGTCACGGGTCTACTTGACGACATGGGCGTGGCTTACGTGATCAACCCCCGCATGGTGCGCGGCCTGGACTATTACACCAAGACTTGTTTCGAGTTTGTGCACGATGGGCTGGGTGCGCAGTCTGGCATTGGCGGCGGTGGACGTTACGACGGCCTGATGGCTCAGCTCGGCGGCCAAGAACTCTCTGGCATCGGCTTCGGGTTGGGCATTGACCGCACGCTCTTGGCTCTCCAAGCTGAGCAGGCTGAGACTGGCGACACTCGGCGCGTTGATGTGTTTGGAGTGCCCATGGGTTCGGCTGCGAAACGCGCCATGGCCGTTTTGATCAACCAACTGCGCAGCAACGGTGTAAGCAGTGACATGTCATATGGTGACCGTGGACTCAAAGGTGCCATGAAAGGTGCCGACCGTGCCCACGCGCGTTTTGCGCTCATCTTGGGTGACCGCGAATTAGAAAACGGCACTATCGCAGTGAAAGATCTTGCTGCACAGACACAGACTGACATAGATCTTGCCGCTGTGGTGCAGTATCTTGTGGACGAGTTGGGCTAGCTGCTCAAACCACCGTTTATGGGGCGGCATTCCAACCGGCAAGCGGGCCATAATGCAAACCCGAAAGGTACAGACTAACCAGTCGGTGCACAATATCTGGATCAATTGCTGAGACCCCAGGGGCCGGGGCACGCGCAACTGTAATGAGGCCGATGATGAAGGTCTCATGGCGAATGCCTTCCACCACAAGTCCGTGCTCTTGGGCCTTCGCCATGATCTGGCTGCCGTGGCAGATGCCACCGCGCGGATGCGCGTGATTTCTGCCGGAATGTCCTGAAAATCATCCGGTGCCAGCGCGGACACCAGCGGTGCGATTCCCAAATCCACCAGGGCTTTCACATAACGGAACCACTCGGCCTCGGGGTCGGAATCGAATCGTTCTAACACCGATTGCTGTAGCTCAATCACTTTGTCGAACATGTAGGCAGCGCAGGCGTGAATCAGAGCGGTACGATCAGGAAAATTGCGGTACAGGGTAGCAATGCCCACGCCAGCTTTGTCTGCGATGGTCTCTAGTGGAACAATGTCAGTGCTGGTGCGGAAGATCTCACACGCGGCCTCAATGATACGAATGCGGCGGGCGAGGGCATCTGAACGCACGAGACTGATCAACTCCTGAACAGGTGGGGCGGGTTTTCACCATCATAACTAATAGTTGCCTCTCCGTTTTGATGAGGCACTACACAAGGAACTGGATGTGGATAAACGCACTCTCCACGATGTCCTCGGACACGCCGATGAGCTTATTGCGCTGCGGGAACACGTACACTCCCTCCTGAGCACACTAGATGCGCACGCTGTCGTGGAGGGCGTGGGTGTGCAGGGCGTCGATACGCGGTTCTTTCCAGTGTCACGGGTGCGGTGGCCGCAGCACATTAATGCTCACGCTGAACTAAGTAGTCGGCCCGGCGCGTATGACACGTTGCGGTGGTTTATGGATGACACAGCTGCCGTTCCACAACTGCGGTCCAGCGCCGCCGATGCCACCGCCGGGTTTTTGCGGCGCTTTGTTCGGTGGGAGTAGATGTGAACCGTGCGATAGCGGATGCCAATGCTCTTGCGCAGCGAGTCAGTGACCCCGTGCGGTATGCGGATGTTCGCATGCTTCTTGGTATTGCCTCCACAGCCGATGCACAGCCCACCGACCCGCTGTCTGGGCCTGGCCCACGGGCCATTGGTCGAGCCTTGAACATGCCAGGTGCACAGGTGGAATCCTACGACGGATATGCGATCTTCCAGGTGCAATCGCAGGTTCGTGCGCTGCTCGATGACCCCTAACTCTGAACCTAACCCTACGCCGTACAGCCGACACTCATGTTCGTGCGTTGAACGAGGGGCGTGCCCACGAGCTCATGGCGCAGCTGCCCGTAGATTCATTGAAAACGGTGACAAAAGATCGCCTGCGATTTGGCAACCTACACAGCATTGGCGTGACCACCGTTGCGGACGTCCTACGCGCCTCCGCAGCCGCGTTAACCGCAGCAAATGGGGTAGGGGAACAAACGGCAATACGCATGAAAGCCGCAGCGCAGACCTTGCTGAATGAAGCCACGAGCACCTCCACACCACGATCGGCGACGCACCGACACCCCCGGCCGTGGCGTTGGTGCGAATATTAGCGCGTTACGAACAATGCGCCGGCGTTCTGGGCGAAGTGGAACGTGATCGGCGCGACCGCTTAGTGGAGCTGTGCGCGCAGCTTCCGCCCTCCTTTGCCACCGAACCATGGCTTGTGGCGTACACCGACCCCACCGCCTATGCGCAAGCACACGACGACATGGCATGGATGATCGCCAACCCCAGCCTGTTCCAGCCGCGCTATCCGGTGGATCCTGGCGACGATGTGTGGCAGGACTATTTGCAGCGTCCCGCCCACTACCAGAGCTTATTGGGGTCACTGCTGCGAATTGAGGCCGAGGGGATAGATGAGCGTCACGACGCCGCGACTCTCCAGCGCATCCGTTCGTTGGAGCTGGATACAACCCACGTCAAAAATCTTTTCCTCCGCGGCTATCAGTCCTATGGCGCGCGCTTCGCCGTGGTGCAGCAAAAACCATCTTGGGCGATGAGATGGGTTTGGGCAAAACCATTCAGCCATCGCCTTTGCCGCGCACCTGTACGCCAACGGTTTGCGACGCATTGTCGTGGTGTGCCCGGCGTCGGTAATGGTCAACTGGAAACGCGAACTGAACGCCTTCTGCACTATGGAAGTTTTCGTCGCACACGGCCCTAGTAAAGAGTTCTACCGTAACTCCTGGGCATCAGCTGATTCAGGTGGAGTACTGCTATGCACGTTCGATGGTGCACGAGTGCTGGACCTTTCCGACTCTGACGTGGTCATTGTGGACGAAGCACATGCAGTGAAAAACCCGCGATCCAAACGCGCCCAAGCAGTAGCGTCAGTGATCGCACAATGCGAGTATGCGTTGCTGCTCACCGGTACCCCAATGGAAAAATCGCGTGTCCGAGTTCGCCACCCTGGTGGGGTACGTCCAGCCAGAACTGATCACACGCGGAATGGAATCCATGAGCGCCGAACATTTCCGACGCCGCGTCGCCCCCGCCTATTTGCGCAGGAATCAAGAGGACGTCCTTGACGAACTCCCGGCGCGCATCAACAATGACGACTGGATCACCCTCACTCCCGCTGACCAGCGCATGATACGCCGCAGCCGTGGAACAAGGCTCCTTCATGGACATTCGCCGCTGCGCTTTTCTCGCGCCGGGTGAGCCAGCCAAAATCACCCGCATCAAGGAAATACTTGACGATGCCCGCGATAACAACCATCGCGCCATCATCTCTCCTACTTTCGCACAGTACTTGATGCTATCGCCGGTGCACTCGACCCCGAATTGGTCGCAGGGGTTATTACGGGGGCGACTCCTCCAAACAAGCGGCAAGACTACGTTGATGCCCTGGGTAAGGCACCGGCTGGCAGTACGCTACTCGCCCAGATAACTGCTGGTGGGGTGGGGCTGAACATTCAAAGCGCCAGCGTGGTGATTATTGCCGAACCGCAGCTGAAACCCACGATTGAAGACCAAGCGATCGCCCGGGCGCACCGCATGGGACAAACCACCGCAGTCAACGTTCACCGCTTGATCGGCGACGATACGGTGGACGAACGCCTCTTGGAACTTCTCGCTGGAAAACGGCAGTTGTTTGAGCACTACGCTCGTCCCTCCGAATCTGCGGGTGTTGCCGATGCTGTGGATGTGAGCGAACAGCAACTCGCGGCAGCGGTGATCAAGGCTGAGCGCCAACGATTGGGCATTGATAATGAATGAACGTGATGGGAATGGAGATGTGGCACGCTCGTCGCCAACCTGCGCGGCATGTCTTTCCAATACAAACTCCATGTGGGTGAGCTGCCCGACGAATCTGAGATGGTACTGCTTTCCGACCTCGCTGATGCCGGTAAAGCACGAGAAGTTGCTCAGGTTTTCCATGCACATTACAGGACTCCACGGCTGCGCTTTGCCGGGTCTTTAAGCTTTCAACGCTGTGCCCACCGCCTTGTTGGCATTATGGTTGGCACATGGCTGCTCACGGGTAACGTTCCAGTACTTGCGCCAGATGAGACAGCGCTACGGATAACTCATGGCGGTGCGACAGAGCTGCACGTGGCCTCGTGGCACACGGTTCATGGCAGCGCCGCTAAGTGTATGCATCACGTATCCACGCTTATGGAACCGCTGGTGGATGCCTTCCGTGCCGGAACTGGGGTGGGGCGTGCCAACCTTCATGGCAATGTAGCCGCAACGGTTGGTGGGGTTGTGCGGAATGCGCGGCGTCGTCACGAGCATTGTGGCCTTCATGGGGCAGTGGGAGAAGACCTGTTAGAGCACGCAATTGGTGACGGGCGACCGCCCAGCACTTACGGATGGTTTGAGGACGCACAGTTTTTCCGGGCGTCGTCTGCCATTAGCACACCACGGGCAACGACAATTGCGATTGGTGACACACCGAAGCGTGGAGGAGCGAAGAGCAAGGTTCGCTCAGAACGGTTGACAGCGGGCTACCCCTGGTAAGCGCCGCGTTCCAACGTGTCGCAGGCGCTCATAGTGCCCGCACGGTATCCCGCCAGGAAGGCTTGCTGGCGCTGATCAGACGAGCCGTGAGTCCAGGTATCGGGGCGGACACCGCCGCCGGAGCGCTGTTGGATGTTGTCGTCGCCAACCGCGCGGGCAGTATCCACGGCGTCCTGCACCTGCTGGTCGGTAATCGGCTCCAGGTCAGCATCAGGGCCTTTTTGTGCGTGGTGCGCCCAGATGCCGGCATAACAGTCGGCCTGCAACTCAATTTTCACGGCGTTGGAATCTTCGCCCGGGTCGTTGTAGTTGCTCAGGCCCAGCGTGCTTTCCAATTGCTGAATGTGGTGGCCGAATTCGTGCGCGACAATATATTCCTGGGCCAATGGGGCGTTCGCACCACCCAGTGAGGTGAGCTGCTCAAAAAACGATACGTCAAAATACGCGGTTTTGTCGCTGGGACAGTAGAAGGGGCCAGTGCTGGAGGACGCGCGCCCGCACCCCGTGTTCGTGGAGTTGGTGAACATAGTAAGCCCAGGTTTTGTGTAGGCAATCCCCGCTTGTTGGGGCAGAATGGATGACCACACGCGGTCCAAGGACTGTCCGGTCAACTCCACGCGGCAATCAACGTATTTGTTGGCGTCGTCACCCGTTTCGCAGGGATGTTGCGAACCTTGAGGAGCGCAGGCTGGCTTTGTTGCTGCTCATTACCAATGATCTGGCCGATGTCGGAGGGGTTTCCGCCCAGCAGGAGGAAAAGCCCGACCAACACAAGAGTGCCTATGCCGCCGCCAACGGCGATGGTCCCGCCGCCACCGCCCCCGGTGCGTTGGGCACGGTCGGAGGTTTTGCGTAGATCACCACGAAACGTCATAGTGCTGATCTTGCCATACTTACCAAAGGGGGCAAATGCTTACACTCTGCAGTAGGCAGGTAGAATCGCACGGCAGAGACTTTTTTACAATTCCGATGGAAGGAACCAATTCACGTGCTGCGCACACTATCTCGCGGGTGATCTGCGTAAAGAAACAGCAGGTCAGACAGTCACCTTAACTGGTTGGGTTTCTCGCCGACGCGACCACGGCGGCGTTAGTTTTTATCGACCCGCGCGACCGTTCCGGTATCGCCCAGGTTGTGTTCCGCAACAGCGATGTCGCTGAGCGTGCGCACCATCTCCGCAGCGAATTCTGTGTTCGTGTCACCGGCGTGGTGGAACAACGCCCCGAAGGTTCCGAAAACCCCAACCCTGCCTCCGGCGAGGTAGAGCTCAACGTCACCGAATTGGACATCCTCAACGAATCTGCCGCCCTACCATTCCAGGTAGACGATGCCGCGTCTAGCTCCGGTGAAGTCGGTGAGGAAACGCGTTTGAAGTACCGCTACTTGATCTTCGTCGCCCCACCCAGGGTGAGGCTTTACGCCTGCGGTCTGCCGCCAACCGTGCCGCCCGAGCCGTGTTGGATTCCCATGACTTTGTGGAAATTGAAACCCCCACTCTCACCCGCTCCACCCCGGAGGGCGCCCGCGACTTCCTGGTTCCGGCGCGCCTGAAGCCTGGCACGTTCTACGCGCTGCCGCAATCTCCGCAGCTGTTTAAGCAGTTGCTCATGGTTGCAGGCATGGAACGCTACTACCAGATTGCACGCTGCTACCGTGATGAGGATTTCCGCGCCGACCGCCAGCCGGAATTCACCCAGCTGGACGTGGAAATGAGCTTTTGTGGACCAGGACGAGGTGATCGCCCTGGCTGAGGAAATTTTGGTGGCGTTGTGGAAGCTCATTGGATATGAGATTTCCACCCCGATTCCACGCATGACCTACGCCGACGCCATGCGCCTCTATGGTTCCGACAAGCCCGACCTGCGTTTTGACATCCAGATAGTGGAATGTACAGACTTTTTGCCAACACGTCCTTCCGCGTGTTTCCAGAACGACTACGTGGGGGCCGTGGTCATGGACGGTGGTGCCCCCAGCCGCGTCGTCAGCTTGATGGCTGGCAGGGACTGGGCTAAGCAACGCGGCGCAAAAAGGTCTGGCCTACATCCTTGTCGGTGAAGACGGTGAACTGTCCGGCCCGGTGGCTAAGAACATTACTGAGGAAGAACGCGCTGGCATTGCCGCTCACGTGGGTGCGAAACCTGGTGACTGCATTTTCTTCGCCGCAGGTGACGCGAAATCATCCCGCGCATTGTTGGGCGCTCCGCGATGAGATCGCGCAGCGCCTTGGCCTGATCAAAGAAGGGAGTGGGCATTCACCTGGATTGTCGATGCACCCCTGTTTGAACCTGCCGCCGACGCAAAGGCATCCGGTGATGTGGCACTGGGGCATTCTGCTTGGACCGCAGTGCACCACGCCTTCACCTCACCGAAACCGGAAAGCCTGGATACTTTTGACACCAACCCCGGTGACGCTCTGGCCTATGCGTATGACATCGTGTGCAACGGCAACGAAATCGGCGGTGGCTCCATTCGTATTCACCGCCGTGACGTGCAGGAACGCGTATTCGCCGTCATGGGTATCACGGATGAGGAAGCCCAAGAGAAGTTCGGATTCCTCCTTGATGCCTTCGCCTTCGGTGCCCCGCCACACGGCGGCATCGCCTTCGGCTGGGACCGCATTGTCTCCCTGCTAGGTGGCTTTGAGTCCATCCGTGACGTGATTGCCTTCCCCAAGTCAGGCGGTGGTGTTGATCCGTTGACGGATGCCCCCGCTCCGATCACTGCGGCACAGCGCAAAGAGGCGGGGATAGACGCGAAGCCAAAGCCAAAGGCCGAGAAAAGCTAAACACAACACGGACACCATGAGGTGGTGAAAGGCATGGCGGCCCACAGGAGTGCACGGACTTCGGGGCCGCCACTCACTGTGCTTGGTCTCTGAGCAGTCACTCACCCTCGCAGTCCTGCGTGTATCGCTGCTGCGACATACACCACAAGCTTTTCATGCATATTTTTGATACAAAATAACGCTGCTGTCGTATTGTCACTACAGTGGCTGGTAGTGGTGCGTTCACCTGAACTGGTATGTACCGCGTTTATTTTTGACAAGGAGACGGGTTGATGATGCGTGGCACCGATGAGATCGTGGCTGTCGCCGAGGAACTGCTATCCAAACGATTCGGCGGAACCCAGTCACTCACGGACATCGAAAAACTCGGTGGATCCGGCACCGCCATTGTGCTCCGCGCCCGCGTCGCCCCCTCACCATTCCTTCAACAACGCTCCGTGGTGCTGAAATACACTCCTGCCACCAACGACAGTATGGACGACGCTGCCCTGATCAGGGAAGTAGTGTCCTATCAATTCACCACATCTTTGCCCAAAGACGTCCGCCCGGGACCCGTCCTTTTGGCCTATGACATTGACAGCAGGCTGCTTGTTATCTCCGACTCTGGGGAAGGCGAGACGTTTGCCGACCTGCTCAACTACTCAGGGCCTGAACAGCGCCTGCAACTCCTGCGTAACCTTGGGCAGTCCATCGGACGCATGCACGCAGGCACGGCCGACCGAGAACAGCATTTTGACATTCTGCTTACCCGCATGCTCAGCCGATACCCAGACACCGCCGAACTGCACGAAATGCGTGACGCCTCTCTGCTGGTCTCTATTGACAATGGCATCGAGCTACTGAGCAACGCTGACGTGCAGGTGCCACATGTTGTTCGGGACTTCGCCACTGACGCGCAGCGTCGATTAGCGTCCGGCCAACACCGAGCCTTCACACCCTTCGACCTGTCACCCGACAACATCATCTATGCCGAGCGCACGCAGTTCCTCGACTACGAATGGGCCGGATTCCGGGACTCTACCTTCGATGTCGCTTGCGTTGTCGCGGATTCCCACAATTCCTGTTCCCGCACACCATTACGGATGTAGAGGCAGACGCCTTCATCGAATCCTGGGTGCGGGAAGTCAACGGAATCTGGCCCAACGTCAACAACCGTGTTCGCCTCCAAGCGCGCATCGTCACCGCACTCATCGGCTGGGCATTGGCAAGCATCTCCTACCTCTACTTTGATCCATGAACCAGCTGGTCTCCGAGCTGGGAAACCGCCCAGACTCCGACTCCGACATACCCGACGCAGCCACCGAAGCCCTGGCAACTGCCAACATAGACCCGTTCGACGACGTGCTCTCCAACCCAAGCCTCGGTTCCATCGTCGGTGAAGGAAGCATCGCACGCCAAGACCTCCTGGAAACTTTCGAAGCGCTCACTCGTTACGCTTCACGTGGCGACGATCCCCGCTTCCCCGAAGTGGCGGCATTTGCCAACTCAGTGGTAGAACGCCTACAAGCAATGGAGCAGTAATAAACCAGGGAAAACAAACCAGGAAAAACAAATCAAGGAGGCGGTGCCAGGCCATGAACAACACGTCATCCCAAGACTCGCTGTTCCCCAGCACCCACACCAAACCTCCCCAACCCACCAGCGACTATTTCCACCCCGGTGATCACGCGCCGCTGGCCGCCCGCATGCGGCCCCGCAGCCTTGACGACGTGGTGGGGCAAGAACACCTCCTCGGCGAAGGCCGACCACTACGACGGCTCGTGGAAGGCTCCGGCGAAGCATCCGTCATCCTCTACGGGCCACCCGGCACTGGGAAAACCACCATCGCCTCACTTCTAAGCTCCGCCACAGGGCATCGCTTCGTGGGACTGTCTGCGCTCAATTCGGCGTCAAAGAAGTCCGCACCGTTATCGACCAAGCCCGGCGCGACCTCATTCACGGAATCCGCACCGTCCTCTTCATCGACGAAGTCCACCGCTTTTCCAAAACCCAGCAAGACGCACTGCTTTCTGCCGTAGAAAATCGCACCGTCCTGCTCGTTGCGGCCACGACCGAAAACCCTTCCTTCTCCGTCGTGTCGCCGCTGCTGTCCCGCTCTCTGCTCCTGCAACTCCACTCGCTTGACGACGCCGCGATTCGCACCGTGCTCACCCGCGCCCTCACCGATCCACGTGGCTTAGACAACCGCATCACCGTCACTGATGAGGCCCTTGACCAACCCGTTCTCCTTGCAGGCGGGGATGCGCGCCGGGCGCTGACATACCTGGAGGCCGCAGCCGAGGCGGTCGTCGATAGTGGTGAGCTGGATGTTGCCACCATCAGGGATAATGTCAACCGTGCTGTGGTTCGCTACGACCGGGATGGTGACCAGCATTACGACATCACTAGTGCTTTTATTAAGTCCATTCGCGGTTCCGACGTGGATGCGGCCCTGCATTACCTGGCGCGCATGATTGTGGCCGGTGAAGACCCTCGTTTTATCGCCCGTCGTCTTGTCATTCACGCCAGCGAAGACATTGGAATGGCGGACCCTACGGCGTTGCAGACAGCCACTGCGGCCGCGCAGGCTGTGCAGCTTATCGGTATGCCTGAAGCTCGTTTGAATCTGGCGCAAGCCACCATCCACCTTGCGACGGCGCCAAAATCCAACTCCGTATGTAAGGCTATCGACGCTGCGATGGCCGATGTTGCCGCAGGTAAAGGCGGCGCGGTACCTGCGCACCTACGGGATGGGCACTATTCCGGTGCCAAGGAGCTGGGTCACGCGGTGGGCTATAAGTATCCCCATGATGATCCGAGGGGAGTGGTGGAGCAGCGCTACATTCCCGAGGATCTTGATGATGCCGTGTATTACGAACCCACCGAGCATGGGGCGGAAAAACGTCAGTTCGAGTTTCTTGGTCGCCTACGCCGTATTATTCGAGGTCACAACTAGAATGCCGAGCGTGGTAAAGTAATCCGCTGTTAGAAAAACGTCAACTCATAGCGAGGAATTCTGCCGTGCAGACACATGAGATCAGAGACCGCTTTATTCAGCACTTTGTCAACGAGGGACACACTGAGGTTCCCAGCGCGTCGCTGATCCTGGATGATCCTAACCTCCTGTTTGTCAATGCTGGCATGGTGCCCTTTAAACCGTATTTTCTGGGTCAGCAAAACCCGCCATTTCCGAATGGTACGGCCACGTCGATTCAGAAATGTGTGCGTACCCTGGACATTGAAGAAGTGGGCATCACTACCCGCCACAACACGTTTTTCCAGATGGCGGGCAATTTCTCCTTTGGGCAGTATTTCAAAGAAGGAGCAATTAAAAACGCCTGGTCGCTGCTGACCTCATCAGTTGAGGATGGTGGCTACGGGTTGGATCCTGAACGTCTATGGGTCACCGTCTACCTTGAAGACGACGAAGCTGCCGACATTTGGGAAAAGAAAATCGGACTGCCCGCTGAGCGAATCCAGCGTTTAGGCATGGCCGATAACTACTGGTCCATGGGCATTCCTGGTCCCTGTGGTCCGTCCTCGGAGATTTACTACGACCGCGCCCGGAGTACGGAAAGAAGGTGCCCCGTCGTCGACGATTCCCCGGTACTATGGAGATCTGGAACCCTCGTGTCTCATGGAGAAGGAACGCGGCGAGGGTACTGGTAAAGACAACTTTGAGATCGTCGGTGACCTGCCAAAGAAGAACATTGATACCGGGCTTGGTGGAACGCGTGGCCTGCCTTCTCCAAGACGTGGACAACGTTTACGAAACAGACCTGCTGCGCCCGTGCAATTGACGCTGCTGAAAACCCAGCGGCGCGACCTATGGGAAAAAGCACGAGGACGACGTGCGGTTCCGTGTTATCGCCGACCATTCCCGCACCGGAATGATGCTCATTCTTGATGGTGTTACCCCTGGTAACGAGGGGCGTGGCTATATTCTGCGCCGCCTGCTGCGACGTATCATTCGCTCTGCACGCCTGCTTGGCGCGCAGGGAGAGACGATGAGTGTGCTGGCGGACACCATCGATGGATACGATGACACCGTCTTTATCCGGAGATTGCTGATAACCGCGAGCGCATCCTCAAAAACCGCTGTGAATGAGGAAAAGGCGTTCCTTCGTACCCTCGAATCCGGTACCAGCCTGTTTGAAGAGGCCGCAGCCTCAGTCAAAGCCAGCGGTTCCACCACGTTGGCTGGCGCGCAGGCGTTCACGCTGCACGACACCTATGGTTTCCCCATTGACCTCACCTTGGAAATGGCTGCTGAGGCTGGGCTTGATGTGGACCAGGAAGGCTTTAACGCGTTGATGGCTGAGCAACGCGCCCGGGCCAAGGCGGACAACAAAGCCAAGAAGCACGGTCATGTGGATTTGTCCATCTACCGTGAGTTTGTTGACGAACACCCCACCACATTCACCGGCTTTGACGAGCTGGAGAGTGATGCCAAGGTTTTGGGGCTTGTGGTGGATGGTGAACTGCGGACCGAAGCCCACGAAGGTGAGTCCGTTGAGGTTATCGTGGACATCACGCCCATGTACGCTGAATCGGGTGGGCAGCTGGGCGACCGCGGTGTAATCACTGCCGGGAATTCGGTGCTGCGTGTGGGCGATGTGCAAAAGATCGGCAAGAAGCTGTGGGTTCACAAGGCCGTAGTGGAGCATGGTGGAGTGTCCGTGGGGGATCAGGTACACGCGAGCGTCGATAAGCAATGGCGACATGCGGCACGGCAAGCGCACTCAGCAACGCACCTGATCCATGCCGCACTACGGCAGGTCCTGGGGCCGACCGCTGTGCAGGCAGGGTCGATGAATAAGCCAGGCTACCTGCGGTTTGACTTCAACCACACCGACCCGTTGACACCAGATCAGCTGCGGGAGATTGAGACTATCACCAATCAGGCAGTGGATTCTGACTGGGACGTGAACACCATTGAAACCACCCTGGACGAGGCAAAAGCCATGGGTGCGATGGCGCTGTTCGGTGAAAACTACGGCGACAACGTGCGTGTTGTGGAGATCGGTGGACCGTTCTCCATGGAACTGTGCGGCGGCACCCACGTGAAACACTCCTCGCAAATTGGGCCTGTGGCGGTACTGGGCGAATCTTCCGTTGGTTCTCGAACGCGCCGCATCGAAGCTTATTCGGGGCTCGATTCCTTCCAGTACCTGTCCCGTGAACGCGCCCTCGCTGCGGGGCTTGCTAGTTCGCTGAAAGCCCCCACTGAGGAGCTTCCCGACCGCATTGCACAGCTGACCGACAAGCTTAAGCAGGCGGAAAAAAGAAATCGCCGAACTCAACCGCCGTCAACTTGCGGCGCTCAGCGGGGAATTCTTTGCCGCAGCGTACGATGTCAATGGCTTCAAAGTGATCACGATGACGCTACCCGGCCAGGTTAGCGGCAGTGAACTGCGCACCGTCGGTACAGACCTAAAGAACCGTTTGAGTGATCAGGCCGGTGTGGTGGTGCTGGTGGCCAATGACGGTAACAAGGTACCGTTCCTGGCCGCAGCGACGCCGAAAGCTATTGAGCGTGGCGTGAAAGCTGGGCAGCTTGTGGGCCTTGTTGGCCAGTACTGTGAAGGACGCGGCGGCGGCAAACCCGACATGGCTCAAGGTTCCGGCACCAATATTGACGGTGCTTCTGAGGCTTTTGCCGCTGTGGCAGATGAGCTGAAGAAGCTGTAGTCAATCTGCTCACCATAACCCTGATGCAGGGGCGTGCGGTATATGACATCCGACACGCCCCTTGCGTATTCCCACACCTGGAGTAGATAACGGTTAGGTTAAGGGAGACGGTGTATGCGGCTACAACGACGAACTACGACTATAAGGGGCAGTTTTATTGCTACATTCGGGCTTCGTCAGCGTGATGCCATAATGATGTCGTGACAACAACTGTGGGCGCATAAAATTTGCGTGACACACCAACAGCAAAGGAATCGAAACCACATGCAGCCAACCCCAGACAAGCCAGGCAGGGACGATCCGGGACAGGGGCGAAGGCTGGCACTGGACGTTGGTACTGTGCGTATCGGAGTGGCAGTCTCTGACCGGGGCTGCATCCTGGCAACGCCGGTGGAAACCATATCCAGGGAAACCATGTTCGATGACGACGATAAAGCCGATATTGACCGCATACTGCGCTTGATCAATGAGTACGACGTGGTAGAAGTGGTTATTGGCCTACCTCGCACGCTGAAAGGAAAAGGCTCTTCCAGTGTCAAACACGCCACAGATATTGCTTCTAGGGTTAGCCGCAGGTTAGCTGGTGAAGAAAAATTAATCCCCGTGCGCATGGCAGATGAACGGCTCACCACCGTCGCTGCTACGCAGGCATTACGTGCCAGCGGGGTAAAAGCGAAAGCAGGACGCACCATTATCGATCAAGCCGCTGCGGTGGAAATACTGCAAAGTTGGCTTGATGAACGGAATAATTACTTACAAGCATGCGACTCAGCTAACGAAGTAGGTGACTACTGATGCCTTCCAACTCCAATCGACGTCGGTCCCGTACCCGTAGAACACGCCGCATGGAACCTGTGTACGTCAAACGCCGCCAACGCGGACTTGCAGTACTTATTGCTTCACTACTTCTGATTATTTTTACCATCATTTACGTGGCTAGTCAGCGTGTATTCCCCACCGGAAACTCCACCGACTACGAGGGAAATGGCAATGGCGTTGTGCAAATGGTGGAAATCAAAGAAGGCTCCACAGTCTCTGAACTCGGACCGGAATTGGTCAACCGTGGAATCGTGAAATCCAACAGCGCTTTTCAAACCGCTGCAAACAGCAGTACCAAAGCCTCCGCGATTGAGCCCGGGTTCTATCGGCTTCAGGGGGAAATGAGCGCAGCCGCCGCTATCGCGGCACTGGTCAACCCAGCAAATAAGGTTGAGGCCCTCGACATTGTTGGTGGTGCCACGCTCATGGATATCAATGTGGTGGGTGGGCAAACCCGCTACGGCATCTACTCCCAAATCTCCAAAGTCACCTGTTACGAAGGCAGCCGCAACTGTATCAACGCCCAAGACCTGCAAAACATCGCCGCAACCACCGACCCTGCGGAACTGGGGGTGCCCGATTGGGCTCTCGACGCTGTGCGCGCCCACAACGGTGACCCACGACGTCTCGAAGGGCTCATTGTTCCCGGACAGTACATGGTGAACCCAGACCATGATGCCCGCGCGGTGCTCACCGATCTGATCACAAAATCCGCAACCGCCTACAACAATACGGGCATTGTCGAACGTGCCCAGGGCGTGGCGCTGAGTCCTTACCAGTTGATCACCGCAGCCTCTCTTGTGGAACGCGAAGCACCTGCAGGTGAATTCGACTAGGTGGCGCGCGTGATTCTGAACCGCTTGAAGGCACCCATGAAGCTGGAGTTCGACTCCACCGTCAACTACGGGCTTACCTCCCAGGAAGTGGCCACCACCGACGAGGATCGCAAGCGGGTTACGCCCTGGAACACCTACGCGAAGGAAGGACTGCCTGATACCCCGATTGCATCGCCGTCTATCCAAGCCATTGAGGCCGTGGAAAACCCTGCACAAGGCAACTGGCTGTTCTTTGTGACCATCGACAAAAAGGGTACAACCGTATTCAACGACACCTACGAAGCCCACCTGCGCGACACCCAACAAGCCATCAGCAACGGCGTGTTGGATAGTAACCGCTAATGCTCCAGGGCAAGGCAGGGTAGGTGAGGCATATGAACAGAGCAATCACGCACCGCGCGGCAGTGCTGGGAAGCCCGATTGGGCATTCCCGCTCGCCGCTGCTGCATAACACCGGTTACCGCGCCGCAGGGCTGGAGCACTGGAGCTATGGGCGATTTGAGTGCATCGCTGAACAACTGCCAGAACTTATCGGTGCCTTGGATAATAGCTACCGGGGTTTCTCTGTGACCATGCCGGCAAAATTCGCCGCGCTGGATTTTGCCACTGAACGCACCGACCGTGCTGAGCGCATTGGATCCGCCAATACGCTGGTCCGCATTGGTGAGGGAGTTCATGCCGGGTGGCGGGCAGACAACACCGATGTGGATGGGGTATTTGGTGCTCTTGCTGAGCTGGATGTCAGCGCTAGTCTGATGGGCGCTCACGCCACTGTCATCGGCGGTGGCGGTACCGCCCGGCCAGTACTGTGGGCCCTGGCTAGCCTCGGCGTGGCACAGGTGACCGTAGTCAACCGCACCGACCGGTCTGAAGAACTTGCGCCACTCGTGGAAGCCCACGGTGACGTTGTACCTTTGTGAGCTACGAGGCAGCCCTGCGTGACCTGGCCGAGCAATCTGCTGTGCTGGTGTCCACCGTTCCCTCTGCGGCAATCCAGGATCATGTGCAGGATCTTGCGCACACCTCGGTGTTTGACGTGATCTATGAACCCTGGCCGACTCCGCTGGTCACGCAGACCCAGCGCAACGGACACAAGGCTGTTGGCGGCCACGTGATGCTGGCCAACCAGGCATATGGGCAATTCGAGCAGTTCACCGGAGTTCCTGCGCCACGTGAGGCGATGTGGCAGGCACTGATCAACGACCCGCACCAGAACTGCTACAACCGCCTCATGTGGGTGCATGTAGTTTTTCGTGGGCAAGTCTTCTTGTTGGTTGGGATGTGTGCTTTTCACGGCTGCCTAATGTGCTGACCTACACGGGATTCGCGGTGGCTATCGTCGTTGCTGTCGCTGCTGGTGACCCCTTGGCGATACTTGGCGGGGTTGCCTGGAGCGCCCTCTATATAGCATCTGGGCACATCAGTGGGGAGTCGGAGGCGGTGACGTGAAACCAGCTGCCAGCCTGGGGATTCTGGCTGCCATGTGCGGTGGCGGGTGGCTCGTGGCGGTAGGAGGGGCGTCGCTTAGCACCGTCATCCTTTTGCTGATAACCAGGCGACACGCCACGCCATGGCCCAGGAATGATCGAAGCGACGGCGCTTGTGGTGTTGTGGCACCACTACGCAGGGGTGATGTAACACCAGCGCATGTTTTCCTCCGACCCAGGTTCCGTGACACAATAACTAGCATGCTTCGATGGACAACTGCAGGTGAATCCCACGGTCAAGCTTTGATTGCGCTACTCGAACACATGCCGGCAGGGGTGCCCATCACCAGTGATGACATTTCCACGCAGCTAGCCCGCCGCCGTCTCGGATATGGCAGGGGAGCGCGCATGAAATTCGAGGCCGACGAGGTCACCATGCTGACGGGTGTTCGACATGGGCAGACCCTTGGCAGCCCCATCGCCATCATGATCGGCAACACCGAATGGCCCAAATGGACCAACATCATGTCCGCCGACCCCATCGACACCAGCGACCCCGACATCGCCGCTGCCATGAACTCCGGCCGCGGTGCAAAACTCACCAGGCCACGCCCAGGGCACGCCGACTTCGCCGGAATGCTCAAATACGACATGGACGAGGCCCGGCCCATCCTGGAACGCGCATCTGCCCGTGAAACCGCAGCCAGGGTGGCCGCCGCCACCGTTGCACGCAACTTCCTCCGCGAAACACTCGGCGTGGAAGTATTGTCACACGTCATCTCCATCGGCGAGTCTGAGCCGTATCAAGGCCCCATTCCCACCTTCAGCGATCTTGATGCCATCGATGCCTCCCCGGTTCGCGCCTATGATAGCAGCGCCGAACAGGACATGATTACCCAGATCGAAGCCGCTAAAAAAGCAGGTGACACTCTCGGTGGTGTTGTTGAAGTCATCGTCCATGGTCTTCCCATCGGACTGGGCTCGCACGTCTCCAGCGATGACCGGCTCGACGCCCAACTTGCCGCAGCGCTTATGGGTATCCAAGCCATCAAGGGCGTCGAAATCGGCGACGGTTTCGCCGAAGCCCGACGCCGCGGATCCCAAGCCCACGACGAAATCATTCGCACCGACACTGGTGCCATCACACGCACCAGCAACCGCGCCGGTGGGCTTGAAGGCGGCATGACTAACGGCCAACCACTCATCGTGCGAGCAGCTATGAAACCCATCTCCACAGTGCCCCGTGCCCTGAAGACTATCGACATGGCTACCGGAGACCCTGCCTCGGCAATCCACCAACGCTCCGACGTCTGCGCGGTCCCCGCAGCGGGCGTTGTTGCCGAAGCAATGGTCACCCTCGTTCTTGCACGCGCCGTGTTGAATAAGTTCGCAGGTGATAATATCTCAGAAACTAGCCGAAACATTAATAGTTACCTTGCAAAAGTCACAGAACGTTTGGAGTTTAACAGTTGATGTCTCAACCCCGAGTTGTCCTCGTCGGCCCCCCAGGGGCGGGAAAAACCACCATCGGGCGTCGACTAGCCCGCGCACTCAACACCACACATGTTGACTCCGACGCCCTCATCGAACAAGACCAAGGAAAACCATGCGGCGAGGTCTACTCGGACCTCGGTGAAAAACAATTCCGCGAACTCGAAGCCCAGCACGTGGCCCAAGCACTCCAACATGACGGCGTGGTCAGCCTTGGCGGCGGGGCCGTGGTCACAGACTCCACGCGAGCGCTCCTGGCCAACCACGAAGTCGTCTGGGTGGATGTTTCCGTTGAAGAAGGCGTGCGACGCACCAACCAAACACCCACCAGGCCCGTTGTCACAGGCGCGCCAGGAATCGATCCTGCGGTGCGCTACCAGCAGCTTGTCGATGAACGCGCACCCTTATACCGCGAGGTTTCCGGGTTCAAAGCTCGCACCGACCACCGCACACCCCAGAAAGTGGTGGCTGATATTTTGCGATATCTTGAAACCATCAGCTGAGTTTTCCATCTTTTGTGAAAGGACGGCGCGTGCCCACCATCGACGTCACCGGACCGAACCCCTATAAGGTAGTCGTGACCACGGGCTTGACGAGACCATCGCCCGCACCGCCGCCGCAGCTCCCCGGCGCGACACAGGTTGCGCTTATCTACCAGCCAGCACTTATCGACGCTGCGACCTCCCTCGCCAATGCCGTCTCTGCTGCGGGCCTGGAGACGACCCTGATTGAGCTGCCCGACGCTGAAAATGGCAAGACTTTGCAGGTGGCAGGCCGTTGTTGGGATGTGCTGGGGGAGAAGAACTTTGGCCGCCGCGATGTGGTGATTGGTCTTGGTGGCGGTGCCGCCACGGATCTTGCAGGTTTTGTCGCTGCGGCCTGGATGCGCGGTATCAAGGTTATTCAGGTGCCCACCACGTTGCTGGCCATGGTGGATGCCGCTGTAGGGGGTAAGACGGGTATTAACACTGCGGCGGGGAAGAACTTGGTGGGGGCGTTCCACGAGCCGTATGCCGTGTTTGTTGATCTGGATCGGTTGCGGTCGCTGCCAGAGGATGAGCTGGTGGCGGGCTCTGCGGAGATTATTAAGACTGGGTTTATTGCCGACCCCGCGATTTTGGACCTGTACGAATCCGACTCGGCTGCGTGCCTTCGTGTGGATGGTCATTTGCCGGAGCTGGTTGCCCGGTCCGTTGCGGTGAAAGCGCGAGTAGTGTCAGAAGATCTGCAGGAGGCGGGGCTACGGGAAATCCTCAACTATGGTCACACGTTTGGTCACGCCGTGGAACTGCGGGAGCATTTCACCTGGCGTCACGGCAACGCTGTGGCTGTGGGCATGATGTTTGTCGCCGAGCTAGCACGCCTTAAGGGGCTTATCGACGCCGCGTTGGTGCAGCGTCACCGCAGCATCCTGGCATCCGTTGGCCTGCCAACCAGCTATGAGGGTGGTCATTTCGATGAGCTCATCGCCGGCATGCGGCGGGATAAGAAGAACCGTGATGGGCATATCCGTTTTGTCGCATTGACTGGGGTGGGGGAAACCACCCGACTGGAAGACACCAGTGACGACGAATTACGGGCAGCCTACCAGGCGATTTCTGAACCGTGAGAGGGGAAATCATGAATAACACAGCAGTGGTGGTGCTGAACGGGCCAAACCTGAACCGCTTGGGTAAACGTCAACCCGACGTGTACGGCACAACTACACTTGCCGACGTGGAGGCTACACTGCGGAAACGCGCCGAAGACTATGGAATTGACCTGGACTTTAAGCAATCCAATTCTGAAGCCGAACTGATTGGCTGGGTCCATGATGCTGCTGATCGCCGCGCGGCTGTGATCATCAACCCCGGTGGGCTCACCCACACCTCTGTTGCCTTGCGGGATGCGTTGGCGGAGATTGCCGATGGCGCAGGGTTCATTGAGTTGCACATTTCCAACGTGCACGCCCGTGAAGAATTTCGGCACCATAGCTATCTCTCGCCCACTGCAATTGGTGTGATTGCGGGCCTTGGGGTGAAAGGCTACGAACTGGCCTTGAGTATTTTCGCTGGACCCGTCTGGGGTTCGCTCATCTAGATAGTAGAACATCAAACCAAAAAGAAAGAACGACGCATCATGGCTACGGCTGATACTCAGTACCCCGACCGGCGACGCGCGGTTGCTGCCGAACTGGCCGCACAGAACGTTGACTCCATACTGGTAACGCACCTCACCCACGTGCGATACCTGTCCGGGTTTTCCGGTTCGAACGCGGCTCTGTTACTGAACAAAGACCATTCGGCGCGGATCAGCACTGACGGACGCTACACCACCCAAATCGCGGAGGAAGTTCCCGATATTGACTGTATCCTCGGACGCCCCTGCGCGGATACAGTACTGAAGGAGATTACCGGTCCGCACCGAGTGGGTTATGAAGCTGACTACCCTACCGTTGCCGAGTATGAGCGCTTGCAACAAGCATGCGGCGAGGGCGTTGAACTGGTGCCGGTGCGCGGCACCATCGAAAAATCTCGGCTGGTGAAAGATCCAGGAGAGCTGGACGGCCTACGTAGTATCGCCGCGCTTGCATCTCAGGCGTTCGAAGACATGCTGGCCGCTGGGGAAGTGGCCGTGGGCCGTACTGAGCGCGATATTGCCGCAGACCTGGAATATCGCATGCGAAAACTCGGTGCCGAACGCCCCAGCTTTGACAGCATCGTTGCCTCTGGGCCGAACTCCGCCATGCCGCACCACGGTGCCGACGACCGCGTCATCGAAGCCGGCGACCTGGTGACCATTGATTTCGGTGCCTACGCCAATGGGTTCAACTCCGATATGACCCGCACCCTCATCATGGAGCACACTCACGGACTTCACCAAAGAAATCTATGACACGGTGTTGCAGGCGCAGTTGGCGGGCGTGAAGGCAGCGACTCCCGGGACGTCGTTACGCGACGTGGACCGTGCCTGCCGCGACATCATCAAGGCAGCCGGATACGGTGACTATTTTGTGCACTCCACAGGCCACGGAATCGGCCTGGACGTGCACGAACCGCCCCTACGCCGCCACTACCGGAACTGGTGAACTTGCAGAAGGCATGACTCTGACCATTGAGCCGGGTATCTATGTGCCAGGCAAAGGCGGAGTTCGCATTGAAGATACGCTCATCATCACCTCTGGTGAGCCGGAAATCATCACCAAAGTAAGTAAAGAACTACGTGTGGTGTAGGCTAAAACAGCTAGTCGTATAAAACTCAAGGGAGAAAACGCGTGGCAACTACCGCCGATTTCAAAAATGGTCTTGTGCTGAAGGTTGACAACAAACTGCAGCAAATCATTGAGTTCCAGCACGTCAAGCCGGGTAAAGGCCCAGCTTTCGTGCGCACCAAGCTGAAGGACGTCGTGTCCGGCAAAGTGGTGGACAAAACCTTCAACGCTGGTGTGAAAGTAGAAACCGCAACCGTTGACCGCCGTGACATGACCTACCTGTACAACGACGGCACGAACTACGTGTTCATGGATGCTAAAACCTATGAACAACTCGAACTCGAACCGCACCTGGTTGGTGAGGGTGCCAAGTTCCTACTCGACGGCAGTGTTGTGCAGGTTTCCTTCCACGAAGAAGAGCCACTATTCGTGGAACTTCCCGTATCCGTAGAACTGCGCGTTGAACACACCGACCCCGGCGCAGGGCGATCGCTCCACCGGCGGCACCAAGCCCGCCACTTTGGAAACCGGTGCTGAAATTCAGGTTCCGCTGTTCATTGAAACCGGCAACGTGCTCAAAGTGGACACCCGCGACGGATCCTACATCTCCCGCGTCAACAACTAAGTTTCAACAACAGTTTTCAACCACAAGGTGACCGTGAGTAACACCCGTCAAGACAAGTCCCGGCGCCACGGGTCGCGCTACCGCGCCCGTCGGCGCGCCGTGGATATTATTTTCGAAGCCGAGGCGCGCGACATTGACCCCGTGGCCATCGTCGACGATCGCATCGAGTTATCCCAGCAGCCCGACCCGCCGGTGAAACCAGTTGCCCCCTACACCCAAGAGATCGTGGGCGGGGTCGCCGTGGAACTTGACCGTGTTGACGAGGTTATTTCGCGTTACCTCCTGGACAACTGGATGCTGGAACGCCTTCCTGCCGTTGACCGTGCCATCCTGCGGGTGGCCACCTGGGAGCTACTGTTCAACCCCGATGTTCCCGTTAAAACTGCCGTGGTTGAGGGCGTGGAACTGGCCAGCGAATATTCCACCGATGCGGCAGCGCCGTACATCAATGCAGCACTTGATGCTATCGCGGGTGCCGTAGACGACCTCCGCGCCGAAAACACCGCCATACAACTCGCGGATAGCGTTGTGGTGCTTGACTCTGCTGAAGAGGGTTTGGGGTTGGGTCACGACGAGGCGGAGGCACCGCGTATTGCGCGGCTGCGGTGGCTGCCTTAAGGTTCGCAGCGCATTACATCGTCAAGTGTGCTTATACTCAGGTACAAAAGTTCCCTGTTTTCAAGCTTGAAGATAAGCATACTTTTATGCAAAGTTTGCACTAACGTTGTTCAATGGCCATTTTGTTGCCGCGCTCTATCACGCTGCTAGAGGTAGAGCACGACATTCACCGGCCAACAACGCTCACCGCCGCTTAGTTATCGGTGTCTTTTGCTTCTGATTCTGTGTTGCCGTTGCCCTGCAACGATGCGGCAAGTTGCGCCACGTTCTCCTGCGCAGCCAGCACATTGTCCACGGAACTCTTCAGGTATGTCTTCAGTTGCTCGTGGGTGAGGGCCAGCGGCCACAATGAACTCGCATTCCGTGCGAATGATCACCATTTCTGTGCGGTTGACGGCGGCCGCCTTGGTGCTGTGCACGTATGCATTGAAATGATTGCAGGCCAGGAAGAAGGTGGGGTTGCCGTCGGCAACTTTTTCCTCAGTGGTTTTATCTGCCCGCACGATCACTGCCGTGTTGTTGACCAGCGCGAACGTCACGTTATATCCGTTGAGGTTGGCGCTGCCGATGGGTTCATCGTCGGCGAGGGTGAGGTAACCCCAAACTCGCCCATAACATTAACAACGTCATCAAAGGTGACCGATGTGACTTGTTCACTCATCGTCGGCTGCTCCTTCAGTCTCGGTTGCTTCTGTTGCGGGGGTCTCCCAGGTGACAAGTTTGGGGAACTGCTCTTCCAGCCAGTTGAAGCACGCCAGGGTGTTGTGAATTGAGGAGGTGATGAAGGCACCGAGCTGGTTGCGGGAAACGCCGCCTTCTGTCAGCAGTTCACGGTGCACAATGAGTGCCAACGTCCCAGGGGTGGTTTCCACAAAGTGAAGTGCCGGCATGATCTGCGTCAGATTCCATTCGTTGACCACGGCCAAAATGGTTGGTGCGTCAGTGGATGGGGGTTCTCCACGCCATCGGCCCTCAAACTTGAGGGTGTTGCCGTCAATAACGAGGGCAACGGCGGTGTTGGGGAAACCGCTGAGCAGGATGTTTGGTTCGTCGCCGATGCGATATTGCAAATCTTCGTTGGTGAAAATCTCGGCAACACGATCAATGGTAAGTGGGGTCACTGTGTCAGGAATGGCCAGGCTCCTTAGTCCTTGGTTGGGTCGGGCAACAATTCATCGCCGCCGAGTTCATGCGCCAGCGCCTCCTCAACCGTGGGGAAACGAAACACATGTTCTTTGCTTGATAGTACAGCGGGGGAGACGCGTTGGTCAGCAAGGGAAATCTCGGCTGCACCTTCTTTACCGCGCAACAGCTTCGGTCCTAACGATGGAATAGGCATGAGAGCTGGGCGGTTAAGTTGTTTCGACAGCGCCTTTGTGATGTCGCGGTTCTGCACCGGATTGGGGGCAACAGCGTTGATCGGACCGGATAGTGTGGGGTCAACGACTGCGCGAACATAAATGTCACTGAGATCGTCAAGTGAAATCCACGACACCCACTGGCTTCCGCCGCCAACATTTCCGCCCAGACCAGTAGAAAACAGCACGCGCTTGATGGGAAGCACACCGCCGCGCCCGCTGAGTACCACGCCCGTCCGAATATTCACCACACGCTTGCCAGCCTCAACAGCCGGGGCACAGGCCGCCTCCCATTCCTGGGTAACCTCCGCCAAAAAACCCTCGCCGGGTTCCGACGTCTCGGTCACCGTCGCCTCGCCTGTGTGCGGGCCGTACAACCCAATGGCTGACGCGCAGATGAATGCCGTGCACTGCGGTGACGACGCCGCGAGTTCCGCAAGTTTACGGGTCGGAACGATGCGGGAATCGCGGATGGCTTTCTTGTGGTCGTCGTTGAACCTGCCGAGCATCGGCTCGCCCGCCAAATGCACCACCACATCGATGCCGTCCAATAGGTCTTGTGCTGGATGAAAAGGCTCCCACAAACGCCTACCAGGGCGCATTTTCTCCCGAACGATCTGTACTACCGTGTCCCGCAGTACGTAGTTGGGCTGTCACGGCGCGACCAATCAGACTTCGGGAACCGGTGACGCCAACGGTGAGGGGCGGGGCGTCGACAAGCGCTGCTATGCGGGACAGGAACGATAAATCGCCCAGCAGCTGATGTTGACGGTAAGCCAGAAAACTTTTGAGCGGGCCGCTGGGGGCGCGGGTGTGAATATCGTCGGTGATGAGGGTGCCGCCCTCCACGTCAGCGAAACTGTGGGTGTGACGCCAATCGGCAATGGAGCGAATCGGCGACGACACGCAGACCTCTGAAAAGCGGTGGCCACGACGATACGCTGAAAGGTCGTGACGCGAGACCCAGCGCAGACCAGCCGGAAGAGAGTAGGTGGTGGTGCCATCCGACAGCCGTTTCGCCTCCTTGACCGGGTGCATGGGGAAAAACGGTGGGATCAGCCGTGCAGCCGCTCCTTTGCGGGTATGCCAATCCCACACAAACTCCCGATCGAACGGTAGGACATGGCTGGCGGTAAAGCTCATTGACAATCCCATCTGGCTGGACACGTGTTGTTATTCCAGCATAGACATGTCTGAGCGGCTTGCTGTGGAACAGCCGCCGAGCACTGGGTTAGAACAGGGATTCTTTGCCGAGTTCGTGCGCGAGAGCAGACCGAAGAGTGGGGTAGCGGAAGGTGTGATCATGATTGGTTATCTTGGCGGGAAGAACCTTCTGATCAGCAAGAATCAGCTCTTATGTGCCCTGCTTACCCACAAGCAAACCAGGTGCCCATGCCGGAGTGGGAATAAAGGATGGTCGATGTAGAAGATAGTGCCAGTGTGGTACTGAACTCGCTGTTAGTGACCGGGGTAGGGGCGGTAGCGTTGACGGGTCCGCTAAGAGCGGGATCGATGATGGCGCGAACATATATGTCGGTGAGGTCATCCAGCGCGATCCACGACATCCACCGCTTACCCGGAACCCAAACGCCCACCCATACCAGTAGAAAAACAAAGCAGCCATCGGCGGGAGAACGCCGCCTTGTGCACTGAGCACGATGCCTGTTCTCACGTTGACAACGCGTTTTGGATGAGCCGAGGCGCAGGCGGACTCCCACTCGGCGACAACATCGGCAAGGAAACCATCGCCTTGGGTACTAGTTTCAGTGAGACCGTGAGTGGTGTTGTGTTTCATCGTGGTGAAACCATAAAAGCCAATTGCCGACGCACACCATGGTCGAACACGATGATGACTGGCTGACAAGCTTGGCGAGGGCAAGCGTAGGAATAACGCGTGAGTCCCTGATCTGAGATTGATGCTTCTGGCTAAACCGCCCAAGGATGGGCTCGCCAGCCAGATGAACCAGCACATCAACGCCGTCAAGAAGGTCAGGCGCTGGGTTAACGGGGTTCCAGAAACGAGGAAGAGGGAGGGATGCTGCATGTTTGGGGTGGAGGCGAGATGAGAGGCTTTTGCGTACAAGTGGAATAACCGCGTGGCCGAGTGTGGTCAACTGTGCTGTCAGGGCGCGGCCCACAAGGCCCGACGCTCCGGTGACCGCGATGGTAAGTGGTTTGGTAGATGGGCTAGTAAGAGCTAGCGACGATGAAAACGCGAGATCGTGGTAGAGCTGGTGTTGCCGATAGGCAAAAACGCTGCGTAGCTTTTTGTGTGAGATTGGAATGCGGGAATCTACATAGTCAGTAATGAGAGTGGTGCCCTCCGGGGTGTCGGCGAAAGTGTGCGTGTGACGCCACCCTCCGGCTCCTTTTACTACTGGCGACACGCAGACATCAGTGAAGCGCCGTTCGGGAATGTAGCCAGAAGACTGGTGTTGCGCCACCCACTGAAGTTTTCCTGGAAGTAGGAACGTGGTTGTGCCGTCGGCGAGGCTGGTTGCTTCCTCTTCTACCGACATGGGCACAAACGGTGGGGTCAGGCGCTTCACCGCGCCTGGGCGGGTATGCCAGTCCCACACGATTTTTCGGTCAAACGGCAGAGTGTGGCTGGTGGTGAACGTCATGGTTCTAGGATAGGTGGATTGGATCTGCGTAGAGAGTTTTGCGCTTACATACGACTACTAGTCGTGACATATGAGAACATAGAACTAGATGGTGAAGGGGCATAAGGACTTCGCGACCTTGACGCAGCTGCTAGAACTTCTTTTTCATTAGTAAAATTCGTATCGCTCCCACCGGAAGATTACGTTATTGTCAGGAATTTGGTATGTGCGAAAAAATTCTAATGCACAAGACAAAGCAAGCTGATTTGTGACAACATATTTTCGCTCGTAAAAGCCGCGCTGGCTATTACACCAAGGTGTCAACTCCTGTTATGGTTTCTTAGGTATCCGGTAGGAGAGTATGATTCAGAAAATTGTAGCCAAACCCGCCACCTTTTCCATGGATAGCATAAAGCCCTGCGCCCTGAAACATTGAGATAGTAAAGAAAAGCCAGATGCGTGATGAAAACCAAAACAAGATTATGATGGTCACATGATTGCCTACCGGCTGACTGCCCTACAATATGGCCGAGTGATTCTTGAGCCAAGTCATCCCCACTAGGGCGTCCTGGGGTCGTAGAAACCAGCGTCAACGTCTATGATCCTGCGTTTACTAGCTATACAGAAGGTTCTGCATTAACGCAGCCGCTTCAGCATCTCAAAAACACCTGACACAAGAGACCATCATCGAGCTTTCCTCGCTGATTTTCAGCAAATATCCCGGGTGAGGTTGTTGATGAAAGCTATCCAGGAGGCCGGAGGCAGGCTAGGGCCGACTTTACCGCGTGGATGATCGATGATGAGCTTGCTGGTAGTTCCATGATCGAACATTCGTGGACAACGCTGCAGTTCGCCCGGTAGCGGTGGTGTCAACCCCTGCGATCAACAACGACCATGGCAGCTCACGGCAACGGACTTTTACTTGGATTGGGATAACAAATCGTCAGAACCACCAGTCGAGGTGAATATGCCTCTGATTTATTGCGCGCCACAGTCGCGCCCAATCAGATTGGCACCATAGTTCAATGGCTTTTTGAGGAAAGAACGCAGGCTTTTGGACCAAGACTATAGCGGGGATATGTGCAGGCAGTGCGTGATTTTACTGACTGGATGCGACGTTAGTGGTCAGAGTGAGGTGCTGCCGGTGCGATTCACCATTGGCGGGTGTCTGATTCCATGCATCAATCAGCCATTGATCATGGGTGGCAATGATTAGTGTTCCGTGCCAGATCATTATGGCCGCTTCAAGAGATTCAATGGTATCGATATCAAGGTAGTTTGTTGGCTCGTCAATAATCAGAAAATCCGGCTGCCGTGCCAGCGCGAGGGCTAGTTGAACGCGACGTTTGTTTCCATCTGATAACTGTTCTAGTGGCGTTGCCCATAGTCTAGGGTGAAGAAAGCCTTTACCCAGGTCACCAATCCCGTTATGCCATATCTCTGGTGGTATGAGTTCGTCTTTGTTGCGTGGGAGTTCCTGCGGAACGAACACCGAATCGGCAGCACTTATGGTGCCGCTGGCTTCTGCTGCCAGGCATTGTCTGGTATGAATCCAGCGCAGTAGGGTTGATTTCCCGGCACCGTTTACCCCGGTGATCATCATGTGCTCACCACCAGCAAGCTCGAAACTAACAGGACCCAGCCGACCAGGAATATGCACGTTTCTTACTGAACACGCAATGCCTGTAGACATCACAGTCGGATCTGGAAAAGTAATAGTGATTACGTCATACCGGGGTTTACGAACCTCGACTTCTGTAAGCCTGTCCAGGCGGCGGGAATCATCATTGATCCGCCGGGTTGATACTGTTTGTGCTCGATCTGCATAGTACTTTTTCGAGGCGCGTACTTCGCTGCGTGGGGTGGCGTTCCGGTGACCTATGGTCTCAGAGGAAAAACGGTGCTGCAACAACTGCTGTTTGTCGTGTTGCTGGTGGGCATGTATCTGTAAGTGACGGCTGCGGGCCGTGTCTTTTTCTTGCACGTAATCGGAATAGGTTCCGTTGCAGCGGTATATGCCGTTTGTTGTTGGTTGTCCTGCTGCGGTGGCTATGGCGTGCCATGATGTGGTGTCTAAGTCGAGGATGCCGGTTGCGGCACGGTCAATAAAGTCACGATCGTGGCTGGCAAACAGCACTGGTCCGTTCCAGCCTGTCAGGGGTTTGTATCACAAATTCTCGGGCTGTCGTATCAAGGTGATTGGTTGGTTCATCAACCACCAACGCGGGAGAACCCCGCAGCAGGACGGCGGCGAGATGTAATCGTTCTTGTTGCCCAGGTGAGAGTGAATCCAGGGGGCGGTCTCGTGCACTGTCACCCAGCCCCAGGCTACGTAGAGTCTTGTCCAGTTGTGTATCTAACTCCCATCCATTCATGGCTGTAATGCGGGCAATTAGTTCATCAAAGCGGCGGGCAGTTTCTGCTGAAACATCAAAGGCAAGCTTGTGGCTGAGCATGTCAAACTCGTGTCGTAGCTTGAGTACCTGGTGGCATGCAGCATCAATTACGTCGCCGACAGTTGTGGGTGGGGCATGGTTGTCCCATGAAAGTGGTGTGTCCACATGCCCGCGAAGTGGTGTGAGCTCGCCGAGGGCGAGTTTGAGGAGGGTTGTTTTCCCTGAGCCGTTTGGTCCTACAACGCATAAGCGTTCATCGGTTCCGCATGTGAATGAGACATTTGTGAGGACATCGGTGGTGGTATAAGAAAAAGTGACGTGGGAAAAAGAAATAATAGACACACTGCATCCTAGTGAGAACGTAATACGGATTTTGTGCGGTGTGTCAGTCTCCCATACCTCAAATCTACTAGTTCGGGATAGGCTTGGGCAAGAGGGAACAGTTACAGCTACAACCCACGCGACTCGCGCGACGTCGATAAGCAGAACCACCTTGTTGTGCAGTGGTTTTGCTTCCACCCGTGCTTACCCCTCACATGGCACCCGTGAACATGCCGGTGCTATGGTGATACGCAGTCAAAGGCTAAAAGGCATCCTTTAACGGACCGCACTGTGAGGCGGGAAAGGAGGTCACGATGGGCGATAATGGCACTGCCGATGTCACGGAATTGCTGTCTGCGGATGATGTGAATCGGACTGTCGCGCGCATCGCGCACCAGATTATTGAGAAAACTGCTGGTCAAGAGATTCTTTTACTTGGTATTCCTTCGGGCGGGGTGCCACTGGCGGAGCGTTTAGCGGCGAGCATCAAGGAATTTTCAGGGGCAGATGTTCCGACGGGTGCTTTGGATGTGACGCTGTATCGGGACGATTTGCGGGGTAAGCCTCATCGTGCGCTTCTGCCCACCACTATTCCTACGTCTGGCATTGATGGTGCCACGGTAATCCTCGTTGATGACGTCCTCTATTCGGGTCGAACCATCAGGGCTGCGCTGGATGCATTGCGCGATATTGGCCGCCCGGAGCAGGTGCAGTTGGCGGTGTTTGTGGACCGTGGGCACAGGCAGCTGCCCATTCGCGCTGATTATGTGGGTAAAAATTTGCCGACGTCTCGCGCCGAGGACGTCACTGTACTGTTTGCGGAGATCGACGGCCGCGATGCGGTGACGCTGACACGCACCATCACCGATACCACCACCCAGGGCGAGGAGTAGCGCCACTATGAAGCATTTGCTGTCTATTGCTGACTTAAGCCGAGATGAGATTGTTGGCCTGATGGATGAGGCTGACCGCTTCCGTGAGGCACTACTGGACCGTGAGGTGAAGAAGCTTCCTACTCTGCGTGGTCGCACGATTTTCACCATGTTTTATGAAAATTCCACGCGTACACGGGCGTCGTTTGAAACGGCCGGCAGTGGATGAGCGCCGATGTGATTAACGTGTCGTCGTCAGGGTCAAGCGTGAAGAAGGGGAGTCGCTGAAGGACACTGCCGCCACTCTGACGGCCATCGGGGCGGATGCGATTATCATGCGTCACCCCTCGTCGGGTGCCGCCGCGCAGGTGGCGGGGTGGCTGGACGGCCCAAGCGTGATTAATGCTGGTGACGGCGCGCATCAGCACCCTACGCAGGCGCTTCTCGACGCCGTGACCATGCGCCAGCGCCTCGGCACCATTGAAGGTCGCAAGGTGGTGATCGTGGGGGACTGCCTGCATTCCCGCGTGGTGCGCTCCAATGTGGATCTGCTGAGCACCCTGGGGGCCGAGGTTGTGCTGGTCGCTCCGCCAACGTTGCTTCCCACGGGTGTGGAGAACTGGCCGGTGCGTACTTCCTACACCATGGATTCCGAGATTGCGGATGCCGACGCCGTGATGATGCTGCGCGTGCAACAAGAACGCATGCACGGCGGCTTTTTCCCCACGCAACGGGAGTACGCAACCCTGTACGGCATGTCCAAGGAGCGGTTAGCGCGCATCCCCGAACACGCGATAGTGATGCACCCAGGGCCGATGCTGCGCGGCATGGAAATTAACTATGAGGTTGCGGACGCCCCGCAAACCGCCGTGTTGCAGCAGGTAAGTAATGGTGTGCACGTGCGCATGGCGGTGTTGTTCACGCTGCTTGTTGGAACCGATAACGCTTAAAAGTAGGGGAATGTGATGTCTCAGAATAACTATCCGGCAACCGGTGACCTCGGCCCCGTAGAGCGTGGCAGTGTGCTGATCCGCAACGTCCGCCCTTATGGCGAAGGCGAACCCGTGAACATCCTGATCGAAGATGGTCTGATCGCCGACATGGATGCTGCAGATGATGCCAATGCTGACACTGTGATTGATGCGAAAGGCACGGTCTTGCTGCCTGGTTTGGTGGACCTGCACGTTCACCTGCGGGAACCCGGCAGGGAGGACACGGAAACCATTGCCACGGGTTCGGCCGCTGCCGCCAAGGGTGGTTTTACCGCCGTGTTCACCATGGCCAACACCATGCCTGTCATGGATCAGCCGGTGATTGCGGAGTCGGTGTGGTTTAAAGGCCAGTCTATTGGTCTGTGCGATGTGCACCCGGTGGGGTCCATTACCAAGGGCCTTGAAGGTAAAGAACTCACCGAGTTCGGCATGATGGCTCACTCCGCCGCCAAGGTCCGCATGTTCTCTGACGATGGCAAGTGCGTGGACAACCCCCTGATCATGCGCCGCGCCATTGAGTATTCACGTGGCCAGGACGTGCTTCTCGCCCAGCACTGCGAGGAACCACGCCTGACGGAAGGCGCGGTAGCCCATGAAGGGCCGAATGCCGCCCGTCTAGGTTTGCGCGGCTGGCCCCGCGCAGCTGAGGAATCTGTGTCGCCCGTGACGCGCTGCTGGCCAGGGATTATGGCGGCCGGGTGCATATTTGCCACGCCTCCACAGTGGGGACTGTGGAGCTGTTGACTTGGGCAAAGGAGAAGGGGATCCCGCTGACTGCCGAAGTCACCCCGCACCACCTGATTCTCACAGACGAGCGCCTGGACACCTACGACGGAGTAAACCGGGTCAACCCGCCGCTGCGCGAAAACCATGACACGCTGGCGCTGCGGCAAGCACTTCTGGACGGGATCATCGACTGCGTATCCACTGATCACGCGCCCCACGGCTCCGAGGACAAGTGTTGCGAGTTTGAGCACGCCCGCCCCGGCATGTTGGGTCTGGAGACCTCGCTGCCCATCATCGCGGACACCTTTGTGCGTACCGGCGCGGCTGATTGGCGCTGGGTGGCGCGGGTCATGAGCGAAAAGCCTGCTGAAATTGTGCGCCTACCCGGCCACGGCCGCCCTATTGCGGTGGGGGAGCCCGCCAACCTGACCATTGTTGACCCTGACTGTCACTGGGTGGCGCACGGCGAGGATATGGCATCCAAAGCGGACAACACCCCCTATGAGGGCATGGAATTCCATACGAAAGTAACACATACGATCCTGCGCGGACGCGTGACCTGCAATGATGGCGTCGCAACCGAGCCACATACGCAGGCATAGAGTACAGCAACAAATAACACCGAAAGGCATCCTTGGGACTTCCACCCCTCCGGCAATACTCGTGCTTGCCGACGGCCGCGTCTTCCGCGGTGTCGGTTTCGGAGCCACCGGCACCACCCTGGGCGAAGCGGTTTTTACCACCGCCATGACCGGCTACCAGGAAACCATGACCGACCCTTCCTATCACCGGCAGATTGTGGTGGCCACGGCCCCGCAAATTGGCAACACTGGTTGGAACGATGAAGACGGGGAATCCCACGGTGACAAAATCTGGGTAGCCGGTTTAGTGATCCGTGACCTGGCGCATCAAGCATCCAACTGGCGCGCCACCCGCAGCTTGGAAGACAGAGATGACGGCAGGGATCGTGGGGAATCGGGGCGTCGATACGCGGGCGCTGGTGCGGCACGTGCGCAACCATGGGTCCATTGCGGCGGGCCTGTTTTCGGCGAAGATGCGCAGCGCCCGGAGGCGGAGCTGCTGGCAATAGTAAAAGCGCAGCCCTAAGTATGGCCGGGTCGGACTTGGCAGGTGACGTCTCCACCGACGACACCTATGTGGTGGAGCCGGAAGGGGAGCAGCGCTTTACCGTGGTCGCCTACGACATGGGCATTAAAACCAACACGCCCCGCAACTTTGTGCAGCGCGGTATCCGCACGATCGTGGTGCCCGCCAACACCTCCTACGAAGACATCATGCGCCACAATCCAGATGGGGTTTTGTATCCAACGGTCCTGCGACCCCGCCACCGCCGACGAGATGGTCGCCGTAGTGCGCGAAGTGCTGGCCAACAAAATCCCGTTCTTTGGCATCTGCTTCGGTAATCAAATCTTCGGCCGGGCACTGGGAATGAACACCTACAAACTGAAGTTTGGGCACCGCGGCATCAACGTGCCCGTGATTAACCACGACACCGGCACTCATCGACATCACAGCCCAAAACCACGGTTTTTGCCCTGGAAGGCACAGCTGGCGAGGTGTTCGACACCCCGTTCGGCCCGGCAAAAAGTCACCCACACCTGCTTGAATGACGGCGTAGTGGAAGGCGTGGCACTGCTGGACGGCACCGCCTACCCGTGCAATATCACCCGGAAGCAGCCGCAGGTCCACACGATCGAACCCCCTGTTTGACCAGTTCATTGAACTCCTTGAAGCACGCCAGGAAGGTAACCAGTAAATGCCACAGCGTACCGACATCAACCACGTGCTGGTCATTGGTTCCGGGCCCATCGTCATCGGCCAAGCCTGCGAATTCGACTACTCCGGCACCCAAGCCTGCCGCGTGCTCAAAGAAGAAGGACTACGCGTCACCCTGATCAATTCCAACCCGGCCACCATCATGACCGACCGGAGTTCGCCGACCACACCTATGTGGGAACCCATTCAGCCGGAATACATTGAAAAATCTTCGAAGCCGAAATCGCTGCCGGGCACCCCATCGATGCGGTGCTGGCCATTCTCGGAGGGCAGACCGCGCTGAACGCGGCCATTGCACTGGACCGTCGCGGCTCGCTGGACAAATACAACGTTGAACTCATCGGCGCCGACATTGATGCCATTGAGCGCGGCGAAGACCGCCAAAAATTCAAAGACATTGTGGCGAAAAATCGGCGGTGAATCCGCGCGCTCCCGGGTGTGCCACACCATGGACGAAGTCCGAGAAACCGTGACTGAACTGGGTCTTCCCGTTGTGGTTCGACCGTCGTTCACGATGGGTGGCCTGGGGTCTGGCCTGGCCTTTACCAACGAGGACGTGGAACGCATCGCCGGCGGCGGACTCCGCGGCATCACCCGAAGCCAATGTGCCTCGTGAAGAGTCCATTCTCGGCTGAAAGAATACGAGCTGGAACTCATGCGCGATGCCAACGACAACTGCGTGGTGGTGTGCTCCATCGAAAACGTGGATGCGTTGGGTGTGCACACCGGTGACTCCGTGACCGTGGCACCCGCCATGACGTTGACCGACCGCGAGTTCCAGATCATGCGTAACCAGGGTTTCGCCATTCTGCGCGAAGTGGGTGTGGATACTGGTGGCTGCAACATCCAGTTCGCCGTCAACCCCCGCGATGGCCGCCTGATCACTATCGAGATGAACCCCCGTGTGTCCAGGTCCTCGGCGCTGGCATCCAAAGCTACGGGATTCCCCATCGCGAAAATCGCCGCGAAGCTCGCCATCGGCTATACCCTTGACGAAATCACCAACGACATCACCGGCGTCACACCAGCTGCCCTTCGAACCCACGTTGGATTATGTGGTGGTCAAAGCCCCACGCTTCGCCTTTGAAAAATTCACCGGTGCCGATGACACCCTCACCACCACCATGAAATCCGTCGGTGAAGCCACGGCGCTCGGCGCAACTACATCGCTGCGCTGGGCAAAGTCATGCGCTCGCTGGAAAACAAACAAGCAGGGTTCTGGACTGTCCCCGACGAGGCATTCGCGGGCGACCGCGCCACCGACGTGAGCGCCGTGCTTGCGGATCTTAAACGCCCCACCGAGGGCCGCATCTACGATGCCGAACTCGCACTCCGGCTCGGCGCCACTGTGGACGAGGTATACGCCGCCTCTGGCATTGACCCTGGTTCCTCGCCGAGCTTAAAGCCCTGGTGGACTTCCGCGCCGAGCTTGTCGACGCCCCGGTGCTCACCGAGGAGCTTCTGCGCACCGCCAAATACAACGGGCTTTCCGACCGGCAAATCGCCGCACTTCGCCCGGAATTTGCCGGTGAGGAAGGCGTACGCCGCCTGCGCTGGTCCTTGGGCATCCGCCCCGTATCAAAACCGTGACACCTGCGCCGCCGAGTTCGAGGCACAAACTCCGTACCACTACTCGGCCTACGAATTGGACCCCGCCGCAGAATCAGAGGTGACGCCCCAAGTCGAACGCGAAAAAGTAATCATTCTCGGTTCTGGACCTAACCGCATTGGGCAGGGCATCCGAATTCGATTCTGCGTCCATGCGCCGCCCTGGAGCTCTCCCGCGTCGGCTACGAGACGGTGATGGTCGCTGCAACCCCTGAAACCGTCTCCACCGATTACGACACCGCCGACCGCCTCTACTTTGAACCCCACTTTCGAAGACGTCATGGGTCTACCACGCCGAAAGCCAATCCGGCACAGTCGCAGGCGTGATTGTCCAACTTGGCGGACAAACCCCGCTGGGACTGGCAGAAAAAGCTCCGGCAACGCAGGTGATTGCCTGTAGGGCACCACACCCGAAGCCATCAACCTGGCTGAAGACCGCGGGGAAATTCGGCGAAGTACTCCGTACGGCAGGACTGCCCGCACCGGCGTTTGGCACCGCGACCTCGTTCCGAGCAGGCCCGCGACGTCGCAGAAAAGATCGGCTACCCTGTCCTGGTTCGCCCTCCCTACGTGCTCGGCGGGCGCGGCATGGAAAATCGTCTACGACGAGCGCCTCCCTCCGCAACTACATCGAACGCGCTACCGAAAGTCACCAGCGACCACCCGTCTGGTCGACCGCTTCCTCGACAACGCCATTGAAATCGACGTTGACGCCCTCTGCGACGGCACCGACGTCTACCTCGCCGGCGTGATGGAACACATCGAAGAAGCGGGCATCCACTCCGGTGACTCCGCCTGCGCGCTGCCGCCCATGACGCTCGGCACGGAAGGGACATCAACAAAGTTCGGGAATCCACCGCCGCGCTTGCGCACGGCATTGGTGTCAGAGGACTCATCAACGTCCAATTCGCCCTCAAAGACGACATCCTCTACGTCATTGAAGCCAACCCGCGCGCCTCCCGAACCGTGCCTTTTGTCTCCAAGGCAACTGGCGTACCGCTGGCCAAAGCCGCCTCCCGCATCATGCTCGGTGCTACCATTGCCGAACTCAAGAAGAAGGCATGATCCCCACCAGCCACGATGGTGGATCGTTGCTCTATGACGCACCATCGCCGTCAAAGCCGTCCTGCCCTTCACCAGGTTCCGACGCCCCGACGGTTCCATGCTGACTCTGCTCAGCCCAGAGATGAAATCCACCGGCGAAGTGATGGGCTTAGCCGATAACTTCGGCGCGGCCTACGCGAAAGCCGAGGCAGGAGCGTTCGGGGAACTACCCACCAGCGGCACCGTGTTCGTCTCCGTGGCCAACCGCGACAAACGCACACTCATTTTCCCCATCCAACGCCTGGCCTCCCTGGGCTTTACCATGCTCGCCACCGCAGGCACCGCAGGTATGCTCCGCCGCAACGGCATCCCCTGCGAAACCGTGCTCAAACACTCCGACATCAAAGCCGGAACCGACGGCGTCTCCATCGTGGACCGCATCAAAAACGGGGAGGTTGACCTGATTTTGAACACCCGGCAGGCTCCGCAGGTGCCCGCCACGACGGCTACGACATCCGCGCTGCCGCCGTTAACGTGGGAATCCCACTGGTCACCACGGTCCAGGGCGTGACCGCCGCCGTGCAAGGCATTGAAGCGCTCCGCGCCGGGGAGCTCTCGGTGCGTGCGCTGCAAGAACTCGACTACACGGAGGACTAATGCGCAGTTTCGGTGAAAAACTCCAGGCTGTCTCGCTTGAGCGCGGGCGGCTCTGCGTGGGAATCGATCCCCATCCGGCGCTACTGAAGCAGTGGGGACTAGGCGTGACTGCGGACGGCCTTAGGCGGTTTTCCAGGATCTGTGTGTGGAAGCGTTCGGGCCATCCGTGGCATTGGTGAAACCCCAGGTTGCCTTCTATGAGGCGTTTGGTTCCCAGGGCTACGCCGTGTTGGAAGAGACTATCCGTGACCTGCGCGAACAGGGTGCCTTGGTCGTGGCGGATGCGAAACGTGGAGATATTGGCTCCACCATGGCCGCCTACGCTGAAGCGTGGCTCGGTGATTCCTCACCGCTGCGTGCTGATGCCGTGACAGTTTCCCCGTACCTGGGGTTTGAGGCATTGCGCCCCGCGTTGGACCTGGCTCACACTCACGGCAGGGGAGTGTTTGTGCTGGCCGCCACCTCTAACCCGGAAGGTCGCCAGGTACAAGACTGCGTCAATACCGATGGCGTGCGCCTGGACCAGCTCATGGTGGACGCTGCGGCTGCGGAAAACTCGTCATGGAGAAAAGCGGGTGAATTCGGTGATGTGGGGGTTGTTGTTGGCGCAACCCTTGACAGCGTGCCCGACCTCACGGACCTGAATGGTCCAGTGTTGATGCCGGTGTGGGCGCGCAGGAGCGCGAGTGGCGGACGTCGATACGTTGGCGGATGAGGTGCGTGGGTGTTTCGAACATCTCACGTGGCATTCTGCGACACGGACCTGGGGTTTTGAACTTTCTCAGGCGGTTTCTGCGGCGGCGGCCGACTATCCGGGTTTTTCCCAGGTGAGCGGTGAGAAAGTATCGCTGATCGCGGTAATCCGGAGGCCATGACATGGCTGTGAGTAGCCACCTTGATTTTCCGGTAAGAGTGCTAGACTAAGTGAGCTCTCGGCGACATCGATGAAAGTATTATTAAATTTGCGCGATGTTGCGGGCGACATGGTACAACCGATACCACATAGCAATCATCCCTTTTATTCTGAATTACGGAGGAACGTGGCACTTCCCGAAGTTGACTGATGAGCAGCGCAGGAAGCCCTCGCAAAGGCTGCTGAGGCTCGCAAGGCGCGTGCAGAGCTCAAAGAGAAGCTCAGCGCGGTGGCACCAACCTCAAGGAAGTTTTGGACCAGGCTCGAGTCCAACAGGACCATCGGCAAGACCAAGGTTTCCACAATTTTGGAAGCAATGCCGAAGGTGGGCAAGGTGAAGGCGAGAGGAAATCATGGATGAGCTGGAGATTGCTCAGACTCGCCGCCTGCGTGGCCCTGGGTGACCGTCAGCGTCGCGCTCTGCTGGAGCGCTTCGGCTTCGCTGATGAGGACCTGAGAACTCAAGGACTCACATCAGCGTGACCGGCGATAAACCTAAAATGAACAGGGCCCAGATGTCGTTTAGTGGTTTTGCTTGGCCCGTCTGCCGTTGAAAAATCCACGGTGGTTCATCGCCTTCGTGAAGAAAATTCCCCAACCGTATTTCCAGCGTTCTATGACGACCAGGGATCCTCGTCCCGGTGAAGTGGACGGCCGTGACTATTTCTACGTCACGCGCGAAGAATTCCAAGAGAAGATTGACGCTGGGGAAATGTTGGAATGGGCTGACATTCATGGTGGCCTGCAACGATCCGGAACTCCCGCTGGGCCTGTGCGTGATGCATTGTCTGAGGGCCGACCGGTGTTGGTGGAGGTTGACATTGTGGGTGCCCGGAACGTGGCACGTATGATGCCCGAGGCGAACACGGTGTTTCTGGCCCCGCCGTCCTGGGAGGTCCCGGTGGACCGTCTTGTTGGCCGTGGCACCGAGCCGCAAGACGTCGTGATAGGCGTCTTAAAACCGCAAAAGCTGAACTCGCCGCCAAAGATGAATTCGATGTGGTCGTTGTCAACGATGACATTGATCGTGCGGTGGCTGAAATCACTGAGATCCTGTTGGGACGTGACTAGCTGCGCGCTGGTTATGTTTCGCAGGGAGTGCTCAGGTCACAATCCTGCTGATCATTTATCGTAACTTTCGAAAAGGTGCTTGTGACCAACGTGACCAACGTCAACAGCGTGAGCAACGATATTGCCATCACCGAAGCGGTGTTCGATGATCCCATTGGTATCACCGCCCCGCCCATTGATGAGCTGCTGGATAAAGTGTCCTCCAAGTATGCTCTGGTGATTTTCGCTGCGAAACGCGCCCGCCAGATTAACAGCTACTTCCAGCAGGCTGATGAGGGTGTTTTCGAGTTCGTCGGTCCTCTTATTGAGCCGGAGAATCAGGAAAAGCCGCTGTCCATCGCTGCTGTGAAATCAACAAGGGAATGTTGGATCACGAAGAAGGCTAGTAGGGCCTGTTGCCATATCGTGTTTTCCCTGCGCGCTACACTGTGGGCGTGCAGGGATTTTCTTTATCTCAAGGATGTTGATGTGGACTGGGTTGAATATTGTAGTTGCTGGCGGCATTGCAGCCTATAAAGCTTGCCACCTGGTGCGGTTTTTCACCGAGCGGGGTCATTCGGTGACGGTGGTTCCCACGGAGTCGGCGTTGAAATTTGTGGGGGCGGCGACGTTTGAGGCGCCTCGGGTAACCCTGTGTCCACGTCGGTGTTTGATGCTGTAGATCAGGTGCAGCATGTCCGGGTGGGGCAGGCAGCTGACCTTGTGGTGATTGCTCCGGCAACGGCTGACCTGATGGCTCGCATGGCTGCGGGTCGCGCTGATGACCTACTCACCGCCACGTGTCTGGTGGCTACCTGCCCGGTGGTCGTCGCCCCGGCGATGCACACAGAAATGTGGTGGAACACCGCCACGCAGGACAACGTGGCCACGTTACGACGCCGCGCAATCACCGTCCTCGAACCCGCTCACGGCAGGCTGACCGGTACCGATTCCGGCCCAGGCAGGCTACTGGAACCAGGGCAGATCGGCGAGGCGGCACTGGCGGTGTATGCGGGGGCACAGATACCCTCGTGATCTTGAAGGTAGGAAGTACTGATCACCGCCGGTGGTACCCAAGAAAAACCTGACCCGGTGCGGTTTATTGGCAACCGCTCATCAGGGCGGCAGGGCTTTGCCTTGGCGGAAATAGCGGCGCACCGAGGTGCGGAAGTGACGGTGGTGGCGGCGAACACGGATGATCTGCCGAACCCCGCGGGTGGAACAGTGGTGCACCGTGTGCTCTCTGCCAGGGTATGGCGGACAAGGCTGGTGAGGTTGCGGGGAGCAGGACGTGAGCTCATCATGGCCGCGGCCGTGGCGGATGTGCGGCCAGCTCATCAGGCTGCTTTCACGCTGAAAAAAGCTGCCGATTCGCAGGCTCTGGGGCAGCTGGAATTGGTGGAGAACCCTGATATTCTGGCGGGCCTGACCGAGATTCGGTCCAGCGATTTGGGAGAAAAACCCAGTGATTGTGGGGTTTGCTGCGGGGAAACCGGCGATGACGGTGCAACGCCCCTGGACCATGCGGTGGCGAAACTCAGCGCAAGGGTTGCGCGATCTGCTGATGTGCAATGAAGTGGGTGCAGGCAAAGCGTCTCGCCAGGACACAAACTCTGGGTGGATGGTGTTTCCTGACGGCCGGATGGTGGATAGCTGCCCCGGCCCAAGCCGGAGTTGCAGCCCAGATCATGGACGAGGCCAGGAACTAATGCCGCCCTTGTCCAGTTAGGCAGCTAGTCTATATTGGTAGGGATTAATGCTTTACCCTTCTCTTTAACAGCATAAGGACCCACATAATGACACAGGCCGAGGCCTCACACCGCCAGCTCCGCCTTTTCACCAGCGAATCCGTCACGGAAGGCCACCCAGATAAAATCTGCGACGCCATCTCTGACACCATCCTGGACGCCATGCTCGCCAAAGACCCCCACTCGCACGTTGCCGTGGAAACCGTGGTGACTACCGGGCTTGTTCATGTGGTGGGGGAAGTACGCTGCTCTGGCTACGTCGAAATTCCGCAACTGGTGCGTGACCGCCTCCGCGACATTGGTTTCACCTCCTCCGAGGTAGGTTTCGACGGCACTACCTGCGGCGTGACCGTCGCCATCGGTGAGCAGAGCCACGAAATCAGCGCCGGTGTGGAAAACTCCCATGAGATGCGCTCTGGCCAGGAAGTAGAAGACAACGACCGCAACGGTGCCGGCGACCAGGGGCTGATGTTCGGCTACGCCACCAACGAAACCCCCGAATACATGCCGCTGCCCATTTCGCTGGCGCATCGCCTGGCACGACGGTTGACTGAGGTGCGGAAAAAAGGCATTGTGCCGAACATACGCCCCGATGGTAAAACCCAGGTGACCTTCGCCTACGACGAGAACAACAAAAGCCCGTCTACCTGGATACCGTGGTCATCTCCACGCAGCATGACCCCGACGTCACTCAGGAATGGCTGGAGGATCAGTTGCGCACGCATGTGCTCCAGCCTGTGATCGCTGGACGCCGAGCTGGAAGACCCCTGGACCGACGAGCTTACTCTCGCTGGTCAATCCTTCCGGCTCCTTCACACCAGTGGGCCTATGGGCGATGCCGGGCTGACCGGCCGCAAAATCATCGTGGACACTTACGGCGGCATGGCCCGCCACGGTGGTGGCGCGTTCTCCGGCAAAGACCCCAGCAAAGTCGACCGCTCCGCCGCCTACGCCATGCGCTGGGTGGCCAAAAACGTAGTTGCGGCAGGACTTGCTGATCGCGTGGAAGTGCAGGTGGCTTACGCCATCGGCCGGGCAAAGCCTGTGGGGCTGTACGTGAAACCTCGGCACCGCCGCCGAGGGACTCAACCGACGAGGCCATTCAGGCAGCCGTGTCCGAGGTGTTTGACCTTCGTCCCGCCGCCATTATCCGCGACCCTAGACCTACTGCGGCCATCTACGCTCAAACCGCCGCACTGGCATATCTCGGGCGCACCGACCTGACCTTCCATGGGAGCACACCAACCGCGTGCAGGAACTACGAGCAGCGGCTGGCCTGTAATATGTAGTGCAATGTCAGCCAGCACCGCCCGCGTCCCAGCGCCCACCAGGCCCGTGGCGCGGGTGTTGCCATTACTGGGGCTTTCCCCACTCGACCGGCTTTTCGACTACAAAGTTGACGCCACCCAAGACGACGCCGCGCAACCCGGCACCCGCATCCGCGTCTACTTCAGCGGCAGGCTTACCGACGCCCTGATCATCGCCCGCAGCGACACCACACCGACCACCCCAGGAACTGGCCTGGATCAAAAACGTCATCTCACCAGTAGTGGTCTCACCCCCGCAGATGCGACGGCTTACCGACGCCCTGTGCGACCGGTACGCAGGAATCCGCAGCGACATCATCCGCGCCGCCATCCCAGCAGGCACGCCCGCGCCGAAGAATCAGACACCACCACGCCCTGGGACGAACTCGGGGACGTGGAGGAACCCGACCTGTCTGCATGGTCCGCCTACCAGCACGGAGAGTCCTTTGTCGATGCAGTCATTGGCGGCACAACCGCGCGAGCGGCCTGGCAAATACTCTCCGGTGACTCCTGGGCGGACGCCCTGGCTGCCCTAGCTGTGAAAACAGTAATGGGTGACGGCGGTGCGCTGATCGTGGTGCCCGACCAACGGGACGTCGACAAGCTGGAAGCGGCATTACGGAAACTCGTGTCAGCCAAACAGATCACCGTGCTCACCGCGTCACTCGGCCCGCAAGCGCGGTACCGGCGGTTCCTGTCAGTGCTGCACGGGCAGGGACGGCTGGTAATCGGCACTCGAAGCGCCGCGTTCGCGCCGGTGAACAACCTGAAACTTGCGGTGATTCTCAACGACGGTGACGACAGCCTCGTCGACCCCCGAGCCCCCTACGTGCATGCGCGGGAGGTACTGACCACCCGCAGCGTCATCGAAGGCTGCTCTCTCATCATGGCAGGACACGCCCGCACCCCCGAAGTACAGCTGATGGTGCAGCAAGGCTGGGCACATGACCTAGTTGGGTCCCGCGACACCATCCGCATGCGCATGCCCCGCATCCACGCCGTCGCCGACACCGACACCGCCCTGGAACGCGACCCCCACGCCCGCACCGCACGCCTGCCGAAAATAGCCTTCGAGGCTGTGCGACGCGCCCTTGACGCCGACAAACCCGTACTCATTCAAGTACCACGCAAAGGATACGTACCAGTCCTGGCATGCGGAAACTGCGTCGCCGTTGCGCGATGCCGACACTGCAACGGCCCCCTGGGCCTGCCCACCGCAGGCAACGCCGACGAAGCCGCCGTGCCAACCTGCCGCTGGTGCGGACGCCCCGACCCCCGACACCGCTGCAACGAATGCGGCTCCACCAAACTCCGCGCCATCGTCCTCGAACCGACCGAACCGCCGAAGAATTCGGACGCGCCTTCCCGAAAGTGCCTATCGAACTCTCCGGAGGCAACAAAATACTCGACACCGTAAACGACGGTGCCCGCATTGTCGTGGCCACACCCGGCGCGGAACCCACCGTCACAGACGGCAGCTACGGAGCACTCCTCCTGCTAGACACCTGGGCACTACTTCGACGACCCGACCCTGCGGGCCACCGAGACACTTTTGCACGCAAATGGGCGCCGCCTCCAGCCTGGGTGGCACCACACCACCAAAAGGAGGGAAGTGGTAGTTGTCGCCCCTCCGGACTCATGCCTCGTCCAAGCCCTGATCCGCTGGGACATGGTACGCGCCGCCGCCATAGAACTCGACCAACGCGCCGAAGTAGACTTCCCACCAACCGTGCACATGGCGGCACTCGACGGGGCTGCCGCATCCCTAGAAAAATACCTGGGACTCGTAGAACTGCCGCCCAACGCGGAAGTACTAGGCCCCGTGGATCTGCCCCCCGGGGTGACACTACCCGGCGAATACGACGAACGCCGCTACGGACCACCACAGCGCTACCTCATCCGCGTACCGCTCGCCGAAAGCCGACGCTACGCACTGGGCAAAGCACTACGCGCCGGGCTGGTGAAACTTTACCTCCAACGCGACAACCTGCCACTACGGGTGCAAGTAGATCCGCTACATGTGGGTTAATATGCATAATGCACCCCCACCATGACCAGGAAACATACGCATGACTCAGCTTCGCCCCGGTGAAATCGCCATCCTTCAGCACGACATCACCGACCACCACGACCAGCTCACCGCACTTCATGCCAGCGCGCCGGGACGGGCGGTCGTGCGGCTGGTTCCAGCGAAGCTCACTCAGGCTGAAAGCCTCATGCTCAGCGTCGTGGGCATTACCCCTGGTGAGAGCAAAGCCGTTGGGGTGGTGCTGGAACGCGCCGTAGGTTTTCCCGCCTGGCCGATCATCACCGACCCGGACAACGCTCACCACGCGTTAAACCTGGTGGGGGAGCTGGAGTGGGCGCGTCGGCACGTGCACAACGCTCATGCAATCAAGCAACGCTTCGACGAGGTCACCGCGCACCTCACGGCTGCAGCGCCGCACTTTGCTCCAACATTGTTGGAGGAAGTTGGGCGCATTTTTATCGGGGTAGGGGAGGTTGCACGAGCCAAACAGTTCTTTAGCAAGGCCCGCGACGTGGAGCGTAGCCATGCCCTTGACATTGCCCCGGAACGACACGCCGCTGCCTTTGCCGAGTTCGCCGCCGCCGGTGCCATCAACGACAAAGACCTAAGCAGGGAAGCCAGCGCAGTGCTCACGCGGCTCGATCCCGAGGCCGCGTTCGAGTATTTCCTGGGGCTTCTCACCGCCATGGGCCGCGCGGGCGTGCCGCTCTACGCCAATGCGGGGCGTGACCTGCGGCGTATCGGCAAGGCTGCCGATTACAACGATGAGCGTATCGACGCCGCGTTATTCGGCACCCTGCTCGACCTCCCAGGCATGGGGGTTGGTGGCGCGGCCTTCCTGCGGCAAGAATCGCAGGCGCTGCGTCGATACCTGCAACCGCAACCGGAGTTACTGGAGCGACTGACGAGGCGTCCCAACGAATGCGGGTTTGAACTGCGACAGCTTCGTAGAGAGTGGGCGGAGGAAGAACCAGTCGAGGCGTCTGCACCGGCGCCAGTCATCACAGCTCCTGAGCCTGTTGACATTGAAAAGGGCGCGCGACGGTTCCTGGAAATCCTGTTGGGTAGCAAGCAAACCACCGTGACCACACGAAGCCTGTTGAAACTCATCGCATCCTTCAACGCTGACCCCAGTACCACAGTCTACGAAGTCCAAGACCCCCGGCTGTTCACGGTGTTGAAATACGCAGGCGATGAACGCGCCCTTCTTGCCATAGTGGCAAGCCCGCTGCTGCCGGGACTGTTTGCCGACCGTATGGAGTACCTGGGTATGCTGGGCTACCTGCGGGAACTGGTCGATAGCGGCATCCTGTTGCGGGCAATGGCACCTCGGTCATTGAATTAGGCAACGAAGCTGTGGTGCGGGACACCGTTCTGCCCCAAAGGAACCGTCATGGATGACTGCTTCATCTGTCGTCCCACCTGGAATGGCGCGATGGCGTGCGCATAGTCTCACGATACGTGTGGGTTCCCGACCAGCGCGGCACCCTCGGCGGGTATTCCATAGTGCGCGATCAACAGTCGCCGATGATAGCCGAGGACTTCTTGCGCCGGTTCTGGACATTCTCGAACAACAGCTGGCACATCGGACGGCTTTTACTCCGAATCTGTGGCCGCAGCATCAGCAGGCACCGGCCTGTCACCCCAGGCCATCACCTACCTCTTCGGCGGCGGCTGCAACCATAAACGTGGCTACCAGCGCAGCTTTCTCACCAACGACGAACGTACGCCACTACGGATTCAGCGCCGCTGGCCACGGGCGCACGCTCCGCATCAGCGCCATCCCCAACAAACGGCACCTCTCGCAGCAGGCATCAACCGACAACATCACCACATACGTCAAAGGCACACTAGAAGCTGACGCGATCACCAACTACTGGCTGGTACATATGGTGAGCCTGCAGTCCCCGTCAGCAGCGAAACCTACGCTGAACTGGAAACACTTTTCGAGAAAAACGAGATCGCCTATGCCACGCTCCCAACTATCGCCACTACGGCTGAACTTCTGCCCTGGTCAGGTGGCGACATACTCACCATCCTTCTCGCGCCGCTGAGACAACTCACGGTGGAAAATCCCCAAGACACCTTATCGCCCAGAAACTAGAACAACTCGAACCGACACCGCGCCAACTGCAGTGGACGACCCTGGGTTCGCCGATGCCTCGGCGGCATTGAGCTCGGTGGTGACTACAAGCAAACCCGGTGCTCGACAGATTTGTCGGTGACATCGTTGTTATCCGCGTGCTCCTTGATGGATATGTGGACGCCTCATCGCTGACCTGCGCACTCAACACGCCACTACACCGGATACGGCGCTGACCCCAACGTCAGCGCACCCGACATCGCGTTGTCGACGTTGCCCGGGAACTTTCCCTGAGTGAGAACGCCGCCCGTTACTACCTCCAACTTCTTGCCCTGGCACACCCCACCGATAAAAACATCCGACTCTGGAACAGCTGGAAGAAAAAGACATCACTGCTGCAGCCAGCGAACTACTCGCCAACAACCTCATCATCGAGGCAAAGCGCACACGTGCAGGACGCAGCTACTTCCTACCCGGCGCGTGGCTTGAAGGCGTATCAGGAAGCGCACCCATCGAACAGTGGAAAATCCCGTGCTACACTCTACTGGAAGGACGCAAAGCACGCCCCCGTCATCGCTGGGAAGTCCCTGATCATGCCGTACCGCCAACTCTTCACCGATGCCTGGGAACGCTACCGCCGTGGTGATAGCCCCGGGTATGCAGACCTGGATACGGCGCAGTACCGGAAACCACCGCGGCGTCGATAAGCGGCCGTGGCGAACACCTGCCAGAGAGGTGGGAACAAACACACAGTTCCCACCGACGACGGGACTATATTACGGGCGCGCAAATGACAAAATTCGGAAGGAATTGACGGTTCACGTCAAGGTTCATATCAAAAGGCTATCAACGCGGAAGTTTCTCCTATAACGAAACACGCCGGGCGTGAGTACTGCTAACAACAAGACCGATACAATTTACTCCGATGAAGGGTTGATGCAGGCGCACTATGACGCTGAGAAGGTGATAGCGGCTATCAACATTGGTATCTGATTCTGGGGGGTTAGAGGGGAACGAATGCCCGGTTTTGGTGTCGTGTCAACAGTGCCGGATCTGACAGCTTGTGGATCTTGGCACGGTTGACGTGCGGAACAAAATGGTATGTTCGTCCGTGCGGGCTGAGGTCACACCCGTGATACGGCTGTAAAGCGTAGCTCCGGAGTGCCGGAACTGCACGTCTCATGACACCTATGGCGAGGGAGTTTGGTAGATGACTAAGACTCTGGTGATTGTGACCCATCAAACTATCAAGATTCAAAAATCAATAAGCGGTGGGTCGAGGAACTAGAAACCAGCCGACCGTTTTTACTATTCATCACCTGTATTCAACTTACCCAGACACAGTAATTGATGTTGAGCGCGAGCAGAAACTCGTAGAATCACTGATAAATGGTTTTCCAATTCGGTGTACTGGTTTAACTGTCCACCATTGTTGGAAAACAATGAGCGATGAAATACTACTCTACGGCTGGGCGTATGGATCAGGGGTGAAAGCCTTCAAAGCGCAAAAGGTGGGCCTTGCTGTCTCCATGGTAGCCCCGCTGAAAGCTACACTCCGGCTGGAAAACCAGGGGTATCTTGTGGAGGAGATCCTTCAGCGCCCTTCAGAACTGCTAGCCAACCATGTCGAGTCCGACTACCAGCCGATTTTCAAATTTCACAGCACTGAAAACGACCCTGAGGCGACATGAAGATTTTCGAGCCGTCGATCACAGTGCAGAGTCCACCATGATGCCCTATCCATGTATTTTTCTGATGCTGTCGCTGAGGATGATGCTGCCAGTGACGCTGAGGACGGTCAGGGCTAACATTGCCATCTGGGGGTGAGTTGGGGGTAGGTGCATGACACTACACTGAAGGGAAGACTTGCCCTGGTCATGCGATTGCTGCTTTGTCTGCTATCTAGGTGGATGTGGTTTTCCTCAACCAAGGAATCAACAGTATCTCACCTACTACACCATTGGAGAGCACGCACCCCCTCATCGCAATGACGTTCAGCGGACCAGCCCACTCGCAGCCTGTGGTCCGCTTGGTTTCTGAACCCATTGATTCCCGCCAGAAACCACCATGCGGTTATTCGGCCTAGCACCCCTGATGCGCAGCGGGTGGTAGGAAGAGCTACCCAACACGCTGTTGAGCTTTCCCGCCTGGCCGATCATAGAACGCAGACAATGCCACCATGCGTTGAACCTGGTCGCCGAGCTGGACAGATTCGTCGCCGCCCCCAGCCTTCGACGGGCTGGAACGCGCTATCGACGCCGTGACCGCACAGCTGGCAGCCTCAGCACCGCATTTCGTGCCCACATTCTTGGAGGAAGTGGCCCGGATCTTTGTGGGCGCGGATAACCGCCGGGCTGCGCAACAGTATTTTGGAAAAGCCAGAACCGTGGAACGTGCGCATGGCGTTGCGATTGATGTAGGGCGACACGAAGCTGCGTTCGTCGAGTTTGCCCACGCTGGTGGCTTGTGAGTGCAACGGAACTGGCGATGAGTGTCGAGCGGTCGGTAATCGTGGTGGCGATGTACGACGAGATTTAGCGTACGCGTTGGGGTTGGTACATGCGCAGGCTAGGGCTGGGGTGTGCCCATCAACTGACGTGGTTGCGGCGCTGCGGCAGTTGGGGGGTTACGCTGGCATGGACCCCACTGAAGTTGATGACGTGCTGGTCAACGGACTGCTGAAGCTTCCTGTGTTCAAAAGGCATCAGCCAAGCTGTTCGTGATGCTTGCCGAAACGTTGAAGCAGTATCCAGAGGTACCCGAGGTACTGTGGGACGTGAAGCCTCGGAAAACAAAACCGCTGCAGTTTTCTCCGCTTATGGCATGCTGCGGGGCTACTAGAGTTTATGCACACCGACCAGGGTGCGCGCTACGCGCAGTGGCTGGTGGATTTTATTAACTCCTACGGTGGTGATGATGGAATAAGTGACTATGGCGCGGTGCTTGAGGGAGCTTGCCTATTGTGGTGATGCGCTTCGTGGATTGCGTGTACGCAAGGAAGTTTATGTGGATGCCGCTTAATGTTATTGACTCTGCTGTGTGAATACGGTGTCGCATAGGGATGCCAAAAGGCGTTGATATTGCCAACGAGGAAGTAGATTGGGTCTATTGGTTTGGAGGATGAGCATGCTGAAAATCGCCGACCTCTACTGCATGCAGCACGCGATAAGATATTTATCAATATTTTTATTGGGGGATCTATGACTTCGAGTTGAAGAACATCTTGATGTTTTTCCTTTCCCATGAAAGGTGCGCGAATAATGACTAGGTAAAAATAGATGAACTGGCGAATAAATCAGGAGATATTGTCAATAATAATGAGATTATTGATAATTGGTCTTTTCTGGCGGTGCCAAAAGTGTACAATGTTTATGGTGAACGAGTGGAAAAGCTCTTTTCCCATAACGCTGACGAGCTCCGGTGACAGCGCTGCATGCAGGAACGATAGCAAGGCTAACGTGGCCGGCTTATGAGCAGGCGGTTGCGCGTGGGTCGAAATCTGAAACTGATTTTAACGTCTTCGATTCTTTCCCTGCTGTGGCGGTAGTCTCTGGGGTATATGTAGAGGTGGTGGATGGTGACACCACAATAGCCAGTGGAGAGCTTCCTGCGCGCTATGGAAACGTTCATTCGATTTTTACAGTTGGTGATAAAGTTCAAGTTTATCTTACGCCGCATAACCAGTCAGATGGTCATCTTATGTGGTTGGGAGATATGCAAATTTACCCAGCTGATGACAGTGGGATGAGGATATAACGGCTATAGTTTACTCCGTCCCGATGGTACTCGATTGACGGCTTTTGGTCTCCTGCGGCCAACAGAGCTGAAGCTCGGATTGTATGGATTTGGAAATATTTTTGCTACCAATAAAGAAGACTCACCTATTTTTGCATCGATCCATGATGACAGTGAATTGATGCTATGGGATGGAGCAAGTTATGAAAAGTGGGAGGGGACTACCAAGGAAGCACTAGAAAAACTAGGTGTATTTTCCTATGGGCTAGATGTCTCAGGCATTCCAGACGGCTCAAAGATTATGGCTGGATCATCAACAATTATTCCAGCATATCCGACGACTGAGAATAGTCTGCTCCGGCACTCACAGGAGGGATCCTATCATATCCAATATAATATGATAACGACTATTATATTGTCTCGCCACATGGCATCTTCAAGGACGATAAGGATGCTAAAGGTATCATTCCTAAGCCTGGTGGTGGTACATGGCTTGTATGTGATGACGCTACTCCATGGAGTGATGCTGAAACAGGTGTAATGATTGCGTTGCAAGACAAGGATTCTATTTTCCGCAAGATTCCTTTTTCTGCGTTTCATCAACTTCACTATCGTGATGAACATGCAAGTAGGTTCATGCGAACCTATAGCTGCGCGCAAGCACAGCGAGTAATTAACGCAGGAACTGATAGCGAAGCATATTCTATTTTGTCCACCCAGCTAGGAACTACTGATGAGGTGCTGTTGAATGAACTGGTGGCCACACAGCGCATTATTAGCAAACAGGCTGAGAAGCTTCAAGCGCTTGCTAGGCAGTTGACTCAAAGCGCTGTAGCCTCTGATATTACTATTAGTGAATCAGCGGCAAAATTACTATATCTATACTTGGATAAACACTCTTATGATTATCCGCATGTAATATCACGTGACGTCCAAAGTATCGCATCATTCATTGCCGATCCCGATAACTTTTCCACTCTTGCTTCCGATGAAATTGGCTCTGAATGGGTCAAACTTATGCATAATGAGCGTTTCATCATTGGCATAGCTAGGCTCTCCCTTGCTTCCCTCAACTCTATAGATAATGCTTTTTACCGACCTGGTGAATTTCTTTCGGACTGCAACTAAACTTGGTATCTTTGGATGTGGTTGGCGCCGAGCTTCCATTGATATTGGTATCTATGAGTCAGTTGAAGATGTGATAGATGTATTTCCTCGTGGCTCTGTAATTGATGGATGCTTAGTGACTGGATATGACTATCGCTGGGATAAAGATAAACGCCACGTACACCGCATTATTCTCTGCCCAGATAGTCGAGAAAAAGTTGGCGAATATACAGTTAAATATAATCAAGATGTCAGCATGAATGCCGAAGATTTCCTTGCCTGTCTCGATGCGATCAGTGAAATGAGCGGTAGAACCCTTAATGAAGACGTGGTAAAGGAAATCTCTTGGGGAACCGGCCTGATTCCCGCTACTATCCGCTATGTATTTAGCGGTATGAAGCACGACAATGATTACACCCCTTCGGGTAGTTATAAATTCACCACTGCAGAGGAAGCGGTTACAAAAATCTATCTACATTTCTTGGCAGGTAAATGTCTTGATCATTTTTCTGAAAATAACAACGATGATCAGCAGTTTACTGGTATTCTTCAGTTACTGGCTCACGCTGTACCGCAAACCGATCCAGTATCTTATATCCAGCAGGGGCCGGATACTGCAGCCATTATTTCTTATTGGCAGGAAAAGTTAGGAAAACCCGGAATGCATATCACCGCTGATATGCACTACAAGATTCTTGTAGATTCTCATGTGACGTTACATTCGCCGTGGTACACACCAGCGTATGAAATAATTTTTAATCGTCCCGAACTAGAGACTTCAGATTGGCCACTTTTCTACAGGGATTACCTTGCTGTCTACCTGCATCTAGCGCAAAATCTAGAACTCAATGATCCGGGAAGACCATTTGTTGCCCATAAACTCTCGTGGCTGCGTGAATCCGCAGAGAAAAACTTGAAAAATTCTGAGTATCTTGCCGCTGTTCCTTTTGGCAGTAGTTTCACTGATCCCGGTTTTAACAGTGATAAATTGCCCGATTTTCAGGCAATCAGGCTTTTGATAGACGGCTATCTGGATGCCTACATTGCAGATCTCAGCATTGTGCATGATGTGGAAGGGTGTCCCTGGGATCCTGCGGTTTCCGCCCCTGAGGTAGTAGACCAAGTTGCCACCCAGTTGAATGTCAGCCATGATGCCGCGCGCTATTACCTGCAGATGTTGGGTTTGATGTACCCGACTGACGCAGACATCCGCAGGTGGAACGGCTGGGATGCGGCCAGTCACCGGGCGGCAATTGCCGAACTAGCAGATCGTGGGTTGATTGTGGAAGGCCATCGTACGCGTGCGGGCCGCAGTTGGTTCCTACCTGGTGCCTGGCTTGAAGGTGTAAAGAAGGATCGCCCAGTAGAAGAATGGAAGGCCCGCCACTACCTGCTTTGGCAAGATGTGAAGGTGCGGCCGGTGCTTCCTGGAAGTCCTTTGCTTATGCCGATTACCCAGCTGTATCAGCAGGTATGGCAACGCTACATTTCTGGTGATGTGCCGGGGTATGTGGAACTACGTACCAAAAAGTATCGGCCGCGGAAAAACCGTTAGTGGGTTTTACTAACGTGCCGCTCAACGCGCGTTTCCAACCTGGCTTTGATGGCGGGCCATTCGGTGGGCAGCGCGGAGTACAGCACGGCGTCGTCAAGCGCGCCATTGCGCAAGCGAGTATGCGCGCGCAGGACGCCATCACGTTTGAACCCCAGGGCGCTCCTATCGCCGTGCGTGATTGTTGGTTCGACCACTTTGTGCGAATGCCGACACACTGGCAGCCTAGTTCCTCGAATGCGTAGGTGAGCAGCTGCAACTTGGAATCGGGGTTTGTGCCAGTGCCTTGTGCACTCGCGCGGGTCCAGGTATATCCAATTTCCAAGCGGGGAATAGCAGGGGAGAGGTCGTAAAACGTGGTCACTCCCAACATTTTTTCGTTGGATCTGCGGATACATGCGAAAGGCACCATCGCGCCCGAGTCCCTTAGGGCGACTTTGGCGCGAATGTCGTCAGCCATGGTGTCCGGGCCGGGGGTGGAGGTCCACCAGGAGGTGTGCAGGTTGCCATCACGCACGGCGTCGATAAGGGCGTCAGTGTGGTCCAGGGACAGTGGTTCCAGACGCACGAGCTGGCCAGTTAGTGATAAGAAGGAAATCCACATACATACCAGCTTTATAACTGCGCCATCTTCTTCCATAGCCACTCCACCGGACCGGTGGAAAAACGACGCAACCACAGGTTGGCAAACATAACGACGGTCGCGGCAATAACAACGTATCCGAGCATAGTTGCCGGAATACGCCACGACTGCACGTGATTAACCAACCCGAAACCCCAACCATAGAAAAGTATTCCGCCCAGCAGATTTTGCAAGAGATAACATGACAACGCGGTGCGACCCACGTTCTGCAAAAGCCGCCCAGCTAGATTAGTAGTTCCGAGGCGTTGGCATGTTTCAATAATAAGGGCAAGAAGTCCCATCGCCGTGAAAGGAGCCACAACATAGCGTTCCAGCAGCACTAATCCTGTGGTTCCTGCGATTCCGAAAGCGAGATCAATCGGCAGGGGCGACGGCACCGATGAGCAGAAGTTTTTTTCCTTAAACTAGCGGCCTCCGGATTGAACACTCCTGCTTCGTACAGCCGCACCCAACAGAAACATCGCGATGGTGAGCGCTGCAATAAGGATGCTTTCAGAACGAAACAGTGCTGCGTTATTCAGGCGAAATATCACAAGATCCAGAAAGCTGCCATGAGCGTATGGGGTGTTCACGTGAGCGGAAGTTGGTATATCGCCTGTATCGCCTGAATAGAACTCAGCCGCCCATGCGATTAGGCTGAGAAGCACAACATGGATAGTGCCCAGAGTGATGATCACTATTCGTTGTGTTCTCGGCCTAGTGAGTACCAGGTAGGAGACGATCAGACCGGTAATTGCGTAACCCATGAGGACGTCAAACTCGGCGATGAGCAGGAAGTTAATCGCGCCGTCGAGAAGCAGCAACAGCATGCGGCGGATATAGGCTCCCGGCCAGCGTTGGTTGCGGCGGTGTGCGGAACCCAGCTGGAGTGCAAGACCCACGCCGAAAATAAGGGATAGCAGTGCTAGGAACTTTCCTTGGCTGAGCGCGACAATCATGCGTTCTGCGAGGGGTTGGGTTGTTGTGGAGTTGAGCGCACCGAATAGGCCGTCGATGTTGGTAAAGAGCCACATGTTGGTCCATAACGTGCCCAGGATGGCTATGCCTCGGACGATGTCGAGAGTTGCAATGCGAGGTGAGGGGCCGGGTAACGGTTGCGAAGACTCCAATACGATCGTATTGTTCATGACGGCGATGGTACCATACGAACGTATGGGAAGCGATGCGATACTTGAGGCCGTCATTAAACTGATTGCCACCCGCGGCCCCGAAGAAACAACAGTGCGCAAAGTTGCCGCTGAAGCCGGGGTATCCGTTGGGGCCGTCCAACATCACTTCCGAACAAAAGACGAACTACTTGTCGCAGCCATGCGCGAACTCAACCGACAGTTCACGGCGAGCATGGAAAAAACCCTGGACAAACTGCCCACAGCCGAGGAACGCCTCCGCGCATTCCTCTACGCCATAGCTGCTACCGACGACCGCGCACGTGAAGGTGCCGTCATCTGGACAGCCTTTGCCGCCCGCGCATGTGTGGACGAAAAACTCCGCGAAGAACACAGTGCAAACTGGGACTATGTTGAAAAAATGCTCCTGCACTTGATGCTCGAAGCCCACCCCGACAAGGGCCTACATGCAGACGATGCGGTCTCATCCTCGCCGTCGCCGATGGGATAGCTGTGGCGCGTGCCGCTGAAAACCCTCGCCGCATGACCGAGAAGCGTGCGCTCAGCATCCTCAACGCGGCGCTTACAGCGGTGGCCAGCAGGGGAGAGGAAAGGAAAAACATATAACCCTTGCTGGGCATCGTGGACAAACCGCTACAACCACTCATGCCCAGCAAGGCCGAGGAACACGTGTACTTTGCATTCCACCATTAGTATCGACTAACCAAGTACGTTTGTTAACACGTCAAGCACGAAAAAATTACTGTGACCAGATGGGGGTAAGTAGCGATGATGCTGTGAGTGGGGTGGTGGGTTGGCGCGGTGCACCGCGATGGCCTCTTTTGGTGAGGGGTATCTGAGTCATGCCACCGTGCGGGGGTACCCGCAGTCGAACCGGAAACATGTGCGGCCAGCCGTCTCAACTTTTCCTGCTGCACCCCACAAGCATCAGGAAGCTTAACGACATCCATCGCAACCACCCTGATTGGCATCTGGTTAGGGCTCACACCGGCTAGGGGCAGGAAAGCAACATGCCGGTCTGTCGATCTGAACAGGGAACCAACGAAATGGGAAAAGAAATGGTGATAAGGGCAGCGCGATAGAGGAAAATGATACTTTAGTTGTGAGGATTGGGATTGTTGCGCCGCACCATTCTTGAGAAGGCCAAAGTGAACGAACTTGAATTAATCTCTGAGGTTATCAAGCTAAAAGATCGGAAAGCTAGTGAAGACGATATCGTAAAAACTGACGTAGATATATTTGTCAGAAAGGATAAGACTAGGCTCGTGTTGAGCCTGTTGCTCTCTGGGGATCGTGTGGTGAGCACTGAAAATGATGAGGTAGTGCTAGAAATATCCGTAAGTAGAAATCTCATGACGGGAAGTTATGATATTACCGACTCCTTTGGGTCTTGCTATTTTAGCGATGAGGTATATATTGACAAGAACTATTTCATCAGAATAGACGATGAGCTTGACTGCGCTGTGAATAAACTTTTGAGACTTCCAAGCTGAGGGAGGGCGTATCGGCGGAAAACGGTGCGCGTACTAAAGATTAGGATAATGCCGTGTGTATAAATTTATCTACGATATGTTTACTAGCGTAGGAAGGCTGCTTATTCATAATCTTTAAAGAAGTCCGCATCAAAGTCACTATCTACCCATAGCTCCAGCCAGCCTAGGAAGTCTTGGTGCTCACAGCATGGGCCCGCGCCCACGTCGCAGAAGTTCCATACTTCGCCGGCCCATTTACCTGCCGTGATGAGCTGGTAAGTATCGCCGCAGCCTTGGTCCAGTAAGAGCACGCCCTGATTGCCTAGCCGCTCATCAAAAGCCTCGTCCGTCAGCAGCGCTTCGTCCTCTTCTGCCTCCCACAACCAGTAGTCATTGATCGTGACAGTTGGGAGAGATCCTTCACGGCGGTATCGGCGAGCCGCTTAAGGCCATAAATGCGTATACCGTTAGGTAGCACAGTATCATCGTTACCATCGCCCACGTGCTGGAAGAAAAAGCCGGTGAAGCCTCCGGCAGGCGCGTATGCAAAAGCGATTTCGAACGCTTCGATTTCCGCCTCGTCAGCGTCGAGCCCCATCACAGCACGCCTTTTTCAGAAAGCTTTGGCTCCTGAGGCGTGCGATGATGGCAGGATACTCGGTTGGATTGTGGATGGGCATGGGAAATCCTTTTTATGTATCGTTACGTAAGATATAGCAATAACAGTGCACTACCATTTTGATAGCACGAATAAGTGCCAACGGCTCAAAGTATTTTCCGCCACCTATGGTGAATACATTAGCGAAAAGTGAGGTTGGCGTGATTTTCATAGCTGAATATATCATGGGCGACGGTCGCACTAGCGTTAGACGAAGGGTTAGTCCTCGCCTGGACGCAATTAAAATGGTCTACAGTAAAGCGGCAGGCAGACTTATCTCGATCGGTAGTAGTTACTTTAGCCGTAGTTTATTCCCTTATTTCACTTTTTATAGTGCGCGATATGGTAAGTGCTAAGTCTTTATGTTGACAGCTTA
>BNJU01002798.1_pt1 | contig 77698 bp, 89 predicted proteins | sample 8539281 | NCBI WGS metagenome assembly BNJU01 (sample SAMD00202456, study PRJDB9452) | human saliva metagenome | isolation source: human saliva | place: Japan
GTGCATAGAGTACTCCTGGGACTTCATCCTATCTATGCGAGAGTAGCTCAGCGGTGAGAGTGCTTGTTTTGGGACCAAGGTGTCGCGAGTTCAGATCCTGTCTTCCCGATATTTGCTTTGATATTAAGATGAAATAAGAGGTGTTAGTTTTCTAACGTCTGGAGCCTGGAGACAATAATGTCTGCTCGATTCTATCAGCAGGCTCTTTGTCAGCTGTGAGTGGGTTGATGAGCTAAGATTGAGAGGACGAGTCGTTCTCTCTCTTTTGATATTCAAAGCGAGTGAAATGCGTTTCTTGAGTTGTCAAAAGTTCCTGAATCCAAAAAGCGTTTCGTGATGACCTTGATAGAGATTGTTGAGTTGCTTCCAGCTTTGGCGCGTTGGAGTCAGGGCAGTTCCAGGCATTGAAATCTTGTCTCTGTCCTTCAGAAAAGGTTCGAAAAACTGTCTGAAAAATTGGTGAACATCAGAAATAACCTCCTCAATCAGGTCAAAGAAATGATTAGCTTGCTTTTCCTGAAAGTGAAAGAGCAGAAGCTGGTAAAGCTCATCTTCCTCTTGAAGTATACTCATCCCAGCTCATGATTTCTGGCAGTCTCTGCCCGGTTGGTTTCAAATTTTAGATTCCTTGAGCTTGCGAATGACGGTTGAGGTCGAGAACGAGAGCCTGTGGACGATATCTGTCATGACGCTTCTCAACTCAATGAATTGGCATTTTCTGTTTGACTGCGGCGGCAATCTGGTGATTTTTCTGGACGAGGAGGTTTCAGGACAGCCATTTTTCCACAGTTCTTACAGCAAAGCGACGCTTTTTGAGTCGGATAAGGGTTTTGTATCCTGCCGTTCTCAGATAAGGGATTTTAGAAGGTTTCTGGAAGTCGTATTTGGTCATCTGTCCACTTGCAGGCAGGGCATGGAGGGGCATCGTAGTCAAGCTGGCCCAGGATCTTTTGTGAGTACCGGCATAAAAGATTGTCTATTTTGATATTTTGGTCTTCAATTCCGAAAGTTTTGTGATAAAATCGAGTTTGTTCCTATGGTGAGTCTTTCTATATGTGAGTTTGGTCGCTTTTTCATTATAGGTCATATGGGACTTTTTATACATAAAATAGCTCCATAATCTCTGCAGTGGTTTTACCCTACAGAAATTATAGAGGCAAAAAGCAACGGTTTTGCCGTTGCTCGCATAGTGCGATAGTCTTGGTAAAATAGCATTGCTTTAACAAACCATTTCAGAAAGGCTATCTCATGCACATTCACTATAACATAAATCAGACAGCTTTGCCCGCTAGAACTTGCTTTGTGTCTTTGCCCCAAGGCCACATCGTCTTCACCTATCGAAAAGGTCGTCAATGCACTAGAAGACGGTCAGTTTCAGTCTTTCTACATGATTTTGGTCACCCTTCCTATCACCCAAAGTTGCTTCTGTCTGCCCTCCTCTTTGCTTATTCTCAGGAAATTTCTCTGGCCGTAGATTGAAAAACGATGATGGCAGAAAATCTAACCATGCAGTACTTGACAGGGCAGTTGGTTTGTCAGCTATCGGACCATCCAACCGTTTCCAGTGCAGCTGCCGGGATGGAAAAATCTGCTGCGAGAACTCTTTATCGAGCTCAATCTTCAGTTGAAAAATGGAAAAATTGGTAACGCTTGATGGTCTCTGACATTGATGGCACTAGATTGAGAGCCAACGTCAATAAAGTACAGCTTCGTTTGGAAGAAAAGCGACGAGAGAAAATTCTCGCTAAACTTCAGAACAGATGCAGGTCTATTTCGAAGAAAATCACCCCTCTTATCCATCAAGCTATTGAACTGGATGCACAGAGTCCATCTCCTCAGAACAGTTGACTGGGTTCGCTCAACTTCTTGAAGAAGAAATTGGCTGGACTGAGCCAAGACGATTGAGAAACACCAGTTAAAGGTAAGTACGAGCGTAAGACAAACGCCATAAGCTCAAAGAAAGTCCTGCGTAAAGTCGAGGATGACTTTTCGGTGCGGACCGAAAAATACGAGTTATCGAGAGACCTTCCAAGGTCGAAAGAGTTTTTCTAAGACGGATCATGATGCGACTTTCACGAGAATGAAAGAGATCCTATGAGAAATGGACAACTCAAAACCTGGCTACAACCTACAAATCGCCACTGAAAATCAGTTCGTCCTTCACTATGACATCTATCAAATCCAACAGATACCAGAACGCTGCTTTTTAGAAACGCATCCACATGAGTTAAGTTTGCTCGCCGATGCGGCTATGGTAGCGAGGAGAATCTTCTCACCTTGGATAGGATGGGCGTGACCATTGATTAAATATGGTCTTTTTGGACAAGGAACAGAAGAAAAAACACAAAAGAATCTAATAGGAATTTGGACTAACTGGACTTACGATGGAACAGCTGATTCCTACACCCCATCAAGAGTTGGGTATACGGTTTGATCATCTCAAAGCACAGCCATACCTGATAGAGGTTTCAGAGCAGGAAATCAGGGTTTATAAGGCAGAACAAGCTGACTTGGCTCCACAAAAGGGGACTTTATGTCAATGAGCGAGTATCAAGCTCTTAAAAACGAAAAAGCCAAGCTCTTTTATCTGACGAAGGCAGTCACATCTTTACTCAAACGTAAAGAGTTGATGTGGAACCTGTCTTTGGTGAGATAAGGAAAGCTGTTTGAGGACAAAGCGAGTGTAATCTCAGAGGCAGACGTCGGTTAAAATTGACATGGGCTTGGTTCTATGGCCCAATAACCTGACTGAAATATAACAAGAACCCGTGGTGCTGGTTAAACTCAAAACACCATAAAAGCCCATTTGGACCATACTGTAAGTGACGAAACAAACAGGAGGTTGTCCAAATGAGACACTCTAGCATACTCGCTAAATCCCATCATTTACAATGGAATATGGAGCAATTATCCAAAATTTGTCATCAGCTTTTATCGGGATTATTACACCTGATTCATTGAAACATCGTCATAATGTCAGCTTGTCAAAATTTCGGATGAATCTCTATTAGTCCTACTGTTATTGCAAGCTGAACTCAGGAATCAAATCACAACGTCATTTTTCACCGAATCTGTCAACTATTTCCTGTGGTCGACTGCTTGAAAGAAGTCGCTTTAATCGTCGCTCAAGACAGTTGATTTGGTTGCTACAACTCATTCGACAAGCGATGAATAGACCAAGTGTCCTCGATAATATTGCTCATCATGGACGGTTTTCCCTCTACCACTTTGTCAGTCTGTTCGCAAACCATAGAGCAAGTATTTTCGAAGGAGTGGCAGACATTGGCACAATGCGTCAAACACCAGTGGTTTTACGGTTTCAAAGTTCCATGCTCGTTACCTTATCTGGCTATATTCTGAACTATATTGTCACCTCAGCTTCTGTTCATGATATCAAAAGCGGTGGAGGATTGATAGAAGCGCTGCCAACAATCTGTGATTTTAGCAGATTTAGGGTATCTCAGCCAGACTCTAAAGATCGGTTGAAACAGAGAGGGTATCACTGTATGAACGCCCTTGCGTCAGAATATGGAAGCGCAGCCAGCATAACAATGGGAGATTATCTCATGAGGCGAACCATTGAAACGCGCTTTTTCTGAGTTATGTGCTCTTTGATATGGAACACACCTTCGCCAGAGGAGTAGCTGGACTACAACTGAGGATTGAACAAACCTATTGGTTATAATTTGAGCTATTTTGAACCTTAACTACACCACGGGTAACAAGAATTAACTCACTAAAAAGCAGAGACTATTAGTGAACGGAACTCTGATTGTTAGAGTGAGTCAAAAGCTACTTTTTGTCCCAAACTCGTCTTGTGTTTTTAAAAGAAGAGTATAATTCTATTTAGAAGATTACCCAAATAGAAAGTGTAACTTAAATGTCGAAGAAAACGGATATGCTTGCTTTTATATCTATAACTTAGCTTGAGTTGGTGCGTGGATTAGGCCATAGGTTAGCAGTGATGTCAAAGCTTGGCGAGCCTGTCGCTCAGGCTGGAACTATTCTTGCACATGTGGATGCCAGCTTTTTGCTTTTTATCTTAAAGAAAAGGAGATTAGCAAACATGAAATTACAGGCTCAATTTTCAACAAATCTCAAAGGATGTTGGCGCTTATTATTTATTAGCGCTTTGGTTGCCTGGGGTATTGAGTTTTTAGGAGCAGGACTGTATTACATCGTCTTTGCAAACAGTTTAGTCTTGGTTTTGAGATGTTATGAGAAATGCTGGGAAGAACAGGTAGTCCTCAAAGAAAATCTTCCCTACAGATCGTTATTTTTGCACAACTATTTTCAGCTTTGACGTATGCGCCTTTTCTTAATAGTCTGTTTTGCTAGTGGTGAGGGAAATGGGTGGCGCGGTTATCTTTATCCAGCACTACGCAAGCGTTTTTCAAAATAGTTCAAGCGCACTTATTAGTTGGACTTATCTGGAGTATTTGGCATCTGCCGATTAATTTGCGGGATATAATTATGGACTAACTTATTTTGCATATCCTTGGCTGAGATCGCTTGCATGTTTGTTTTTGTTTTAGTTTAGGCGTTTTATTAAGTTGGGTATGCAAAAGACGGAATTCTATCTGGGCTCCAGACTCTTGCACAGTGCTGTAATGCCATTGTTGGCGTGGTCTTTATTTCTGTGCCAACGAAAAAGCATTAGCTTGCAGTATTCTAGGTCAAAACACCCACAGGACTTCTGGCAGTTTTACCTTTTCTTGTGTTTAGCGCTAGCCATTTTACAAAAGAAAAAGAGAAACTCTGGAGTTTTACTACCTTCAAGGCCCTATCTCATCCTGTGAGACGAGAATTTTAGATTTGTTAAAATGGAGCGAAGATGTCTGCTGAAATAGCAGACCAGTTTTGAGATCGACGAGCCACTATTTCACACCACCTCAATGTCTTGAAAGCAGGCGGATTTGGTTGTGGGAAACACGGGAAAAACTATTACTATGAACTCAATACGTCTGTGTTGGAGGATATGATGGTGTGGTTAGCAGACTTGAAAGAGTAAAAGAGATGAAAAATGAATATTAGGACTAACAACTGTTATGATTCTGTTGCCTGTGCTTGTGGGTTGTTTCTTTTGGGATCGGCTACCGAGAAACGATGGCAACGCATTTGATTTTTCGAATCAAGTAAAATGGATTCAGTAGTCGATGGGTAACAGTGGTATTCTGGTTTCTACTGCTTATACATTGTTTTTGTTTTATTTGTGACTAGCAAGGATCCTAAAATCTAAGAATATTAGCTTGAAAATGTGGCATCTGGTTTATTGGATTATTCTTTTGACATCTTGTTTAGTCATGACGCTATTTACGCGCAAACCTTTGGGTTATCGCAGTTAATCATGCTCTGATGAATGGTATGTTTTTAGGAGTTCTATTTATTGCTATTGGGAATTAGATGCTAAAAACTCGTCGCAATTATACGGTTGGTATACGTTTCCCATGGACTTTGGATAATGATGATAATTGGATAAAGACACATCGTCTAGCTGGTAGTGGGTGATTGGTGGTAGTATCATTTTCTTTTAATGGTTTCGTTCAGATTGCAGTTACGTTCGTGCTTGTTTTTTACTCTAATCATTATGATTATAGTGCCAATGATTTATTCTTACTGGTTATCTAAAAGGATACACTGATTCATTTGCTGTTTAGCTTGAAACTTTTTAGTCTGAAGTATCGTTGTGGGAGCGGGACGACAAAAATTGAACTCTTTGAGTTGCTGATTTTTGTCTTGCTCCTATTATCTTAGTAAAAATACTGATTTCTAGAAATACGGAAAATTTTCTATAATAGGCACGAGAAAATAGAGGAGATAAATTTTATTCTTATGATTGTGTTTTGAGTCAAACTCAGCCAGCAAAACTGGTGACAGTTGGACTTTCTATTTTGTTGTTACTTGTGACGGGTGCTTTAAGGCTTATCGAAATAAGCGCGATTCGAAATTTCGTCGAATTAGCGATTATCTCCATTTTGTCTTTCTGATTGCTATCGTTCTGATTGGGATTAGTACTTTTCAGACTAATCAAGCCTCTATATAACCAGTTCCAAACTTCTCATTTTCATTGAAGTTATTTCCAAAAGATTTGGGAGTAGATAGGTCAGAGGTTTATATCAACACTTTCAGCTACGATGGATGGAGCGATTTTAAAAAGTTGGAAAAGATTTTTATCGAGCGCTATGAGTGGCAGTGAGCCAGATAAGTATTTACTGGAAAAATTAAGTGCATAAGACAATAGGATATCAAATGGTGGAGGTTATGACATTGAATTTTCTTGAAATCTTGATTAAATGAGCTCTGGGACTATTTTTCACTCGTGTTTGTTATCAATGTGACGGAAAAAGGAAATCTGGCACCTAATTCCATGATTGACCAGATTAAAAGAGTATGTTCTAGGTGGTATTATTGGTGGGGTGATTTATAATAGCTCTATTAACACTCTCCAGTGTGCGATCATCCTCATATGTGGACGATGGTCTTGACTCTAAAAATTGGCTCCACAAATGTTCGGGCAGTCAGCATTGATTGATGGTAAACCGACTACCCTGATTCAGCACGGAAGTTGAGCCCTGAAGCTGCCGCTCCGTTGGCCTTTTCAGCGGCTGATCGTGGCTGCAGTTGCGTAGCAAGGGAATTTTCAACTAAAAGCAGGTTAAGCGAGCAGTCCAGGAACAAAACGGTCAGCTTATTGTCGTACAGGCGGGTGAGGAAAATCGAAATACCCCATTATCACAGATGGTGTTGTCGAGATTGATATTTTAGAGTCTATTGACAGAACAGAAGAATGGTTAATCGAGGCTTCGCTTCAAGGCTATACAGTATTTCTAATATCTTCATCGCAGAATATGAAAGTGGTAACCCGAGGCGTTGGTGATATTAAGACCCCTTTTCACTTTTTGAATAGATAAAGCAAAAGAGAAGAAGAAGAGCTTGCTAGGAGTTCTGCAGAAAAATGAAATCAGGATAAAAGATACTGCGAAGCTTATGTGAGATAAAAGGTGAAAAATGAAGCTGCTGTTGAAATTATGGTTTAAAAATAGATAGCATTAAAGATAGTAAAGAATATTAAAAATCTTTTTCTAAACAGCACGAATATACAAATAAGCCCTATCCGACTAGTCCATCCAGATAGAGCTTTTGTTTTTGAGAAATCAGAGTTTTGTTTGTAATTCTATTATTGTAGAAGTGTTAATGAAAAATCTACTATCAGATAGGACAGTAAGAGAAATTCAATCAGGTTAGAACATTGCTGTTAGTACAGTAGAAATCCAAATACAATACTGGAGCATTTGCAGCATGAGTGGTAAATCGCGTTCTTTTTAAACAAACCATAATAAACCAAAAGGCTACGTTCAATTGCAGCTACCAAAGGTTGGATAAAGTGCCCATATGTCCAGCTAAATTATCCATAATTTGTGGGATATAAGATACATCATCATGACAGACATGAATGTCGCGTTAACTATCATTTTCATTCGTTTTTCGTTCATTTCTATACTCCTCATAAAACGTAGTGTGAGAACGAAAACTTATTTATAACTATACTAAGTTCATATAAACAAGCCTCATTCAATATTATTATTTATACTAATCATAAGATTTAAGCAAGAATAATATATTAATGATTATGAGTACAATATTGATCCAACTCTATTTTTCATTTAAAAAGCTGTGTAATATGTTATAATAAAGTGTTATCAAGGTTTCATTCGCCTTGAAAGGAAAAACTATGACTGAAAAAGAATTTTTATATTACAACGCCAATTTACTATCCAAGCGGTGAAAAGCTCCATATTGGGGTGTATACGACCATTGCTTGTGACGTCCTTGCTCATTACAAGCGTCTTATGGGTTATGATGTTTTTATTTGACTGAGGGCTTGATGAGCACGGTCAAAAGATTCAACGAAAAGCGGAAGAAGCAGGTATTACACCGCAAGCCTATGTTGACAGCATGGCGGTTGGTGTTAGAACTTTGAAAACTCTTGATATTTCTTACGATGAAATTTATCCGTACGACGGATGATTACCATGAGTAGTAGCAGATGTTTTTGAACGTCTCTTGGCTCAGGATGATGATTTACTTGGGTGAGTGTTCAGGCTGGTACTCTGTTTCTGATGAAGAATTTTTCACTGAGGAGTCAGTTAGAAGAAGTTTCCGTGATGAATCTGGCAAAGATATCGGAGGCATTGCCCCATCAGGCCACGAAAGTGGAATGGGTGTCAGAAGAATCTTCATCTTGCGTTTTGGAGTATGCCGACCGTTTGGTGGAAATTTTTCCATGCCCATCAGATTTTATTCAGCCCACGATGGCCGTATGAATAGAGTATCAAGAACTTTATTGAGCCAGGCTTGGAAGATTTGGCTGTATCGCGTACCCTCATTTGCTTGTAAGGGTGCCTTCCAATCCTAAGCACGTGGTTTACGTGTGGATTGATGCCCCTCTCCAACTATGCAGCAGCTCTTGGTTATGGTCAAGATGACCATGCCAACTGATAAGTTCTGGAATGGTACAGTTTTCCACATGGTTGGCAAAGACATTCTGCGCTTCACTTATCTACTGGCCAATCATGCTCCTGATGCTGGATATGAAATTGCCAGATCGCTTGATTGCCCATGGTTGGGTTTGTCATGAAGGACAGTAGATGTCTAAATCTAAGGGCAATGTCGTCTACCCAGAAATGCTGGTGGAACGCTTTGGGCTGGATCCGCTTCGTTATTACCTCATGCGTAGCCTTCCAGTTGGTTCTGACGGCACTTTCACGCGAGAAGACTACGTGGGTCGTATCAATTATGAGCTGGCAAATGACCTTGAAATCTCCTCAACCGTACGGTTGCTATGATTAACAAGTATTTTTGACAGTCAAGTGCCGATTATAAAGAGAATGTGACAGAATTTGATGCGGACTTGGCAGCAGTAGTAACGAAAAATATCGCAATCTACCACAAACAGATGGATGCCGTGGACTATCCACGAGCCTTGGAAGCGGTTTGGAATATTGTTCTCGTACCAATAAATACATTGATGAGACAGCTCCGTGGGTATTGACTGAGGATGAAGCTAAACGTGATGTCTTAGCAGCGGTTATGGCGCATTGGCAACTAGCCTGCAGCGTGGTGGCTCACCCTCATTCAGCCATTTATGATGACCACATCAAATGCTATCATGGAACAGCTTGGTTTTGGGGCGAGATTTCGACCTAGAAAATCTAGATTGTGCAGGACTTCGACAGGTGTCAAAGTAGTTGCTAAGGTACACCTATCTTCCACGTCTAGATATGGAAGAAGAAATTGCTTATATCAAGGAGCAGATGAGCCAATAAGCCAGCCATTGAAAAGGAATGGGAGCCAGAAGTAGAACTCAAACTCAACCGCAAGGAAATCAAGTTTGACGATTTTGACAAAGTAGAACTCCGTGTCGCAGAGGTTAAAGAAGTTTCTAAAGTTGAAGGTTCTGATAAATTGGCTTCAATTCCGCTTGGATGCAGGGGAGACGGCGAAGATCGTCAAATTCTGTCTGGGATTGTAAATACTATCCAAACGAGCAAGAGTGGTTGGCAAGAAAAGTCAAATCGTAGCGAACCTCAAACACACGCAAGATGATGGGACGTATCAGCCAAGGCATGATCTCTCAGCAGAATATGGTAATCAACTAACTCTGCTACAGTAGAATCAAAATGTGCCAAATGGTAGCTGATTGGGTGGTTATAGAATAATATAGAATGATGTGATTTACAATTGTGGTCATGTCATTTATTTTTGTTTCAGTTATTAATTAAAGCATTTAGTACATATGAGAAATTCACCTATTTTTGAGATAAAAACAAAAAGCTATAATATAAAAGTATATACTTTTATAAAGAGAAAGTGATATCTTAATTCAAAAGATATCTTCACAAAAACTTAAGGAGTGCAAATCTGATGAAAAAGGTTTGTTAGGTGTTGAATTATTGCTGCGGTTGCATCAATCACTTTAGCAGGTTGCTCAAGTGGAGGTTCTCTTCATCTGGAAAAAGGAAACGAGTGCATTTATTAACCATCGTACAGACTGGGAAAAGCAATGGTAAGTGGGACGAATATATCAAGAAATTTAACGAAAATATCCTGATATTAGGTGAAAATACAAACGATTACGGATTATGCTGGACAAATAAAGACGCTGGATCGAACGAGCAAAGAACTATGGCGATTTTACTAATGATTCCGGGTGATATTAAAGCTCAGATTATAGCTTCTTCGAGCCACTTGGCAGAAAGAAAGAGCTATCTAAGAAATACCTGAGAATGAACGACCGCTCATACGAAAGGTACTTCTTATGGAATACCTAGTCGGAGGCAAATGCGACAGGTATGGTAACTCAATATGAAAGTCTTTTAAAGATGCAGGTATTAAGACTTTCCTAAGACACTCAGAAGAAATTTTTAAAAAGCACTTAAAGACGATTAAAGAGAAAAATAAAAGGATGTAACACCACTATATACAAACTATGCAGCTGGTTGGACATTGTCAAAATTGGGACTTTGTGAAGGCTGGTGTATCTGGTGATGCTGATTTTACCAACAAAAATGACGGATACAGCACTACATTAGTGATGGAAAGAAGTGATGAATACGATTTATCGTTTGCTTTATGATGTTAGTAAAATAAATTGATTGAAAGCTGACCCAACAACTAGTGACTGGGAACAATCAAAAAGTTGACTTGGCAAATGGAAAAAGTGCTGTGATGCAATTAGGAAGTTGGGCTGTTCTCACAATTCAGCAAGCAAACTCTGATGATGCTAAGAACATTAAATTCAAGTATTTCCAGTAACAGCAGATGATGGTAAAGCAATATATGAGCTTGCTGGTGATTACAACACAGCATTAACGTACATAGCAAACATAGCTGCACGTATTAGAAGGTATGTTGGATTCTGGTTGATCGATGAATCAGACTCTGCAAAAAGACAATGGTGGTATTCCAACGGTTCGTGGGCTGAAGATAATCCAGAAGCCTTGAAAAGCAAGTAAAGAAAGCTGGTGTTCCAATTGATGGAAGAAACACCCGCTCGAAAGGCGAAAGAATCGCTGCTGAGATATCAGCGACCAATCACAATTGAATTGGCTCTGCAGATAAAGAAAACAAAAAGTGTGATGCTGCAATTGGAAAACTCGAAAGAAAGTAGAATAGATATTGTGAAAGACTTCCAGCCTACTCGTTAAGGCAAAATGCTAAACATTCAGTCGGTATCTATAAATGACAACAAGGAACTTGGGTCATGTTGGAGGTGTGACCTTGATTCCCATGATGAGGACTTCAATGTTAGTACTGGTGAGACTGAGATTTTGAGAAAAACCTCGTGTGATTTTCTCGTTTACGGTCTCACGGTGTAATTTTTAACTTTCCTGTATCCTATCACATGTGCAATACAGGTTTTACATGATTGGAATGGTTTATAGTGCTAATCCCAAAATTTGGCATGGGATTGGAGAAAATTATAAAACATGTATTGACAAATCAAAGTATTTTACCTGTGTTAAAAACCAGCTTGCATTGCTGTTGCTACATGTCCAGTAGCGATTGCCTTGTTGGTTTGCAACGAGTTACGTCGTTTAGAGCGGTACTGAAATTTCTGGAAGGATTCTATTTTTCCTTATTTACTAAATGGAGTTGCGATTGGATTTTTTTTCCTTTATTTCTATAAAGGTGGTGGAACAACTATACGGTCTTGAAAGCTATCGAGCTTGGAATCAGATTCATTCCTGGCTGGAATCGGTCTATATTTCTTTTAGCACCTTCTATTTGGCGTTATACTGGTTTTAACTTCTTGGTGTTTTAGGAGCTATTCAATCCATTAACCCAGAAGTTTATGAGGCGGCATAATTGATGGTGCTAATCGTTGGGATGAATTTCGGTACATTATGATGAAGCATTCAGAACATTATTTCTTAAATATTATTTTAGGTGTGAGCGGATCACTTGTGTATTTGATATTCATATATCATGACGGGCGGTTCAAATGGGACAACTTTTGTCATCAAACTATTGATACAGCCTTCAAGTATAATAAAGTTGGTTTAGCGTCAGCGATAGTGATTATCTTGCTCACCATCGTGATTGTTGTATCTGCTCGTACAACGTTTAGCGACTCAGGAAAGGAAGAAATAATATGACGAAAGGAATAACGATTGGAAAAAGTATTCAATATCTTGTATTGGGGTCAATTGCTGTTGTTGCTTTGCTTGATTTTAGTGGTCTTTCTAGGGTCTTTCAAGTCGAACTCAAATTTCTAAATAGTGTTAGTTATAAAATCATTAACTTTTCAATTATAAAACAGCTTTTGTCAATGGACAAATGCTGTTGGGCTTTAAAATCTTTTGTTCTTGTCAGCATGGTTGGAAAATTATTTTGCTTCTATGTTTGCTTATGCCATGAGTCGCTTTGATTTTTGCTGAAAAAAGCCTATTTAACCTTATTTTTATTAGCGATGTGATTGGGTATCACTTAGTCAAGTTGCAACTTTCAAATTATCAATTCTCTTGGCTATTTTAATAATAAAATTTGGTCATCATTTGCTAAATCTGGAACAGATGTTATTTCGGTTTATGTTTTTCTGCAATATTTAGAAAATTCCGATTTCTTGGATGGTCAGCTTATCTGGACGGTTATAGTTATTTTGGAATCTTTTGAAGATTATCCTCACCTAACTTAAAAAGCACCGGTGTTGACCATGCTGATTATTAGCGGGTAGGTGTTTGTCGACTTCTACAATCCCTTCCTCTATATGCCTGACCGCAATTTAAAGTCATTTCAACAGCTGGCTTTAAAGGCCCATATGGAACAAATTGAGCAGTTATTCTAGCTGGAGTTGTGATTGTTATTTTGCCTATTTTGATTTGTATTCTTGTCTCTCTAAAATATATATTTATAATGGTGTCTCTGGCGCAGTAAAATAAACGAAAGAAGAAGGAGGAAATGATGACTAAGAAGAAATCCCGTTTGATGTTCTGGACGGAACAATTTTTATGTGATGAAAGTTTCTGTTCTCTTTTGGGTTACTGCTCAAAAAGGAATGGTTTATGCTGATTCAGCAATAAACAGCTTTTGAGTTTATACAATTAGAACATCCTTATGATGAATCTGGTAGCAGTTTTCTAAGAAAAAACAGAGGCACTCTTTTCGAAAAGTTTTCTTTTGTGTGGCATTATTTAGCCATGACTAGTTGGTTATCATTGTCGATTATCTTGGAGGAGAAGATTTGAACAAAAAATCCAGGTTGTACATATCGGCAAAACGATTTCAGTTTGAATTTGTTCCTTTGGATGGGCATCAACTAAAAAGTTGTAAATGTGGTGCTAAATGTTGACTGGGGGAAGATGTTCACCCTACTCCTATAGGTGCAACTTTTATTGCAGATCAAATTATCGCAAGATTAGAGAGGAAAAGGTGGTAAACAAGATGCTCTTGAAAAATGGAAATTATCAAGGCTCACAAATGAAACCTGCAGATTTGATGACTTTGGCAAAAGCTAAAATGAAGTGAAACGCTTTATTTACAGTATGAATTAAAAGCTATTATTTTCCTCTAATGTGGTTGAAGCTTTTGAATTGAGTTTATAGAGTTGGGCAAGCTAAGATTGTCTGTCAACTTGTTCAGCCTAAAAATATAACTAAAAATTGCCAGTCATTTACAATTTCTTGGTTATCATGTAGATGGGGAGACTGGAGTGAAAAGGTTTCTTCTGGCGGCAGAGGGGATGATTGTAGTAGCGATGGATGTGAGAGGTCAAGGTGGGCTATCAGGATACATTACAAACAACTGGCGGACTTTTAAAAGGTCACTTGATTCGTGGATTAGAAGAGGGACCTAAGATATTCTATCGTTCTGTCTTTCAAGATGTGTATCAGTTAAGTCGTATTGTGGGAGTAATGCCAGAAGTAGATAATCAACAAATGATTTCTTATGGGGTTTCTCAAGGTGGGCATTGCATTTGTGTCTGTGCCTCTGCCCAACTATTTCTAAAACATTTGTACAGTATCCATTTTGGTGACTACAGAGAAGCTTACCGTTTGGAAGTGACGTCATCAGCATGAAGAGTTAGCCTATTGTTCGTTACCGAGATCGTACATAAAAGGAAGAACAAGTGTTTTGCAACCTTGGTTACATTGATGTCCAATATTTTGCATCATTCATTCAAGCTGACGTTGTTTGGGCAATGGGTTGGAAGATCATTGTCATCCCAAAACGCAATTTGCTGTGTTCAATCAGTTAAAATCTCAAAACAATTGCTATTATCCAGAATATGGGCATGAATACTTGCCACAATTTAGTGATGAAGGAATGAAAAGTTTTATTTAAAGAAGGAGTTATTAAATGAAAAAGTTTCTAAGAATTTTTGGTGGGGGCGTGACATCAGGACCTCCAGACAGAGGACGTTTTCATGAAAACATGCCAATATGTTTGATTATTGGTATGAAATAGATTTAGAAGCCTTTTATAAATACGTTGGTCCAGATACGGCTTCTTTTTAATAATTGCAGAAGAAGACATTGCCAAGATGAAAATTGGCTTAAATAGTGCGTACTTCCATTCAATGGACACGCTTGATAGATGATTTGAAAGAATACTCTCAATCAAGAGGCGGTTGATTTTTATAATCGTGTTATTGATTGTTTCCTTGCTAATGAATTCACCCGATTTTAATTTGCATCATTTTGATTACCGGTAGAACTTTATCATCAATACGGTGGCTGGGAATCTCGTCATGTGGTTGATTTGTTTGTTGGCTTTGCAGAACAATGTTTTTCAATTATTTGGTGATCGCGTAAAAGACTGGTTGTTCTACAATGATTTGATGGTTGTTGTAGATGGGAATATCTGTATCAATTTCATTATCCAAAATTGTTAATGGGAAAGAAAGGAGGTTGAGTAGCTTACCACCTCAATCTAGCAACAGCAAAAGTAATTCAAAATATCGTGAGTTGGGGTGACAAAAAGATGGACGTATTGGTATAGTGTTAAGCCTAACTCCGACTTATGCAGCGTCAGAAAAATGAAGCTGCAGTAACACTATTTCGCAGAATTGTGGAGATAATGAGATGCTTTAGAGCAGCTGGTTTCGGACATCCAGAGAATTGGAAATGATTCTCAAAAGATGGTGTCTCTGGCAGGTAAAGCTGGTGGACGGGTCACTGCAGAAAATACGTGGAATTTTCTTGGAGTGAATTTCTCTCATCCAAATCGGGTTCAAGCTAATCAGCTATTATTTCACCCGACTCGGTGGGAGAGTGGCTGCCCAACCTCGTTAGCCACGGTGATTATCGTCAAATGCCGGGGCGTCGGATCGACCATTGACAAAAGGCTGGGAGATTTATCTGCAAGCTCTGCATGATATTGCTATCATTATCCGTGATAATTATAAAATATCCTTGGTTTGTTTCAGAAAATGGAATAAATTTCGTGAAGAACGTTTATGAATACAGATGGGCAGAGTACAGGATGATTATCGGATTGACTTTATCTGGCTTATTTAACCTATCTGTATAAAGCATTTCAGAAGGCTCTAATTTGGCTATAATCTTTGGACACCGATTGATTGCTGGTCTTGGGACAAATGCGTATCGCAATCAGTTTTATTTCTAATAATATCCATACTCAAGTTAAACCATTAAAAATCAGAGTTCTGGTTTAAGATTGTCAGTAGGAAAATGGTTTAGAAGATACAAATTCCTAAGATTGATCTGAGAGTGATATGCAATTAAAAACATTAAAATTGGATTTGTTGTAAATTAGTCTGGGAACAACGCACAAGTGAAGACGGAACTTTGACAACTACTTCTGGATTATTTGGTGAAAAGAGCTCAAATAACGTTATCAGTTGATAATTGTTTATTTTAGGATCATTATTTCTTCTTCAAAAGTAGATTTTCAATATAAATAGAGCCTGGGACAATAATGTCTCAGCCTCGTCTGTTATCGTTCCGGTCAATGGAATAAAAAAGTGGTAGTCTAATACCTACATCAACAGGTTATCTAAATTGTTTCCCGTGAGGGTCGGATAATTTTTCTAAAAGTAGTTCACTTCGTCCGAGGGTCAGATAGCCTGCCTAAAAGTAGTTTCACTTGATCTGAGAGTCGGACAGTCTGCCTGAAAAAGTGGTTCACTTCGTCTGGGGGCTCGGATAGCCTGCCTGAAAGAAGTTTGCTCCGTCTGAGGTCGGACAACCTTCGAAAATAGATTTACGTCATTGAGGGTCGGACGACCCTTTTGATAGTAGTTAAAAAGGGGTGAGACAGGACTCCTTTTGTAGTATGGACTATGATGATGTACTATTCATCTTTTATTTAAAATTGAAAATCTCTCCGTCAGGCTCCTTAATTTCCCCGCATATCAGGGGGTCATAAAAGTGGCTGGATTGGGTGTTTTAAAATCATCAAATCCAAGCTTGGTAACGGATTGAATGAGGAGCCGAGTTAAGCGGTTCAGCATTTCTTTTTCTTGCTCGGTAAGGGCGTGGGCATTTTGGACGATGGTTGACTTTCTTGATACTGTTGGGTTGGAAGAATTCATCAATGGACGTAATCTGAGCGTCTAAAATGAGACCAAAGACATCAAAGAAATCTTTGAGCTCGTCATCAGGAAGAGTTTTCACCCATTCTTTTAGAGAGTTTTGTCTGTCTGAATACTGTCTGGGTTGAGCGTGTCAAGTTAACAAAGTGCTCATTTCAATTTGCCAGAGAGAAAGGTGTCATGCTGGGCAATTCCACCAATACGCTTTTAACGATGTGAGCTTGTAGGCGTTTCCAGCATCATCCTGACGATAGAGCCTTGAGGAATGTAGCGTTTGAAGCAATGCTTTGATAACCTCTGTTTCAATAATCGTATGGTTTAATCCTGGATAGCATCAATGCATATTTGCTTGATTCTATCTTGCAAGAAGAAGCCTATGACTGTTGCTTTAGTCGCTAGATTACTACTTTTAGATGTCCGGTCAGATAAAGGTGGCTGGTGAAATGCCTGCATGACCTTTTGAGACATGTACATGCAGCAGTTTGCTGCGCAGGACATGCTCCATAAGTCATGTGAAAATCTTCTCCAACCGGTAATGGAATCATCGTTCATGAAAAGCAATGACGAAAGTATCCAAATCATGTTATAAGTCATAGCAACAAATTGTTTTTGCATATCTAAGTCAATATCATTATAACCTAAGGTTTGATGTTCTTATAGCGTTTGACACTTGCTGCCTGCTGCAGAGTGCCAAGCGGTGTTTGGTATTCATCATCTGGGTTTTCTTGGGGCATATATTGTGGCACATCAGTTAAACGGCTGGCTTTTGCAGGTCAAGACCGTCCGTGACGATTGTCATAGTTTTAATACGTAATCTCGGTCAAAGCAGAATATCCAGCTCTGTAAAGGGCTGATTGTAGATACTGTCGTATTGTACATCTTCTAAATAGTTAAAATATTTCCCATAAAGGTCTCTCTTTTCTGAAAATCTATTGTTAGTATAGCATATTTCCCAAGTCTTTATTATAGTAGAAAAGAAAGCGGAAATGAGGATAGAATGCACAAGATATTATTGAAGACAATGCAAATCATTCGCCAACAAGTCAAAAATGGTATGAGCAATAGGGATTTGAAGTGGTTGCAGTGAGATTTATGCAGAGTTTGACGATTTTTGCCAAGAAGAGCCGCATCTAGTGCTAATGGACATCGGCTTGCCTCTCTTTAATGGATACCACTGGTGTCAAGATTTCGCAAGATTTCAAAAGTGCCCATTATGTTTTGTCATCAAGAGACAGCAATGGATATCGTTATCGGCAATCAATATGGGCGGAGATGATTTTGTCACGAAACCGTTTGATAACGGTATTCTTCTCGCTAAAAGTACAAGGGGCTACGACGGTCTTACGAGTTTGGTACGGATCAAAGTCTGTGGAATACCATGGCGTGATTCTCAATCTAAAATATGGATATGATGTATGAGGAAAAGTGATTACACTGACAAAATGAATTTCAGATTTTCGCGTGTTGTTTTGAGCATTCAGGGCTGCAGTGTCGCGCGATGATCGATGAAAATATAGTCGTTTTTCATTGATGACAATACCTTGTCGGTCAATGTGGCACAGTTGGAAAAAATTAGAAGAAGTCGGTCTCAAAATTTCATTGAAACAAAGAAAGTTATAGGCTACGATTATAATGGATCATCAGAATAAGCGTCTATTTTCAAATATTATTCCGTTCACGTCAGTTTTTTTTTATGTTTGTGCTTTATTTTATGGTCACTGTTTTGCTTTTTCTTACCTTTTGAAGAGTGAACGTGCTGTTTTACGGTATGTCATGTTGCTCTTGCTCTTGGTTATTGATAGGATTGTCTTTGACTTTTGTTAAAACAATATCAAACTTTTCGCGATCGCTGTTTATATAGGAAGAGATAAGTAAAAGACTCATGGAGCATTACTTTTCTCAAAATCGAACTTTTAGAAAGGACAAAAGAGCTGCAATTACAGCATCAAGCAAAAGCGATGATCAATAGATTATTATACACTTTGGGTGCACCAGATCAAGACACCTATTGCTGCGAGCAAGCTCTTGGTGGAGGATTTGCAGAAACAGACATCAGTTAAGAGCAAGAACTGTTTAAGATTGATTCTTATACAAACTTAGTCTTGCAGTCCTGCGTCTGGAAAGTTTTCATGATGACTTGGTCGTGAAAAATAGAGGACTTGGTCAAAGATGTTGTCAAAAGTATACGTTTTCTTTATTCAGCAAGGTTGAGTCTAAATTTACATTTGAATCTATTGTACAGATAAAAATGTTTGTCATCATTTAGAACAGATTACTCTAAATGGTCTCAAATACATTGCATTGAGTAGTATGAAATTTTCTTTAAGGAGATACCTTGTATATGAAGATGCTGGCTTAGGGTTCAGGATGTATCTTCCTGCGTGTGAGCGTGGCTTTTCAGCTGCAATGGGCGTTCTAACACCAGTCATCCGGTTTGGGACTCTATTTATCTAAGAGATTGCGGATGAACTCAGGGGCATGAGTTGCATTTGCAGTCAGTGGTGGTGAAACTGTCATTATAGTTATAAAAGAAAATTATTGTTTGAATAAATGTAATCTTACAAAATTATAAGTTAGCTTCTAAAAAAATGAAAGGTTGTTATAGTAGCAGCCTTTCTTTTTGTGTTCATAAGTTTAGGAAATGAATGATGTTTAACAGAGGAACAGTCTTGAAAACAAAAGGATTGAACCTTTTCAGCTCAAGCTCTTAATAGCTTTTTAATGGTCTTTGATCTTTGAAAAATACCAGGCTTACTGTCGACGAATGGGCGAGCATTTTCATGCTTTAACACGCTGTACAGTTTGGTTTGCATTTACGCGTCGAGCTGCTTTTATAGTGTCCGCTATAATATCTCACGCTTTTACATATGTTTTGTCAAATACGATTCTCAATTTGCTGTTTCAGTCTAAAGGTTCAGATATATAATAATATTTCTTAACTGGCTTGCGGGTTGTGCTTTCCTCAATATCTTTTTGAAAGCAATAAACAGGCAAGCAGTTGACTAAACGTAAACGCCTGTTCGCTTTATCTTAGGCATTGTTGTTTGCTTGCAGGTTTTGTGACAGAAGGTGGGTATGGTCATTATTCCATTTTATTTGATTACCTATACTTGCAGGAAAAGAAAACCCGCAATCTTCATTATTTTAACGGTTGATCCTATTTTGTATGAGCATTCGTTGCCATGGGGTGACACGCTTATTAATGATGTTTATAATTCAGATTGGCTCATGTACAGTGCCTTTCATTCACTTTATAATGGTGAGCGCGGTCCTGCGACCAAGTGGAGCAAGTATTTCTTTTATATCTTTTATCCAGCGCATTTACGTTGATTACATGGTCCGCTTACTCGTACACAGTAGATGAAAAATTGGACGATGATGAATTGGCTACAATAGGAAGATTGGAAAAGCAAAAGCTGAGGATAAAACATGGTAAAATTTTATTGAAACAGAGACAGGCATTGCTTCAATAAACGTAAAGATATTGAGCGCAATTTGGCTATGAAGTGAGTCAATCAAGCGCAACAGTTACTATTTTAGATTTTAAAAAGGAGACAAATGATGACACTATTAGACGTACAACATGTGAGAAAATTTACAAACCCGGCTTTCAAAGGCAATCAAGTGGAGCACTGAAAGATATTCATTTTACAGTAGATGAGGGCGATTATGTCGCTATCATGGGGAATCTGAAATGAAATCCACTCGTCAATATTCTTGCCATGCTAACAAGCCAACCGAAGGACGTGTCTTTTCAATGGGCACCGACACTCGACAATCAAAACAGTCAGGCTTCGAGCTTCCGTCGGGAAAAATTGGGTTCGTTTTCCAAGATTTCAATCTGTTAGACGCGCTCTCGGTCAAGGACAATATTCTATTGCCGCTCGTTCTGTCACGCCTTGATTACAGAAATGATGCAAAAGCTGGTTACGACTTATAATGAACTGGGATTAACCAATTGCAGAAAAGTTTCCTATGAAATTTCAGGTGGTACAAGCAACGGTGGCAGTGGCGCTGCTATTATCACCAATCCAGAAATTCTGCTGCAGACGAGCCAACAGGGCGCTCGATTCTAAGTCGTCTGCGGCGCTTTTAGATGGCTTTGATGACATCAATGATCGTGGACAAACCATCTCATGGTAACACACTCGACTTCGGCGGCAAGCCGTGCTAAGCGTACTGTTCATCAGACGGCATTTTTGTACAATCAAATCTTCCGAGGAGATAAGACGGAGCGGCAGATGTTCCAAGAAATTTCAGATACCTCAACGGTTATGGCAAGTGAGGTGGTGGTTATGTTCAAACTAACGAATAAATTAGCAGTCTCAAACCTGATAAAAATCGCAGTCTGTATTATCCATTTGCTCTAGCAACGATTGTGGCACAGCGATTTTATATAGTTTTGTATCAGTCGTTACAGTCCAAATCTGAAGCCAGCTATGGTGGCTCGGCGGCTCAGTATGACCCTGCAATTTGGGATTTGGGTTGTTCAAATTGCAGTTCTTATCCTCATTACCCATGCCAATAGTTTTGCTCATGAAGAATCGCTCACGGGAGCTTGGTTTGTACAGTATCTTAGGAATGGAGAAACGTCATTTGTTGCTGATGACTTTCTTTGAAATGTTTTACTTTTTCTTAGTGACTGTCGGACTTGGGATTGGCTTGGGTTTTCTTTTAGACAAATTGCTTTTGCAGTTTTACTAAATTTATGGGAATGAAAGTAGTGATTGCCTCAACTTTCCAATGGTCAGAATATCTTCACCGTTTGTAGCTAGTCTGGGTGTGGCTTTTTGTGCTAATTCTCTTTTAAATTCCACGCGCCTGCGTTACAGCTCGCTTCATTTGATGAGAGAGAGAGGCTGGGGAGAAAAAGGACGATTTCTTGCTTACAGACACTGTGGGGTTGAGCTTGCTGGGGCTTATTATATCGCACTCACAGTTGAGAAACCAGTTGCTGCGATTTTTGAATATCGCAGTTCTCATGGTCGTTTTAGCAAATCTACCTCCTCTTTAACGCTGGAACGATTACGCTTTTGCAATTTTTAAAGAAAAGAAAGAACTACTATTATAAAACGCAGAATTTTATTTCGTTTCTAATTTGATTTCTCGTATGCGTAGAATGCTGCAGGCTTAGCTACGATTTCAATCCTTTCAACCATGCTGCGGTGACCTTGGTTGGTTCTATCAATATCTATGTAGGCGGAAAGAAGACTATCTGACAACTTTGTATCCAAAAGGATTATAATATCATCGGTTACAAGCGCAAAGACGGATAAAAATGCAGATAATTTTTGCAAGCAGTCAAAGAAGTAGCACGGGAAAAAGGCCGACAGATGCCAAGTATGAAAATTATAGTTATCAATTTTCTATGATTTCAAAAATCAATGGCAATCAGCTGACTATTCAGAAACGACGGATGGACTAAGTGTAGAAGAAGTTCAAAATATGATTGATCCTCTCCTTGTCATCAGTCGTCAAGAGTACGAAAAATGACAGGAAAAACCGTTGATTTGGCTGATAATGAAGCACTTCTATATGCAAAAATCTTCAAATCAATCAAAAAGCAAGCTCTTACCATCAATGGAAAAACTGTCGAGATATCAGAGTATTTTGACAACGGAGTTTTGCACATGGTAAGATTGTCATACATCTGGTATGGTATCAGAAAAACATGTATAGGGTTGTCAATCAACCAAAGTCAAGTCGGTCTGAAATCTTTTCTATACTTACTACATCGGTATCCAATCTTCCAATAAACAGGTTGATCTCCAAGAAAGTATTTTCAATGCTCTTCAGCAACAAGGTCAGGAAAGTGGCAATATCAGTCTTTCTGAGCGTTACCGCATTGAAAAAGATTATCAAGGAGTTATTGGAACTCTCTCTCTTTATCGGCATTTTCTTTCTACGATTTTTCCTACTTTGGGACAGTTCTTGTGATTGTAGCAAACAAATTTCAGAAGGTTGGTGAAGATCGTGAAGCTTTATCGTTCTGCAAAAAGTTGACTGGATGAAAAGCAAACGAAGGCAACGATTCGAAAGCAAATCATAACAGTTTTCTTCTTGCCGTTGCTCTTCGCCTTTCTTTCACATCGCTGTTGCTTTTCATATGTTGCAGCTGATTGTAGCTCTCTTAGGTGCAACAAATATACCATTACTCATTCAAAACAACGATAACTACTTGCGGTGTTTTCCTCTTAGTTTACATCTTAGTGTTTAACGACCTCCAGAAGCTACAAAAGATTGTAGCACAATAAGTATTTTGAACCATTCGTGGCGAGTGGTTTTTATCTTGTAAATCTGACTTCTTATCTAGCTAGCAGAACCTCTTATCCAAAGTGCGAGATAAAAGTGAGGAGTACTGAGTGAGTTCGTAAAAATAAATTATTGGAGGAACGTTATGCTACAGAAACACGCCATCTTAGCAAAGTCTATGATAATAAGCAGCTGTGAATGATTTGAATCTTCAGATTGAAACAGGAAGTTTTACCGCTATTTTAGGACCAAACGGTGCTGGAAAAGTCTACAACGAGTTCAAAATGTTGACAGGGCTTTTTGCAACCTACGGCAGGAGAGATACTGTATGATAACGCCATTAAATTAGGTGTTGTTTTCCAAAATAGTGTTTTAGATGATATGCTAACGGTAAGAAAATTTTAGAAAATCAGAGCAGGTCAATATAAGGATATTGATAAAGGAAAAGTTGATAGTTTAGTGAGATCAATTGGGATTGCAAAATTTCTCAGCGCAATTATATGCAGGACTTTATCAGGTGGACAAAACGACGAGTGGATATTGCCCGTGCTCTGCTGAATAGCCCAGATATTCTCTTTCTTGATGAACCAACTACGGGTTTAGATATTCAACTAGAAAGCCATTTGAGAGCTGATTCACCAGTTGCAAATAGAAGAGAAGATGACGGTTATCTTAACCACTCATTATTTAGATGAAGCAGATGATGCAGATATGATTTATATTATGGATCACGGTCAAGTGATTGCTAAAGGCTCTCAAATCAGATTAAAAGAGCAGTATGCTCAGAATTTTCTCAAGGTATTCGTGACTGATACTGCTGATTTTAAAGAAATTTTGAAGGAAGAGATTCCTTTTTGAGGAAGTAAGAGTGAATGAACTGTTGATTCACCCAGAAACGACAGAAAAAAGGCTTTAGAGATTCTAACGTGTGGTCGCTCTTTTTATTCGACAATTTGAATTTTCGACCAGGAACAATGGATGATGCTTTTATGGCGTTGACAGGAAGAAAGGTACGTTAAATGATAAGTTTCTCATAAAAGAAATTTTTACTATATTTTCGTAATCAGTAGGGTTCTTTTTCTCCTTCTTGGAGCAATGATTTCTTTATTTTGTACTTGGTCTTTTTGAAAGCAAATATCAAGGCCTCTTGGAGTCAAGTCCTCACACTAATCAGTTATGGATTCGTGGTTGATTGGTGGAACGCTATTACGGATTAACTACAACCTTTTCTAGTTTTCTCCCAACTAGCGAAAGATAGAAAGTAACGTCAACACAAGATCTAATTCGACAGATTTGGGACGCTGGGCTTGTCTATCAGTTACCTTCTGAGTACTGCCATCATTGGATTTTTGATGCAAATCATTATGTTTGCACGTCATGGAAAGGCTACTTTATCTGGGACGATCAGATTGTCTTTTGATTGGAATTTGCTTCCTCAGATTCTCCTCATTATGGTGCTCAATGCACTCTGTACTGCTCGATTTTCAATCGGTATTCTTGAGAATCACTTTAAGTCAGTAGATACACTGGGAAAACTAGCATCGATTATCAGAGCTGCCTCTGGTTTCTTAGTTGGGACCTATATTCCAATAGTTCTTCCGTCATTTGCTCAAACGATAATGAAATGTACTCCCTCCACATATATTGCTTCTCTTTAGACAAGTAATGATGAAAGATAGTTTAGCTACTGCTTTCATCATAATACAGCAGCACAAGATTATTTTTGAAAAAGATGATGGGCATTCAATTAGTGGGGAATCTCTATTGACAATGAGAAGAAACATACTATATAGTAGTAGTAGTTTTAATTGCGCATCGTCATTTGGACAATCCAACAGTTTGCTACCAATCAGTGGACTAAAACTGCTTAAATTGATAGAAAGTTGAGAAATTTTTGCAGACTAAATTCAAAAATGAATCCAACCATTCCTTCCAACTGATCCACTTGTATGATTCAAAGCTGACGAGTTGAGCTGAGCCAAAGAAATTTTTGAATATTACATCAGTACAAATCATCTTATGTAGATGCTATTCCCATTAAAACAGATGATAAAAAGTGTCATGGTAAAGACGGATCAGATTATTTTGGCAGACATCAATCAGACAACATTGATGGTGGATGTGTGGATGGTATCTATGCGACGACCGAAACACTCACACATTTTCAAAGTCGGGTTAATCTGTAAAAACTTTATTCAAATTTCAAAACACGCTGTCATCAATATTGACCATTTGTTATCATTATCGGATAGCTTTTCAGGAAATATGACGGCTAGATTGACAAACAAAAATTAAGTCAAGTGTCAGTCGAAAATACGTCAGATTGTTGATGATTATCTCGGTTTGTAGAAAGGAACAAACATGAAAAATTGTAGTGTCTATACTGCGAGGTCTGCGCACTGGTTTCCTTAGCTTATTTACTTGTCTTAGCTTTTCAAATCCAAGAATCACTGTTACGACTTCCTAGCATTCTCAGTATTTTGATAATGAGTGCTTTTGATTACTTGTTTTCCTTGCTGTTTAAAATTGAGACGTTTTTCTTATTTAGTGCAGTTGACGATTCATTTTTCTTACTTTAATGGTGGTTAGTGTGATGATGATTTATAATGGCTGGGCTTTCAATCTTGTGCGAGCTGAATTTTGGCTAGATTTCATTGTTATTTATATTTTAATTTGGCTGTTGTTCGCTTAGATATTTATCTAAAAACAAAGAAAATCAATGAATCACTCAGAAATCATGCAAAAAGAATAAGCTTTAGGTCTTGTCAGATTATACCCAAAGGGCTGGGCACATTTGCTCCAAGCTTTTTCTTACAAAATGTAAGTTTTAAGGCTCAAATGAAAGGTTGTGTTATGCAGCTGTTTAGCGATTTTGTATGATATAAGTGTAAAGAAAATAAAGGAGAAAAAGCATGAAAGCAATTTTATTAAAAGCAAAAATCAATGCCAAAAACTGATTTCAAAGAAGAAATCGAAAAGAACAAAAATCAGCTGTGCTTCTAGTCAATATTATTTCTGGTCTAATATAGTCATTGAGATACATTTTTAATATCAGTACAGCTTCAGGCAATCTTAAAAATGTAAGATAAAAAGTGAAAAATGAAAGGTTAAAGTATGGAAAGTTACTTTTCTTTTCAGTATGATAGATGATAAAAATGTTAGGAGAAAATGGTGACACTATTAGATGTACAACATGAGAAGAATTTACAAACTCGCTTTCAAGGCAACCAAGTAAGCGCTGAAAGATATTCATTTCACAGTGGATGAAGGCGGTTATGTCGCTATCATGGGTGAGTCGGGCTCTGGAAATCCACTCTGCTCAACATTCTTGCCATGCTGGATAAACCAACAGAAGGACGTGTCTTTCTCAATGGTACGGACACCGCGATGATTAAACACATGTCAGGCTTCAGGTTTCCGTCAGGGAAAAATTAGGTTTCGTTTTTCAAGATTTCAACTCATTGAGGCACGCTCTCGGTCAGGGACAATATCCTCTTGCCGCTCGTCTTGTCGCGCTGTCCGATCTACAGAAATGATGCAAAAGTTGGTCACGACGCAATGAATTAGGGATTAACCAATTGCAGGAAAAGTTTCCCTGAAATTTCAGGCGGTCAAAAGCAACGGGTGCGGTAGCGTGTATCGCCAATCAGAAATTCTGCTAGCGAGACGACCAACAGGGCGCTCGATTCACGTCTTCTGCGGCGCTTTTAGATGTATTTGATGATATTATGACCGCGGACAGACGATTCTCAGGTAACGCATTCGGACTTCTGCGGCAATGCGATGCTAAGCGTACTGTTCATCAGGATGGAATTTTGTACAATCAGTCTTCCGAGGAGATATAGACCGAGCGCCAGATGTTCCAAGAAATTTCAGATACCTTAACGGTTGCTGGCAAGTGGGGTGAGTCAAGGTGTTTAGATTAGCAGGAAACTAGCGGTTTCTAACCTAGTGAAAAATCGTAGATTATACTATCCATTTGCGTTGGCAACTTGTCTAGTCGTCGCTATTTCATATCTTTTAATTCTTTAACGTTTAATCCTCATTTACATGCAGAGGGCAAGATTCTATTCTCATTTGCTTGGCTCTTGAGTGATTATTGCTGACGTGCTGCAGCGATTATCGTTTTGCTAATAGCTTCGTCATGAAAACCGTTCGAAAGAGCTAGGTCTTTATGGAATGCTAGGGCTTAATAAACGTCATCTCTTTACCATGGTGTTCGTTGAGTTATTGATTTTAGGAGCGACGACTGTCACGATTGGTCTTGATTGGTATTGTATTTTGATAAACTGATGTTATGCCTTTTTACTGAAATTGATGGGGTTAAAAGTTGTTCTAGTATCCACGTTTCAGTGGTTAGTTCTTATTTCAGTTGTTGTCATCTATAGCGTTATTTTGCGGGCTTGGTGCTTGTCAATGGTTGAGGATTCTACGTTTAATGCTTTGCAATGCGAGGAAAAGAATAGCAGTGAAAGAGAGACGATTTCTTCTGATTCAACGATTATTGGATCGATTTCTTTTAGAGCTATGCTTATTACCTAGCTCTGAGTGTCAAAAATCCATGACATGCAAATTGGTATATTTTTATAGCTGTTCTCTTTGTTATTTCTAGGGACTTATCTGCTGTTCAATGCAGGAGTTACGGTATTTTACGGTTGCTTCAGAAAAATAAACGGTAATTATCAACCTAATAATATGATTTCTGTGTCCAATTGATTTTTCGGATGAAGAAAAATGCGGTTGGCTTAGCAACGATTTTCGATTTTTGTCAACCATGAGTGCTTAGTCACCTTGGCTGGTGGTATTAACATCTACGCTGGTGCTGATTATCTGAAAAGCAGTGATGTACCCTCAAGACTATACTATAAAGGGAAGTGAAGTATCAGCTGCCCCAGTTGGAACAAGCACATGACAGAGTTTGCAAAATGAGAAATCATCCAAAGTTACTCAAAGAAAAGCGCCTATCGATATTGTTCGATGGAATTAAAAACAAGACATGTAATCAGCTTTGATATTTATCAAAAGTGAAACTACGAGTTCTCCACAAAGCTTTACATTCTTCTTTCAGTTACTGATTATCAAAAGATGACTGGCAAAAGCGTTGGACTTGAAAAGACAATGAGACAGCAATCTTTGCAAAAAGGAATGTCTATTAAGCAAGATCAACCTCTTAAAGCTGGTTGGACAAGAATTGACAGTGAAAGAACTTTTAACGAGAGGACTTTAGTTCTTTGAGATATCGTCAGATCAGTAGTCAAACATCATTGTGCCGCGAGTCTCTTTTTATGGTTGTCAATGATCACAAGGACAGTAGATGCACAAAAGGAGCACTACACAATTAGCAGAGTTATACTGGCAGCTTGAATATCAGAGCTTCTAATAAGAAAAAGGGCGATTTGGATACAGCTTACCAGAAGAAGCTGAAACAGTTCAATACGGCGCTCCCCGATAATGCCGGTGTGTATGGTTGTACAGAATCCAGGTGTGCAGGAAATCATGAGCATGCTCGGCGGAGTTTTCTTTATTGGTATTTTCCTTTCAATTGTCTTTATGCTGGGAACGGTTTTGGTAATCTACACAACAGATTCAGAAGGGTATGAAGCTGAGACCGCTTTGTAATTTTACAAAAGGTAGGATTAGCAATGAAAAACCAAGCGCACCATTCACTAAACAAATTTTGACTGTGTTCTTCTTACCGCTTACTTTCGCTTTTTGTGCATCTGGCATTTGCTTATCATATGCTGAGCCTTATGTTGAAAGTGCTGGGTGTCTTAAATGCTACATTGATGTTGGGATTACGCTTTAGCGTTTGTGCTATTTTCTTTATCGTCTATGCTTGTCTTTTCTCATCATCACGCACGGTTATCGTAGAATTAGTGTCGATGTGAGTTGCTGACTCAGGTACGGATAATAGTGAAAAAGGATGGGGCTATTCTTGCTCCTTTTTCAATTTATTTAACAGAGGACGTTTGATTCCTTTTGATTGCTTTTATGGTAGAATAATTCAATCTAATAAATTGGAGTTTAGGATGAATATTTTTCGTAAAAGATGTCAGTCGAGATCGGACTGGCATGCGTCGTCGTTACGATTGCTTGATTTGATTTTGTTAGAATTGGCGCTATGGTGGAACGGTATTTTCACGATTACCGGAACGGCGGCTGCAACTCTAGCTGATCAGCTTTGGTGATTTCGATTATTATTTCTGCTCTGCGTGAGTATTTCTGCTTTCTGTCATGGAATTTGCGTCAAAGTCCTGTGATAAGGTTATATATATCTATCTGTTTTTGGAGAATTTCCAGCTTGGATAGCAGGTTGGCTGACCATTATGGGAATTTATGACGGCGGTATCTAGTGTTGCCTCTGGTTGGGCTTCCCTATTTGAAAGGCTTGCTGAATGGATTTGGTTTGAGTATGCCAGAGCGCTCAGTGGAACCTTTAATCCTGGCAAGCGGGAACCTATGTAGACTTACTGCCGATTCATGTTTTAGTGTTTGTGACAGGTGTAGTTTTATTGATTCTAAAAAGCAGCTCTGCGATTTAATTCCGCTTTGGTTGTCTTGAAGTTTTTCGGCGCTTGCCCTTTTTATCTTTAGTGAGTTTTCTTTATTAAACCACAAAATTGGTCTCATATTCATTGAGCTGGAAGAAAATTATATGGTGGTAATGTTGGAATTATAGCTGGTCGCTTCTCTGATGTTCTTTGCCTTTTTGAGCTTTTGAGTCTATTTCTATGGCAGTGGACGAGATTAAGGCTACAAAATGTTCCACGAGGATTGTGCTATCTTTGTCCATTTGTAACGGTACTTTATATATTGGTGACACTGGTTCTGGCAGGGATTGTTCACTACAGCAAGCTAGATGTAGATGCTGTCGCGTTTGCGCTTCGCAGTGCTGGACTTAAGCTGCGGCTAATTATGTGTCAGTGGTGGCGATTTGCGACTTTGATTACCGTTTGCATTTCGCATGACTTATGCTCTGTCGCGCATGATTTACAGCATTGCGTGACGGTTTGTTGCAAAATCTTTTAGAAAATTGACTGCCACTAGTCAGGTGCAAAATGCTACGGTTTTGGTAGGAATAGCTGCAGCAGTGTGTGCTGGTATTTTTCCGCTAGCGAGTAGTCGCATCCTTTCTAAATATCTGTGCATGGCTTATCTGAGTTTTGTTAGCGTGGCTATTTTCGAAGTTGCGCAAGGATAAAGGACTTCCCTCAAGCAGGGAGTTTAAAACTCCTTTTGTACCTCTGACGCCTGTCTTATCCATTATTATCTGCCTGTCTTTCATGAGGCCAATATGATAGATACTTTCATAGCACTTCAGGCTTGCCTTACTAGTTGGAACAATTCATCTATTTATCTATGGATATCAACATTCGGAAATCAGTTGATGAGTTTACCTTACAAAAATGTAAAGAAATAATTGTAAATTGTGAGATAGAGCTAAGGCAATTGGCTCTATTTTTCCATTTATGGGGAAAACGAGAAAGATGCTAAGGCTTATCGTACGATGCTGCATCAGGCATTGACGAGAGGAGCACCACAAGAGAGGTAATTGTGTATTTTGAGAATAATAGCGGTGGCAATATGTATCCTATGATTGGTGGATTGGCTGCTATTTTGTCTAATGGAACTCTCTTTCAATTTGAATATGCAAATGGGCAAAAATAGGTACTACTTTATCACAAATATTGGCAAGCAAGCAGACAGAAGATGGTTCTAAAACAATTCCTATAGCAATTCTGGTTAATGGTAATACAGCTAGCTCTGGTGAAATGACGACATTAGCACTCAAGGGCTTACCAAACATTAAAATTTTTTGCAGAAAGCCAACAGCTGACTATACAACAGGAAATATGGTTTATTCTCTTTATGACGGGGCAACACATTCAGCTGACAGTCTCTCGGATTATTGACCGAGAAAGGTAATCGTTATGCAAAATCTCAATCGAAAAGCGAGATATTGCTACAACCACGCCATTGAATGATGCTAGAACTTGGTTACAAGAGCAAATGTCAAAAATAATCTCTAAACAGCGATTACCGCTGTTTTTGCTATAATAGAAAGAAAAAGAGGTGCGAATATGATACGACCTGCAGAACTTTAGACGCAGCGGCTATTCAGAAATCAATGCAACTGCTCTCATGTCATGATTTTGGCTTGATAGAAACTCGTCGAAACTATCAGAGCTATTGGATAGGTCTGATCATTTTTATCTTAGTAGCAGAAAATGTGCGAAAGATTGTCGGCTACTGCTCATGCAGCTAGCTATGAGTTGCCTCTATTTTTCCGCCTCACTCAACCTGTTGGCATTGGCAGTTGACAAAGATTTTCAAGGTCAGGGATATGGCAAAGCGCTGGTACGCAGGCCGTGCGTGAAGAGGTTCAGCTGCAGGCTATGGCAGGTATTCGCATAAACTGGCATTTCTCGAACTGAAGCCCATGAGATTTTATCGAAAAACTGGGCTGCGAGGAGAAAGCTGACCAGAAAACGTTTTTTATTGGAAATTTTAAGAAAGAATTCTATGAAAATTGAACCATTAAGTCAAAGCAATGCAGAAGAATTGCGAATCATTGGCATTACGAAGGCATCTATGCTTTTTATGATATGCGAAGCGGATCCTGAGAGTTATGAAGAATTTTATCTCCCAGAAGCGCGTAAAATCATCTATTACAGGTTCTCAAAATGATGAATTATATGGCTGCCTTTTTCCAATTGACAAAGACAAGCAGGAACTGGGTTTAGATATGAAGCCAGAGTATTGTAGCAAAGGTCAAAGGCAAAGATTTTTACAAACGATTTTACAGTTTATCGAGGAAAACATTTCAGTGAAATCTGACTCTATCAGTAGCAGATTTTAATCAAAGAGCTCAAAGGCTTTATCTCAATTGTGGTTTCAACGTAATCGGACGGCAGCCTCAGGAAAAGCAATGGCGATAGTTACCTTTTTGTCAAAATGGAAAAGGAGTTGAAATGAGAGTAGCAGTTATCCAAGGAACTAGTCGATAGGAATGCTCTGCTAGTTTGAATCTGTAAAAAACAGTCAATCGTCTCGACGAAGTGCTGAATTTTGGTGACTGAGGAGGAGGAACGAGCAGTATTCTTATGTTGAGAGAGCGATCTTGATCAGTTTCTTAATCAGAAAGTGGAGCAGTAGATTTTGTTGTAACAGGTTGTTCTTCAGGTCAAGGGATGACGCTTGCCTGTAATAGTTACCAGGTCTTTTGTGTGCAAGGAGAACTGAACCTGCAATATACATTGGATAAATTATTTGATGGTAAGTTTGGTATGGGTTATCCTGAAAATGAAGTGGAAAGAAAAAGGTTGGAAAGCAAGTGCTTAAAAGATTTGAACCGTTTAACGAAAACGCAGTTGGGAAGAATATTAGACCAAAATTCCAAAGATATTCTCAACAAGTTGTTGCAAAGAGAAAGATAGTGATGAATGCCATTATAAATAAAGGGGAAGTAATAAAGAGTTCATCCGTTTGCACGAAAGCGAAAGTAGATAAAATGGACGCAGATAGAAAGTGGAATAAAGTTTGACAATCAAATAGGGAGAAAGTATGAGATTGACTTCTGTTGCAGTTATCGTTATTTGAGAAAAAGGAGGTAGGACAGAACTAAAAATAGAAAATTTTTAGTTCGTAGTCCCACCGCAAGAGTGCTTAAACAGTTATCAAGCTGTTTAGGGTTGCAGATGAAGAAACAGAAGTTTTCGTCAAAGTGCTCTTCCGAGCTTGAAAAGCGAATGAAAAGTCCAATCGATGGCTTGCTGTGCAAGGCTGATTCCACCTTCAACAATTCACTGAATGTTGAAGCTACGTTATTCGTTTATTAATAAATGATAGAAGCTGGAACACTTTTGTCCAGCTTTTCTTATCTTATGCTATTTTGTAATATTGACTGCTTGAAGACCACGTTGACCTGCTTCAATGTCAGAAATGTCTTTCTTTCGCCCTTCATTCAGTGATTTGAATCCGTCGGATTGAATCGCTGAAAAAGTGAGCAAAACGTCTGGTCCATTGTCTTGTGAAATAAAACCATGCCTTTTTCAGCATTGAACCATTTTACGTACCTTGTGTCCTACATCTTACTTCCCTTTCTCTAAAGATTGTAGTAAAAATAGAAAAAGTAAGATGAAAAACATACTTACTCAAAATTCCTTTACTCTTGCTAGTCTAGTAGAAGTAGCAGCAAAAGGCAAGGAAAAGTCGGCGATTGAGCAATATGTTGCTATACTAGTAATATGAAAAGCAGAAAGAGGTATATCATGACATTTGAAGAAAATTTTACCGGGTTTGAAAGCCAAAAAGAAATATGTCCACATAGGCTGGGGCGGTGCTGAGAATGTATGTCCAGCTTTTTGACAGCATTGAACAAAACGGAGTGGCAGCTTGAAGTGACGCCTTATTTTCTCATCAATGTATCAGGCGAGGGAGAAGGCTTTTCCATGGAGTCCGACTCCTTGTGATGTCTTAGCAGATGACTGGGTGGAAGTTCATGACTAAGACAGTACTGGTGACAGGAGTCAGTTCAGGATTGGACGAGCACAGGCACAGCTCTTGGAAAAATGGCTGGCGCGTCTATGGTGTGAACCAGTCTAAAACCAAACCTGACAGGGAGATTTTTCATTTTTCTTCAACAAGATTTAACGCTGGCGCTTCGGTCGGGTTTTTAACTGGTGCCCGCAGGTGGATGTCCTCTGCAATACAGCTGGGTGCTGGATGATTACAAGCCTTCTTGAGCAATCCGCTCCAGGAGATCCAAGAAATTTTCGAGATTAACTATGTAACACCAGTAGAGTTAACTCGTTATTATCTGACGCAGATGCTGAAGAAACAATCAGGCATCATCATCAATATGTACTCAATTGCATCTAAGCAGCTGGCGGTGGTGGTCATGTACTTACTTCTTCCAAGCATGCTCTGGCAGGATTGCAAACAGTTGGCACTGGATTATGCGGAGCAGGGAGTACAGGTTTTGGGATTGCACCAGGAGCAGTTAAAACAAGTATGACAGCAACGGACTTTGAGCCGGGAGGCTTTAGCCCAATGGTAGCAGACGAAACTCCCATCAAAGCGTTGGATAGAAACCAGAAGAAGTTGCCGAGTTGACCCTCTTTTCTCGCCTCGGGAAAAGCTCAGTCCATGCAGGGCGGGATTGTCAAGATTGACGGTGGCTGGAGTTTGAGTGAGGAAGCAAGCAGAATGAAAGCAGTGAGCATTGAGCCAAGACTGCAGGAATGTTTCCAACATTGGCAAAAAGAACATGGTGAGATATGGTTTGAAGGCGAAGTTAGGGGCAGTTTTATACAAATGAAGACAGGACTGCCGTTTTGTATGAACAAGAGATTTTCTCTTTTTGGCTGGGCAGGCAGATATGACTTATTACTGGCGGATTATAGGGACTTTTGTAAAGTCAGACTACCGCATTCTCATCTGAAGAGGCTTCTTGGCAAGGCTGCTTGTCCTCTTGTCCAGCCTTATCTCCCTTTTACCCGTTATGCTTTTTAAAGATGAGGCAGATTTTGATGACAAGGTTTTGAAAAACATCGTGGAGCAGTTATCGAGCAGTTCTGTATGGAGGCAATCAATCAAAGAACCTATCAAGAACTAGCTCAGGAAGAATGGTCTCAGGATTTGCAGGGAATTTGCAACTTTTAAAGACTTTCAAGAAGGCGGAGCTTTTGGCTGATGATCCGAAAGGGTCAGGAAATCGTCGCTGGGGTCTCGACAGCACTTGTCTACCAAAAAGCCATTGAAATTGAGTTGCAACAAAACCGACTTATCAACAGCAAGGTTTGCTACTGTCTGTGGGGCGAAGATGATTTTGGCATCCCTGCAATGCGGCGTTTTTCCGCTCCTGGGACGCCTGACATGAAGCCTCAAAGAAAATAGCTGAGAAGCTGAGCTATCAATGTTTAGGAGCTTATCCAGCTTATGAGTTGAAATCAGTAACAGATAGGAGAAACCATGACACCAGAACAATTATGGAATGAATACAAACAATCAACCCGCGAAATTGGTGATGACATTGATGCGTAGGCATTTGGTAGTAGACCAGATCAGCTGGCGGATTTTAGTTTTGAAAAGGAGAAGACTGCGACAGCTTCTGCCCACGATTTTGTATCAGATAGATGGTGAGCCGATTCCTCAAGCAGGAACGCTTTGATGATTTTAGACGGTCAAGGTCAAGCTGTCTGCATCATTAAAGTGACCAAGGTAACGGTTGTCCCTTTCAATCAAGTGTCTGCAGGCACGCTTTTTAAAGAAGGAGAGGGAGATAAATCTTTGGCTTCACTGGAGGCAGGTGCATGAGGAACTCTTCACGGAATGGATGGCTGAAGCCGGCTAGCTTTCTCAGAGGAGACGCGTGGTCTTGGAGGGTTTTGCAAGAGTTTATCTGATATAAAAGATGCGGATTAGAAGCATTACAGAGAAAGTCTTTAACAAATGATATAAAATGCTATAATAAAATAAATTTATTTTGATAAAAGGAACTATTATGACAAACTATGCAATTATTTTAGCAGCTGGAAAAGGCACTCGCATGAAATCAGATTTACCAAAAGTGCTTCACAAAGTTGCTGGAATTTCGATGTTAGAACACGTATTTGAAGTTGCTGCCATTGCACCAGAAAAGACTGTGACAGTGGTCGGACACAAGGCAAGAGCTGGTGGAGCAGGTATTGGCAGGGGCAGACAGAATTTGTTCGTCAAACGGAGCAATTAGGAACTGGTCATGCTGTGATGATGGCAGAGCCTGTGCTGGAAGGTTTGGCAGGCAGACGATAGTCATTGCAGGACACTCCGTTAATCACAGGAGAAAGCCTGAAAAATTTGATTAACTTTCATGTCAACCACAAAAATGTTGCAACGATTTTGACAGCAGAAGCGGAAAATCCATTTGGTTATGGGCGGATTGTCCGTAATCAACACGAAGAAGTGATCAAAATTGTGGAGCAAAAAGATGCTTTCGGATTTTGAAAAAGCAAATCAGGAAATCAATACAGGAACGTATGTTTTTGATAACTCGTCTTTTTGAAGTCCTGAAAAATATCAATACCAATAATGCGCAAGGAGAATACTACATCACAGATGTAATCGGCATTTTCCGTGAGAATGGCGAAAAAGTCGGCGCTTATACTCTGAAAGATTTTGATGAAAGTCTTGGTGTCAATGACCGCGCGGCATTGGCAACAGCAGAAAGTATTACGCGTCGCCGAATCAATCAAGCTCATATGGTGAATGGGAGTTAGCTTTGTAAATCCAGAAGCGACTTATATCGATGTAGATGTACAGATTGACCCAGAAGTACAAATTGAAGCTAATGTTGAGCTTGAAAGGGCAAACGAAAAATTGGCGCAGGCAGTATTCTGACAAATGGTACGTATATTGTTGACTCTGTTATCGGTGAACAAACGGTTATTACCAATTCGATGATTGAAGAGTCTACAGGTTTGCAGACGGTGTAACGGTGGGACCTTACGCTCATGTTCGCCCAGATTCAAGCCTTGCTAAAAATGTACATGTTGGTAATTTCGTTGAAGTGAAAAGGTTCTTCTATCGGTGAAAAATACCAAAGCTGGGCATCTGACTTACATTGGTAATTCTGAAGCGGTGCGAATGTCAATTTTTGGCGCTGGAACAATTACAGTTAATTATGACGGACAGCACAAGTTTAAGACCGTCATTAGGGAACAATGTCTTTGTGAGGTTCTAATTCGACCATTATTGCGCCGGTAGAACTTGGGGACAATTCTCTTGTCGGTGCAGGCTCAACCATTACTAAGGATGTACCAGCAGACGCTATTGCCATCGGACGTGGACGTCAGATTAACAAAGATGAATACGCAAAACGCTTGCCACATCATCCAGATAATAAGTAAGAACGGCTATGGATTTTGAAGAAAAACGCTAAAACGAGACAGAAATTTATCAAGGTCCTATTTTTTAACCTTGTCAAGGATAAAGTTCAGCTACCGGCTGGGAAAAAGGGACTGCTTATCGTGATTTGATTTTCCATAATGGAGCAGTGGCAGTTATTGCGCTAACGCCAGAAGACAAAATTGATTTTTGGTTAAGCAGTACCGCATAAAGCTATTAGCAACCTCTGTGAAATTCCAGCTGGAAAGTTAGAAGTTGGTGAAATGCAGATCCAAAGGCTGCAGCTTTGCGCGAATTAGAAGAAGAAACGGGTTATACAGGTGAGTTAGAACTGCTCTGCTGATTTCTATTCGGCGATTGGCTTTTTGCAATGAGCAGAATCAAACTTTATAAGCGCTAGCCATTTGACAAAAGTTGAAAAATCCTCGTCCACAAGATGAGGACGAGACCTTTCAGAACTCTATGAAGTGACCTTGGAAGAATCGAAAGCTCTCTTGCTAGTGGTGATATTTCGTGATGCAAAAACCATTATTGCACTCAATATTGGGAAATGAAAAATGAAGCGAAGATAGGGGAACACTCATGGGAAGACCTTTATTAACAGATGAGAATGATTGAACGGGCAAATCGTGGTGAAGATATTTCAGGTCCACCTTTGCATGATGAGGAAGAAACCAAAATTTTAAAAACGACTAGAAGTCAGTTTTTGTTATTCTTCTCCAACTAGCGGTTTCAATCAAGATACACTTCAAAATTGATGTAGAACCAACAGTGACCAAAAGTCGACGCATTGAAAAATGCAAAACGCGGAGTATTCAAGCGAAATTAAACAAAATTCTATTTTGGATTGTCCTGCTTTTGATTGCTTTTGATTGCTGCTATTATTTTGGCTATAAAAAGCGATAAGCTCGACTTTTCCTGTGATAGAATGAGAGGAAATAATGAAAATTGGAATGATTGCAGCCATGCCTGAGGAACTAAAAATCTTAGTGGAAAAACTTGGAAAATGCTAAAAAGCACTTACGTTTTGGGGCATGTTTTATCATACAGGGAAGTATCGGTCGTCATGAAGTTGTGCTGGTGGAAAGCGGGATTGGAAAGGTCATGTCTGCTATGAGCGTGGCTGTTTTGGTCAATGAGTTTAAGCGACGGCTGTCATCAATACAGGTTCTGCTGGTGCGGTAGCTGAGGGCTTGCAAATCGGCGATATTGTAGTGGCTGACCGGCTAGTGTACCATGATGTAGATGTAACAGCTTTTGGCTATGAATACGGACAAATGGCACGCCAGCCACTTTATTTTTGAAGCGAGCCGTTATTTGGTTTCTGAGATGAAAAGACTTTAGAAAAGACACATCAGACAAGTCGCGTTGGCTTGATTGCAACAGGAGACAGTTTTATTGCAGGGCAGGATAAGATTCATGCCATTGGCAGCATTTTCCAGATGTTTTTGAGTGAGAAATGGAAGGACCGCCATTGCTCAAAGCGACCCATTCTATCGGTCTCGCTTTTTATGGTTATTCGCCATGAGTGATGCAGCTTCTCATGACGCCAATATCAGCTTTGACGAATTTATTCATGAAGCTGGCAAGCGCTCAGCAGACACTCTGATTCAATTTCTGAAAGAATTGGTTTAGACAAGGAGAATATAGTGTATAAAGAATCTTATTTTCGACGGCGGTCTCTTTTTCTTACATTGGTCATGCTATTTTAGCTATCTTGATTACAGTTTTGACGCTAGGTATCTGTGCTCCTTGGGGCATGTGTATCCTGTATAATTGGAAGATTAAGCACACAGTCATTGACGGACACTCGTCTCTATTTTTGATGGTACTGCGATGCAGCTTTTTGAAATTGGGTGAAGTGGTGGCTCTTGACGATCATTACTTTTTGGCATTTATGGTTTTTGGCTTAATATCAAGCTAACCCAGTGGATTACCAAACACACCCATCATTTGAATTAGATGAAGCAAGCGAGATGAAGACAGTCTCGCTTTTCATTTGATTCTACCTTTGCCAAAAATCGCTTTTGATGGTATAATCAAGAAACTGTAATCAATGATAGAGGAAAAGATGAGTATCTTGAAGTAAAAATCTCAGCCACGGTTTTGGAGACCGGGCTATTTTTGAGGATGTATCGTTCCGCTTGCTTAAGGGCGAGCATATCGAGCTTAGTTGGAGCCAACGGCGAGGGAAATCTACCTTTATGAGCATTGTAACCGGTCAATTGTTGCCAGATGAAGGCAAGGTTGAGTGTTCTAAGTATGTGACAGCTGGCTATTTAGATCAGCATGCTGATTGAAAGAAGGTCAATCTGTACGCGATGTGTTGCGGACGGCTTTTGATGAACTTTTTCAAGACTGAAGCTCGAATCAATGAGATATATCTAGCTATGGCAGAAGACGGAGCGGATGTTGATGCCCTTATGGAAGAAGTGGGGAATTGCAGGAGCGATTGGAAAGTCGAGACTTTTATACTTTAGATGCTAAGATTGATGAGGTAGCTCGTGCTTTAGGGTTATGGATTACGGTATGAAACGGATGTCACCGCTCTTTCTGGAGGTCAACGAACCAAGGTGCTCTTAGCAAAACTTCTCCTTCAAAAACCAGACATCTTGTTTAGATGAGCCTACCAACTATTTGGACGCAGAGCATATTGATTGGCTCAAGCGCTATCTGCAAAATTATGAAAATAGCTTTCGTGCTCATTTCCCATGATATTCCTTTCTTAAAACGATGTAATCAATATCGTCTACCATGTAGAAAATCAAAACTTGACCCGCTATTCTGGTGATTATTATCAATTCTTAGAAGTCTACGAGATGAAAAATCTCAGCTGGAAGCAGCTTATGAGCGTCAGCAGAAGGAAATTGCAGACCTCAAGGACTTTGTAGCTCACCAATAAAAGCACGTGTGGCGACCCGTAATATGGCCATGTCCCGCCAGAAAAATTAGACAAAATGGAACTGATTGAACTGCAAGGCGAGAAGCCTAAAGCCCTCCTTGACTTCAAAATGGCTCGTACACCAGGGCGCTTTATTTTTCCAAGCCAAGGACTTGCAGATTGGGTATGACTGTCCACTGACCCAGCCTCTTAATCTGACCTCGCAGCGCAATCAGAAAGTGGCCATTATCGGGAGGCAAATGGGATTGGGAAAACAACTCTTTTGAAGAGTCTCTTGAGATTATACCACCAATCGCTGGGGAAGTTGAGCGTAGAGACTATCTGGAATTAGGAGTTATTTGAGCAGGGAGACAGCTAGCGGCAATCGTCAGACTCCTCTGGAAGCTGTTTGGGATGCTTTCCGTCACTCAATCAAGCGGAAGTTCGTGCTGCTCTGCTCTCTGCGGTCTGACCTCAAGCATATTGAAAGCCAGATTCAGGTTCTCTCAGGAGGCGAGCAGGCTAAGGTTCGGCTTTGTCTCCTTATGAACCGAGAAAATAATGTCTTAGTGCTGGATGAGTCCACGAATCACCTTGATGTGGATGCAAAAAGATGAACTCAAAACGCGCTCTCCAAGCGTACAAAAGGCAGTATTCTCATGGTCTGCCATGAGCCGGATTTCTATGAAGGTTGGGTGGATCAGATTTTGGGATTTTAACAACTTGGCATAAGACTGATCTCATAGTAGATTTGAAAGGTGGGAAAATGAACCTGACCTTTCAATTGTAATGCCGCTGATGCTCTTCTTGTTTGATACTCACTACCACACTCAAATGCTAAGACACTCTTTTAATCAATAAAGACTGTGTTAGGACTTGCTACTCCGACTGGATCAGTTGAACAATAAAACAAAGATCCGTTCTCTATTCAGTTACTTAACTTGAAAAGAATGGGAAAGATGTTAATCTAAATGAAAAGATTAAAGGAGGGAGTATGTTGTTTTCGTTGAATGTCAAAAAAATATTTGAAGTCAATGTTTGCGAGTCTGGCTTTTTCTGCTGCGTTACCTGCCCATGCTGTGACAGAATTAACAGAGAATACAGATTTGTCTCAATTACAACTATACCAATTTAGCTAACGTCAAGCCATATGGAAGTTAGGAGCCAAAGTGCCTCTGTGGTGAGAAATAAGATTCCAGCCAATGGTGGTTGGAAAGAAAGTACCATTTTTCTCTGCAAATTAATAAATCACAGAGCCAACAGAATTTTGATAATCCCATCCAGCTTCGCTTTAGAAATGCAGGTACAATTTATGGACGATCAGTTGATGTCTATGTGACCTTCAATCAACTTCGGCGCATTTCGAGTCCAACAAAATGCTGATTACAGGAATCCGAATAAAACAATTTTGCCATTTTTGACGATTGATGAAAAACTGGGCGTGAAATCCATCCAGATCATGGACTTTCATTTGGCCGCCACCCGCAAATGTGACGAACGACGATGATGGCTCTTATGCATTTGATGCTGATGTGACCGCTGAATTACGATACAGCGATGATGGCTCATCAACCAACTTGAAGATAGTGATGTTGCCATCTGATATTGACGTGGTCTACAATGCCCTTGGACGTGAAACCTTTTCTATCTATGATAACTGATACCGCTTCAAATAAGATTATAAAAATCCGGCGAATGCCCTCAGACAAACGAAGACAGGGAACAAAACAACCCTGGCATCCAACTAGAGATACTCAAGGTGCTTATGCAGAGCATAATGTTTCGGATTCTGCAGTTCGCTCCTCAATCGAATACGATGAAATTTGAATTTTCGACGACAGCAGGTAGTGGAGCTTGTTTGGCTTTTTGTAGAAAAATCCAGATGTTCTCCCAAAAACTGTGTCTACGACAGCCATTTCAGCTCAAGCGGGTCAAGCCGTCGATTATACGGCGGTTTAAAATGCCAACACCGGAAAAAAATGTCATTGGTTCGCTATCTTCTATGAAAATGATAGAAACACATGATAGTGACTCGATTTTAAAAACTTGACTGTTCAGTTTTAATGGTCGGACCTTGACGAATGGTTCCGATTATACTGTTGAAATAGATGGGCAAAGGTAACGGTTACTATTGCGCAACAACATTTGGCAAAGTAGCAATGCAGTGGAAAGAATTTAAGATTTGTCTACCAGACAAAAACACAATGCAACCGTCTTGGACAACCGAAACCTATTGACAATCAGGTCACAAGAGATTGATAATCTAATTGTTCCATCAAATACGGTTACGACAGAATCTGTTATTTAAAAAGACCCACTCCTTTATTAGTGGAACAAATGGGAAAGAACTCCCGCCAGAAGTATTACAGTTACTGCCTCCAGAGCAAACCAATCTGCAAATGAAAGTACGACTGTAGCACCAGATCCTCCAATAGGCAATAAAACTAAAGTCAGCGTTGCTGAAATTGGACTTTCCAAAGTTACGATAAATCATCTGAAACAATCCAAGACAAAGATGCTCATTTTATTGGAACGTGGACATTCGAAGAATATGAAGCACCAGTAAAAAAGTATTTAGCAGCGATGGTATCAATATTGATAATCAAGAAGTTAAGCCTGGGGATGAGTTGACTATAAGATTACCTATAAGAATACAACTGATAGCAATAAACAAGTTACGATTACGGATGTTATTCCAAATTATACTGAATACGTTAGAAACTCATCCAGCCATTCGATCGTTCAAAAATAAGAGATGGCTTAAATGGACAGCAACTGTTCCAAAGGATAAAACAGTCACAATCCAATTCAAAGTTAAAGTCGATAGTAAAGTAGACGGTCAAGAGCTAAATAATACAGCAACTGTTACATTTGGTAGCACTGCTTTAAGTACCAACACTACAAAATAAAACCCTTTTGAAAAGTATGTCCTACCAGAAACGGGTGGACAGGGAACGATTTATTATCTAATTGGAGGTGCTGTTTTGACGACTATTTCAGCTCTTTGGTTGATTCGCCGTTTTAAACAAACGATGACCTCATAAAAGTAGAGACCATTTAAAGGCGGTGATGATAGAGCGTTGTGATGAGACAAGCCTTCTTGTTTAAGGAAGGATAAATATAATTATTTCGTAAAAAATTAAAGGAGAATAAAATGAAAAAAATAAAACTTATGTTAACAGCCTTGCTGGCCTTGTTAATGACTTTTACTGGTATGCCAGTAGCCTCTGCGGCAACAACATATACGTTGAACCTAACTGGTACAACAACTGGCCATACATATGAAGCATATCAAATCTTCTCAGGAGATCTGAGTGGCGATACGCTTTCAAATATTCAATGGGGTTCAGGTGTTGACGCAACAGCAGCAAAAGCGGATCTTGGCGAAGCTGCGACAAAAGCAGAAAGCTTTAAATGGTAAATCTAATGATGCTGCAGATGCAAAAGCTTTTGCTCAAGCAGTTTCAGCTTATCTTAAATCAACACCGACAAAAACAGTTCAAAGTGCATCTGGAACTACAACCTTTACTGGTTTGGAAGCTGGTTACTACTTGATTAAAGATAAGACTGCTTCACTTGCAGGAAAAGAGATGTGAATCTTATACTCGTTTCATCTTGCAAGTTGTAAAAGACACAACTGCTACCGTAAAAAGCAAGCGTACCAACTTTTATACAAAAGTAAAAGATAACGCAACTGGCAATTACACATCTGCAACAGACTATTCAATTGGAGATAACGTACCTTTTCCAACTCATAGCGACTCTTCCAAGCAACTATGATGCCTATTCTGAATATGAATTGGCTTTTAACGATACTTTGTCTTCAGGGTTTGACATACAATAATGATGCTAAAGTATTTCTTGTGAATGGTGGATCAGAAGAAGATGTATCATCTGCTTTTGCAGTTTTCAATTACTGGAAATAAAATAGTTGTAGAGCAGCTAACTTAAAAAGCAACTCTACCAAGTGCAACTTCTTCAAGTAAACTTGTGGTTCACTACAGCTAAATTGAATGATACAGCAGTGACAGGTACAGTAGGAAACCACAATACTGCTAGCATACTTTATTCAAATAATCCTAATACAACAGGCGGTAAGACAACAGGTGAAACTCCAAAGAGCAAAGCCACTGTCTTCACCTATGAATTAGTAGTAGATAAGGTAAATGAATCTCAAGCACCGCTACAAGTTGCAGGTTTCACTCTTTTCAAAAGGTGAACGGAAGCTACACTGAAGTGAAAAAAATTCACTGCTGGTACTGCAACAGAAATTTACGTTCAAGGTTTAGAAGCTGGCGATTACAAACGTGGAAAGTACTACACCAGCTGGCTATAATACGATGGATGATATCGAATTCACTGTTTCTTCAACTATCAATACAGCAGGTGCAAATCCTACTTTGACAGCTTTATCTGCGACATCAGCAAAAGCTACATTTACAACAACCCTATCTAGTGGAACGATTGCAACTAAGATTATCAATAAAAAGGATCTCTCTTGCCAAATACTGGTAGTTGGAACAACTATCCTTTACATCATTGGTTCTTGCCTTGTTTTGGGAGCAATTGTCTTATTGTTTGCTCGTAAGAGAGTAAATACAAAATAAGTTCTACTAAAAGAAAGAGGTAGATGATGTCTATCTCTTTTCCTTTATAGTACGATAGCATTCTTTTTATGAAAAACATTTTACTAATATTTTATTTGTTCTTTTATTAATCAGTGGTATAGGAGTTGTGCTCTATCCTACTGTGAGCGATCTTTGGAATTCTTATCATCAATCTCAAGCTATTTCAACTTATCAAAAACAAGTAGAAAAATTAGATACGACCGAGACAGAAAGTATGTTAGCTGCTGCTGAAGCGTATAATCAAGCTTTTAGAGAAAGGAGTTGTACCGACTTATCATCTTACAGAAGAAGATAAAAAAGTACAATAGCCTTTAGATGTCACATCAACTGGAATTATGGGGCATGTGGAGATTCCAAAAAGTGGGTACGAAACTCCCAATATATCACGGTACAGATGAAGCTATTTTTGCAGGTGGCTATCGGACATATTCCGGGAAGTTCTTTGCCTGTTGGTGGCTAGGGACGCATTCTGTTATATCAGGCCATCGCGGATTGCCTTCAGCAAGTTATTTACTGAGTATTGATCAATTAAAAAAATGGGATCATTTTTAAACTCCATGTTTTGGGAAGGACGGTTACTTACCAAGTAGATCAAACTTTGACGGTAGAACCAGATGATGTCTCTTCTTTAACTATTGATCCAAATCAAGATTATTGTACTTTAGTGACTTGTACACCATATGGTGTCAATACTCATCGACTCTTGGTTCGAGGCCACCGCATTCCAAATGAAGAAGAACCAGCAAATCTGAAAACAAAACATCAGATTATCTGCCGTGGCATTATATAATTCTACTTATCTGTTTTGTGTTCATTGTATTTGCAGTTCTATTGGTGTGGCTTCTTAGTCGTAGAAGGCGTAAAAAGAGCAGAGCTAAGACGAAAAACAGGTCTACGATCCGCTGGCTATCGCAGGAGAATAAAAAGGACGTCACTGCCAAATGATAAACCAGATTAGATACGAGGTTATCTTTCAACGTGAAGATCTGTGTATGATATTCTTTTTAATAATGACAAAAGAAGTAGAAAGTTGTATTCTTGATTATAAAAACAGAGAGTGAAGAAAAGATTGACATGAATAAGTCAGTCCTTTCTTTACTCTCTTTATATAATACTTTTTGAAAGAATAATCTTTTAAAATTTCAATTTTTGAATTTTAATTTCTGATTTTGGCTTGTTATTTTCATCTGTCTCACTTGTAGCGATTTTATCAACGACTTCCATACCTTCTGTTACTTGACCAAAAACTGTATAACCGCCATCTAGGAAGGGTTCCTCCTTTTTATAGGCATCAATGATTTGAGCAGGGTATCTTTGCTAGACAGTTGATCTGAGCTGTCAGCCTGATTTTGGTTGATATAAAATTGACTACCGTTGGTATCTGCTCCAGAATTAGCATTGCAAGAGCACACGTAGATTGTAAAGATATGAAAATTTCATTTTTGAAACCATGACCGGCATCGATTGTTTTATCCTTGCCATTCAAATGGATTCGCCACCAGTACCATTTCCTTTTAGGATCCCGAGTCTGGATCAGTGAAATTTTTGATATACGATGAAAGATTACTCCGTTATAGTAGCCTTCTTTGGCATGTGTTAAGAAATTTTCAACTGCAAGTGGTGCATATTTTTGGAAAAAGCTTCATGAAAATAGCACCTTCAGTTGTGGTTATTTCTACTTCCGCTTCATCGTCAGCGACCTTGTCAGACAGCTGTGAAAGTTAGCATTTTTATCGCTCAAAGCAGCTTTTTGCTCTTCTTTTGTGTTTTCCGCTGCTCTTGAGCTGGATTCGGAAGCAAGTCTGAGTCTACATGTCATTTCTCTAATAGCTCTGTAAGTTTGTACAGCCTGTCAAAAATAAACCAGCAGCCAGTCCTAAGATAAGTAATTTTTTCATAGATTTCGTTTCTGAATGTTGAACTATTCACATTTTACTATAAATAAAAGCTCTTTTCAAACCTTTTGAGAGTTTGTCCATGTTAACTGAAAGGCACTATCGGGCTACTTTTTGATGTAAAGATAGTTCAATCGTTTAAAAGTATGAAAACATTTTCTTATGAAAAGTTTTGTAAAATTTGCTTACGATTTTTGTGCTAAAATAGCGTTTATCAACAAAGAAATGGAGTTTTTATGCCGAAGAATTTTAAGAATCATTATTTTTACAGCCCTTATGTGTAGCATGATGGTATTTGGAATGAGCATTTGGAACTTGTCCGTTGTAGGATATTTTTCATGGGCTCATCTAGCAATGGGATATGTTCCTGGATTGATTACCGCTTTTCTCTTAGACCTTCTTGTGGCAGGACCAGTTGTGAAGGGAGTTGCTTTTAAATTTTCAACAGAACGCACATAAACCTTGGCAGAAGATCCTCGTTGTTTCAGGTGGTATGGTTCTGATTATGGTTTCATTGATGCCTTTTATGGTATATTTTAACAGCGTACCGCTTTCAGTCGCCAATTACTTTGGAGCTTGGTTGACTAATTTTATTGTGGTTTTTCACTTGAATTTTCTGATTGTTGGACCAATTTCTCGCTTTATTCTAGGTCAACTGCAATAGCAACTTTTTTAATCTTGCTGCCGATTATCTATCAACCAGATTATGGAACTTCTTTTATGATATTTATTTAGTGGTAAAAATTTATGTTATAATAGATTTATAAAGGAGGATGAGAGAATGGCTAAACGATTGACAAAGAGATGTGCGGAATAAGAAAATTGCAGGTGTCTGTGCAGGCGTAGCAAATTATTTTTGACATAGATCCTACCATTGTGCGACTGATCTGGGGAGTAGCATTTTTGTATATGGAATCGGTCTAATCCCTTATTTGATTTTTGTGGTTTGTTTTTACCAGTAGATGATGGTGATGGTGATGTGATTTGGAAGTAAAGATTATTATTTAAAAAGCAGGAACATTGATTTTCTGCTTTTTCTTTCAGTGGATTAGTGTCTGACTTATGGTATAATAAAAGTTATGGCAAGTAAGAAAAATAGTAAAAAGGTCGGACAACGAGACGACCTACAAAAGCAGAGTTAGAAACGGCAAAAGTACATTCGGAGATGTTGATAACTTTCGGAGTAGCTTTTTGCTTCTTTGCAGCATTAAAATGGGGTGCCGTTAGGATCACTCTTTACAATCTCATTCGCTTATTGGTGGAAGTTTAGCTTATGTAGTTATTATAGCCAGTCTCATTTATCTTTTCTTTTTAGAGTGGGTCAATAAGCATGAAGGGTATAAATCAGGCTTTTTCAGTATTTTTATTGGCTTGCTGCTTATGTTTCAAGCTTATTTTGTAAATGTTTTTAAATTTAAAAGGACAGGTTCTAAAGGTACAACCTTGTCACGATTTTAACGGATTTGACAGCTGTTAAAGTCAGTGCTTTTTGCTGGTGGTGGTTTATTAGAGCGACACTCTATACTCCTATAGCCTTTTTATTTTCAAATATTGGCACCTACTTTATTGGGCTCCTCTTGATATTACTAGGGCACTACTCATCAGTCCGTATTCGATTTATGATATTTTTGAAAAATTAGGTGAAACCTATCATGCTTGGGTGAAAAGCGAGAAGCAAGGCGTCAGCAACGTTTTATCGAAAAAGAGAAAAAGCTGCGCAAGCAGCGATGAGTGCTATTCAGGTAGAAACAAGACGAGCCACAAATTGATTCTGAAACGGGAGAAATTTTTTAGATGATGAGGTCTTAGCTCATACGCCGATTCAGTTTGAAGAAGCAGAACCAGAAATTTATGATTATGATGAGAGTTTTGTCTGAGAAACAACACAAAGAAGAGCAGCAAGATAACACAGATGAAGATGTTGAGGTTAATTTCACCCCCCAAAGAAAGTTTAGATTACAAACTTCCAACAATCAATTTGTTTGCGCCAGACAAGCCTAAAAATCAATCAAAGAAAAAGAAAAATTGTTCATGAAAATATCAAGATTTTTAGAAGAAACATTTGCTAGCTTTGGCATTCGTGCTAGCGTTGAACGTGCTGAAATCGGACCGTCTGATGACTAAGTACGAGGTCAAGCCAGCTGTCGAGTGCGGGTCAATCGCATTTCCAATCTGGCTGACGATTTTAGCTCTGGCTTTGGCAGCTAAAGATGTGCGGATTGAAGCACCTATTCCGGGAAAATTCTAGTCGGAATTGAAGTTCCGAATTCCGAGATTGCGACGGTTACTTTCCGTGAGCTCTGGGAGCAGTCTAAGACAGACGACAAGAAATTACTCTGAAATCCCTTTTAGGAAAGGCTGTCAATGGCTCTGTTCGGACGTTTGATTTGGCAAAAATGCCTCATTTGCTAGTGGCAGGTTCGACTGGTTCAGGGAAATCCGTTGCAGTCAACGGTATTGTTGCTAGTATTCTCATGAAAGCACGACCAGATGAAGTCAAGTTCATGATGGTCGATCCCTAAAATGGTCGAATTGTCTGTCTATAATGATATTCCTCACTTACTGATCCCTGTTGTGACCAATCTCGCAAAGCGAGTCGGCTCTGCAAAAAGTGGTCGATGAAATGGAAAATCGCTATGAGCTCTTTTCTAAGGTTGGTGCTCGCAATATTGCAGGTTACAATGCCAAAGTAGCCGAGTACAATGCCAGTCAACCAGAATATAAACAAATTCTCTTCCTTTGATTGTGGTTATTATGGATGAGTTAGCAGACCTCATGATGGTAGCCAGCAAAGAAGTGGAAGACGCTTATTATTCGCTTGGGACAAAAAGCTCGAGCAGCTGGTATTCACATGATTTTGGCTACTCAGCGACCGTCTGTTGATGTTATCTCTGGGCTCATCAAGGCAAATGTTCCTTCGCGGATTGCTTTTTGCTGTCTCTAGTGGAACCGATAGTCGAACGATTCTAGATGAAAATGTGCAGAGAAACCTTGGGACGTGGGGATATGCTCTTTAAGCCGATTGATGAAAATCATCCTGTTCGTCTGCAAGGATCGTTCATCTCTGATGAAGATGTGGAGCGCATTGTCACTTTTGTTAAGAATCAAGCGAAGCAGATTATGATGATAATTTTGACCCAGGCGAAGTATCTGAGAATGACATGGATTCAGGTAGTGAGAGTGAACAAGGTGATCCACTCTTTGAAGAAGCCAAGGCTTTGGTCATAGAAACTCAAAAAGCGAGTGCTTCAATGCTCCAACGTCGATTGTCCATCGGATTTAATCGTGCGACTCGACTGATGGAAGAGTTGGAAGCTGCAGGGTGTCATCGGTCCAGCAGAAGGCACCAAGCCAAGAAAAGTTTTAATGAATAACCAAAATAGGTGCTGTTTAAAAATGTAACATCCTTGGGAGTGGGACAAAAATCGGTAATTTCGAAGAAATTTGATTTTGTCGTCCCACTCCTGCACAGTTGAGTAGGGCTGTAAAGGTTGATTTATCAACCGCATAGAACCCACTCAACCATTGCGACTTGCAAGAAAACTCTATGAAAAATCTGACGAGGTTAAGGACTTTTGTCCCAGCCTCTTTTTCTGTAGCTGTTTTATTTTGAAAGTTTTGCTAGAAAAGGTATGGAAAATCTCACAATTTTTCAATTCTGTAAGTTTTCTATGACTTAAACCGGACTTTTTGATAGAATACTAATATGATTTGTGAATGGAGGCTATATGTCAGAACAGATATACACAGGGCTTAGCCAACAAGAGGTTGAAGAACGAATTCAAAAGGCTTCGTCAATAAAGTAACGGTTAGTACGGGAGAAGACAACTTGGCAAAATCATTCAGTCCAATGTTTTCACTTACTTTAATTTCATCTTTTTGTTCTTGCTCTATTGTTGATAATTGTACAATCGTGGAACAATCTACTCTTTTTGCCTATTGTTATTATCAATTCTTTGATTGGAATTGTTCAAGAGCTTAGAGCGCGCAAAAATATTGAGCAACATGCAGTTGCTTCATCACTATACAGCGATTGTCGTGCGAGACGGTAAAGAAATCCAACTAGAGACAAAAAGATTTAGTACAAGATGATATCGTTCTTTTTCTCGATAGGGACCAAATCTATGCAGATGCTAAGATTATATCAGGGTGAATTGAAAGTCAATGAATCAGCAGTTGACAGGGAGAAGCGGATGAAATAGCAAAGCAAATAAGTGATACAGTTATGTCAGGCAGTTTTTGTCGTATCTGGTAAAGCCTATGCTCGCTTGGAAAAAGTAGGCGATGAATCCTACATCAATCAACTGACATTGAAAGCAAAAAGAAGTCTCTGGAAAAGAAGAATCGAAATGGTACGTTCGGTCAATAATCTGGTTAAAGTGATTGGATTTTTGATTATTCCTTTAGGGCTTCTTCTATTTTTCCAAAGTTATGTGACCAATCACGAAAGTTTTCAAGTTAGTATTGTCTCCACGGTAGGAGCTATTATCGGTATGATTCCAGAGGGCTTTATCTTTTGATGACTCTGGTGCTGGCTTTGGGAGCAGCTAGTCTAGCAAGACAGCAGGTTTTATTAAATAGTATGAAAGGGATTGAGTCTCTTTCTCGTGTAGATGTTTTGTGTGTAGATAAGACAGGAACCATTACGGAAAATACGATGAAAGTTGCACAAGTACTCTCTGTTCAGCAAGACAATAATGTCTCACAGGAAGCTCTTAAACAATATTTGGCAGCAAGTCCAGATGAAAATGAAACGATTGTAGCAATTCGAGACTTTTTTGCTTCAGAAGTAGTAGAAAAGGCTTGGACCGTAGTGAAGACCTTTCCGTTTAGCTCAAAGACCAAGTTTGGTGCTATTTCTTTCAAAGAGGGCAATTTTATTTTAGGTGCTCCAGAGTTTGTATTAAAAGAAAAGCTGGAAGAATATCGCAACTATTTTCAACAATATGCAGAAAGCGGCTCACGCGTTCTTGTTTTTGCTGAATCAAAGAGCCAGTTAATTACAGGCACTTTGATTCAAACGGTAGAGCCCTTACTTTTCATCTTATTAGAAAATCCAATTCGAGAAAAATGCGGCTGAAACATTTTCATATTTTAATGTTCAAGGTGTGGAAGTTAAAGTTATCTCAGGAGATAATCCTGTCACAGTTAGCTGCAGTGGCTGCCAAAGCAGAGATTCCTCATGCAGAAAATTATGTAGACGCGCAAAACTTGGATACTGATGAAAAATCACTCAAGCAGTTGAAAAATATACGGTCTTTGGTCGAGTGACCCCTCAACAGAAACAAAAATTAGTCCAAGCACTTCAAGCTAATCAACATAAAGTTGCAATGACAGGTGACGTGTAAATGATATTTTAGCAATGAAGACTGCAGATTGCAGCATTGCTATGGAGTCTGGCAACAATGCTACCAAGCAGATTGCACAAGTTGTTTGCTGGATTCTGACTTTTTCTCATATGCCGCATATTGTGACAGAAGGACGTAGGGTTGTCAATAACATTCAGCGTTCCGCTAGTTTATTTCTTGTGAAAAAATATTTTTTTCTATTTCCCTTGCTATCTTATCTAGTTTGTTTTGCTTTTTACCTATCCTTTGCAGGCATCACAAGTTTCCTTGATTAGTGCATTCACTATTGGTATACCCGGATTTATGTTAGCTTTGGAGCCCTAATAAGCAGCGCATTCGAGGGCGTTTTATCAGAACGGTTTTACAGAATGCCATACCAGCAGCTTTTTGTTGATTTACTAGCCGTTTTTGATTGTCATGGCTTGTGGTCGGATTTTTCGATTATCCACGCAAGAAGTTGCGACATCGTCTGTTATCTTATTGGCAGTAGTTGGTTTCATTATCATCATCAAGCTTTATCCATCCCTCTCAATCGAATGAAAACCATTGTTGTAATCTTTAACATCATCGGCTTGGTGATTTCCAGGCTTGTTATTTCACTCTATCTTTTTGTTATCTAAAATCTCACCGATTACCATTATCCTCACAGTCATTCTCTCCTTGATGTTAGAATCACTTATAGAGTTGTTCCAATTCATAACAAATAAGTCATTTGCTCTATTTGATAAGTTCTCAACAAAAATATAAAAATATCGGAAGCAGATGAGTCTGTCCGATATTTTTATTATTTTGCTAAAAATAAGCCAATCACCATGGCGAGGTAGAGGAAGAAGGTCAAAAATAAAACCAGCCCGCCAGAAAAATTTAAAGAACTTAGGATAGTAAAAACTGCGTTTAACTCGAAGAAAGTAAACAGTGATAGCAATTGCTAAAGCAGAGAGAGCTAACACCAATTCTGGCAAGAGACTGTGGTAGAAAGCTCTATCAGAGATGATATAGAATTCCAACACAAAAAGTGGAAAAGCCAGATCCGCAAAATTCAAGCCAAACCGTTTCAGGCGAAATAATTTAGTGATAATAATGGTTAAAATAATGGTTAAAAGATAAATAAAAATAGATGCGATTTTTAATAATGTCATAAGTTTATTTTACCATAAAAACTGGAGAAAGATAGAAAAAATTTTTCGTGTTTTTCTTGCAATTTAGCAGGTTTAGTGTATAATAGAAAAGTATGCATAAGCATACTTGTGGGAGGTAAAAATATTACGTTACCGCCAAAACCACAAAGGAGGATTTAAAAATGGCTAAAAAAGTCGAAAAACTTGTAAAATTGCAAATCCCTGCTGGTAAAGCTACTCCAGCTCCACCAGTTGGTCCTGCGCTTGGTCAAGCTGGTATCAACATCATGGGATTTACGAAAGAGTTCAATGCTCGCACAGCTGATCAAGCTGGCATGATTATTCCAGTTGTCATCTCTGTATACGAAGATAAATCATTTACTTTCGTAACAAAGACACCACCAGCTGCTGTTCTTTTGAAAAAAGCTGCAGGTGTTGAAAAAGGATCAGGTACACCAAATAAAACGAAAGTTGCAACAGTTACTCGTGCACAAGTACAAGAAATTGCTGAAACTAAGATGCCAGATTTGAACGCTGCAAACCTTGAGTCTGCAATGCGTATGATCGAAGGTACTGCTCGTTCTATGGGATTCACTGTTGTTGACTAATCAATAACACCCAAACCCGCAAGACTTCATCAGACGAGAAGGACGTGGGAGATGAAAATCGATTGAACCACTTACAAGGAGAATAGAAAATGGCTAAAAAGCAAACAACTTCGTGCTGCTCTTGAAAAATCGACAGCACAAAAAGCATACAGCGTAGAAGAAGCTGTAGCTCTTGCAAAAGAAACTAACTTTGCTAAATTTGACGCAACTGTAGAAGTTGCTTACAACTTGAACATCGATGTGAAAAAAGCTGATCAACAAATCCGTGGTGCAATGGTTCTTCCAAACGGAACTGGTAAAAACCCAACGTGTGCTTGTTTTTGCACGTGGTGCAAAAAGCAGAAGAAGCAAAAAGCTGCTGGTGCAGACTTCGTTGGTGAAGATAACCTCGTTGCAAAAATCAACGGTGGCTGGCTTGACTTTTGATGTCGTAATTGCTACACCTGATATGATGGCACTTGTTGGACGTCTTGGACGTATCCTTGGACCACGTAACTTGATGCCAAACCCCTAAAAACTGGTACTAGTAACAATGGATGTTGCAAAAGCAGTTGAAGAGTCTAAAGGTGGTAAAATTACTTACCGTGCTGATCGTGCAGGAACGTACAAGCTATCATTGGTAAAGTTTCATTTGATGCTGATAAGTTGGTTGAAAACTTCAAAGCATTCCACGATGTGATTGCAAAAGCTAAACCAGCTACAGTAAAAGGAACTTACATGACAAATCTTACTATCACCACTACTCAAGGTGTGGGTATTAAGTTGATGTTAACTACTTTAATTTAGAATCTAAAAACTCTATCTTCGGATGGAGTTTTTTTCTTTTTGATAAAAATCAAAAGCGTTGGATTGATGAAATTCATCGCTTTTTATATTTGGAATAAAGTTTGCAGGAGATACATATTTAAAGCAAAAATCTTTCGATGTTATATTTTGTTACATATTTTTTATAAAAACTATTGCATGAATTTTCGTAAAATTGTATAATATAAAATAATTATTCCTAGTGGGAGGTTTCTCATGGTAAGATACAAATCTATATTACATAAAGGAAATCAAGAATATAGCTATATTGATCTCGAAAAAGCGGCATTAGATATGGGTGGAAACTTAGACAGTCTTCCTTATTCTATTCGCATGTTATTAGAAAGTCTGTTGCGAAAAGAAGATGGTGATTCTGTAGAAAACATCACATAGAAAATCTAATGCACTATCAAGCTGTTAAACCGAAAGGTGAAGTGCCCTTAAAACCAAGTCGTGTTATTTTACAGGACTTTACGGGAGTACTAGTTGTTGTTGACTTGGCAAGTATGCGCGATGCAGTTGTAACAAAATGGGGAGACCCAGAGCTTATCAATCCTGAAATTCCTGTGGATTTAGTCATTGACCATAGTAGCAAAGTTGATTGTTATGGCTGTGAGACTGCTTTTGAAGAAAAATATAACAAAAGAATTTTCACGTAATAATGAGCGGTATGAATTTTTTGAAATGGGCTGAGCAATCTTTTTGATAATTATCGTGCAGTTCCACCTGCAACTGGGATTATTCACCAAGTTAATATTGAATTCTTAGTGATGTTGTTATTGAAAAAGACGGCATGCTTTTATCCAGATTCAATGTTTGGAAACAGACAGTCATACAACAATGATCAATGGAATAGGGTTCTGGTTGGGGAGTTGGAGGAATTGAAGCAGAAGCTGCTATGTTGGGAGAAGCTTCTATTTTCCGATTCCAGAAGTGATTGGTGTACGCTTAGTTGGGGAATTGCCCAAGATTGCAACGGCAACAGACTTAGCTTTTAAAAAGTAACGCGACGATTACGACAAGAAAATGTAGTTGGAAAATTTGTGGAATATTTTGGGGAAGGACTAGCAACACTTAGTTTGGCAGACCGCGCAACAGTTGCAAATATGACGCCAGAATATGGAGCAACCTGCGGTTACTTTTCCTATTGATGAAGAGACACTTCGTTATATGCGACTAACAAATCGGAAAAGAAGAACATATTGCGTTAACGAAGCTCTATGCTCAAAAAGAATCATCTATTTTATGATGAAAAAGTGGAGCCAATTTATTCAAAAAGTTGTTGAGATTGATTTGTCCACCATTGTTCCAAGTATTTCTGGTCCCAAACGCCTAGGATTTAATTGAATTGACAAATGCTAAGCAAGAATTTCAAGCGAGTCTTATCCGAGAAGCGGGTGTTCGAGGTTTTGGTTTGCCAAGAGGAATTGAGGAAAACAGCGACGGTATTGTTTGACGATTATGAAGAAAGAAATTAAAACGGGTCATGTCGCTATTGCAGCAATTACTAGTTGTACCAATACTTCCAACCCGTATGTCCTAATGGCGGCAGGCTTAGTAGCTAAACGTGCTGTGGAAAAAGGATTGCGTGTTTCAAAAACAGTCAAAACGTCACTTGCACCAGGCAGTAAGGTTGTTACGGCTTATTTGAAGGAGAGTGGTCTCCAAGTCTATCTGGACAAATTAGGTTTTAATGTTGTTGATATGAGCTGCACCACTTGCATTGGCAATTCTGGAAATTTGTTACCGAAGTGGCAAAAAGCAATTATGGATACGGATTTACTTGCTAGTGCAGTCTTATCAGGTAATCGGAATTTTGAAGGACGAATCAACTTTGGTTAAAGCAAATTTTTAGCTAGTCCGCCACTGGTGGTCGCTTATGCTTTAGCTGGGAATACAAATATTGATTTAACAAGTGAACCGCTTGGATATGATAGGAATGGACTACCTGTTTACTTCATGGATCTTATGCCAAATCATGATTTGGTAGCAGATTATGTACAAAAATACGTTACCAGTAGTTTGTTTAAAAAAGAGTATGAGCATGTTTTTACTGATAGTGAAAAATGGAATCAAATTCCAACGAAAAATCGAAAAATCTATCACTGGAATCAAGCCTCTACTTATATGACAAAAATCCTCCTTACTTTGATGGCTTGGGAGATGATACAAGCATTCAACCGTTGAAAAATCTGGCTGTTTTAGCAAAATTTGAGATACGATTACGACAGACCATATTTCTCCAGCAGGAAATATTGCTAGAAATAGTCCAGCAGCATCATATTTAGAGGAACATGGTGTAAGCTATCAAGACTTTAATTCTTATGGTAGTCGTCGCGGGAATCATGAAGTGATGATGAGAGGCACCTTTGCCAATATTCGGATAAAAAATGAACTAGCAGCTGGAAAACTTGGTGGTTATACAAAGTATAAGGGTGAACTGATGCCGATTTATGAAGCTGCTATGTGTTATAAGAAAGAAAAAGTGGATACGATTATTTTGGCAGGTCGCGATTATGGTATGGGTTCTAGTCGTGATTGGGCAGCTAAAGGAGCAAATCTTTGGGTGTTAAAGTGGTTTTTAGCTGAAAGTTTTGAAAGAATTCACCGCTCCAATTTAGTCATGATGGGCATTCTTCCTCTTCAATATTTGGACGGCGAAAATGCTCAAAATCTTGGATTAATCTGAAAAAGAAACGTTTGATATTCAATTGCCGAAAGAGCCACAGGTAGGGCAAATCATAACAGTTATTGCAAAAAGAAGGCAATCGAATCACACGATTTAAAGCACGTCTTCGTTTTGATGCAGACGCGGATATTCGTTATTATGAAAATGGAGGGATTTTTACCAATGGTGGTTAGAAAGAAATTGCAAAGAGGTGAAACAATGACACAAAGCAATGGTTTAAAGATACGATTGCTCGTGAGACTCTGTATCAGTCAGATTATAGATGATACTCTTTCTATGCAGGCTATAATATTTCCGAATTGATGAGAATAATGCAAGTTTTGAAGAAGTCATTTTACCTACTTTTGAATTTGCATTTGCCAACTCAGATTGAATTGAAACATTTTGGAACGATTTACGTGCCAATTATGCCATTAGTGATGCGGTGGAACAATGTATTCTCATCCAATCGCGCAAGCATCTGCATCCAATGAGTGTATTGCGTTCTACAGTTAGTCTTTTAGGAGTTTATAATATCCATGCCGAAGAGACGTCTCTAGAAGCAACTTATGAACAAAGTATTCAATTGATGGCTAAGATTCCAACGATCATTGCAACATTTGCAAGGTTGAGATTGGGACAAACCTCGATTGAACCGAGAAAAGATTTAGGATTTGCGGCGAACTTTTTTATATATGCTAAATGGGCAGGGACCAACAGAATTAGAAATTAAGCTTTCAATCGTGCTCTGGTTCTTCATGCAGATCACGAGCTAAATGCTCAACTTTTTGCAGCGCGGGTATGTGCTCCACTTTAACAGATATTTATTCTTGTGTGACGGCGGCAATCGGCGCTTTAAAAGGGTCACTTCATGGAGGAGCCAATGAATTCGTCTTGACATGTTAGAGAAATTAAAGCAGAGGCGATACGAATGCATATTTGATCGAAAATTAGCCTCACATGAAAAATCATGGGCTTTGGTCATCGTGTTTATAAAACACAGGATCCTCGTGAAAAAAATATTTGCGAGAAATGGCAGAGGAATTGACAAAGGGACAGAAAAAGAAAGTTTGGTACCAGATTTCAGAAGAAATCGAACGTTATATGAAGCACACTAGCATTTAATACCGAATGTAGATTTTTACTCAGCAACGGTTTATCATGTTTTAGGTATTGACAGTAGTATCTATACATTGATTTTTTTGCAATGAGTCGGGTATCTGGCTGGATTGCTCACATTCAAGAGCAACGCAAAAATAATAAGTTGATTAGACCTCGCTCTCATTATGTTGGCGCTCAAAATTTACATTATATTCCTATTGGGAGGAGATAAAAATGGCAGAAAGAATTCGTCTTGTGAATAAGCAGTTGCTAGTTCCTGATAATCCCGTTGTCCTTACATCGAAGGTGATGGAATTGGGCATGACATTTGGGAAAATGCACAGCTTGTCTTGGATAAAGCAGTGGAGATAGCTTATAAAAAGCAGTAGAAAGATTTTTGAAAGAGATATTGGCGGGAGAAAAAGCCTTTTCGTTTGACAGGAGAATGGTTGCCAGAAGAGACTTTAACGACAATCCAGCATCATTTAGTTGCGATTAAAGGTCCTCTTACAACTCCTGTTGGTGGTGACATTCGTTCTTTAAATGTTGCTTGCGTCAAGAACTAGATCTCTACAGCTTGTGTACGTCCCGCACGGTATTTTTGCAGGCGTTCCCAGCCCACTACGACATCCTGAAAAAGACGATATGACACTTTTTCGTGAAAATACCGAAGATATTTATGCAGGAATCGAATGGGAAAAGTGAGTCTGATGAGGCTCAAAAAGTGATACAATTTTTGCAAGAGAAAATGGGAATTGATAAAATTCGTTTTCCGAAGACGAGTGCTATTGGCATTAAACCAATTTCACGCCAAGGAAGTGAACGGTTGATTCGTGCAGCGATCCATTATGCTCTATCTGCCAATGTAAAACGTAACTCTGGTTCATAAAGGGAATATCCAAAAATTTACAGAAGGTGGTTTCAGAAAAATGGGGCTAGGAGCTTTCAGAGAAGGAGTTTACAAAAGGAATTAGCAGCTGGAAAATTGATTGTGACAGATGTGATTGCAGATAATTTTTACAACAAATTCTATTAAATCCTGAAAAATTTCAAGTAGTAGCTTTTGACAAATTTGAATGGAGATTATGTTAGTGATGCTCTGGCTGCTCAAGTTGGCGGCATTGGTATTGCTCCTGGGCTAATATCAATTATGAAACAGGTCATGCTATTTTTGAAGCAACGCATGGAACAGCTCCTGATATCGCAAATCAAAATAAAGCAAATCCTTGTTCACTCTTGTTGTCTGCCCTGCATGATGTTTGATTACATTGGTGGTCCGAAGCTGCGTGTTATTATAAAAGCGATTGAAAAAGCGTTAGCACTTCAAAAGATGACAGATGATTTTTGCTAGTCAGATAGAAGGTGTTCCTGCGCTTTCAACGAGTGATTTCACTCAGGTTTTATTAGATTTTTTTAGCTTAGGTTCTGATTTTTACATATGAAAACAAAAAGACGAAACATCTGAGATAAAAAGCCTCTGGTGTCAATATTCGTTGCATAATAAATGAACGACAGTATAGTTGGTTGCTCAAATAGCATGGCAAACTATCTTCTCCTTTTCCTCGAAATTTTTATTTTTTAAAGAATTTGACTATATAAAAATCTCAAAATATGGTAAAATAGTACAGATAAAATAAGGAGAATAAAAAATGGTAGCCCTGAAATATAAACGTATTTTTAATCAAATTATCAGGTGAAGCTCTTGCTGGTGAGAAAGGGATCGGAATTAACATTTCAACCGTTCAAAAATGGCAGAGGAAATCAAGGAAGACATGATTTAGGTATTGAAATCGCCCTTGTTATCGGCGGTGGGAATCTCTGGCGTGGAGAGCCTGCGGCAGAAGCAGGAATGGATCGTGTGCAGGCTGACTACACAGGAATGTTAGGAACAGTCATGAATGCCTTGGTCATGGCAGATTCACTTCAACAAGTGGGGTGGATACGCGCGTACAGACAGCGATTGCTAGGCAGCAAGTAGCAGAACCTTATATTCGTGGACGCGCTCTGCGACACTTGGAAAAAGGACGTATCGTTATTTTTCGGTGCTGGAGTTGGTTCTCCTACTTCTCAACAGATACAACAGCTGCCCTTCGCGCGGCTGAGATTGAAGCTGATGCGATTCTTATGGCAAAAAAATGGTGTAGACGGCGTTTATAACGCTGATCCTAAGAAAAGATAAGACTGCGGTGAAATTTGATGAATTAACTCACCGTGACGTGATTAACAAAGGTCTTCGTATCATGGATTCAACAGCTTCAACTCTTTCAATGGATAATGACATTGACCTTGTTGTCTTTAATATGAACGAACCTGGTAATATCAAACGCGTTGTCTTTGGTGAGCAAATCGGAACAAACCTGTTTCAAATAATGTAGAAAAAGAAGAGGAATAATTTATGGCAAATGCAATTGTAAAAAGCGAAAGAAAGAATGACACAATCACACCAAAGTTTAGCGCGTGAATTTGGCAGCATTCGTGCTGGTCGTGCGAACGCCAGCCTTTTTGGATCGGATTTCAGTTGAGTATTATGGAGTGAAACTCCACTCAATCAAATCGCGTCTATCACGATTCCTGAAGCGCGTGTCCTTTTGGTGACGCCGTTTGACAAATCTTCTATCAAGGATATTGAGCATGCACTCAATGCTTCTGACCTTGGTATTACTCCTGCGAGTGACGGTATAGTTATTCGTTTGGTTATTCCTGCTTTGACAGAAGAAACTCGCCGTAATCTTGCTAAGGAAGTGAAGAAAGTCGGCGAAAATGCTAAAATTGCTATTCGTAATATCCGCCGTGACGCCATGGATGAAGCTAAAAAGCAAGAAAAAGCAAAAGAAATTACTGAAGATGAATTGAAAACACTTGAAAAAGATATTCAAAGGTGACAGATGAAGCAGTTAAGCATATTGATGAAAATGACTGCCAGCAAGGAAAAAGAATTGATTGAAGTGTAAGCTTTTCTCTATGTGTAGTAAAAATAGAAAGCAAAGAGAATGGGACAGAAATCAGTCGTTTCCTAGAAACTTGATTTTGTCGTCCCATCTCCGTAAAAGTCGAGTAGGGCTGTAAAAGTTGATTGATCAATGAGTTAGAGCTCACTCAGCAGTGATTGATTAGGCACTAAAAGTGCCATCACTGTGTATGGAAACTCTAATCGACTAAAAGTCAACATAGTTTCTCCAAACTACTGCGTCTTAGAATGATAACTATATAAACAAAGGAAGCTGAACACTTTTGTTCCAGCTTCTTCTTTTGAAGTGGGAAGACATGTTTCATATCTACTTCAAACGATAGAAAGATAAAAATGAATACAAATCTTTGCAACATTTATAACAGGTCTTGTAACCGATGAAAATGATCGTTTTTACTTTGTCCAAAAAGACGGGCAAACGTATGCTTTAGCTAAAAGAAGAGGGTAAGCATCAGTTGGGCGAATCGGTCAAGGGCTTTTGCCTACAGCGACATGAAGCAGAAACTTCGCTTGACGACTCTTGATGTAACAGCGACCCAGACGACTTTTGGCTGGGGAACAGTGACTGATGTTCGCAAGGACTTAGGTGTTTTTGTTGACACAGGACTTCCAGATAAGCAAATTGTAGTGTCTCTTGACATTTTGCCAGAAATAAAAAGAACTTTAGCCTAAAAAGGCGACTGCCTTTATATTCGTCTGGATGTAGACAAAAAGATCGCATTTGGGGCTTTTAGCCTACCAAGAAGATTTTCCAGATTAGCTCGTCCAGCTTATAATAATATGCAAAATCAAAATTACCGGCTATTGTTTATCGTTTGAAGTTATCTGGAACCTTTGTCTATCTGCCTGAAAAATAATATGCTGGGCTTTTATCCACCCCAGCGAGCGTTACACAGAGCCGCGTTTAGGTCAGGTCTTGGATGCGCGTGCATTGGTTTTAGAGAGGTGGATCGGACTTTAAACCTTTCGCTCAAACCTCGTTCTTTTTGAGATGCTGGAAAATGACGCCCAGATGATCCTGACTTATCTGGAGACCAATGGCGGCTTCATGACCCTCAACTGATAAGTCAGCTCCGGAGGACATCATACTATTTCGGCATTTCCAAGGGACAGTTTAAGAAAGCTCTTGGTGGACTCATGAGCTGGTAAGATTAAGCAGGATGTGACTGGGACGGAGTTGGTTTGAGATACTAATCTATCTTATTTTAAGATTTTTGATAGAATAAAAAGTATGTTAGAAAAGAAACCTCATAAAAGGAGGTCATTGTGTTGAGCGATTGAAGAGATTAAAACAGTAAATGTGACAAATTTACCTAATCTGACGATTTTAACTGGTGATGATACAGGTCAATTTGAAGCAATGAAAATCACAATTTTTACGCCAAATTCGATATAATGCGGCAGATTTTAAATATGGCTTATTTTGATATGAGAAAGAAGCTGTTTATCCAGAGGTGGAGATTGATTTAGTGAGTTTGCCCTTCTTTTCTGAAGAGAAGATCGTCATTTGGATCATGGATGTCACAACGACTAAAAAGCGCTATTTGACAGATGAGGAATTAAAATCTTTGAGCAATATTTGGAGAGTCCTGCAGATACAACGAAATTGGTCATTTTTGCAGAGGGAAGTTGGACAGCAAACGACGAATTGTAAAGCTGCTCAAACGGGATGGCAAAAGTGTTTGAAGCAAGTGAGCCCAAAGAACAAGAATTACGCACCTACTTTAGTAAGCAAGTTCAAGAACAGGGGTTAGAACTGTTCGCAAGTTTTAGAAGAATTGCTTATTAAGTCTGGTTTCGATTTTAGTGAAATTAGTAAAAACTTAGCTTTTTAAAGGATTATATGGCATCATTACAAGTGATGACATTGCTGAAGCGATTCCAAAAACTTTACAGGATAATATTTTGATCTTACCCAGATGATTTTTGCATCAAAAGGTGGACGCAGGGTAGAAGCTTGGTACGAGATTTGACTTTGCAAGGTGAAGATGAAATCAAGCTGATTGCGATTATGTTGGGTCAGTTTTCGTATATTCACACAAGTGAAAATTCTCTTTGAAAAATGGACGTAACGAAAGTCAGATTATAGCGGATTTGTCCAGTTATTTAGGACGAAAGGTGAATCCTTTTCAAATCAAATATGCTTTGCGTGATGCGCATTCTTTACAGCTTTGATTTTTCTGAAAAAGCACTGCTTGCTTTGAGTTGAAACAGATTACCAAATCAAGTCTGGAGTTTATGAGAAAGGTTACCTCTTTGACTTGGCTTTATTGAAAGATTGCTACCACAACTTATAAGCAAATAAGTTGAAAATTTTGTTGGTCTACGTTATCATTTTCACATAAAATGAAAAAGGAGAACAAACCAATGGCAATTATTTTTACCTGATCTACCTTATGCTTACGATGCTTTGGGAACCTATATATTGATGAAGAAACGATGCACTTGCATCATGACAAACACCACAATACTTATGTCAATAATGTAAATGCGGCTCTGGCAAAAACACCCTGAAATTGGTGAGGATTTGGAGCAACTTTTTGTCAGATGTAGAAACCATTCCAGCGGATATTCGTCAAGCTGTTATCAATAACGGTGGTGGTCATCTCAACCATGCTCTTTTTCTGGGAATTGATGACACCAGAAAAGACAAAGCCGTCAGCAGCATTAGCAGCAGACCTTGAAGCAACATTTGGTTCATTTGAGGACTTCAAAGCAGCATTTGACAACAGCTGCGACAAGTCGCTGGTTCAGGTTGGGCTTGCACTGATGGTCAATCCAGACGGCAAATTAGAGTGACTTCAACTGCTAATCAAGACACACCAATCTCTGAAGGAAAGACACCAATTTTAGGAATTGATGTTTGGGAACATGCCTACTATGTGAAATACCGCAATGTTCGTCCAGATTACATCAAAAGCCTTCTTTCGATCATCAACTGGAACAAGGTCAATGAATTGTACGTAGCAGCAAAATAAGATGTGCATGAGATGAAAAACGAATCTGATAAGGTTCGTTTTTCTGATTATAGTAAAATTACCTATAAATTTCTTCCAAATAAAACCAGATTTGTTGTTTGAGGAAATTCAGAGAATGATCGTTTGTTCTGTCAATCACGCCAAAAACGAGATAATGATTTTTAAATAATAGCTCATAATCAATATGCTCTCAATAAGAATAATTTTTCCCTCTTTGTAAAATATCTTATCATATAAGACAATCTTCTGATGAGTAAAATCTTTAAACAGTCATTCAACGTTGTTTAACAGTTTATCTTTGTAGTAATGAAAGAATGATTTTTCGCAATGACACTCGTTACTTGTCCTTGCAAACCGTACTTCAAGATTTGGCTATCTTTTTAGGGTACGGAAGCTTTTGCAGTGATTTTAAACAGGTTTCCCTGTTTTTGTTTCCAGTAGCAGAAGTGTCAATGCTGTAGTACCGATAATAGTGATTGTCTGATTTCCAATTTTTCTAAGATAAGTCAGGGAAGTTTGTCCCTTTTTAAATTGGTCATATAGGCTGAAGGCACGTAATAGGTGATAGAACTTCTTTTGTTTTCTCGTGATATCTGGATAGATCTGAGCAATTTCCGTTCCTTTGGGGAGTAAAGACTCCTTTGAGCGCACTGCTAATATGAAGAATCCCTGTTTCGGGAGCAGTCAGTTGATTATTTTTGAAGTTGAGCATTGCTTGGTTCAATTGATTTTGCAAATCGATTATCTGAGTTGTAAGGTTCTTAATTCTTGCTCTGTGGTCTGGATAAATTGTGCAAAGTACCTCAATTTTAGTCGAAAGACTATTGTCATAGGTCGTTGCAGTTCCGGCACTAGCTTTTTGAATCTTTAGATTGGCTAGGGAAGATTTGAGTTGGATATATTCGTATTAATCTGAGATAGGTATTGATTTGTAGTTGACGGATTGGGTTTGACGTTATATTCATTTTTATACAGGTTAAAGGTCGCTTGATGAGGATTGCTTTTTGGCAAATTTGAAGTGTTGCTAGAAATGGCATGATATAGTTCATGATAGTCATTCATTTGTTTTGTTAATTCGTTCATTTGCTCATCAATAGCAGCAATCGTATGGTTGGTTAAAGAAGCTTGTTTACTAACTCGGAATTATTTTTGAAATGCCGATAGTTAAATCTTCTGATTGTTTGATAAAATTGTTAAATGTGTTGGCATAGCCAAACTCATCTTTGTCTGTAAAAAGATTTGTTCCTCGCTGTAAACTGTTTTTAATGTTTCTAATTCTGCTTTTTGGCGCTGGTAAGTGGCAAGTTGCGTTTCAATGGTTGTTTGTTGGGAAGCTTCCATATGTATATTGAACCAACAACTCTCCTTTGGTGACGGTCTGATTTTCAGCTAAATGATTGGTCAGAACCGTATTGTCACTGGTTGACTGAATCATGGCAATGACTTTCGTTGAGTGTGATTTGCCAATGGATTTGACAGTCACTTCTTTTTGCCCAACAAAGGAAAAGAGGGCAAGAAATAGAACAGAAGAATGCCAAAGGTAGAATGAGAACAGTCGCAAAGTTGTGGTATCTTCGATGATAAAATTCTGCACTTTTAAACAGATTGGGATTCATAATTTACTCTTATTTATTAAATAGATGATAATAAAAACCTTTTTCTTTCTATCAATTCAGTATGAGAACCAGTTTCAATCACTTTTTCCTTGGTCGAGGACAATAATCTGATTTGTACGCTTTGAAATGCTGAGACGATGAGCAACAAAAATAATGGTTTGTCGGGTATTTCAGTGAGATTATCAATGACTTTTTTCTCTGTTAAAAACATCTAATCCACTCGTTGCTTCATCTAAATAGGAATGGGAGATTTCAGTCAGCAGAGCGCGTGCAAGTGCAAATTCGTTGCTTTTGTCCACCAGATAATCCAGCTCCGTCAGACAATTCTGTCTGCATCCCGAGAGCATTTGTTCAATGTCTGAGCGGATCTCTGCAATTTCACAAGCACGAAGAATGTCTGATTGAGAAACTGCTTGATTGGCTCCTAATGTGAGGTTTTTCTAGAATGGAACCGCTAAAGATGTAAGCTTGCTGAGGTAAGTAGTTGATATATTGCCGAAGAACTTTCCCTGTCAATCGTCTTGAGTTCATTTCCATTGAGGCGGATTTGCCTTGATAAGGCTCATAAAAATGAACAATCATCTTAGCAAGTGTTGTTTTTCCCGAACCACTGGATGCCGACAAGACTAATTTTATCTCCTTCTTGATAGTCAAACTAATATCTGATAAAGTATCTCGTCCAAAGCCGTATTTATAGGAGACGTTATGAAAGTAATGTCTCCAGCTAAGACTCTCCGTAGGACTTGCTTGGTTTTGAGATTCGGATTCTACCAGATAAACTTCATTCAGTCGATTATTGGCAACTTTTGGCTGGTTGCAGTTTGGTTGAAGATTGATAATACTTTCAAGCGGACTAGTAAAGTATGAAAGGAGAGTATTGAAAGTAATCAGCTGACCAGTTGAAATCTTTTGAGACATGACTAAAGCTCCAACGCAGAGAATGACCACATTCAAAATAAGTTGTGCTCCTTGTTTTGGAGAGCTGTTTGCATAATGAATATTTACTTTAATTTGAAAGTCTTATCCAGATAATCAACAAACTCGCTATCAATCTTTTGGTAACGGCTTTTTCGCTGGTTAAAGATTTAATGGTTTCAATTCCGTTGATATCTTCGATAATGGCAGAATTTACCATAGCATTGCTTTGCACAACATCGTTATTCATTTTTCAAAAGGCTTCCTAAAAAGCAAAATAATGAGAGCGTAGATGAGAATTGCAAGCAAGGTGAGTAAAAAGAGATTGGTATTTTGCAGTAAAAGAACATTGCCGACAATCATCACAATGGACAAATCAAGAAAGAGAGACAGGATAGTTGAAGCTAGAGCATCAATAATGGAGTTGGCATCTGTAGCGAAATAATCTCCCAGTGCGTCCTCGTCGCAAAGGACATTGGTAATTCAAAAATATGCCGAATATAAGACAAAATCACATCAATTGTTAATCGTTGACTGAGAACTGTTAGCTAGGTAGTTCTGTTGAAAAACTCATCATTTGCTGCAAGATGTGGCAATGATGAGCCCAATCGAAAATAATCCCAAGAGTTGATTTCATCTGATTTGGGATGTATTCGTCCAAAACATCTTGCACAGATAATAGAGCCCACAATGTTGATGAGGGTCACGAGCAAACTAAAGCTAAGACAATATAAAAATCAAAGAACGCTGTTTAAAGATGAGTGGTAAAAAGCTAGCAGCCCGTTCTTTCTTATCCTTATGAGGTTTATAGCTAGGTTTCGGTGAGAAAGATAGCAACACCAGTCCAATCTTTTGCAAAATTGTTCTTTGCTAATCTTAGTTATTTTGACAGTTGGATCAGGGATCACCGATAGCAAATGCTTTTTCTCGTTTTATAAACGACATAATAGATGCTGAAGATTGCCATTTTGTTGACATGTACGATGAAAGGATAGGAAGCTCTTCTGCATCAAACAATGTCATGTCTGCTTGGATTGGTCGGGTTTCAAAGCCCATTTCTTTTGCTGCTTTGACAATCCCAAGTGCAGTTGTCCCTTCTTTTGTCGTCTTTGCGAGCTCTCTAAAGTGTGCTAAAGAATAATTTTGAACCATAGTATCTAGCAATGGAAGCCAGAGCAGCAATACCACAATCTCTAACATCTATTTGCGGCACAAACGATTTTTAAAATTCACTATAATATTTTCCTTTCGTCTTATACTGTTATTTTCTCAATAAAAGAAAAACAGCACTCGAATCTTAAAATGGCTGTTCTGATGTCTTAAATGATTAAAAATACCATTCAAGATGTCAAAGCTACTGTTTAAGAATTTAATGTTTACAAAAACCAAGAAAAATGGTTATACTTAAATTATGTCTCAAGATAATTTCAATTGAATAATTTTAAAAGTCAATTTTATAAATTGAAAGAGGAAAAATCTATGGTATAGATAAACTGGTTTTCAGGTGGCAAAGAGACGAGATGAAGCAGTCACTATTATTGACGAGCTGCTTTTCAAATTTGGCAAAATCTTGATTTGAAGGAAGTCTTGTTATCTTATCGTGAAGAGTTGAAAAAGCAGGAAATAGCAACTCCATTTATATTAAGTCGTATGAATCTTGCTCTTTCTCAAAAAGCTGATTGAGAAGAATATTCATTTATCAAGTTCAGTCCCAATCAGTTGAAGAGGTTAAGAAGTTTATCAAATATACGGTATATATTTTAACCTAGCTAGTATAAGCCTATATAAAAATGCATTAGAACACGAATAATAACTTTTTCATTGCTTCATATAGACAGTTTGATTTGTAACGAGTAACAGCAATCTCTTAGTGATATGATAATTACGTCTGTGAAATGATGTACTGAAACGTAAAAGATGAGATGATTAGAAAGTAGGAATATATGACTTATTTAAAGAAACTACAACTATGGATTTTTAGGTGATTAATAGGAACCTTTGCTTTTAGACTATTGGTCACATCGATTTAAAGCAGCTTTTATGCTATTGTTGCGACTTATGTGATGAGTTCAGTCTATACATTTATCTGCATAAAAATATTGAAGTTTAATAGAGGCTCACATTGCTGTCAGCTGTTATGTTGTCAGTTGTAGTGATGATTGTTTGCTTATATTTTTACCTCAATTTATCCTATAAAAATGGAAGACTTTTATTAAGGTAAGAATAAATCAAAAAGTGGAGAATACCATGAAAGTAATTTATAAAAATCAAGTAGTTAATGTTTGGAAAAATTGGTAAAGAAACTGAACAGCCTGATTGGAGTGAAAGCAGCTTTTTGCTAAAATTATTTATATTGGTTGGATGATCATTTTCGGTTTAATGGTAGGACTAAATCCTTCTACGCTAGAAAATTTAAAATTGGCGCAGTTGGAACAGTAGGCGGTGGATTTGCTGGGTTATGGCATGTCATGTGCTAGGGTATATTGATGATTATTTGGATCATGACTAATCACCGAGTCGTCTCTCAAAAACATTTGAAAAGAGTATCATGTTCAAGAAAATTTTAAAATAAATTGATTTTTATCACTTTTTGGCAGACTAGCTGAGATAGTTTTACCATTCAGGGATCAGAGCTATCATTTAGGATGAAATGAACTAGAATTATACTTTAGCACTGTATATATACCCCCAAAGGAAGTTGAAAATAGTTGATGATTCTGTTTATCATATCTTGTCATTTTTTCATTCTTCCCTATATAATGAGAGTATATAAGTTAGGAGAAGTACGTGAGTAAAAGACAACAATTCTTTGTGCTTTGTTGCTTTTATGATGTGTTGCGTGTTGGGTTAAGTGCTGTGCACTTTGGGCAAGCTAGAAAACCACATCATACGAAGGTAGCTAAAAAGTTACACAGTTAGTCAAGAAAAGAGTCCGTCAAGAGAGTCGAAGCCAGCAACTACTCGTGTTCCAACAAAAAGTATGGAAGAAACAGAAAGTCGACGGAAGCTGATTTGCCGGTAATGGGAGCTTATGGTTTGCATTATGATTATGCCAATCTAAATTTGGTTCAGTTGTCCAGGCTTATCTAGATGAGAGATGGGAGTAGACATTCTGAGGTTGCATTTTTCTTATAAGGATTTAACGAGTGGGACAAACCTATGCTATGAATGAGACGCAGCCGATGACAGCAGTGCTCTAGCCTACTGCCATTAAAATATGTTGGTCGTTGATGAGGTGAAAAAGGAATTTATCACTAACCGAGCGGTTTGATATTACACATACTCGCATAGAATATATCGGTGAACATAATAACACGTAGCAGCATTTAATGGAGCAAATGAGCATTCCTGAGATGCAGGAATACTCTCTCTATTCTGAAAATACACCTGCTTGATGCTGGCGGAACGCTTAGGTGGCTTGGATAAAAGCCCATACGATGTATCAGCGCCATGGAAAAGGAAAGAGGAGATTAATGATCAACCAGCAGAATCAAACAACGACGGATTATTATATTCAGGTGTTGGATTATCTTTTGAAACATCAGGAAAAATATAAAAGATATTTTTATGACATATCGGTGAGTCTTTTGCCCAAATGAATACTATAAACGATATGTAAGAGATATTCCAATCTACCATAAAGCCAGGTTATGTTGCAGAGGCATTAAATGTAGACGCAGTTGTGTGTGAGGAAAAGCTATGTGATTGCCCTTTATACAGCAGGACTGGGAGGAACGACTTCAGAGAGTGATGAAATCAGCGGTACAGTATTACGCAAGTTGGACACCAATGGCGGTCGTCATGAATGGCATCGAGTGAATATGAATTAAGACACATATTTATGAGGCAAAAAGATGCGTTGTAAAAGACAAATTTCAGAAAAATGTAAAGGGGCTCTCTTTAAGATTGAAGCCCTTTTGTGTTATAATAAGAGCAGAATGTAGGATCACAAGGATATCATGATTAACAAAGAACATTATCGTTACATTAGGAACATCCTGTTTTTGAAAAATTTACCAGTTGAATATTTTGATACAAATAGCGGTTGAGATTCAATTTCGTAAAGTACCAAAAAGGACAAATTATCCTTCTTTTCTGGCGACAAACGAGTGCGACTTTTTTGATTTATAAAAGGCTATGTTCGCATTGTTGAGCAGTATGATCAGACAGATTCGTTTAATTACATTGATTATGTGAAAAGAAAATACCATGTTCTATGGTGGCATGTTTGAAGATCAAAGATTATCATTATTCTGGGATTTCTGACGGATTTAGATACTTTCGATTCCTGTTGACTTGTATGATCACTATTCCAAACAAATTATAGAGCAAAATGTTAGTTCATTACGCATAAGTTATCAAATATTTTACGTTTCCATGAATTACGCTTGCAGAAATTCCGTTTTAGCGAGTGCGACAGAGCGAGTTATCCAAGCGATTTCAATTTTAGTAGCTGATTTTTGCCAAGATGAGAGATGATATTCCTTTTGCACTTAGTATGAAAGAACTAGCTAAACTAGGTGCAACTACTCGTGAAACAGTTAATCAAGTGTTGAAAAATTAACAGAAGAAAACATTATTCAATATAAACGAGAAAACTAGTGGATAAAAGAATACTTTTTAAAATATTTTTGAAGATATGTAATGCAAAAAGGGCGAAATTGTAGTAAAAACGCACTCTTGTCCTCTTATCATTTAGACAAATAGAGCTACAGAATTTGATTAATTTCTAAAAATAATTATTCATGAAAAACCAATAAAATGCATAAAATATTTAGAGAAAGCGTTTTATTTTGAAATAATATTGAATTTCTTTTAAAAAGTAAAAGTTTGGCATTTTGATGTATAATTGATTGTGAAAGCGCAAACAAAGATATTAAATAAAACATATAAATAGGGCTTAAAGAAACTTGAGTCACAAAAAGAAAAAGGAGGACATAAAGAGTGTCACATATCCTATTCATGTTTTCTCAGAAATAGGAAAAACTCGAAAAAGTTATGCCGCATCGTCCAGGTAAAAGAGTTGGAAAAACTTGATGCCGGATCATTTGGAACGTCTGCTTTTTGACGATATTCCATTTTTGGAAGACGCTCCGAAAAGACGTATGCTTTGCAGACGCTCTTCGTAAAGAAGGTATTGAAGTTCTTACCTTGGAAAAGTTGGCTGCTGAATCATTGACTTCTCCAGAAATTCGTAATGAATTTATTGAAGAATATCTGAATGAAGCAAATATTCGCGGAGCACAAACAAAGTGCTATCCGTGATATTCTTCATGGTATAGAAGATAACCTGAATTGGTTGGAAAAAGACAATGGCTGGTTTCAAAAAGCTGAACTGCCAGAAATTCCGAGTAGACGCCAAAGGTTTGACGGATTTGGTAGAGATCTGACTATCCATTTGCCATTGATCCAATGCCAAACCTTTACTTTACTCGTGACCCATTTGCAGTAATTGAAATGCTGTCTCACTGAATCACATGTATTCAGATACACGTAATCGTGAAAACACTTTATGGTAAATACATTTTTAAACACCATCCAGCATATGGTGGTAATGTTGAATTGGTTTATAACCGTGAAGAAACAACTCGTATCGAAGGTGGAGATGAACTAGTTCTTTCTAAAGATGTTCTTACGCAGTAGGTATTCTGACAACGTACAGACGCAGCATCTATTGAAAAACTCTTGGTCAATATCTTTAAGAAGAATGTTGGCTTTAAGAAAGTGATTGCATTTGACTTTGCTAATAATCGTAAATTCATGCACTTAGATACAGTCTTCACAATGGTTGATTATAGATAAATTCACTATTCACCCAGAAATTGAAGGCGATCTTCGCGTTTATTCTGTTACTTATGAAAATGAAAACTTCATAGTGCAGAAGAAAAAGGTGATTTAGCGGAGTGCTTGCTAAGAATCTTGGTATTGATAAAGTTCATTTGATTCGTTGTGGTGGCGGAAATACAGTAGCAGCAGCACGTGAACAATGGAACGACGGTTCAAATACCCTTACAATCGCTCCAGGTGTGGTAGTAGTATGACCGTAATGTTGTCACAAATAAGATTCTTGAAGAATACGGACTTCGTTTGATTAAGATTCGCGGAAGTGAATTGGTTCGCGGTCGTGGTGGACCTCGTTGCCATGTCAATGCCATTTGAACGTGAAGAACTTTGAGATTAGAAAGAGGAAATAATAGAATGACAAACTCGGTGTTCCAAGGACGCAGCTTCTTGGCAGAAAAAGATTTACACGTGCAGAATTAGAATATCTTATTGGTTTAGCAGCTCACTTGAAAGATTTGAAAAAGCGCAATATCGAGCATCACTACCTAGCTGGTAAAATATTGCTCTCTTGTTTGAAAAACATCAACTCGTACTCGTGCAGCTTTCACAACGGCAGCAATTGATCTTGGTGCTCATCCAGAATAGCTTAGGAGCTAACGACATTCAGCTTGGCAAGAAAAGAATCTACTGAAGATACAGCTAAAAGTGATTGGGACGTATGTTTGATGGGATTGAATTTCGTGGATTGTAGCAACGTATGGTAGAAGAACTAGCAGAATTTTCAGGCGTTCCTGCATGGAATGGTTTGACAGACGAATGGCATCCAACTCAAATGTTAGCTGACTTTTATTGACAGTTCAAGAAAAACTTTGGTCGTTTGGAAGGCTTGACTCTGATCTACTGGTAGACGGACGCAATAACGTTGCAAACAGTCTCCTTGTAACAGGTGCTATCCTCGGTGTAAATGTTCATCTTTTTCTCCAAAAGAACTCTTCCAGCTGAAGATATTGTGAAATTGGCAGAAGGATATGCGAAAGAAAGTGGCGCATATGTCTTAATTACTGACAATGCAGATGAAGCTGTGCAAAGGTGCGGATGTCCTCACACAGACGTTTGGGTATCTATGGGTGAAGAAGACAAATTGCAGAACGTGTCGCACTTTTGCGAAACCTTATCAAGTAAATATGGATTTGATTAAGAAAGCTGACAATGAAGATTTGATCTTCTTGCACTGCTTACCAGCTTTCCATCGATACAAATACTGTTTATGGTAAAGATAGTTGCTGGAATATTCGGCGTTGAAGAAATGCGAAAGTAACTGACGAAGTATTCCGCACATCGCGCCAATCTGACGAAACGGCCGTATGCATACTATTAAAGCAGTTATGGCAGCAACTCTTGGAAACCTTTATATTCCAAAAGTATAATTTAAAACTAAAACCGTTTACCAACAGCTATGAGGCTGCGACTAATAGCTTTAGTCCAGTCCTCATTTTTGATAGTGCTCGTTTCAATTTTAGTATGATTTAAATATGGAAAAAGGCGATGGACTTAAACAACTATGATTGCCGATGCAATCACCCTCAAAGAAAATGTAGTTTTGAGACATTATTATTCTAACTCGTTCTAAAAGTTTGTTATAGCTCATTAAAATGAATTGAAGCACTATAAGAAGAAAAACTCTAAGGAGGCTAATTATTTATGGCAAATCGTAAAATCGTTGTGGCTTTGGGAGGAATGCCATCCTTTCATCTGATCCATCAGCAAAAGCACAACAAGAAGCATTACAGAAAACAGCAGTCATCTTGTAAAATTGATTAAAAATAGGTGATGACTTGATTATCACTCACGGAAATGGACCCAAGTTGGAAATCTTTTTGTTGCAACATTTAGCAGCAGATTCTGATCCAGCATTTCCGTTAGATTCAGCTGTTGCAATGACAGAAGGAAGTATTGGCTATTGGTTGCAAAATGCTCTACAAAATGCACTTCATGAAGAAGGGATTGAAAAAGAAGTTGCTTCTGTTGTGACACAAGTCGTGGTTGACAAAACGACCCAGCTTTCTGCAAATTTGAGCAAACCAATCGGACCATTCTCACAGAGGAAGAAGCAAAGCAGAAGCTGAAAAAGAGTGGAGCTACTTTCAAAGAAGATGCTGGACGTGGCTGGAGAAAAGTAGTTGCTTCACCAAAACCAGTTGGAATCAAAGAAATTGAAACTATTCGTACACTCATCAATGCAGGACATGTCGTTGTGGCTGCTGGTGGTGGCGGCATTCCTGTTATCAAGGAAGACAATGGTCATCTTGCCGGCGTAAAGCAGTACGTGACAAAAGACTTTGCTTCGACAATGTCTGGCTGAATTGGTCGAAGCAGATCTTTCATTGTCTTGACAAGTGTTGACTATGCTATGCTGAACTACAACAAACCAGATCAAGCTAAGTTAGAGCGTGTTAATGTAGCTCAGCTTGAAGAATACATCAAGCAAGAACGAGTTTGCACCAGGAAGTATGATTACTCAAAGTGCAAGCAGCTATTGCCTTTGTAAATGATCGACCGAAGGCGAAGCTGTCATTACTTCTCTGAAAACTTAGGTGCTTTAATTGAGTCTGAAAAAGCGGAACGATTATTGAAAAAGGATAATAGAGTGTTATCATTTATAAGTTTAAGACTGTAATAAAAACTTTTAAAACAATGTCGGTGTTTCCTATTTTTAGATTTGCTTTCTTCTGGGTCTATTTTTACTGTTGTAAAATGATAATTTTTGAAAATGACTAGTATTTTTATTTGAATATATACAAAAATATAGTCAAAGGAAGCGCTTTCTGAAAAATGGGATTCGGTTAAATTTTACTAATTTGTTACATTTAGGAGGAAAACAAATGAGTGAAAAAGCAAAAAGGGTTTAGATGCCGTCATCTTATACCGTTTTGATGATTATCATGCTATTATGGCAGTATTGACCTGGATTATTCCAGCTGGTCAATATGATGCTGATAAGTCTAGTAATCTCAATTACAGGAACCTATAGACTGTTGCTCAAAATCCGCAAAGGGATTTGGGATGTCTTAATGGCTCCAATTCGTCTATGCTTGGGAAAGAACCAACTTCAGCCAGCAATTGATGTTGCCTTTCTTTATTCTGATGGTTGGTGGTTTCCTTGGTGTTGTCAACGAAACAGGTGCCCTTGAGTGTGATTGCTTTATCGTGAAGAAGTACAAAGGCGCGAAAAGATGTTGATTTTAGTTTTGATGCCTTGTTTGCTCTTGGCGGATCCACTTATGGTATGGGTGAAGAAACGATGGCTTTCTATCCACTGCTTGATGCAGTTATGATGGCAGTAGGATTTTGATAGTTTGACCGCGGTAGCTATTATCCTTCTTGGTTCTCAAATCTGGATGTTTGGCTTCTCACTTTGAACCCATTTGCTACAGGATTGCCTCTGCGACAGCAGGTGTTGGTACCGGTGATGGTATCGTTCTTCGTTTGATCTTCTTCGTTGTAATGACAGTACTTGGTACATATTTTGTTTACCGTTATGCAGACAAGATTCAAAAAGATCCTAGCAAATCTTTGGTTTATAGTCATCGTGAAGAAGATTTAAAACATTTCAATGTTGACGCAGTTGCAAGTGTGGAATCTACTCTTAGCACAAAAACAAGTTTTGGTTTTTCTTTGTCTTGACTTTTGTTCTCATGATTTTGAGTTCATTCCATGGACAGATTTGAATGTACATGTCTTCGAAAACTTCAACAAATGGTTGATTGGTATTCCAGTTCTTGGTAAAATTGTGGGTACATCAACTCAAGCACTTGGTACATGGTACTTCCCAGAAGGAGCTATGCTCTTTTATGGTAATGGGATCATCATTGGTCGTTTACCGCATCAGAAAGTCGCTCATTACTGTCTTTATCAATGGTGCAGCTGATCTTCTAAGCGTTGCGCTTATCGTAGCTGTTGCGCGTGGTATCCAAGTCATCATGAACGCGGTGGCGATTACGGTGGCCAATCCTTCACTGGGGTGAAGACTGGAGCAGTCTACCATCATCTGGCGATTTATCGTATTGACTGGCATTTCTCATCTGCGTCGTCATTCCTGTCCCATCAACACTGCCTTGCCAGCGCAACAATGGGTACTCATGGCGCCTTGGTACCCGTCACGTTCCAGCAAGCTTCGATTATCACTCGCTCACCAACTGCTTCTGGTCTTTGGAACCTCGTTACCCAACATCTGGCATCGTACTGCACTTGCTCTTGGACGTATTGACTTTGCACTTTGGTGGAAATTGTTGCAAAAATTGGTTGCAGGACTTTTGCAGTAAGTACTTCACTTTATTTTAGGAACGTTCTTATATATAGAAAACAACGAGGTGTTCTTGCGAAACAATTTTTAACCGAAGAAATTCAGTTCGGATTATTGTAGAATCGCTGAAAACAATCAATGTTTCCTCACCCACTCGCTCCTTAACAGAAGGAGAAAACGGAAGACCTTTCCGGACAATCTATTCAAAAGTACTTAGAAAAGATGCTAGAAATCACAAAAGAGTCTAGGTTTTAGAAACTTATCTTGATCCTAAAGGATATATGGATATGCAGAAATCGGTCAGGAGAAGAACTCCGGCCGTTCTCGTCATTTAGACGTTGTTCCAGCGGGAGATTTGTCCGATTGGGAAACCTCCATTTGAAAGCAACTATTAAAAGATGGTTTGGATACATGGACGGGGTGCAAGATGACAAAGGTCCGTCACTTAGCTGCACTTTATGCTAGTCAGCATTGATGGATGCAGGTGTGAGATTTAACAAGCGGATTCGTTTCATCTATGGGACAGACGAAGAAACACTGTGGCGCTGTATGGCTCGTTACAACGAGCTAGAAGAAAGCTAGCAACGCTTGCTTTTGCACCGGATTCTTCTTTCCATGACTTATGCTAAAAAGGTTTGCTGCAGATTAAAGTTACACGGTTCAGGTTCGCAAGGACTGACCATTGAAGCAGGAGAAGCCTTCAAATGTTGTTCCTGCATGCCAGTTATACGGGAATCTTTGGTTGATCTGTTAGAAGCTGAGTGACAGGGCATTTTGACTGAGACGTCAAGCGATTCAGTCACTGTCATCGGTGTTCCTGAGCATTCAAAAGATGCTGCTGAAGAGTGAACGCGATTGTACGTTTGACCTAGAGGGCTAAGCGCCTTTGTTGGGCTGAACGACTCTGCTTCACTTTTCTCGCTGAAGACAGTTGAGGGAAGATGCGACAGCAGTGTATGTTTGGTGAACTATTTCAGATGAGCCTTCAGGAACCTTGTCTTCAATGTTTCTGGTAGACTATCGAATCCAGACAAGTCTGAAATTCGGATTGACATGCGGATTCCGGTTCTTGCGACAAAGATACTAGTTCAGAATTACGTCAAATTGCTGAAAAATATCAATTGGTGCTATGAAGAATTTGACTATCTTGCACATTATATATGCCGCTTGATAGCGAAATTGGTCAGTACGTTAATGGCTGTCTATAAAGAAAAACCAATGATGACAGTCCTGCTGTATCCTCTGGTGAAAGTTAGCATTTGCTCGTCACCATGCCAAATTGCTGCCTTTTGGCGCACTTTTTCCTGGTGCTTTGCAAACAGAACATCAAGCGAATGAACGAACTGTGATTGAGGATTTGTATAAAGCAATGGATATCATGCTGAAAAC
>BNJU01003624.1_pt1 | contig 77689 bp, 117 predicted proteins | sample 8539281 | NCBI WGS metagenome assembly BNJU01 (sample SAMD00202456, study PRJDB9452) | human saliva metagenome | isolation source: human saliva | place: Japan
CTCTAACGCCCAGCGGCCGACCATCACCCTGATCGTGGGCGTCAGCAGTCGCTCAAATCACTGACGCGACCAGGCTACCCGTCTCAGCCTCCCGAGGAGGCCGTTGAGGAGTTCAACGCAGCCGGCCAGACCGAGCAGATCCGAGCCTGTGGTCAGCAGCACCAGGCTCAGGCTTTTTCGGGTGCCCTTCAGCCTGACTCGTGACAGCTTGCTGTCTGGGTTTTGAGGTGGGTTTTTGTTGGTATTCCGTGGTGTTGGGGTGGCTGGCACACTAAAGGGGCCGGTAGGGTGGGGTGGTAAGCCCGTTTCTGCGTAAGGTCAAGACAGGCCTCTGGGGCGACGGCGGTGCAGATCGCGGTCAAGGAAGGGCGCCGGGACAAGGTGATCGAGCACCTGGGATCGGCCCACCTGAGGCCGAGCCTGGTTGCTCTGATGGAGATCGGCTGGCACCCATTGCCCCGGACCAGCCTGGCCCTGAGCCTGACCTCACGCCACCGGCGGTTTCGGGACCTCACGGCCTCAGCCCCGGTCGGCACTGATGCGGTGGTGGAGTCCAAGCGCTCGGGCCTGCTGTGGGACGTTCTGCACGGGTCTACACCGTCTGGGGCTGAGGAACGCCACTGGGGTGATCGGGCCTTGAGCAGATGGTTCTGGCGCGTCTGATCGAGCTGACTTTCTAAGGCCCAGGTCCCCGCGTCCTGAGTGACCTGGGCCTGGAGCCGGTCAGCACCAGGACCTTGTTCCGCTCCCCTGGCCCCGAGCCCAGGAGCGAGGCTACCGCGAGAGCCTGTCTGGGGCTCTGTTCGAGCACGTCACCGCCAGTGGGGGCTGGCCCTGTGCCTGTATGACGTGACCACGCTCTACTTCGAGGCCGAGCGTGAGGACGACCTGCGCAAGGTCGGTTACTCCAGCGAGAGGAGGGTCGACCCCCAGATCATCGTGGGCCTGCTGGTCGACCGGAGCGGTCTTTCCTCCAGGTCGGCTGCTGGGAGGGCAACAAGGCTGAGACCACCACGATCATCCCCATCGTGGAGGCCTTCCAGGCCGCCCACGGCATCGCCGAGTCTCGTGGTGGTCGCCGGGCGCCGGCATGCTCTCAGCCGCCAACCTGACGGCCCTGGACGACGCGAGGCTGCGTTCATCGTCGGCGCCCGACAGGTCCGCGCCCCAGGCGACCCTGGATGCCCACTCCACTGGCACGGGACGCCCCCGCCGACGGTCAGGTCACCAGGCACCATCACCCCAGAAGAGGGTCAGGAGCGAGCGCGACATCAGCAGTCGTCATGAGCCGGTGTGGGACCCGGACACTCATCCAGGCTCATGGAGAGCGGTGATGGGTCTACTCCAAGAAGCGAGCGGCCCGGGACAACCAGACCTCACAGCCAGGCCAACCGCGCCCGGCTGTCATCGCCGGCGAGAAGCGCCCTAAGGGCACGCGGTTCGTCACCGTCCATCAAGGCGATCAGGTCTCGATGAGGCCTCCATCGCCAGAGCCCTGTCCCTGGTGGCTCGCGGCTACTGTCACCAACATCCCGTCCCGCCTGATGGACGCCGGTGAGGTCGTCTCCTCCTACCACGAGCCTGTGGCACATCGAGGCCTCTTCCGGATGAGCAAGCACGACCTAAGAGCCCGACCGGTCTTCCACCACACCCGAGACGCCATCGAGGCCCACCTGACGATGGTCATGGCCTCCCTAGCCGTAGCCCGCTACATCCAGGAGGCCACCGATCAGCATCGCCAGGATCGTGCGCGAGCTTTACGCAGCCTGCGAGAGGTCACCATCAACCTCAACGGCCACCACTCACCGCCGCACCACGTCTGACCGACACCGCCAACGACATCCTCACTCGCCCTGAGCACTCCCACCCCGGCACACTAAGCGTCATGAGTCAGGTGTGATACCTTACCCATGACGGCTCGTTCCTGAGAGGTTTCATGTAGCAATCTGATTCTCTCAGACCAACGAGCCGTCACCCATTCAACACACCGAACCCTAAACCCCCAGCTACACGCCCCTGAATAACCTTCCTTCTTTTGTCTAAGTCATTTTGTTCAACCAATGTTGCGCGAGCGACTTCTGAAAGAGTGCAGGTGATGTAAATTAACATCGAATACGTGTTGCTAAGCGTCAATTTTTGCTTCACCTTGAATCATTTTTAGCTACATGTCGATATAGGAATGGAACCACGTACTTTACTTCCCTCTATCTTGTCGCCGCTCAAAAACCCTACTTCAACCAGTTCATCTACTATTGCATTGCACTCAGATTCTTCTGATTTGCCAAATCTGGCAGAGGGTGGGCAATGTTTGAGTGGACTTTGCCTTTTTAGAGATTCAATCCAGTTGGTTAATTTAGGATATTCAGGATAGATTGTTTTTCTAGTCTCACTACAGACACTTGGGGCATGGGCGTCTTTGAAGGACTGGCTTTCGTAAATCGCCCCATCTTTGAGGTGTGCTTGCCCGTTCTCGAAGCGCTTTAATTGTTTTGGATTGTGTTTCTGTTAGTAAGGTATTAGTTCTCGTGGTACGTTTGTTCCTGTTCCATCTTTTTGTTCTAGATAGGCACCAGTCGAACGTAGTTTTTTTAGTTGTTTTGATCCTCTGGTAATCTGTTCTGGGTAAACTTGGTGGAAGAGTCTTTCTTGTTAACCGCATCTGCGAGAATAGTGTCTCGGTCCGCCTGGTAGTGTGACATCAAGGTTTCGCTTCTAAGGATTCTGCACTGCTAGTTGAAGTAGAGAACTGCGATTCCAACCGATCGTCAACTGCTCAAAGTGGCTCAGCCCCCAAACCCTCCTTCTGATACTGATTTACATGTCTGAGCGCAGGAAGATTTTTTTGCTGAGATATTGGATAGGCGCATTAGGTGATTTCTGTATGTTAGCGAATAGGGCGCAGGGCGGTGCGCTCTAGTTCCACTGAGTGGTCGAATGCGAAATCAAGGGTCGTCAAGAAGGATCCAAAGTTGATATCCGCTGCTCTGAGTGCTGCGTCCCCGAGCCTGAAAAGAGAGTCAATGATAGTGTAAAGAGAGTGTTTTTCGTGCGCATCTCGTTTAGTGGTCTCTTTTTCGGCAGTTACTTTGATCGATTTTTGTTATCTTCGCTTTTACTGTGGTTCTATCTGGGTGGAGGTGATCAGCTACAGGTCGCGAATAGTTTCCCAAATTGGGAGATTCGGTGGCTTTGTATAAACCCGTGTCGGAGAGTTCTTTTTCAGTTGCTGTGCGGCGTCATTCTGTAGTTGATGTTCATCAACTGTTCGAGCCCTAAGCAATGTAATAAAGTACAGTTCTCAAATCTTCTCAAACTCCTTCTCCTTTAAAGTCAAAAGTTGAGTTTTCTTTTGTAAATTCACGAAGTGCTGTTTCTTCTGTGGGGTCGCTTTATGTCAATTAGTAAGATTTACGATCAAACAATTCTGTCTGACGTCTTTTAGCATTGAGTAGATGGCGGTTTTACCCCTCCTTTGGGGCGAGAATTAAGTCAACCTCCCTTCGTATACCTTCCTCCAGCTTCCTCGGTTTCGACAAAAATACTCACCAAGTGTGTTTTGTTCTGTTCTCTGCAGTCCGGAGAGCCGACTTCATTGACTTGACTATGTTCCAAGCAGTTTGATTTTTGCATGAGTTACCTTGCGGAGTTGTAGTGGACGTCTTGGGTGTTCGGTATTCTACGTCAGGGTCTGGAGGTTTGGGGTCTAATCATAATTATTGCACCTGCTATGTGTGTGTAGTGTGGGAGGACGACGTCGCCGAGGCAGGGTGCGAACTGGCCCCGGATGCATGCCGCCCACTACACTCCCCGGAGCAAAGGCACAGACCCGGCCATCACCGGCGAGCCTCCGGAAGAACCGGACCCCGGCGCACCAGCGCCGTCGGCCCTCAGTAGAACCGGACGGGGACAGCCCGTCACAGCTGGAAACGAAGCGGTCGTGCGAACCGTCCCCGTCGGGGGCGCGCAGCACGGCAAAGCGAGGTGGTACTGCGGTGCGGCACCAGCCGGGCACCAGGCCCGGCTGGGAGCCGTCGTCGTCCTCGTCAGGGCCCCGGGCACCCGCCCTGAGGCGGCAGGAACGAGTGAGACGAGAGCACACCGCGATGGCTGAGAAGATGGCTGACAGCACCACCGCCGGCGGCAGCGAGCCGACCGGCGCCGCCTTCTACCCCCTGCACCGGCCGGGGGAGCAGATCGACCCCTCGCCCTCCTTCCCCGCCATTGAGGAGGACGTCCTGGCCTACTGGAAGGCCGACGGCACCTTCCAGGCCTCCATCGACAACCGCGGCGAGCCCTGCGACGAGTTCGTCTTCTACGACGGCCCGCCCTTCGCCAACGGCCTGCCCCATTACGGCCACCTGCTGACCGGATACGTCAGGACGCCGTCGGGCGCTACCAGACCCAGCGCGGCAAGCGCGTCGAGCGCCGCTCGGCTGGGACACCCACGGCCTGCCCGCCGAGCTCGAGGCCCAGCGCCTGCTCGGCATCGACGACGTCACCGAGATCACCCGCCCCGGCGGCATCGGCATCGAGAAGTTCAACGAGGAGTGCCGCACCTCCGTCCTGCGCTACACCAAGGAGTGGGAGGACTACGTCACCCGCCAGGCCCGCTGGGTCGACTTCGACAACGACTACAAGACCCTCGACCCCGACTACATGGAGTCGGTGCTGTGGGCCTTCAAGCAGCCTGTGGGACAAGGGCTGGCCTACCAGGGCTACCGCGTCCCTGCCCTACTGCTGGCACGACCGCACCCCTTGAGCAACCACGAGCTCAAGATGGATGACGACGTCTACCAGGACCGGCAGGACAACACGGTCACGGTGGGCCTGCGCCTGAGGAGCCCCCTGCGTGAGGGTGCCGAGCGCCCCTGAGCTGGTCCTCATCTGACCACCACGCCCTGGACGCTGCCCTCCAACGTGGCCATCGCCGTGGGGCCCGACGTCGAGTACGCGACCGTCCACGTCGACGAGGACCTCGACTCGCCGGTGGCCGGCCAGGACGTCGTCATGGCGCGTGACCTGCTGGGCGCCCTACGCCCGCGAGCTCGGCGAGGAGCCGCAGGTGCTGGCCACCTGCACCGGGCGGACCTGGTGGGGCGGCGCTACCACCCGATCTTCGACTACTTCGACGACGCCGCCCACCGGGCCGAGGGCGCCGCCCCCGGGCCGAAGGCCTGGACGATCATCGCCGCCGACTTCGTCACCACCTCCGACGGAACCGGCCTGGTCCACATGGCCTCGGCCTTCGGTGAGGACGACATGATCGCCTGCACCGAGGCCGGTATCGAGACCGTCGTCCCCGTTGATGACGGCGGCTGCCTGACCGAGGAGATACGCGACTACGCCGGACTGCAGGTCTTCGAGGCCAACAAGCCCATCGTCGCCGATCTGCGCGACGGCTCCGGTCCCCTGGCCCGCCGCGACGAGAACCAGCGCGCCGTCCTGGTGCGCCAGGCCTCCTACGTGCACTCCTACCCGCACTGCTGGCGCTGCCGCAAGCCGCTCATCTACAAGGCGGTCTCCTCCTGGTTCGTGCGCGTCTCGGCGATCCGCGACCGCATGGTCGAGCTCAACCAGGACATCGACTGGTACCCCGGTCACATCAAGGACGGCATCTTCGGCAAGTGGCTGGCGAACGCGCGCGACTGGTCGATCTCCCGCAACCGCTTCTGGGGCGCCCCCATCCCGGTGTGGGTCAGCGACAACCCCGACTACCCGCGCACCGATGTCTCACGGCTCCCTACGCCGAGCTCGAGCGCGACTTCGGCGTCGAGGTCACCGACCCTGCACCGGCCCTTCATCGACACCCTCGTGCGTCCCAACCCCGACGACCCCACGGGCAAGTCGATGATGCGCCGCATCCCCGACGTCCTGACTGCTGGTTCGAGTCCGGGTCGATGCCCTTCGCCCAGGTGCACTACCCCTTCGAGAACGTCGAGTGGTTCGAGTCGCACTACCCGGGTGACTTCATCGTGGAGTACATCGGCCAGACCCGCGGCTGGTTCTACACCCTCCACGTCCTGGCGACGGCCCTGTTCGACCGGCCCGCCTTCACCTCCTGCGTCTCCCACGGCATCCTCCTGGGCAACGACGGGCGAAGATGAGCGTCGCTGCGCAACTACCCGGACGTCTCCATGGTCTTCGACCGCGACGGGGCCGACGCCATGCGCTGGTTCCTGCTCTCGGCACCGGTCATGCGTGGAGGCAACCTCGTGGTCACCGACAAGGCCATCCGCGACACGGTGCGCCAGGTGGTGCTGCCGCTGTGGAACACCTGGTACTTCTTCGCCCTCTACGCGGGCCAGGTGGGCGAGACCGGCTACGTCACCGACGGCGTCGACCTCGACGACGCGAGCCTGTTCGCCAAGCGGGCGGCCTGCACGTCATGGACCGCTACGTCCTGGCCCGCACCAAGGACCCTGGCTGAGACGGTGGCCGCCCAGATGGACGGCTACGACATCACCGGGGCCTGCGCCACGATCCGCGACTTCCTCGACGTGCTCACCAACTGGTACCTGCGCACCTCGCGCCAGCGCTTCACCGACGGCGAGACGGCCGCCTTCGACACCCTGGCCACGGTGCTGCGCGTGCTCACCGAGGTCATGGCGCCGCTGGCGCCGCTGGTGAGCGAGGAGATCTGGCGGGGGCTGACCGGTGGACGCTCCGTGCACCTGACCGACTGGCCGGTGCTGCCCGCGCACGTCGCCAACGCTGAGCTCGTATCGGCTATGGACGAGGCCCGCGCGGCGGTCTCAGCGGCCCTGAGCCTGCGCAAGGCCGAGAAGCTGCGCGTGCGCCAGCCGCTGCGCAGCCTGACCGTCGCCACGGCCGACCCTGCCGGGCTGGCCCCCTTCCGCGAGCTCGTGGCCGAGGAGGTCAACGTCAAGGAGGTCCGGGTCCTGGACGCCGAGTCCGCCGGCTACGAGGCCCGGGCGGACCTGTCCCTCAACCCGCGCGCCTTCAGTCCCGAGGTCCGCAAGCTCACCTCCAAGCTCTTCGCCGCCGTCAAGGCGGGCCAGTGGGAGCTCACCGAGGACGGGGACGTGCGCTTCGACGACGTCCTGCTCGATGGTGCCCCGGTGGTGCTGGAGGCGGAGGACTCCGCCTTCACCCTGACCACCCGCATCGAGGTCGACGACGACTCCCTGGCCGCCACCATGCTGCCCTCGGGAGCCTTCGTGGTCCTGGACACCGCCCCTCGACGACGCCCTGAGGCCGAGGGCTGGGCCCGTGACCTGGTGCGCCTGGTTCAGGATGAGCGCAAGGCCGCAGGCCTGCACGTGGGGGACCGGATCCGTCTGGAGCTGAGGGTCCCGGAGGACAAGGGTGCCTGGACCGGTGCCCATCTGGACCTCATCAAGCGGGAGGTCGGCTGCGTGGACGCCTCCGTCATCGCCGCCCCCGGTGCCAAGGAGCCCACCGCCGCCGTCGAGAAGGTCACCGAGAAGGCTGCAGAGACGGGCGAGGCCTGATCGGGACCCGAACCTGACTACGAGTGGGGCTGGCAGCCCGAGCGAATCGGGCCGCCAGCCCCACTCGTACGTCTAGTCACCAGAATTCTTGACGTGCATCGAAATACATCGCCAGAGACAGTGCGGTAGAAAATTAACCGTACCGGTTAAAGTCGCTTCGTCGATCGCCTACCGAGGGTCTTGAGTATCAGATGTTCCGCTGTGTCGCAGTTTTTATGGCGAGTGGTGTGCGTGCTACTATCGTCCGTGGAAACTCCGCTTCTGATGCTCCTTTGGTTGAATGATCCGAGTGTCTTAGTGGTGGGCTGTCGCTATTGTGCGGCAGTGCGCGGTTTCCGCTGAAACACTCCAAATTCCCCTGCGGACGAACCTCAGTGTCGAGGTCCATTCGGCTTCACCCTCCAACGAAGGAGATCCCTGTGACGCTCTCGGCGCAAGTCCGATCCGTATGGGCCAAATTCGGCTACGACCCTGAGAGTCATCATTGGCTGCCGCTCTGGCTGCATCTGCTCGACGCCGCGGTGGTGGCCGAGCACCTCGCCAGACACTGGCTGGCACCTACCACTCGTGAGCTCATCGAGCGCGAGTTCGCGGGCTCCGAGTCTGGGCTGACCCCGGTGGAGGAGTTCTGCCTGCTCGCCTCTTGGGTCGCCGGCGTCCACGACATTGGCAAGTGCACCCCGGCCTTCTCCGTCCAGGCCCCGGGCCTCGACGACCGCATGAAGGAGGTAGGGCTGATCCACGAGCCGGTTGATCGACTCGAGCGGCGCAAGGTTCCGCATGCCCTGGCGGGGCACGTGATCTTGGAGAAATGGCTCCTGGAGGGGCATGGTTGGGATCCTGAACCCGCTGAGGCCCTCGCCTCCGTCGTCGGCGCCCATCACGGTATCCCGCCCACGGCGGCGGCTCTCGGCCAGGACTACTACGGGCATGAGCACCTCCTCGGCGAGGATGAGGCGTGGAGCGCGACCCGCCACGAGCTCCTCGAACTCGTCACACGACGCACCGGTGCCGCGGCTTTTCTCCCTCGCTGGGCGCGCCACCGATGGTCCCAGCCCTTCCTCGTGGAGCTCTCGGGGCTGCTCATCGTCTCGGACTGGATCGCCTCGACCGAAGCCTATTTCCCGCTGCTGTCCCTCGAGGACGATGGTGCGCGCCTGCTCGCGCCCGATGCCCATGCCCTTCGTGCGGCCACTGGCCTGTCGCGTCTGGAGATCCCTGCGCCATGGCATCCTCACGATGATGGCGCCGGCCCCGATTGTCTGCTCACCAGTCGCTTCAACCTGCCCGACGGTGCCCGTGCCACCGACGTCCAGGCGCGCACACTCCAGGCCGCCCGCTCTATGGGCCTGCCGGGAATGCTCATCGTCCAGGAGTCCACGGGAGGAGGGAAGACCGAGGCCGCCCTCATGGCCGCAGAGGTGCTTGCTGCCCGCACTCGCCGTTCCGGAATCCTCTTCGCCCTCCCCACCCAGGCGACGACGGATGCCATGTTCTCCCGCGAGCTCGACTGGCTGGAGAGCATTGAGGAGGCCCTACGCCGACGAGGGGGCGCCGTCGGAGTTCGCCGCTCAGCTCCTGCACGGACGGTCTCGACTCAACAAGGAGGCGCAGCTCTGCGACGCCGCGGTTACGAGATCCGCGACCGGCCCTCGGGATCGCTCGACGACTCGACCGGCGAGACCCCACGCCCCTATCGGGATCGGACGGGATGAGGAAGAGGCTCGAACGGGCCGTGCCGCAGACTCCGAGGACGGCTGCAGAGCCGACCTGGCGATCCTGGCCTGGTTCAACGGGCGCAAGAAGTCGATGCTGTCGGACTTCGTCGTCACGACCGTGGACCACCTGCTGTTCGGGGCAATGCGTTCCCCGCACCCTGGCCATGCGACACCTGGGACTGTCCCGCAAGGTCGTCATTGTCGACGAGGTGCACTCTACTCCACGTACATGAACGTCTACCTGACCGGGTCCTGACCTGGCTCGCGGCCTACGGGGTGCCGGTCGTGCTCCTGTCGGCCACACTGTCCGAGGCTCGCTGCTCCGCCATGGTCGACGCCTACCGACGGGGCCTGCGCCTGGCAGCGGGAAAGCGTGTCCGCCGTCGTCCCGCCCCTGAGAACGTGCACACTCCCTTCCCCTGCCTGGTTACTGCTAGTGAGGAGCACACCGAGGTTGTCCCGACGGCGTCGGGACGACGCAGCACAGTCCGGATGAGACGGCTTACGAAGGATGCTCTGATCCCGCTCTTGGAGGAGGGCCTCGTTGACGGCGGCTGCGCGCTGGTGGTCCGCAATACGGTGCGGCGCGCCCAGGAGACCTATGAGCGGCTGCGCGAGCACTTCGGAGAGGATGTCAGTCTCAACCACGCCCGGTTCACGATCGGCGACCGGCTCGCCAAGGACAAGGATCTTCTCAACCGCTTCGGCCCTCCACGCAAGGCTGGAAAGCGCCCGTGCAGAGCCATCGTCGTTGCCACCCAGGTCGTCGAGCAGTCCCTCGACGTCGACTTCGACCTGCTTGTCACTGACCTCGCTCCCATCGACCTGGTTCTCCAGCGCATGGGACGCCTGCACCGTCACCAGCGGCGGCGGCCACCCCGACTTGCCGAGCCCGCCTGCTACATCGACTGGCTGCCGTCGACGTCGTCCCCTGAGCCCTCGTTGGAACCGGGGGCCAAGGCGATCTACGGCGAGCAGGACATGCTCTGTGAGCGCGGCCGCACTGGACCGGGTGATCGACGGCCCCGGCGTCGTCACGGTTCCCGACGATGTCCACGACCTCATCGAGGCCGTCTACGGTACCGATGCCCCAGTGCCGCCCTCGTGGAAGGAAGCCGTCGACCGAGCTCGGGAGACATACGCGACGAGCAACCGTGCGAAGCATGAGGCTGCTCAGGGATTCCTTCTGAATGAGCCCGAGCGGAGAGGGAAGAGTGCCTCCCTGATCGGCTGGCTGCACGTGACGGCCTCCGACAACGAGGAGAGGGGGCGCGCCCAGGTCCGCGACGGCGAGGACTCCCTGGAGGTCATCCTCCTGGACCTGTGCCGGGTAGGCGGCCAGGAGGAGCTGCGCACCCTGCCATCCGCACCGGAGGCTCCAGGAGCCATGATCCCCACAGACCGCGCCCCGGACAAGAAGATCGCCCGTGCCATGGCCCTGTCCGCCGTGAGGTTGCCACCGCGCCTGAGCAATCCGCACCGGATCGACCAGGTCATCGATGAGCTGGAGAAATGCGTTGTACCCGCTTGGCAGGATGATCCGCAGCTCCGAGGACAGCTGTTCCTTCTCCTGGATGAGGGCCGGGCGCAACTGGTCGACACCGTACTCGAGTACTTCCCATCCACCGGACTCAAGGAGGTCCAATCAGAATGACGCAGCGTTTCAATCTTCTCGATGAGCCTTGGATCCGGGTGAGCAGGCTCGACGGTGCCCCCGATGAGGTCTCCCTCCTCACCCTGTTCCGGGAGGCAACGAACATCGCCGGGATCCACGGCGAGATCGCCAGCCAGGACGTGGCCATCCTGCGCCTGCTGCTGGCCATTTGCCACCGCGCCATGGATGGGCCGGAGGACCTGGATACCTGGAGGGAGTACTGGGAGGAGCCTGAGTGCCTGGGGCGTGACGCCAGTGCCTACCTGGAGCGTTATCGGGAGCGCTTCGACCTGCGCGACCCGGACCGTCCCTTCTTCCAGGTTGCGGGTATCCACGCGGCATCAGGCAAGACTTCGGGGTTGGAGTCCCTCATCGTGGACGTCCCCAACGGCAATCCCTTCTTCACGACTCGTATGGCTCAAGGATTGGAGTCCATCGGCTGGGCGGAGGCCGCCAGATGGCTGGTGCACGTTCATGCCTTCGACCCATCCGGTATCCGCACCGGCGCCGTCGGAGACTCTTCGGTCAAGGGAGGAAAGAGGTACCCAATCGGCCCTGGGTGGACAGGGCAGATCGGCACCGTGACCGTGACGGGTGAAAGCCTGGAGCGGACGCTGCTCCTCAACACTGCCGTCTGCGAGAACCTCCCTGATCTGGTTGACGTCGATCCGGAGCAGGATCTTGCACCGTGGGAGCACGAGAATGACGGTCCGGCGGGTTCCCACGACCTGGAACCTACTGGACCTGTTTCCTGCTATACGTGGCAGACGCGCCGCGTGTTGCTGCACGGTGATGATGCGGGAGTCACCGGTCTTTTCCTCGGTAACGGAGATAAGGCAACACCCCAGAACCGGTATCTGGTGGAACCGATGACCGCATGGCGCTACTCCGAGCCTCAGACCAAGAAGTTCAAAATGCCCGTCTACATGCCGCGCAAGTTGCCGACGGACCGGGCATTCTGGCGGGGGCTGTCAACCGTTGTGGCTCAGTTGAGTCCGAAGGTCACGGTTAAAGGTGCAGGGGCAGTGACGCGATACCGCTCTCCCGGTGTCGTCTCCTTCTATCAGGAACTCATGCGCCGCAGAATCGTGCCTGCAGGCGGCCTCGTTCCTTTACGCGCCGTCGGCATCGAGTACGGAGCCCAGGAGGCGGTCGTCACCGAGCTCGTTGACGACGTCCTTCCCCCGCCCGCTGGCCTACTCAACCCCGAGAACACGCGACTGCTCGCCGTTGTGCGCGATGCCATGGAGGAGACGGAGCAGGTCGCCTCCGCACTGCGGAACCTGGCCGGGAACCTGGACCGCGCTCGCGGTGGGAGCCCGGATACGGCGTCGGCTGCGCGCGAGCACGCCGGTGCCGCCTTCTACCAGGTCATTGATGAGCGTTTCCCCCGATGGCTCGCCTCCCTGGACGAAGCGGACCCGATCAGGGCTCGCGACCAGTGGCGCAGGCTGTTGCGCCCGAGGCATGGGACACAGCAGGAGGCGCTGGCATCCGCTGTGCCTGATACCGCCTTCGCCGGGCGTGGAGAGGGAAAGGGGCGGATGGACGTCGGCAAGGCGTTGTTCTTCTTCCGCCGTGCTCTGAACGTGGCCGTACCAGCACCTGCACAGCAAGACAGCAGCGCTGAGAACAATAAGAATGAAGAAAGGACACCGGCATGACTGTGTCGGATACCAGTACACACGCCAACCTTGCAGAAGCAGTACTGCCCGGAGCGCGCCAGCGGCCCTACCGCCCGCGGCTGGAGGAGAATGCCGGCCGCCTCGTCGACCAGCGCATTGGCGGAACGAAGAGGCAGGAGGGCCTGCAAGCCCGCTATCGGCGCAATGAGGCTCGAGCACGCGGTGAGCTGGCCGCTCTGCGCAGAGGCGCGAACAGGCCGCCCGGAGAGCTCCCCGAGATCTGGGAGCTCACGAGCGTCCACGTTCCCGACTATGCAGGCGACGCCCTTACGTGGGAGGAGACCGCCGTCCATACCGCCATGACGCTCTATGCCGTGCACCAGCAGTCACGGACCGAACCCATGTTCATGCCCGGAAGAGGGCTCGGCCATGCCGCCCGCAGCCTGATCGGTCCACCGGACGACGAGAACCCTTCGGCCCGAGCGCGCTTCAACGCCCTGGTCACCTCGACGACCGTCACCGAGCTGCGTCACCACCTGCGGGGCTTCATCTCGCTGCTCCGAGCCCGGAGCATCACCTTGGATCACGCCATGCTCGCAGACGACATCCTTCACTTCCAGCAACCGGGCGGAGCCAGAAAGGTTCGCCTGACCTGGTCACGGGAGTACCAGTTCCTATCTGCCGAATCCCCAGCCTCTTCCGACGATGCCACCCCGGCATCTGCAACCAACTCGACGATAACCGCGCCAACCCCGGAGAACTGACAATGAGCACCTACATCGATATTCACATCATCCAGAACCTTCCGCCCTCCTGCGTCAACCGAGACGACTCGGGCTCACCCAAATCTGCTGTTTACGGCGGCGTCCGCCGTCTGCGGGTCTCCAGCCAGTCCTGGAAACGAGCAACGCGTCTGTACTTCAATGATCTGCTGGACGCCGATGACGTCGGCGTACGCACGAAGCGAGTCGTCGAGGTGCTGGCCGCGGCAATTGCGAAGGGTGCACCTGAGTTCGCGGAGAACGCCACCACGCTCGCCGAGGGAGTGTTCAAGGCGGCCAAGATCAAGCTCTCACCTCCGCGTGGCAAGAAAGACGGGACTCAGGAGTCCGGCTACCTTCTGTTCCTGTCCACCAGCCAGATCGCGCGCCTGGCTGAGCTGGCTGTTACCTCAGTCCGCGATGGTGAAGCGCTCGACGCCAAGGCAGTCAAGAAGATCTTCAAGGAAACGAACGCCGTCGATATCGCACTGTTTGGACGCATGGTCGCCGACGACACCGACCTCAACGTTGATGCCGCCTGCCAGGTGGCCCACGCCATCTCCACGCACGCCGCTGAGAACGAGTACGACTTCTTCACAGCCGTCGACGATGAGAAGAACCGATCAGAGGAGGAGGACGCCGGTGCCGGAATGATGGGCACGGTGGAGTTCTCCTCGGCCACCATGTACCGCTACGCCACCGTTAATCTCGACATGCTGGCTGAGAACCTCGGGGACGGTGAGGCGGCACTGCGAGCGCTTGAGGTCTTCATCAGGGCTTCTGCCTGTCGATGCCCACCGGGAAGCAGAACACGTTCGCCAACCGGACCCTCCCGGAAGCCATCGTTGTTTCTATCCGTGACGACCAACCTGTTTCCCTCGTCGGTGCCTTTCGAGGAACCGGTGCCGGAGGCCTCCGGCCGCGGTTACGTCGACCGTTCAGTGGGGCGCTCGCTCAGTACACCGAGACGATTGAGAAGAACTACGGGGTGACGCTGCTGAGCAGTTTCGTCGTTGCCCTCAAGGATTCAGACGCCGTCTCCTCGCTCGGTGAGCGCGTTTCCTTCGTCAACCTGCCCGACCGGGTCCGTCAGGTTGTGGCTCCCCGAGTGAGCCGTGAGGAGCGAGCCTGATGACCGTCCTCCTCCTGCGACTCGCAGGACCTTTGCAGGCCTGGGGGGTGAAATCTCGCTTCACCGTCCGCTCCACCGAGCTTGCGCCGACCAGGAGCGGCATCATCGGCATGCTGTCGGCCGCAATCGGCCGTCGCCGGACGGACCCGATCGAGGATCTCCTGTCCCTGCGGTTCGGGGTGCGGAAGGACCAGCCCGGTCGAATCATCAGGGACTTCCATACGGCACGCACCCTCGACGGCAAGGACTCCATGCCCCTGTCGAACCGGTACTACCTCGCCGACGCCGTCTTCCTCGCAGGTATCGAAGGTGATCGCCCCCTCCTGGAGGGCATTGACGAGGCGCTTCACCATCCGGCTTTCCCGCTATACCTTGGCAGGCGCTCATGCCCGCCGACGCCACCCGTGTCTTTGGGCCTTCGGGAGGCGGCGCTGCTCGATGTGCTTCGGACCGAGCCCTGGCTCGCTTCACCGTGGTTCCAGAAACGGCATCGCAGCCGTGTCTTCGACGCGGAGCTGCTGCTCGACCAGGAGGCCGTACCCGTAGGGGAGCGGGGCTCGGCCCGCGGCAGTCGTGATGTACCGGTTTCCTTCGATCCACGACGCCGCGACTACGACTTCCGCCAGGTTGAACGGCTCATGACACGGGTGAGCACGCGTAAAACAGACGCTCACGATCCCATGCTTGCGCTGGAGGAGGCGAACCAGTGTTTCTGACGAAGATCGATCTGGCCCCGGAGCGCCGCCTTGCGCGCAAGTATCTGGGGTCGCCTCAGGCCATGCACGCCGTCGTCATGAGCGTCACCGGAGGCCATGACGGGAACGGGCCTGACGCGTCCTGTGGCGGGTCGACCGAGGCGTGACAACGGCCCTGTACGTACTGTCGCCGTTAGAACCTGACTGCCCTCAGCTCGTCGCAGAGGCGGGGACAGCCGGCACCCAGGCGCGGACCCTGGATTACTCCCCATTCCTCGCCTCGCTGGATGCCGGGCAGCTGTGGGCCTTCCGCCTCGCGGCGAACCCGTCCTACTCGGCTTCTCGTGGCCCAGGGGTGCGCGGACAGCGCTACGGACACGTCACCGTTGAACAGCAGCGACAGTGGCTCATGGACCGCGTCCCACGGTTCGGCTTCGAGCTCATGCCCTGTGGACCATGCTGATGGTGAGGGGACTGACGAGGCCGTCTTGGTCGCGTACCGGGAGCGTCCTGTTTTCAACCGGCGGCGACCAGGAGGTGAAGGATGCGACCGCGTGACCATCAACCGCACCGTCTACGAAGGCGTTCTGCGTGTCACTGATCCTGAGCCCCTGCGTCGCGCGCTCATCGCCGGGATCGGCCGGTCCAAGGCCTACGGTTGCGGGCTCATGACGCTCGCCCGGGTGCGACAGGACTGATAATGGTCAGAATGCTGCCGGTTCCGGTGACGGCGCTGCCCCGTGTCCAGGACCGGATGTCCTTCCTCTACCTGGAGCACTGTGGTGCACCGGGAGGATGGTGCCCTGACCGCGCGCAACGACCAGGGCACCATCCGCGTCCCCGCTGCCTCTCTGGTGTCCGTCTTCCTCGGTCCGGGAACGTCGGTCAGTCACCAGGCGATGAGCCTGCTGGGCGAGTGCGGGACGACGGCAGTCTGGGTCGGTGAACGTGGCGTGCGCTACTACGCACATGGCCGATCGCTGGCGACATCCACCCGTCTGCTGATGGAGCAAGCGGCCAGGGTCTCCTCTCCCCAGAAGCGACTGCGGGTGGCGCGCGAGATGTACTGCATGCGCTTCAGCGGTGAAGATGTCGACGGGCTCACCATGCAGCAGCTCAGAGGCCGGGAAGGCGCTCGGGTCCGCGAGGTGTACCGCGAGAATTCCAGGCGCACTGGAGTTCCCTGGACCCGACGCGACTACCGTCCTGATGACTTCGAGGCGTCGGATCCGATTAACCAGGCGCTCTCAGCCGCGCACGCAGCCCTGTACGGAGTCGTTCACGGAGTGATTGTCTCCCTGGGGTGCTCGCCGGGGCTCGGCTTCGTTCACACGGGCCACGAGCGCTCCTTCGTCTACGACGTCGCCGACCTGTACAAGGCGGAGACGACGATCCCCATCGCCTTCGATGTCGTCTCCGAGGGGATGGATGACCTCACTGGGACCACTCGCCGGCGAGTTCGAGACAAGGTATTCGAGCTCAAGATCATCGAACGGACGGTCAAAGATATCTACCGACTGCTTGAGGTTGATGATCTGGAGGATATGAGCATCAACGTCGTCTCCTTGTGGGATTACCAGCAGCGTGCTGTGGTCGGCGGAGCGAATTACGCTGGAGAGGATGCAGGAGGATGGTAGTTCTAGTTCTGTCCGCCGCCCCTGCTTCACTGCGGGGTTCCATGACTCGCTGGCTGCTCGAGGTCTCTCCCGGGGTCTTCGTCGGGCATCTTTCAGCCCGAGTACGAGAGCAGCTGTGGGAGCTAGTTCGCGCATACATCGGGCAAGGTCGTGCGCTACTGATCTGGTCGGTGCGATCCGAGCAGCGGTTCGAGATCGCCTCTCTGGGACACGAGCGTGAACCGGTTGATATCGAAGGCTGCCTCGTCATGCGCACCCCGTACCGACAGATCGAAGGATCGCAGGCGATCCCCGGCGCCGTCAAGCCTCCGAAGGAGTCCTGGTCGATCGCTGCGAGACGACGGCGCTATCGGAACTCTGCGGAGCGAGCACTAGGTCGGCAGTGAAGGCAAACGCGGTCTGGTAGTGTGGCTCATCGTTGGGATTCCAAGGATCCGCAAGTGTAAACCCCGCGCGAGCGGGGATGATCCCTCCTCGATGTCGACTCTCATCTGCCCACTGGGGTAAACCCCGCGCGAGCGGGGATGATCCCGCGGTGGCGGCGGTGCCGACGGTGACGGCCAGGTAAACCCCGCGCGAGCGGGGATGATCCCCAGAGTTCTGGTCGAGCCCGGACATTGCGGCCGTAAACCCCGCGCGAGCGGGGATGATCCCGCGACCTCCCCGCGCTCACCGAGTTCGAGGCGGTAAACCCCGCGCGAGCGGGGATGATCCCCAAGACGCCACCGTATTAATGGTGCTCTTAATGTAAACCCCGCGCGAGCGGGGATGATCCCGACACTTGAACAATTCTGTCGTAAGGTCTCACGTAAACCCCGCGCGAGCGGGGATGATCCGACCTACAAGAACGTGGCGAGGGCCTGGCTGAAGTAAACCCCGCGCGAGCGGGGATGATCCCGCCCCTCAGAGACGACGAAAGGCGCCCCTCCCGTAAACCCCGCGCGAGCGGGGATGATCCCGCGCACCCCGGTGACGGTCACGGACGCGCCAGGTAAACCCCGCGCGAGCGGGGATGATCCGGCACCGCCAGCGCAGGCTGGGACGCAGCAACGTAAACCCCGCGCGAGCGGGGATGATCCCCGACTACGCGACCGCTCCGCCTGGGACCGGATGTAAACCCCGCGCGAGCGGGGATGATCCCGAGGCGAAGTTCTTCCAGCAGTGGCCCGAGTTGTAAACCCCGCGCGAGCGGGGATGATCCCCCCTACTGGAGGGCTCAGGCCGAGGGCACCCTGTAAACCCCGCGCGAGCGGGGATGATCCGCCTATTTTCGATACGGTCACGACGAATATCAAGTAAACCCCGCGCGAGCGGGGATGATCCGTGGTAGATGTCCCGCCCCGGCGAGTAACCGGGGTAAACCCCGCGCGAGCGGGGATGATCCGCCGGTCAGTGGCGAATTTGGGTCGAGCCCGAAGTAAACCCCGCGCGAGCGGGGATGATCCCAAGGTTCTCAGGGCGAGCAAACGAGTGAACACGTAAACCCCGCGCGAGCGGGGATGATCCCTCGACGTCGAGGATGTAGCCCTCAAACGTGAGGTAAACCCCGCGCGAGCGGGGATGATCCCGTCCTGCGCTTCCCGGACAGCACTCGGGTCGAGTAAACCCCGCGCGAGCGGGGATGATCCGAGTCGACACGCCATCACCTCCGTGGATTCCCTGTAAACCCCGCGCGAGCGGGGATGATCCGGAAGATCATGTGCATATACACTGTCACGTCCCGTAAACCCCGCGCGAGCGGGGATGATCCGGAACACACATGAAGGCACTCATCTCTGACCCCGTAAACCCCGCGCGAGCGGGGATGATCCGGCGAGGCGCAGGTGCCAGCGAGAGACAGTGTGGTAAACCCCGCGCGAGCGGGGATGATCCGCGCGGCCCGTGGTGGCACCTAGACGGCGGCGAGTAAACCCCGCGCGAGCGGGGATGATCCCGGACACACCCAACACGAACCAGTACGCGATCAGTAAACCCCGCGCGAGCGGGGATGATCCCACGGGGCTCGTAGGGCCAGGACGTCGCCGTGGGTAAACCCCGCGCGAGCGGGGATGATCCTGACGTCGAAGGCGCCAGCCCCATCGTAGGGGGGTAAACCCCGCGCGAGCGGGGATGATCCGTAGAGCCGTTTGTAGACGTCTACAGTGTGATTGTAAACCCCGCGCGAGCGGGGATGATCCGGTGTGGTCGGGGCAGGCGAAGGCGTGGCAGGAGTAAACCCCGCGCGAGCGGGGATGATCCGGAGGGCAACGGGCTCGGCGAGAGCTTCCTGGGTAAACCCCGCGCGAGCGGGGATGATCCCGTGGCGCTGGTGGAGGACCGCGACCCCGAGTCGTAAACCCCGCGCGAGCGGGGATGATCCGAGGAAATCGACTAAGGCGGAGTCCTCTTCGAGGTAAACCCCGCGCGAGCGGGGATGATCCCACCGGGTTTTCCGTCCACACCCTCCCAAGCGCGTAAACCCCGCGCGAGCGGGGATGATCCGGCAGCCGCCTCCACGCGCGAGGCCGTGCCCGCGTAAACCCCGCGCGAGCGGGGATGATCCGGCCCCCATCGCATCCGCGCTGACCTTCCCGTCGTAAACCCCGCGCGAGCGGGGATGATCCGTCGTTGACGGGCTCCACGCCGGGCATCTACATGTAAACCCCGCGCGAGCGGGGATGATCCCAGCCAAACGCAGCGCTCGCGCCGCAGGACTAGGTAAACCCCGCGCGAGCGGGGATGATCCCGCGCATCATACGAACATAGGCAAAGTGTCAGAGTAAACCCCGCGCGAGCGGGGATGATCCGGATGAGACGAATGCGGAGATCGAAGGGTTCTCGTAAACCCCGCGCGAGCGGGGATGATCCTATCAAAAAGGCCTTCGAGAATATGAAGTCCGGGTAAACCCCGCGCGAGCGGGGATGATCCGGCGCTGGTCCAGGCGGACAGCAGGTCATCCCCGTAAACCCCGCGCGAGCGGGGATGATCCGGCGCTGGTCCAGGCGGACAGCAGGTCATCCCCGTAAACCCCGCGCGAGCGGGGATGATCCGTTCCTGGACTGGATTGCCCCCTACTGGGATGCGTAAACCCCGCGCGAGCGGGGATGATCCTGTGCCACTCGCCGTCTCATAAGGATTCCAAGGTAAACCCCGCGCGAGCGGGGATGATCCGGCGATGCGGAACATGGTGATGGCCCTCGTGGTGTAAACCCCGCGCGAGCGGGGATGATCCGGCCGGTCTCAGGCGCGGCCAAGGCGGCGGGGCGTAAACCCCGCGCGAGCGGGGATGATCCTAGTCGTTTCGCGTAGGGGGAGGGGCTGTACGTGTAAACCCCGCGCGAGCGGGGATGATCCCACCACGAAGGAGACGTGCACGATCATCGGTTGGTAAACCCCGCGCGAGCGGGGATGATCCGCCGGCCGTGAAGTGGACAGGCGTCGCGGTCGCGTAAACCCCGCGCGAGCGGGGATGATCCGCCGTCTACGACCAAGACGACGTGGAGTGGATCGTAAACCCCGCGCGAGCGGGGATGATCCCTCAACAACGCCGCTAGTGAGCGAGTCGATCTTAGTAAACCCCGCGCGAGCGGGGATGATCCGTACTCGGATGTGAAGTTGTCGCTCATGCGTCCGTAAACCCCGCGCGAGCGGGGATGATCCCCGCGTTAGCAAGTACCCACACACGCTGATCCTGTAAACCCCGCGCGAGCGGGGATGATCCGGCTGTAGAAACTGAGATCAGTAAACTCCGCAGAGTAAACCCCGCGCGAGCGGGGATGATCCTGCGACCAGGCCGGAATCCTCAGAGAGCCCGAAGTAACCCCCGCGCGAGCGGGGATGATCCGCCGTGCGACTCCATTCCGGCACGCATGTTCCCGTAAACCCCGCGCGAGCGGGGATGATCCGGGGACGTTACACATAGTAATAACAGAGCCCGCGTAAACCCCGCGCGAGCGGGGATGATCCGACAACCGCCCCGGCGCGGGACTCGAAGATCACGTAAACCCCGCGCGAGCGGGGATGATCCCGGGAGGCCACCTGGGACGTCGACAATGCGGTCGTAAACCCCGCGCGAGCGGGGATGATCCGGACGCGATCTACTCCCAGGGCGCCTACATGTGGTAAACCCTGCGCGAGCGGGGATGATCCGCGGATGTCGTCTGCGATGTCCTTGATGGCTCGGTAAACCCTGCGCGAGCGGGGATGATCCCTCGCAAGGGCACCTTGCTCCTGACGGTAAACCCCGCGCGAGCGGGATGATCCCGGGGTGGCATAGGGTGTCGTCCTCGGCTGCAGGTAAACCCCGCGCGAGCGGCGATCATCCTGGATGCCAAGGGAGGCAGGCCGGAAGCGTTGAGTAAACCCAGCGGGAGTTTGGGCAATCTGGCGACCTGGCTCGGACGACAGGTTCATGTATCTGGTGCGCCTGGTTCAGGATGAGCGTAAGGCCGCCGGCCTGCACGTGGGTGACCGGATCCGTCTGGAGCTGAGGGTCCCGGAGGACAAGGGCGCCTGGACCGGTGCCCATCTGGACCTCATCAAGCGGGAGGTCGGTTGCGTGGACGCCTCCGTCGTGGCGGACCCGGCTGCCAAGGAACCCACCGCCACGGTCGAGAAGGTCACCGAGAAGGCTGCAGAGACGGGCGAGGCCTGATCCAACACGCCCAGTCGATTACTTTACAAATACATCCGGTGTGATGCAGGATAAAGTCGTTGCTCGGCCACCAGGGCCTGGTCGGGCAATGGCGCTCCTGCTCCCCCGGGACCGCCTCTCTCATCTCCCTAGCCGGTGCTTGTCAGGCCGCCGAGACGGTGGCCTGAGAGGCGTTACGCGTGACCTCAACCCTGGGTGGGGCTGCCGGCACCCTAATTAAGAGGTTTTGGCAATGAGTGTCAGAGGCACTGCGGAGATCGTCTTCGCCCCACCGGTTCAAAACTGGTTGAAGCAGGTGATCTACCGCCATAACTGCCGGTTGTCGCCGGATCACTACCGTTCTGCGCTCAAGCACTGGTACTGGCTGTTCAGTGCCGCCCCTGCCACGTGGAGGAGCCTCGCACCATGACGGAGAAGATCCACTGGCTCAAGCTTTCTACGACTCCACCCCGGTCAAGGGGCGCCTGGCGGACAAGTTCCTGGTGCGCCAGTGGGTTGCCGACACGGTGGGGAGAGGTACCTCGTTCCTCTGCTGGGTGTGGGACTCACCCGATGAGATCGACTTCGAGTCCCTCCCGGACAGCTTTCGTTCTCAAGGCTACGCATGGCTCTGGCTGGAAACATCCTCGTGCCTGACAAGAAGGGCTCTCGATGTGGCGGGGGCTCGTCAACGCCTGCGGGACTGGCTTGGCCTGCGTCAGGCGATGAAGGGCGGCTTCGAGCGCACCATGAGTACCGCGAGCCGCGCATCGTGTGCGAGCCCTTCCTGCGTGACGACTCAGGAGGGCTGCGTGACTACAAGTTCATGGTGTTCGACGGCGTCGTCCAGTTCGTCTTCACCGTGGACCGGCCTCCAGGGGCGCGCGCTGCGGGTACCTACCTACCTGACTGGACCCGAGCGCCCTTCGAGTACACGTGCGAAGCCGACCGGGCTCCTGACGTCCCGGCACCGGCAGGCCTGGAGACCATGCTCTCCCTGGCCGGCGAGCTCGGAAAGGGCTTCGCCTGTGCGCGCATCGACTTCTACGAGGTGGATGGAAACGTCTACTTCGGCGAGATCACCTTCACGGACGCCGATGGGCTGTCTGACTTCGCCCTTCGCGTTACGATCGCGTTTTCGGAGACCGAATCGTCCTGCCGGAGAAGAAGTCCTTTAAGGGCGTCATGCTGTGACAGGATAAGAGGGTGGAGAAGGCTATTCGTAGACTTCCTACGAAATAACTTCGCTCCAATGGGAAGAAACATTCAAAAACTCGTTGATATCCTGAGTGCTTCCTCATTAAATCGACCGGATGCTTGCGTGTTGCGGCCCTCAGGTGTGTTACTGTCTTTGGCGTAAATTAGGGCGCTTCTTCATTAGTAAACCGCATTGATGAGTGCCCTGCTCTGTCAGTCCTGACTATTATCCGGTGGTACGTAGATGACGCTCGAAGACCTTCTTCACCCTGACCCGTCGGCGTATTGGATCCCTGGTATTGGCGCTTATTGTGTGCGTTCTGGCATCAATGCTGTTCGCTTTCGCCTCGCCAAGCACCTATACGGCGACTTCCCAAGCCTATCTACGCGTAAAAGTGGCGGGAGATCCGGCGCAGAGCACGCTGTCTCAGTACAATGCGGCACAGCTCGCCGCAATGAAGGCCGACGCCGTGGTCCCCGTCTTCACCTCGGCTGCGGTCGCTCAACGCGTCGTGGACTCGCCTCGCTGGATGAGACGGCGGAGGAGTTCGCCTCCGTCTCTGCGACGAGGGTTCCTGAGACGGTGTCGGTGCAGGTCTCTGCCACTGCCTACTCATCGCACCGGGCTCAGGTTCTGGCTGACGAGGTTGTTCGTCAGGCCTCCGCCGAGATCAAGGACCTGGAGGGTGAGGACTCGCCCGTGGAGATCGTCCTGCTGTCCTCCGCTGAGCTGGTCAGTGCGACTCGGTCTCCGGCCCTGGTGACCTGTGCAGCGGTGGGGCTGCTGGCCGGGCTGGTCCTGGGCTATGTCTGGATCCTCGTTCAGGAGCTGCTCGACAAGAGTCTCAGAGGGCCGGAGGAGGTTCGTGAGGCGTTGTCGGTGCCGTTGCTCGGTGCCCTGCCTCGGGTTCCGTCGCTGCGGTGGCTGAGTCGAGGGCGGAGCTCAAGATGGAGGAACAGCTGCGCGTGGCCCGTACCAACGTGCTCCATGCGTTGTCTCAGGGTGGCCGGCGAGTCGTTGTCGTTACCTCCGCAGGTCCGCAGGAGGGGACCTCGGTCACCGCCGCCAGCCTGGCGCGGGTCCTGGCTCTGTCCGGGCACCGGGTCGTCCTGGTCGGAGGGGATCTGCGCGCACCTGGCACGGCCGGACTTCAGGGCAGTCCTGGGCTCGCAGACGTTCTGACGGGTTCGGCGTACCTTGGTGAGGCTCTGGTCAAGGGGTCGGTGGAGGGCTTGGAGCTCCTGCCCGCAGGCCGAATGCCGGCGAATCCCTCCGAGCTGCTGGGCGCTCCCATGATGCGCGATCTGCTGCGTGAGCTGGCAGCAGACCGGCTGGTGATCATTGATGCTCCGCCAGTCCTCCGATTCACTGACGGAGTGGTCCTGGCAGCTCGTGCAGGGGGCGTCATTCTCGTGGCGCGTGCTGGCCGTACCAGCGCGGAGGACCTGCATGAGGCGGCCCTGGCGATCGAGCAGGGAGGTGGGCGCATGCTTGGAGTGGTGCTCAACAACGTGTCGGAGCTCGGAGGGAAGCGCAAGAGCCTGCGGAGCGGTGTCGTCTCCGCCGAGAGTGTGCCTGTCTAGGCTTTTTGGTGCGTGTCGAGAGCGTGGTGACGCTGACAAGATGTTTATGAAATTGTTATTTCATCGCTTTGCAGGCATCTGATCAGTGATGAGATCTCGGTGGCCTCTCATGGTATTTCTTGTCGGTTCAAGCAATCAATGGGGGTCGATTTGTGGTTCCACATCATTGTACGACGTTGGTTCTGTCAATAAACGATGATTACGGCAGAATCACGTCATAATCTTCCAATCGGTGGCATCTGGTGTTAGATTGATGCGGAGCCGTAAAAAACGGCAAGTACTCGTGTCGGCTGAATGGTGTCGGCCGACATGTTGTTGATCTGTTGTTGCCTGCTTCGGTGATTGCAGTCGTATTCTCCGTCCGTCCAGCGAATCAGTTAGTGCTGTTCGCCCATCCGCAGATTGAAACCCTGATGACATTTGAATTCTGTCGCTCCTGCCGGTGCGCATCGCTTGATCAGAGTTCCTCACTCACAGGCGGTATGTCCCTTACCCGTCGGCTGGCACAGTGGAGTGTGACGACCCATGGTTGAAAAGCGTCAGTACCCTCCGGTGCGACAAGCCATCCCGACGAGGGCGCCGGGAACCGGGAGCCGGACTCGGAGCTGCTGCCGCCACGCGCAGCCGAGGGACAGGAGGCACTGGCCTTCTCGGCGTCCCTTCGTCGGTCGGACCCGCCCGTGCAGCAACCCGCTCGTGGACCGGCGTGGGTGAACCTGCCCGTGTGCCGGATCGAGCCCATCGCCCTGATGATCGTCGACGTCCTGGCCACCCTATCTGGCCCTGTACTGCGCTGCGTGGGGGACCACGAAGTGGGCGACGGCCACGGGAGCGACCGGTGGCCTGTTGGCCATCGGCGTTCTCGCAGTTGTCAACGTCGGGGTCTTCGCCGCCTTCAAGATGTACAACAGCCTCAGGCGCTACGCCTCGATGACCGAGGCGCTGCGGATCCTCTACGCGACCATCGTCGGCTCGGTGTGCGGGATCTGCTGTTCTCCCTGGCCTCGATGGCGGGCTGTCGGTGCGCTCCCTACGTCATGGCCTGGGCGCTGCTCGCCATCATGGCCGCCGGGGCTCGTCTGGCCGTGCGAGCCCTGTGGAGCAGTCAGGTGCAACGCAGCGCTCGAGCGGGAGCGCACGACATCCGGCCCCGCACACTCATCGTCGGAGCGGGACAGACCGGTTCGCTGACCATTAAGCGCATGCATCTGTGCGATGAGGACATGTGCGGTGAGCCGGTGGCCCTGGTCGACGACGACGTGACCAAGCACGGTCGCCACGTCCACGGTGTCAAGGTCCACGGCTCCTGCGAGGACATCCCCCGAATCGCCGAGCAGTGCAGGGCCGAGCAGATCGTGCTCGCCTGTCCCTCGGCTCTGGCCTCCGAGCGCCAGCGCATCCTGGCCATCTGCCTGAAGACGGGGCTGAGAATACTGACCCTCCCGAACGTGCGGGACCTGGCCCAGCAGGACGATGGAAGGATCGCTCTGCGGGAGGTGGAGATCTCCGAGCTGCTCAGCCGCGATGAGGTCGCCTTCGACACCATGAGCATGGGCTACGTGCGCGGAGAGGTCGTTCTGGTGACCGGCGGAGGTGGATCCATCGGCTCCGAGCTCGTCCGTCAGCTCATCGAGGCCCAACCGCGCCAGATCGTCATCTTCGATGTCTATGAGAACACGGCCTACGAGCTGTTCCATGAGATGCAGTCCAGGGCCGCCGAGCAGGGAGTGTCCTTGTCGGTCGTCATCGGTTCAGTGACCAATGAGCGGGTCGTCCGAGACTGCTTCGAGGCCTACCGGCCCAAGGTCGTCTTCCACGCGGCGGCGCACAAGCACGTCCCCCTCATGGAGGACAACGCCCGCGAGGCGGTGGAGAACAACGTGCTGGGCACCTGGATGGTGTGCCGTCTGTCTGAGGAGTTCGGCTGCAGCCACTTCATCCTGGTCTCCACCGACAAGGCCGTGAACCCCACCAATGTGATGGGGGCGACCAAGAGGCTGTGTGAGCTGGAGGTTCAGGCCCTGGCCGGTACCAGTCGCACCACCGTCTTCGCCGCCGTGCGCTTCGGCAATGTGCTCGGCAGTCATGGCTCAGTCATTCCGCTGTTCAAGCGGCAGCTGCGGGCAGGCGGGCCACTGACCGTGACAGACAGGGAGATGACCCGCTACTTCATGACGATCCCGGAGGCTGCCCAGCTGGTCATCACCGCAGGCTCGATGTCTCGCGCCGGAGAGATCTTCATCCTGGAGATGGGACGGCCCGTACGGATCTACGACCTTGCCGTCAACCTCATCAAGCTCTCAGGCCTGCGGGTCGGACGTGACGTCGAGGTGGCGTTCACCGGGTTGCGACCGGGCGAGAAGCTGTACGAGGAGCTGCAGATGGACGGCGAGGACCTGCACCCCACCGAGAACAAGTCCATCCTCGTCTCCACGGCGCCGCCGCCCACGCTGCAGGAGGTGGAGGACAAGATCGCTCGGTTGAAGGACTGTCTTCCCGAAGGGAATGACGAGATCAAACGGGAGCCGCTCGCGCGGTGCCCACCTACCAGCCGCGCTTTGACCACGGTTCAAGTACGTCGTCGACGATGAGGAAGGCTGGCTGATGCGCGTCGATTTCTCACCCCCAGACATCACCGATACCGAGTGCCAGGAAGTCCTGGATGCGCTGCAATCGGGCTGGATCACCACGGGACCCCGGACGAAGAGCCTGGAGAAACGGGTCGCTGAACGCTGCGGCACCACCCGGGCCGTCTGTCTGAACTCCGCAACGGCCTCGCTGGAGCTGATCCCTGCGGGTGCTCGGCATCGGTCCCGGAGACGAGGTGATCGTTCCCGCATACACCCTACACGGCCTCGGCCTCCCCGGTCGTGCACGTCGGTGCCACCCCGGTCCTGGTCGACGCCGGTGAGGCCGACGGCGGTTACGGGCTGACCCCTGCGATCCTGGCAGGGGCCATCACACCGCGGACCAAGGCCGTCATCCCGGTCGACATCGGTGGACGCATGTGCGACTACGCGGGGCTGCGCGAGGTCGTCGACAGCCGGCGCCACCTGTTTGCCGCGAGCGGCCCGGTTCAGGAGGCATTGGGACGTATCGCCCTGGTCGCCGACGGCGCCCACAGCTTCGGTGCCCGGCGTGACGGCACGCCCTCGGGCAGCGCCGCCGACTTCACGACCTTCAGCTCCATGCCGTGAAGAACCTGACCACCGCAGAGGGTGGCGCGGTCACCTGGAGGCCGGAGCCTGGGGCTGGACGAGATCTCTACCGCCAGTACATGCTGCTGTCCCTTCATGGGCAGAGCAAGGACGCCCTGTCCAAGACCCGTCTGGGGTCCTGGGAGTACGACGTCGTCAGCCCCGCCTACAAGTGCAACATGACCGACGTGTGCGCCGCGATCGGTCTGGCGCAGATGTCCCGCTACGACTCCATGCTGGAGCGCCGGCGCCAGATCATCACCCGTTACGACCAGGCCCTGGCCCCGGCGGGCATCACGTCGCTGCGGCACTACGAGGACGGGATCGTCTCCTCCGGGCACCTCTACCTGGCGAACCTGCCGGGCCTGGACGAGGACGGGCGCAACGCGTTCATCGAGCGCATGGCGAGTGCGGATGTGGCCTGCAACGTCCACTACAAGCCGCTGCCCCTGCTGACCGCCTACCGGGACCTCGGTTATGCCATTGAGGACTACCCGCGGGCCTTCAACCTGTACGCCAGCGAGGTGTCGCTGCCGCTGCACACCTCCCTGAGCGATGAGCAGGTCGACTACGTCATCAGCTGCGCCTCGAGGCGCTCGCGGCAGTGGGCCGATCGTGAGGATGCCTCCCTGGGAGGACCCTGCCCTCCACCCCTGCAGACTGAGGAGGTGCGCCCCTACTACGAGGCGCTGTCCCGCCGCGGACTGCAGCTGCGGCTCAAGCGTCTCGCTCGACGTCGTCGGAGCGACGGTTCTGTTCGTGCTCCTGGGGTGGCTGTTCGTCATCCTGGCGCTCCTCATCAGTCTGGACTCTCCCGGGCCCGTGTTTTTCCGACAGCGACGGGTCACCCAGTTCGGGCGCGAGTTCCGGATCGTCAAGTTCCGCACCATGACGCACCGGCCTGCTGCCCCGGGCGACCAGATCACCCGGGGACGACCCTCGGATCACCCGGGTCGGTGCCGTCCTTCGCCGGTACCGCCTCGATGAGATCAGCCAGCTCATCGACATCCTGCGCGGCACCATGAGCTTCGTGGGTACCAGGCCGGAGGTTCCCGACTACGTCCGTCAGTACACCCCGCAGATGCGGGCCACCTTGCTGCTGCCGGCGGGGGTCACCTCCACGGCCTCCATCGAGTTCAAGGACGAGGCCCAGATCCTGGCGGCCGCTCCGCCGGGCCAGGACGCCTACGTCACGCAGGTCCTGCCGGCCAAGATGCGCCTCAACCTGCGCGATGTCCGGGACTTCAGCATCGGACGGGACCTGCGGATCGCTTTTCGGACGATCTTGGCGGTTGCGACATGAGACGCGAAACGACAACACATAAGGAGCAGCCATGACAGCAGGCGCAGAGCGAGACCGTGAACCGGATTCTGAGCTGGTGTCGATCATCATGCCGACATACAACTGCGGCGCCTTCATCGGCGAGACCATTGCCTCGGTTCAGGCGCAGACCCACTCCCACTGGGAGCTGCTCGTCGTGGACGACTGCTCGACCGACGATACCGCCGAGGTGGTGGCGGCCTTGGCCGAGAACGACCCACGCATCCACTACGTGCGCCTGGAGACCAATAGCGGTGCCGCCGTGGCTCGCAACCGAGCCATGGAGCTGGCGCAGGGACGCTACATGGCCTTCCTCGACTCCGACGACCTGTGGCACCCCGACAAGCTCAGGCGCCAGATCGATTTCATGACCTCGCGCGGCGTGGCCATGTCCTGCACCGCCTACGCCCAGATCGACGAGCAGGGCGCGCCCACCGGCAAGATCGTGCGCAGTCCAGCCAGGACCAGCTACAACCGGCTGCTTCTGGACTGCCCGGTCGGCAACTCGACCGTCATGTACGACGTGGCGCGCCTGGGGAAGTTCGAGGTGCCCAACATCAGGAAACGTAACGACGACGCCCTGTGGCTGCGCATGCTTCGCACCGAGCGCCACATCTGGGGCATGCCGGTGGTCCCTCATGAGGTACCGGCTTCGCTCGGGGTCTGTGTCGGCGAATAAGCGGAGCCTGGTCAAGTACCACTGGACGCTCTACCGCGACATCGAGCACCTCAGCGTCCCCCGCTCCGTCTTCCACATCGGCGTGTGGGTCCTCATCAAGACCCTCAAGGTGAAATGAGGACATGCATTCACAGAACAGTCAGTTCCCCGGCCGGGCCGGGGCCAATGGAGGGAGGCTGCCAGTGAGTCAGAAACAGTCAACGGCTCCGCGGGACATCGAGGGCGGACCCCTGAGAGTCCTGCAGATCAACTCATCGATCTCTCGGCGCTCCGGAGTCATGAGCGTGCTCATGAACTACTTCAGGCACGTGGACCGCTCCCAGGTCGTCTTCGACTTCTTCTGCTTCGCCACGCCTGACGAGACCAACCGTGCGGAGATCGAGTCGCTGGGAGGGCGCTGCTACATCATCAACGCCGGAGGCAGCATCGGACGCATCCGATCAGCCCTGGCGCAGCTGCTGAGCGAGCATGCGGGACAGTATCCCGTGGCACACCTCCATGACCCCATCCTGTCGCGCTTTCTCTACCCTGTGGCGCATCGCCACGGGGTTCGCTCCTTCGCCGTCCACTCCCACTCGACCGCCTACTCCGATTCCCGTCTCAAGAGCATGCGCAACTGGCTCGTGTGCCGCAATATTGGTGCCTACTCGGATGTACGCCTGGCCTGCTCCCCGGGCGGCCGGCGACTTCCTCTTCGGTCGTGGCAGATACGAGGAGCTGCCCAACGCGATCGATGTCGAGACCTACCGGTTCAGGAGCCGGTGCGTACGGACGTGCGAGCCCGGCTGGGGCTGGGCGACGCACCGGTTGTCGGCCACGTTGGTCGCTTCAGCGAGGAGAAGAACCACCGGTTCCTTCTCGACGTCTTCGGCGAGCTGCTCCGTCTCAAACCTGGGGCGCGCCTCGTGCTCATCGGAGACGGGTCCCTGCGCCCGGGGATTGAGGAGCGCGCGGCTGACAGAGGACTGGCCGACTACGTCCTGTTCCTGGGGGATCGTAAGGACGTTCCTGCCCTCTACCAGGCCATGGATGTGCTGGTCTTGCCCTCGCTCTTCGAGGGGCTGCCCATGGTGGGGGTCGAGGCCCAGTGCGCGGGGCTGCCCATGGTCTGCTCGGACCGCGTGCCCGACGAGGTCGCGATCGGGGATTGCGAGTTCCTTTCGCTTGAGAAGCCGGCGCGCCAGTGGGCCCACCACGTCAGCCAGGCCCTCGAGCGGGGCAGAGACCTGAGTCTCAGGGCGCAGGGTGAGGAGATGACACGCACCGCAGGCTTCGATATCACCCACGAGGCCGACCGGCTCGCTCGCCGGTACCGGGACCTGGCTGGGCGGTGAGACACCAGTATGTGGATCCATTTCGCACTGTTCGCCACTCTGCTCCTTCCCGCGGCTCTGCTGGGGCTGCGGGGCAATGCGGGGCGTCGCGGTTCTCCAACTCTCCTGGGTATCACTTTTGTTGCTTTCACTGCCTTCTCCGCCTTTAGAGCCGTCAGCATCGGCAACGACACGGTCGAGTACCACCGTGTCTTCAAGGAGATCGCCGCCACGGACAGCTTCCAGGAGGCCTTGAGCGTCAGCCGCTTCGAGTCCGGGTACGTCCTGGTCAACTACCTGGTCAGCCGCCTCACGCAGGATTTCAACCTCCTGCTGCTCATCACCTCGGTGTTCGTCTACGGCTCGGCGGTCCTGTTCATCAAGCGGTATGCCGCCAGCCTACTCCCTGGCAGTTCTTTTTCGCCTTCGGTATGTCCGTCTTCCACGACCTCATGCTCGCTGTGCGCCAGGGCATCGCAGTGGCGATCTTTCTGCTGGCCGTCCCCGCGCTCATGGAGCGCAAGCTGGTGCGTTACGTGCTTCTCGTTGTTCTTGCCTCGCAGTTCCATGTCAGTGTGCTGCTGATGCTCGTCGTCTACCTCATTCCGTATATGAGGCTGAGTACCTTCGGGGACTGGTTCAAGTGGGGCACCCTTATCGGTATCGTCATGTTCTCGCTGAGCTGGCTCCTGACCAGGCTGCTGATCTCCTCGGCCTACTACGGTCACTACCTGCACAGCGACTACGCGGACGGAGGCGTCCGCTCGGCCACGGTCCTGCTGATCGTCACCCGCATCATCCTCATGCTCCCTGGCAGCGACCTGCGGCTGGAACGCTGCGGTGGAGGCTGACCCCTCCGGGCGCACCCGCAACCTCCTGGCCCTGGCGGTAGCGGACGTCGCCATGGTGGTGATCTCACTTGGATTCAACCTCCTGGACCGCCTCGAGATGTACCTGACCCTGCCCTTCGCCGTCGGACTGGCCAACCTCGCGGCGCACGGTGAGCGGCCCGAGAGCTCCTACGTCAGCGCCCTGCTCGTTGTCATCGCCTTTGCGGCCACCACGACCTTCTTCCTGTACCGCCCCGAGTGGTACCACCTGTTCCCCTACCGCACGTTCTTCGAGGAAGGGCTCCCGTAATGGATCTTGTTTACGTCTCATACTCGGCCTCCCGGTGGCTTTCACGCCATCGCCTCGCTCCCGCGGCGCCATGCGCGTGCTGTTCGCCTGCGACGTTCCCTATGCTGCCCGCATCGGTGAGAATGCCGAGTTCCCACACCACGCCCTGGACGTCGATCCGCCCCCGTGCCGTGATCGGTCCGGGGTGCCATATCGGGCACGGGGTGACCATCGGTGGTCGCAAGGGCATCGAGATGGTTCCCGCGCTGGGGCGGGGCGTAGCCGTGGGCTGCGGGGCGACGATTCTCGGGCCGATCAGCATTGGGGGCGGCGCGATGGTCGGGGCGGACACCGTCGTGCTCCACGACGTCCCCGCCGGTGCGATGGTCGCCGGAGTTCCGGCCAGGATCATCAAGGAGAAGGCTGCATGAAGTGGGTCCTGCAGCTGGACACCTCCGTCGGCTCGCTCGGCACGGGCGATGAGAACATCCGTATCGAGGCCTGGAAGGCTCAGTTCGGTGTCGGTAAGCCATAAGGGCCGCATCACGTTCCTACTGGGCAATACCTTGGTGTTCGCCTTGGGGGGGCTGGCGGTCAAGGCGGTCTCCCTGGTGCTCATGCCGCTGTACACGACTGCCTTGACGGCTGGTGAGTACGGGACGGCTGAGCTGCTCAACAGTGCCATTGAGATTGTGCTGCCGCTGCTCTCCTGGGTGTGGTGGAGGCTCTTTACCGGTTCTCGATCGATGACGACGTTGCCAAGGATGAGCTCTTCGCTAACTCCCTGCTGGTTCTGGGTGGTGGCATCGTGGGGACTGCGGTGCTGTGTGCCTTCGCAGGCGTCGTGTGGGGTGTGGAGCATGTGGTGTCCTTCTTCGTGTTGTTCTGCTCCGTGTGCTTCTTTAAGGCAACCACCCAGCTCGCCCGTGGGCTCGGTCATGTGCGCCGTTACGTGGTCTACGGTCTCATCAACGCGGTGGCCATGGTCGTTGCCACCTACCTGCTCCTATTTCGTGCGCACTTGGGTGTCGACGGTTACCTGTGGTCCTTCACCATTGGTTACCTCGTAGGCGGCATGGTCGCCTTCCTGGGGTCGGCCGAGTATCGGCTGCTGGTGCCCTTCCGGGCTGATCGGGTTCTGCTGCGCCGGATGCTTGTCTACAGCCTGCCGCTCGTGCCCAATCTGTTGTCGTGGTGGCTGGTGAGTGTCTCCGGGCGCTACGTGGTCCTGTGGGGGAGCGGAGTCGTGGCTGCAGGGCTGTTCACGGCGGCGAGCAAGATGCCTGCGCTGGTCAATATTGTCGCGTCCGTGTTCCAGCAGGCCTGGCAGTACTCGACGGCCCGCGAGATCGGCTCACCTGACCGGGGCGCGTTCTTCGGTGCTGTGCTGAGGGGCTACTCCCTGGCGACCCTGTCGGCCGCCGGGCTGGTCATCGCCCTGAACCGACCGATCTCCCGACTGATGCTCCAGGCTGAGTTCTCGGAGGGCTGGCGGTATGTTCCCCTGCTCATGCTGGTCGCATCCTTCGGGGTCATCAGCATCTTCTTCGAGAGCTTCTACCAGGCATTGAAGAACAGCGGTGTTCTCATGGCTCCACCATGCTGGGAGCAGTGGTCAACGTGGTGCTGGCTGTGGTTCTTGTGCCGTTCATGGGGCCGTGGGGTGCTGGGCTGGCCGGGGCGGTGGCCTACGCCCTCGTTCTGGTGGTGCGGGCGCATGACCTCAGACGCCGCATCGACCTGCCCATAGACCGCTCCCGTCTCACCTACCAGCTGGTGCTGCTCAGTGGCATAGCCGCGTGCATGTCCGTTGATGGCGGCCCCTGGCTGACCGCCACGGTCTGGACCTGCCTGGCCCTGCTGGCAACCAGCGACATGACAGTTCTGGCCACCAGCACTCGAGCGGTGGTTGGCACCCTTGCCCGTCGGGCTGGGCGACGCTGAGCCGGCTCCGCCCCGCCCGCTCACCGTCGCCCGATACCGCGGTAGCTCCAGCCGGCCGCCTTCCAGGCCTGCGCATCCAGGCAGTTGCGGCCATCGATCACGTAGCGGGTGCGTGCCAGGTCGGCCGCCTGGGCGGGGTCGAGGTCCCGGTACTCGCGCCACTCCGTGCCAATGAGGACGAGGTCCGTGCCCTCCAGGGCCGAGCGTGCGGACAGGGCGACCTCGTACGGGCGGTTCGACTGCTCCGCGAGGATCGGGCCGGCGGCAGGGTCGTGCACGACGACCCGCTTGGCCAGATGTGCCAGTTCCACGGCAAGGTCCAGTGCGGGGAGTTGCGCATATCGTCACCGTCCGGTTTGAAGGCCGCTCAAGCACCGTCACCGTGGCTCTGGCCAGGCGGTCGCCCAGGAGCCTCCTCACCGTGCGGATGACACCGGCTCGCATGGTGTCATTCACCTTGTCCACCTCCGCGAGGAAGGTCAGGGCGTCGCCGACGCCGAGCTCGTCGGCGCGGGCCTGGAAGGCGCGGATGTCCTTGGGAAGGCAGCCGCCCCCGAATCCGATGCCGGCGCGCAGGAAACGGCGACCGATGCGATCATCCATGCCGATCGCCTCCCGCCAGAGCCCGTCACACTGAGCCTGCGGCGTCGCAGACCTGGGACATGGCGTTGATGAAGGAGATCTCGTGGCCAGGAAGGCGTTCGCGCTGATCTTGACCAGCTCGGCAGTCGCGTAGTCCATGAGGAGACGCGGGTGCCAGAGGCCAGGATCTGCTCATAGACCGCGTCCATCGCCTCCTGTGCCTTGGTGGCGGCGCCTGGATCGGCCGGAAGGCCGTAGACCATGCGGTCCGGGCGCAGCGTGTCCTGCACGGCGAAGCCCTCCCTGAGGAACTCAGGATTCCACACCAGCAGCGCTCCGGTCGGCTCGATCGCCTGGGCCAGACGGGAGGCAGTGCCGACGGGCACCGTCGACTTGCCGGCGACTACCTCCGGGGCGCTGGTGCAGTGCCCCAGATGGGGGAGCATGGAGGAGACCGCCGCGTCGACATAGGTCATATCCGCCGCCCCCGACTCTGACTGAGGGGTGCCTACCCCAATGAAATGAATCTGAGCACCTTCTATAGCGGAGAAGTCCTGAGTAAAGGTCAGACGTCCGGCGTCTACGTTGCGAGCCAGCAGGTCCTCTAACTCGGGCTCAAAGAATGGGGCCCGCCCATTACTCAATAACTCTATCTTGTGAGCGTCAACGTCCACTCCTACCACATCGTGTCCCAGCTCCGCCATTGACGCAGCGTGAACAGCGCCGAGATATCCGCAACCAATCACTGACAAACGCATAGCAAAAGACTAGGCAGGTACGCAGGGGGTATGTCTAACCCTGCGTCCATAAGGTTCCCTGGTGAATTCCTCAAATATTTCACCAACTATTAGGATGTACTCATCGAATTTTGATTCCGCGCCCATGTGGGCCATGTATATAGAGGCGGTAAGATATACTGCGAACTCAAAATAGATGTTTAAAGGATAACCTTTAAAATCATTGCCGGCGCGTCTATGCGCTGCCATGCAGGAGTGGGTGGCAGGCCGCATGGGCGGTACTCGGATGGCCGGGGTGAGTGTCCGGCACGAGTAGGTGTCGCCGTCTCGGCTAGATTAGGGCCGGCCAGGGCGTCTGAGAGCGCGCCCACCCAGTCCGCCGCGTCGAGTAAAGGATGGCACAGTGCCCGCAGGTGACGACTCAAGCAGACCACGCCGGGTGCTGCCTTTGGCATTCCCTGAGGGCGCCACGGGGAGGAGGTCGTCGACGCCGTCTTCGGTGGGAGCGGGGTCGACCCCGAGCCTGCTGCCCTACCTGGAGGCTGTGGGCTCCCCTGACCCTGCGGACGCAGAGAGTCTGACCGTCTCCGTCTCTGACCTCCAAGAGGCGGGCGCCCAACAGGAGGCGGACGCTGAGGTCCAGGATCGCGAGGACCTTGAGGCCCTGCGCGAGCTCGTCGCCGCCAACATGATCCCCGGTGGCGATCCCGACCGCCTCGAGGAGCTCCTCGCCGAGGTCGACGCTGACGACCTGATGACTGGGAGTCCTGGGAGCCTCAGCCCTGACGTCCCCGAGGACGAGCACCTGCGGGAGCCTGGAGGCTGCTGCCCGTGCCGTCGAGGTCTCCGCCCGCATGCGTGAGGTTGAGGCCGAGATCCTCTCCCGTGCGCCTGAGCACCAGGTCCAGCCCTCCCTGGAGCGCGTTGAGGCTGTTCTCGACATCCTGGGCAACCCTGAGCGCACCTACCGCACCGTCCACATCACCGGTACCAACGGCAAGACCTCCACGGCCCGCATGACCGAGCGCCTGCTGGCGCCGGCGGAATGCGCACCGGTCGCTTCACCTCCCGCACCCTGGCCACCATCCGCGAACGGATCAGCCTCGACGGCGAGCCGATCAGTGAAGAGGGCTTCATTGCGGCCTGGGAGGACGTGGCCCTTATATCGCCATGGTCGATGAGCGGTCCCCAGGCCGAGGGCGGGCCGCGCCTGTCCTTCTTCGAGGTCCTGGCCGTCATGGCCCTGGCCGCTTTTGCCGACCATCCCGTCGACGTCGCCATCATCGAGGTGGGCCTGGGCGGGCGCTGGGACGCCACGAACGTCATCGGCTCCGATGTCGCTGTCATCACCCCTGATCGGGCGTGATCACGAGCGCTGGCTCGGCTCCTCCATCACCGAGATCGCCCACGAGAAGGCCGGCATCATCAGGACGGCGCCACCGTCGTCGTCGCCCACCAGGTCCCCGACGCCGCCGCCGAGATCGAGCAGGCCGCAGCCTCGCACCGGGCCGTCGTACGCCGTGAGCGCGACCCGAGGAGGATCCCACTCGCCGGAGGCCGGTGTCCTGCGGGTCCTCGACCGCCAGCCGCCGTTGGCGGTCACCGTCACGCTGGCCACCGCCGCAGCCGTCTACGAGGACGTCTTCGTCCCCCTGCACGGGGAGTACCAGGCCCACAACGCCCTGCTGGCCCTGGCGGCCGCCGAGGCGATCCACGGCGGGCGCCAGCCGCCCGCACGCGTCGTCGAGGACGGATTCGCCTCGGTCACCAGTCCCGGCCGCCTGAGGTCCTGCGCCCTCGCCCACGGTCCTGGTCGACGCCGCCCACAACCCCCACGGCATCGAGGCCCTCACGGGCGCCATCGAGGAGGCCTTCGGCTTCCAGCACCTCGTCGCGGTCCTGGGGGTCATGGCGGACAAGGACGCCGAGGGCATCCCTGGCGGGACTGGAGCCCGTGACCGACGCCGTCGTGCGTTCCCATCGACTCGCCCCGGGCTATGGATGTTGATGACCTGGGCGAGATCGCCCGGGAGGTCTACGGCGCCGACCGTGTCGTCGTGAGCCAGCAGCCGGCGAGGGCGTGGCTCAGGCCGTCGCCCTGTCCGAGGGGCACGATACCCCGTTGACCACCTCGGGAGTCCTTGTCGTCGGCTCCGTGGTCCTGGCCGCCGAGGCCCGCGCCCTGTTCGGCAGGCCCTGATCCGGCCTGGTTTTCTAGCCCACCTGGTTTCCCTGGGCGTCGTGGACCGTGGTGTTCGATTTGTCGAACGACGTCCCGTTCCAGCTCAGGTCGGCGCTGCCCGTGCCTGAGCCGGTGTGCATTCCGGCGGTGTCCGTGGGGAGCTTCGTTGCTCCACCCACGTGAAGGATGTCGCCCCGTGGTTCCAGTGAAGTGATAACCGGCTCGTAGGATCCGGCGCCACCGATCCTCGACAGGTCGTAGGAGGCGACGAGGCTCAGTTCGTCGTCGTAGAACGCCAGGGAGGGGAAGGCCGCCGATCCGCCGCCGTTGCAGGTCAGTGCCACGGCGGTGGTGGGAGTGCCGTCGAGGAGGTAGGTGGCTGAGGGGGTCCTCGATTCTGGCGAATCCCCTCGAAGCCTCAGAGGGGCCTGTCCGCCGGAGAAGGAAACGGGCCGCTGGCTGTGCAGGTTGAGGGCAGGGGCAGCGAGGCATTGAGGAGCGTGCTGCGGTCGGGGGCGGTGTCCGCCGGTGCAGGGCTGGGGCCGTCAGTGGCCTGCGTCGACGGAGACGGTGATCCCGGTGCGGTCTGCGTCTGTGCTGTGGACGGCCTCTGCCTGCCCCCAGATGGAGAGGCGGCTGCTGAGTGTGGGGATGAGGGTGTCTCCTGAGCGGATGGGGCGGATACGGCTTCCGAGGATGTTGTGCCACTCATGCCGCAGGCGCTGAGTGTCAGGGCGCACAGGAGCGGGAGTGCGGGCAGGGCTCGTCGGGCTCGGGCAGGGAGGTGGTGAGGACGGTGCGGGTGAACGGGCTCACTGCTGCTCACGGGAGACCATCTTTCTTGTGGAGAGAACGGGGATGAGGGCGCTATGTCCAGAGACTTGGGGCGTCGCTTCTGGAAACCAGTCACATGACTTATAGCACAGAAGGACGTATCGACAACTTGTGCACACAAGCACATACTTGTGTGCACAAGTTGCTCGGGGGTGAGTCCTCCGATTCCATCCCGCTTCCCACAGGAGCCCCCGCATGTCATTGACGGACAGCGTCGTCTACCAGATCTATCCCAAGTCCTTCCGCGACTCCACCGGCGACGGCGTAGGCGACCTGCGCGGCATCATTGAGAAGGTCGACTACATCGCCTCGCTGGGGGTGGATCATGTCTGGTTCAACCCCTTCTTCCCCTCGCCGGGCCGGGACAATGGCTACGACATCTCCGACTACTGCGCCATCGACCCAGCCATGGGAACCATGGAGGACTTCGAGAACCTTGTCGCCGCCCTGGGTGAGCGCGGCATCGGCGTCATGCTGGACATGGTTCTCAACCACGTCTCCACCGATCGCGAGTGGTTCCAACGGGCCCTGGCTGGAGACCCCGCCTACCAGGACTACTTTCTACCCTGTTGCCGCCCAAGGAGGACGGCTCGCTGCCCACCAACTGGGTCTCCAAGTTCGGCGGCCCCGCCTGGGCGCCTTTCGGTGACACCGGCCTGTACCACCTGTGCCTCTATGACCGCACCCAGGCCGACCTCAACTGGCACAACCCGGCCGTGCGTGCCCAGGCCGCTGGGGTCGTCAACTCTGGCGCTCCAAGGGTGTCAGGACTTCCGCTTCGACGTCATCAACGTCATCGGCAAGACTCTGCCGCTTGAGGACGCACCCACCGACACCGATGACCGCTACATGTACACCGACGGTCCCTCGTTCATGACTACCTGCGTGAGCCTTCTGCCGCCGCTCAGCCAGGACCCCGACGCGATGACCGTCGGCGAGATGTCCTCAACCACCGTCGAGGCCTGTGTCGGCTACTCCAACCCGGCCAATGGTGAGATTGAGCATGGTCTTCAGCTTCCATCACCTCAAGGTCGACTACGCCGACGGCGCCAAGTGGACCCGCATCCCCTACGACTTCGCCGCTCTCAAGCGCATCCTCAACGAGTGGGCCCTGGGCATGCAGGCCGGTGGTGGCTGGAATGCCCTGTTCTGGAACAACCATGACCAGCCTCGCGCCATCGACCGCTTCGCCGATCCCGTGAACTACCACGTCGAGTCCGCGACCATGTTGGCCACTGTCATCCACCTGCTGCGCGGAACGCCTTATGTCTACATGGGCGAGGAGATCGGAATGACCGACCCCTGCCTACCTGTCCATCGAGGACTACGTCGATGTCGAGGCCCGCAATGCCTACAAGGAGCCTGACGGCCGGCGGCATGGAGCCCCAGGAGGCCTTCGCCGTCGTCCACTCCAAGGCCCGCGACAACGCACGCACCCCCATGCAGTGGACCGCCGAGGCCCCCGGCGCCGGATTCACTCCGGCAGGTCCTGGCTGCGGCCCACCAACCAGGGGGCCGTCAATGTCGAGTGCGAGGAGTCGCGGGGGCGGATCCTGCCCTACTACCGGCGCCTCATCGCCCCTGCGTAAGGAGCTGCCCGTTATCTCCCGTGGTACCTACGTTCCCTACCTCATGGAGCACGAGGACGTCCTGGCCTACATTCGCGAGCACGAGGGCAGCCGTCTGCTGGTCCTGTGCAGCTTTCAGTGACCATGACGCTGAGGTCCCTGTCCCCGAGGACTTCACCACCGCCCGCATCCTCATCGGCAACTACGACGGCAACGACCTCTCGCGCAGCCCCGGTGAGCTGTCCGTCGTCGCCGACCGTCTTGAGACAGGGCGCTTCACCTGCGTCCCTACGAGGCCATCGCCCTGCTCGCCTGAGTCGGCTGCCCTCGCCCCTTTCTTCCTTCTGTCTTCTGCTCGCCCCGGAGAGCCTGCCGAGCCGCCCTCCCCGATACACGCCGCACCCATCCGCGCTCCGAAAGGAACCCTCCATGTCCGAACCAGATCAGGACCACGTGGTCCCCGTCTCCGCCCCGATGGCGGGGACGGTCATCGACCTCTCCGACGTCCCCGACCCCGTCTTCTCTCCAAGGCCGTGGGGACGGGCTCGATCGAGCTCGCCGACGACGGCGCGATCGTCTCCGCTGGACGCCACCGTTACCATGGTCGCCGGTACCGGTCACGCCATCGGTTTCAAGAGCGAATCGGGCCTGGAGGTCCTGCTGCACTCGGCGTCGACACCGTCGAGCTCGAGGGCGCCCCCTTCGACCTGAGCGTCAAGGTCGGCGACACCGTCAAGGCCGGACAGCCCCTGGGCACTATGGATCTTGAAGCCGTGCGCCGCGGGCAAGGCAACCACCGCCATCGTGGTCCTGACCAACACGATGACCCACCTGGCTGACCTGACCGTCACCACGGGAGGACGGAGGCGGGCACCGCCATCGCCACCGCCACGCTCAAGGGCGAGGACGATGACGCAGCTCCCACAGGTGCCTCGAGCACCGAGGTTGATGCCGGTGCTACCGATGGAGCACGCACCGACGGCCTCACCGGCTTCGACGCCACCGCAGCCGACATCATCACCGGTATCGGTGGTTCTGACAACGTCCGCTCCGTCCTGCACTGCATCACCCGCGTGCGCTTCTACCTCAGGGACGAGTCCTCGCTGACGACGAGGCTGTGGCGGACCTCGATGGCGTCATTGACGTGGTCAAGTCAGGCGGCCAGTACCAGGTGGTCATCGGTCCCGACGTCGTCGACGTCTCACGACGCCGTCGTCGCCCGCCTGCCGAACGCGGGGGCCGGCGATCAGCCGCCGACGTCGAGGTCGTCGAGCGACCCACGACCCCTGTGGGGCTGGGTCAAGCTCGGCTTCTCCTCCCTCATCGGTGTCATCACCGGATCGATGATCCCCGTGGTCGGTATGCTGGCGGCCTCCGGAATCCTCAAGGGTCTCCTGGCGCTGCTCGTTCAGTTCAAGGTCGTCACCGAGGCCTCCAACACCTTCCACTTCATCGACGCCATGAGCTCGTCGATGTTCTTCTTCCTGCCGATCATCGTCGGCTTCACCGCGGCCAAGCGTCTGGGGGCCGACCCCATCGTCGTGGCCATCATCGGTGGAGTGCTTTGCTACCCTCCGTGGTGGACATGTCCAAGAACGCCGACGACGTCATCACCGTGGGGCGTACTGTCTTCAATGCCGACTTCTTCGGCATCCCGGTCTCTCTGCCCGCCGGCAACGCCTACGCCTACTCGATCTTCCCCATCATCGTGGGGGCCTGGCTCGCCTCCAAGATCGAGCCCTGGCTCAAGAAGGTGCTGCCGGCCGTCATTCGACCGATCTTCGGGCCGCTCATCGAGATCTTCGTGGTGTCCGCCCTCATTCTGCTGGTCTTCGGTCCCGTCGTCATGCTCGTCTCAGGTGGGATCGCCACCGTCATCAACGCGGTACTGGGCTTCAACTACACGCTCGCGGGACTGCTCATCGGCGGCTTCTACCAGTGCCTGGTCATCTTCGGCCTGCACTGGGCGGTCATCCCGATCATCTCCTCCGAGCTCGCCAATCCCGGTTACTCCCACCTCAACGCCATCGTCTCGGCCACGATGATCGCCCAGGGCGGTGGCGCCCTGGCCGTCTGGCTCAAGGTGCGTGACGCTCGCATCAAGCGCATGGCTGCCCCTGCCACGATCTCCGCATTCTGCGGAGTGACCGAGCGGCCATGTACGGCCTCAACCTCAAGTACGGTCGCATCTTCATCACCGCCTCGATCGGCGGTGCCGTCGGCGGGCTGCTCACTGGGCTGCTCAACGTCAATATGTGGGGCTTCACCGGAGGCTTCGTCGGCTTCCCGTCCTTCGTCAACCCCAGGGGATGGACGCCTTCACCGGTTTCTGGATCGCCGGGGTCGCGGCTCTCCTGGTCTCCTTCCCTGTGCACCCTACTTTTCGGTTTCAAGCAGGCCGACTTCGACAAGGAGCGCACGGTCAAGAAGGTCCGCCTGGGCAACCGCGAGCCTGTCGCCAAGTAGGACGGTGGCGTACTGACACCGACGTGCTCAACGAGCCTGTCCTGCCGTTGTCAGTGGAACGGTGGCCCGGCAGCATCCTGAGATGCAGTCGGGCCACCGGCCCGTGCGGGTTTTCGCGGAGCGCTCGGAGCCTCGTGGCTCTGCCCAGGGCTGTGCTGGCTCAGCGCTCGGCCGGCAGCCGGTGCGCGGTGTCCTGGAAGGCGAAGTCCACGGGGAGTGGCGCGAGTGTGTACTCGAAGAGCACCCTCGGCTGAGTCGAAGGTCACCGAGGAGACGACGACGACGCAGTCCATTCCTTCCAAGTGGATGAGCCGGCGGTCCTCGTCCGTGGCCCGCTCCACCGTGATCCGCCGGGTCGCGCTGGCCACCCGCACCCCGAGGACATCCTCCAGGTAGGCGTAGATCGAGGACTCTGACGATCTGCTGGGTCAGTTGAGGAACCATCGAGGTCAGGAAGCAGCTGGTGTCCACGATGAGGGGGACGTTGTCCAGCAGGCGCAGCCGCTTGACTGAGATGATCTCAGCACCCTCGGTCATACCGGAGGCCATAGCCATCTCCGCGTCGACCACACCCTCCTCCAGGGAGATCATCGTGGGTGCTCAGAGGGACCCGGTGAGCGCGGCGGCCTCCTGAGCGACTCGATCCCCCGACCAGGAAGGTGGAGGTCGCGCGTGGTCGGGAGATCACCTGGATGCCCCGCCCCTGCATCGTCTGGACGTAGCCCCTGGGCCACGAGCAGAGCGAGTGCCTTTGCGTACCGTGTTGCGGGTGCACTTGAACCCTCGGCCAGGGTGTTCTCCGAGGGGAGCAGTCTGAGGAAGCCGTAGGCACCTGACTCGATGCGTCCGCGCAGGGTCTGGAAGATCTGGTTGTACTTTGGCCTGGGCCACGGGGCGCCCTCTTCCTGAGGCTTGGCGACGGTCGGTAGGCGACTGGTGTTGCACCCGAACCCGTGCATACAAGTATCACGTTGTCGGACACTTCCGTACCACCTTCGGAAACGTGTTCGTTCGTGCTGGTCAAACGCTACTTTCCCTGTCCCAACGAGCGAGGTTATCGGGTGCGTGAGAGGATGGAAACGCGAGTGGGCGGTGAGCACCTCGTCGGCCTGCTCCGGCGCGTCCCACGGACGTTCCCGGGATGCGCAGGGACCCATCGGGTCCGCGCAGGGCCCGATCACAGCCACATGGTCGTCCTTCACCCTCGGGTGCATGGCGGTCAGGCCCGGAACCAACACCTGCCAAGACCCGAGAAGGAAACACCATGTCCTTGGATGCCGCCTGGGCTCTCGACTGGGCTCGTCGCGCCGCCCTACTGGCCACTGAGAACCGCGCCCAGCTGACCGAGCCTGGACCGAGCTATCGGAGACGCCGATCACGGGGACAACCTTGATCGCGGAATGAGGGCCGTGGTCACCAAGCTCGATGCCGCCCAGGAGACTGGAAACCTCCCGGCCACGCCGGGGAGTCCTCAGGGTCGTCGCCACCACCCTCATGGCCACCGTCGGAGGTGCCGGGGGCCCGCTGCTGGGCACCGCCTTCCTCAGGGCCGCTCGCTCCAGCGACGCCTCCGCCTGGGGGACTCAGGAGCTGGTCCGGGCTCTGGAGGAGGCCACCTCGGGCCTGGAGGCCAGAGGACATGCCACCAGTGGGGACAAGACCATGGCTGACGCCTGGCGGCCCGCGGCGGTAGCCGCCAAGGAGGCGGCGGAGATCGGAGAGATGAGATCGAGTCCTTGCCGCGGCCGCTCAGGCTGCCGCCAAGGGGGCCCGGGACACCGAGCTGCTCCAAGCCCGCCGTGGCCGGGCCTCCTTCCTGGGGGAACGCTCCTGCGGGCACCGCGACCCCGGCGCCCAGTCCTCGGCTCTCATTCTCCAGGCCGCCGCCGACGCCGCCCGCGACCGCTCCTCCGACCCGTTCCTGGTGGTCGAGCAGGCCTGAGTCGGGCACCGCCATGGCCTTGAGGGGTCAGACCCGTTATGGTCCACTCGGTCCCTCACCAGCCAACCCAGCAAGGAGCTCCCCATGGCCTACCACGTCCCAGACCGGTCGCATCCCTCGTTCTCATCAAGCCCGACGCCGTCGAGCGCCGTCTGACCGGCGAGATCCTGCGCCGTATCGAGGCTAGGGGCATGTGCTGACGGCCCTGAAGGTTCTCGCCCCCACCGAGGAGATCCTGCTGAGCACTACGCCGAGCACGTGGACGAGCCCTTCTACCCCGGCGTCGTGGAGTACATGACCTCCGGCAACGTGGTGGCTGCGGTTGCCGAGGGGCAGCGCGTCGTCGAGGGCGTGCGCAGCCTCATGGGTCCCACTGACCCCACCACGGCCGCCCCCGGCACCATCCGCGGCGACCTGGGGCGCGACTGGGGCACCCCTGCCATCCTCAACCTCGTCCACGGCTCGGACAGCGATGAGTCCGCAGCCCGTGAGATCGCCATCTGGTTCCCCGAGCTGGCCGACTGAACCCTGACGATGACGACGGTGCGCCTCCCGCACGGGAGGCGCACCGTCGTCGTAGGAGGAAGCGTGGGTCAGGCCCGCCCGCCTCCTGAGGACCTCCCTGAGCGGCACTCGGGCGCCGGTGCGGGTGACAGCCCGGGTGTAGATCGCGGCCGCCCCGCGTACCAGCAGCGGCAGGGAAGACGAGCGCGATCCCCAGAGCGATCGCCTGCTCGGTCCAGGAGGAGACCCTGAGCACCAGGCGCGCCGGCATCATGAAGGGCGCGAAGGGCGGCAGGAAGCGACAGGACCCGGAAGGTCATGCTGTTGGTGTCCCCGGTGGCCATCAAGCAGCCTCAGAACGTAGGGGATCATCGAGAGCATGACCAGGGCATGCTCACTGAGCTGACGTCCTCCCTGCCGGCTCACGAGTGAGGCAGCGGCGCCGAAGGCGACTGCGAAGATCGCGTAGCCCACGATCATCCACACGATCATCGCGACGAGCACACTGTCCAGGTTGAGACTGATGTCCGGCATGACTCCCGTTGCCTTCGCGGTGACGACCCCGGCGACGGCGACGACCCCGGTGGTCAGGACCGAGGCGATGCCGATCCCCAGGATCTTGCCGGCCAGCAGCGAGCTGGGCCGCACGCAGGCCAGGAGGATTCCACGATCCGGCTTGACTTCTCCTCCACCACTCCCTGGGCGATGAACTGACCGCCGCCCATGATGGCGAACAGCAGCAGGACGTCGATCGTCATGAGGATGGCGTAGCGCGAGCCGAAGTCGGCGGAATCGCGCTGGGGAGCGTTGAGTACCGTGACCTCCGGCTTGGCGGCGCTGAGCTGAGAGGCCACCTGAGCGGGGTCCCCACCCAGTGTTGCGATCTGCCGGCCCAGGGCCGCCTGCTGGAGGAAGGCCGTGACCCCTGAGACGACCGCGTCGTCGGCCGACTTCTCCACAGTGATGGTGGGGGCGGAGCCGGAGACGTCGAGGACCATGTCCGCGTGCGGCGTGCCTTGAGGGGCGTCGTCGGCCAGGACGTCCTTCGCCTGGTGCGCGGAGACGTCAACGAGCTCGATCGTCTCCCCGTTGGAGGCGGCCACCTTGTCCAGCCCTGCGGCCTGGGCAACCGTCACGCCCTTGAGTCCGACCCGGTAGGCCTGATCCTGACCCGAGGAGTAGAGCTTGATACCGATGATGCTGCCGATGGCGGCGACGAGCAGCACCAGGGTCGGGATGATGGTCGACTTCTTCATCAGGTGCGCCCTGCAGCCGCGGCCGGTGACCAGGGCGATCTCCCTGATGGCGAGTGATGGGCTGGTCTGGGCGCTCATCGGTGCGCCTCCTTCGTCTTGTTGGTGTCTGTGGTCCCTGGTGGGAGGTAGCGGTGAGGACATCCCGGAAGATCTCGGTAAGCGGGTGGCGCACCGGGCCGAGCCTCGCGCACTGTCCCCAGTCGCTGGGCAGTGCTCAGCAGTGCCTGCTCATCAGTGCCCGCGGCGGTGATGACCAGACGGCCCCTGGTCATCGAGCCCTGCACGTCCGGCGTGGTCAGCGTGCTCAGGGAGTCCGCCTCCAGCGGGGCGGCGTCGAGCGGTGGCTCGACGACCACTCGCCAGCGGGGCGTCTCGGTGGCCTGCAGTCTGGAACCGTGCCGTCGGCCACGAGCCGGCCTGAGCGGATGATGACCACCCGAGTCAGACAGGCGCTCGACGACGTCGAGCTGGTGGGAGGAGAAGAGCGTGGGCACACCCGCGGCCGCCCGTTCCAGGAGCACCTGGCCTCGCGACGTCAACGGCCACCGGGTCCAGGCCGGAGAAGGGCTCATCGAGGATGAGCAGCCTGGGGTCGCTCACGAGTGCGGCGGCCCGCTGGACGCGCTGCTGGTTGCCCAGCGACAGGCTCTGCACCTCGTCGCCGCGTCGTTCCTCCAGGCCCAGGCGCTCGGTCCACTGGTTCGCGGCAGCCTTGGCGGAGGAGGCGGACAGCCCGTGGAGGCGGGCCAGGTAGACGAGCTCGCTCGGCCACCTTCATCCGGGGGTAGAGGCCGCGTTCCTCGGGCATGTAACCGATGGCTCGCCGGGTGGCGGCGTCCACGGGGAGCCCTTCCAGGTCACAGTGCCGCAGTCGGCGGCGAGCACGCCCATGACGATGCGCATCGTGGTGGACTGCCAGCCCTGTTGGTTCCGACGAAGCTCGACGATCTCGCCGGCTTCCAGCGACAGGGAGAGGCGGTCGAGGGCCCTGCAGGCTCCCGAAGCGTTTGGAGAGGTTGGACAGGGTGAGCATCGTGGGTCCTTGGGTCTCGGAGGCGAGGGGTGGTTGAGCGACGGGTGATGAGGGAGGAGCGGGGTCTGCGTTCGGAGGGTTCTGACGGCGTATCCAGCTCCCTTTGGCATGGAAAGTTTGCTTGTCCAAGACGTTGATGTCAAGTGTCTTTGTCGTTTCTGTCGTTGCGCGGGTCGTTCGCGCTGTTAGGGTGGCGCCCGTGCACCTCAAGACGTTGACGATCAAGGGATTCAAGTCCTTCGCCTCGTCAACCACCCTTCGTCTGGAGCCCGGCATCACCGCCGTGGTCGGTCCCAACGGCCCGGCAAGTCCAACGTCGTCGACGCCCCTGACCTGGGTCGCGGGGAGCAGGCGCCAAGAACCTGCGCGGCGGCTCCATGGCCGACGTCATCTTTCGCCGGCGCCGGCTCCCGCCCGGCGCTCGGACGAGCCGAGGTCTCCTTGACCATCGACAACACCGACGGTGCCCCACCGATCGACTACACCGAGGTCACCATCTCGCGCACCCTGTTCCGCGGGGCGGCTCGAGTACCAGATCAACGGCACCCCTGCCGTCTCCTCGACGTTCAAGAGCTTCTCAGTGACACGGGCCTGGGGCGCCAGATGCACGTCATCGTCGGGCAGGGCCACCGACGCCGTCCTGAGCGCCACCCCCGACGACCGACGCGGCTTCATCGAGGAGGCCGCCGGGGTCCCTCGCACCGCAAGCGCAAGGAGCGCGCCCTGCGCAAGCTCGAGTCCATGGCCGCCGACCTGGCGCGGGTCTCCGACCTCGCCCAGGAGCCTGCGTCGCCAGCCTCGGCCCCTGGCCCGGCAGGCCGCCGTCGCCCGGCGCCCCGGGGCCATCCAGGTCGAGGTCCGTGACGCCACTGCCCGGCTGCTGGCCGACGACGTCGTCCAGGCCCAGTCCCTCCTGGAGGCCGGCGATGAGGACAAGGAGGCCCTGGCCAAGCGCCGCCGCTCAGTCGAGGAGGCCGAGCGCGTCGCCCGGGCACGCTTGAGTGAGCTGGCTGCTGTCGAGACCACCTCCGCCCAGCGCCTCGCCCGAGCCGGTGGCGTCTGGGAGGAGCTCACTGTGGCCCAGTCCTCGGTGCGCTCGCGGACGTGGCCGGAGAACGGATCCGGCTCCTGGCCTCAGCGCCCACCGCGAGCCACGGCACCGACCCCGAGGAGCTCGAACGGCGGGGCTCGAGGCCGCTGGCCGGGAGGAGACTGAGCCCTCGACGTCGTCGAGACGGCCCGCACGGCGCTCAGTGACGCCACTCGGGTGCGCACGGACGCGGAGACCGCTGAGAAGGCCGCAGACCAGGAGCTCTCGGCCGCGCAGCGCTCGGGTCTCGAGCGACGCGACGATCGCTCGCGCCGGTGGGACGCGTCGCCTCCGCCCGCAGCCGTCACGAGGCCAGCCTGGCCGCCCTCGAGCAGGCCCGCAGCGCCCTTCAGGCCGCCGAGACGCGCGAGGAGCGTGCCTGAGACGCGCTGGCCGAGGCCGGGGAGAGCGGGAGGATCAGGACGACGCAAACGGCAGCCGCCGGGAAAGGAGCGGTGTCGGGACGGCTGCTGAGGCCAGTGCGGCCGAGGCGGCGTCGCGGGCCGCCGCCGTCCATGAGGAGGCGACCCGCCGTCTGGCCGAGGCTCGCGAGGCCGTCTCCGCCGCCACCGACGCCTCGCCGGGAGGCGGCCTCCGACCGGGCCACCTGACTGCCAGACGTGACACCCTGGCCATGCGTCCTGCGCAGCCAGGACGGACGGCCGCACTGCTCCAGGCCGGGAGTCGAGGGCTCCTCGGTCCGCTGGCGGAGCACATCAGCGTCGAGCGCGGCTGGGAGAACGCCGTCGCCGCCCTCCTGGGTGCTCGCCGAGGCCGGGCTCGCCGTCGACGCGGGGCGGCCCTGGCCGGGCTGGAGAGCGCCTCGCGGCCAGGACGTGGGGGCCGTACGGCTGGTTCTGGCCAGTGAGCCGTCGATGGGCGTCGAGCATGACGCCGATGACGAGGCGGTGCCGGCCCCCTGTCGACGGCGTGCGGTGGCCCGCGACCGTGAGGTACGCGGCAGGAGCACGGGAGCCTCAGGAGGGTCCTGGACGGCTGCTCGAGCGACTGCTGGGTCGTGGAGGATATCGAGACCGCTCGGGCCCTGCGTGCAACGCTGCCCGACGCCGTCGTGTCCACTCGCAGTGGCGATAGTCCTGGCTCCCGGCTGGGTCGCCGGGCGGGCGCGGGTCCCTCCTCGGTTCTCGGCTCGCGCCGCTCACGAGGAGGCTGAGGCCGAGGCCGCCGCCGCAGCACAGGCAGAGACTCGGCCGACGCCGCGCTGGAGGAGGCGCGTCGCGGGGGAGGTCGCGCGCCAGGCTCTCAGTGAGGCGCTGACCGCCCTGCGTCAGGCCGACGCCGAGGCGGCCCGGGCCGCTGAGACCATGGCCCGCTTGGCTTCAGCGGTCCACGCCGCCACCGAGGAGACTGGCTGGGCCCGCCGGGTCCTGGATCGGGCTGAGGCGGAGTCCGTCCAGCGCACCGCTGAGCTCGCCGCCGCCACGGCTGCGCTGGCCGAGGTCGAGGGCGAGTCCGCCGACGGCGTGGATGCGGTGGGCGACGTAGGAGGTCATGGCCCCGACCATCTTGAGCGCGCGCTGGAGCGCGCCCGACAGGAGCGGGAGGGGCGGCGGAGGCTGCGCGCGAGGCCCGCGGCGCCGAGACCGACGCCCTGACTGGCGCTGCGCGACGGCCGAGGAGCGCGAGCGCCCAGCCGAGGGCGTGCCGACTCCTGCGAGTCTGCCGCGCGCCGTGAGCGGGAGCAGCGCACCGCCGCCGAACGGGCTCAGCAGCGCCGCAGCGCCCAGCTCGCCGTCGCCACGCATGTGCGGGACCAGGCTCGCGCCGCCGCCGAGACGGCCAGAGCCTGCGTCCAGCAGGCGGCTGATGAGCGTGCCACCATCGAGGCCGAGCGGGCCGAGGCCCTGGCCGCAACCAATGAGGTTCGCGAGGAGATCGACCACCACCAGGAGCCTCGGCAGCCCTCACCGACGCCGCCCATCGAGAGGAAGTGGCCCGGGCGGAGCAGCGGATGCGCCTGGAGTCCCCGGCCGAGCGGGCGCGATGAGCTCGGCTCGAGCTGGAACCCTCGTTGAGGAGTACGGACCGCACATGCTCGTCCCCGAGGTCGTCGAGGAGCCCTGATACCGTCCCCCGCGCGTGACGCGGAACCGGCCGATGACCGGACCGGTGACCACACCGGCCAGGGCCCGACAGACGGGCCATCCCTCACGTGCGTTCCGAGCAGGAGAAGCGCCTGGCCAGGCCTCGCGCGACCTCGCCCGCCTCGGCAAGGTCAACCCGCTCGCCCTGGAGGAGCACGCCGCACTGGAACAGCGGCACCAGTTCCCTGGTTGAGCAGCTGCCGACCCTCAAGCGCTCGCGAGACGACCTGCTCAGTATCGTCGAGGAGATCGATGCTCGGGTCCAGGAGGTCTTCGCCCAGGCCTCACGAGGACACCGCTCGTCAGTTCGCCTCGTCTTCGACCGGCTCTTCCCCGGGTGGCGAGGGCGCCTGGTGCTCACCGATCCCGACGACATGCTCACCACCGGCATCGAGATCGAGGCAGCCCGGCGGGCAAGAAGGTCAAGCGCTCTCACTGCTCTCGGGCGGGAGCGCTCACTGGCCGCCGTCGCCCTGCTGGTGGCGATCTTCAGGCGCGCCCTCGCCCTTCTACGTCATGGACGAGGTGAGGCGGCCCTGGATGACACCAACCTGGGCCGGCTGCTGGAGATTTTTACCGAGCTGCGTCAGTCCAGTCAGCCCATCATCATCACCCACCAGAAGCGGACCATGGAGGTGGCCGACGCGCTCTACGGCATCACCATGCGTGACGGGATCACCAAGGCGGTCTCGCAGCGGCTGGCCCAGTCCGACCGTGGTACGGCTGTGACTCCTGATGCCTGAGTGAATCATGAGGGAGTGTGTAGCGGCCTTACAGTGATGACACCTGCTTTTCAGAGTCAAGCCATTGTTGTGTCAGGGAGTTATCAGGTTTTGTTGTCGATTGGACGACAAATGCGTGCGAAGTCTAGTCAGATCGCATTTCGCAAGGCAGAATCCTAGCCATGGGTGCCATGATTCTTCCTCTCGTCGTTGTGCTGGTTGCCGGCCTGCTTGTGCTCGGCATGGTCTGTGCTGAGCGCTTCCCGATCCGCTCCCTGGCCCTCACGCATCTCGCAGTCTGGTTCGCAATCGCAGGAGGTGCGTCAGGAGGAGCAGGATGTCGAGGCTGAGGTCGTGCCTCAGGAGGCCCGCCTCCGACCTCATGACGCGTGAGGGTCCTGCGCCCCTACGTGGGTACTGACTCCTTCGGCGGCCTGGTGGGCGCTTTTCGAGAAGGCGATGGACGGTGCGGAGAGGACTCGGGGCTCCGTCGGCTCGCGGCGTCGCGGCCAGGTGCACGAGCCGGCGGCCAGCGGGCTGTCGCAGCCGCAGGGTGAGCTTTTCCGCCCGGTTCGTGAAAACTATGCCCCTGCATTCATTTTCACGACTCATCGGGTTTGAGGTGGCAACCCTGGATATAGTCCCGGCCCCGAGAGGTCGTCATCCCGGTATTGACTGCACCGCTCTTGCGTCTCGCATGCCCTGACGTGAACAGATAACGCCTTTGTGCGCATTGATATGGAGGGCCTCGGTCTCTCTGCCTGCGGTACGCCAATCGGTGTGCCGCAGGTTTTCTGTGTCACGACTCGGCGTCGCATCACGTCGGTGATCCCGTGAGGTCGTGCCGCTGAGAGATGGTCGGGAGAACAACCCTGCCGCAGCAGGTCCGCTATCGGGCATGATGGGCCTATGGAACCGATCCTCATCGTTCTCGGCATCATCCTGATCATCGTCGTCGGCGGAGGTCTGTGGCTCTATGCGGGCAGGCGGCGGGCAGGGTCCCCGACGAGGTCAGCGCCCACAAGCCCATGTCCGTCGAGGACCTCCTGCCCTCTGAGGAGGACGAGGAGGACGAGCCTGCGGGAGGGTGCTGCAGAGGCTGAAGCGAGCACGGCGCCGGCAGCGACGCTGGAGTCGCCCGAGTCCATCCCCGGTCGCATGCAGCAGCTCAGTGCGCCTGCCTTGCCGGTGCCGGCGGCTTCGGCAAGGCGGTCCTGTCCGTCCTGTCCTGCGGTGACCTGACTGAGGAGGACCGGGAGGAGATCGAGGACACCCCTGCTCACCTCCGACCTCGGTATCGAGGTCACCACCTCCCTCATGGACGATCTGCGTACCCAGGCTAGGGTCCTGGGAACCTCCGATCTCGAGGCCGTGCGCACCGTCCTGCGCGCGAGCCTGCTCAGCTCGTCGACCCCAGCCTGGACCGCTCCCTCAACCTGGAGCGTCCCACTCCGCCGACGGCGCCCAGGGAACGCCCGCGGCCGCCATCCCTCATGGTGGGTGTCAACGGCACCGGCAAGACCACCACCTGCGGCAGCTCGCCCGCGTCCTGGTGGCCCAGGACAAGACCGTCGTCCTGGGCGCGGCCGACACCTTCCGGGCCGCGGCCGCCGAGCAGGTTGAGCACCTGGGGCGAGCGTGGGCGTCGACGTCGTGCGCTCCGAGAAGGAGGCGCCGACCCTCGCCCTGTCGCTCTACGACGCCGCTCGCCGGGCGGCCGACCAGGAGACGGACGTCGTCGTCGTCATACCGCCGGGCGCCTGCAGAACAAGGCCGGCCCTCATGGACGAGCCTGGGCAAGATCAGCGCGTCATGGAGAAGATCGCCCCGGTCGGAGAGATCCTCCTGGTCCTGGACGCCACCACGGCCAGAACGGCATGCGCCAGGCCCAGGTCTTCTCCGAGGCCGTGGCATCACCGGCATCGTGCTCACTAAGCTCGACGGCACCGCCAAGGCGGCATCGTCGTCACGGTTCCAGAAGGAGCCTGGGCGTGCCCGTCGCTCGTGGGCCTGGGGAGGGCGCCGACGACCCGGCCCCTTCGACCCGGAGGGCTTCGTCGACGCGCTGTTAGGCTGAGCCGCCGGGCTGAAGAGCCCGAGCGAACCGTTGCACAACGCCTCCGGCCATTCGCCTCGTTTCAGAGCGCGGGTGGTTGGGGACGTTCGGGCCGGTCGAACGAGTCTTCCGTGCCCTCGTCTTAGCCAGTACTACTCAATGATCCACCCCTTCTGGGCGGCGATGTGCACCGCTGCGGTGCGGGTGGGTGCACCGGTCTGGGCCATGGCCTGGGACAGGTGGTTCCGGGTGGTTCCCTCCGAGATGGACCTCGCCGGGCGACCTCGGAGACGGTGGCGTTGTCGGTCGCCGCCTGAAGAACCTCGGTCTCCTGGCGGTCAAGGGGAGTCCCCGAGATGAGCGAGTCGGCGCCAGCGCTGGTCGACGACCGCAGCCCGGCATGGACCCGGCGCACCGACTCGGCCGAGCTCGGTGGCCGGGGCGTCCTTGACGACGAAGCCGTGGGCCCTGGACTGAATGGCGCGCCGCAGGAATCCGGGACGCCCGAAGGTCGTCACGATGAGGACCCTGGCCGGCAACCGCTCCAGGAGACTCGCGAGTCGCGCTCAGCCCGTCGGTGCCGGGCATGTCAACGTCCATGCGAGGACGACGTCGGGCCGGTGCTCGAGCGCGACGGGCAGAACATCGTCTCTCGTTCCTGACCTGGGCGACGACCCGATGTCGGTCTCCCAGGGCGAGCACGTGCGGCCAGCGCCCCGCGCACCATGGCCCTGGTCATCGGCCAGCATCACTCGGATCATCGCTCAGCCCGTCTACCAGGGTTCCTCAGGCCGACGGCATGAGTGCTCGCCGGAGTTCGGGGTGCCTGACCGGCTCACCGGCGTCGCGTCGGTGCGCCATAGGTGAGGATAGGTGGCGGGCGCGCACCCTCAGGACGGTGCCGCTGCGTGCGAGGGCGTCTCGATGGTGAGGTTTGGCGCCGTTGTCCCCGACAGCGCTGGCGCAGTCCCTCCAAGCCGTGACCGTCTCCGGTGCCGGCCGAGTTCAGCCCGATACTGTCGTCGGTCACCTCAATGGAGTCGGCGCTCAGCGCCACCCTGCAGTGCGAGGCGTGGGCGTGGCGCACGATGTTGGTGACGCCCTCGCGCACTACCCAGGCGAAGAGCTCGCGCGACTCAGGGTCGACGATCTCGACGGTCAGCGGGAGGTCGGCGCGGACACCGGCAGAGGTCAGGACGTTCGTGCTCGCCGGGCCAGCTCGCCGGCCAGGCTCAACTCACGGCTTGTTGACGGTGGCGCGACGTCGCGCTGTGGCGGAGCGCGCCAGGGACTGAACTCGGTCACCCGCCTTTGGCCTGATCGGGGCGGCATCGACGAGTCTGGTGGCGTTCGTCTTCAAGGGCGATGACTGTCAGCGAGTGCCCCAGGATGTCGTGCATGTCCCGCCATGCGGTTGCGCTCCTCGTTGATCTCCAACTCAGTGGTGCGCTGCTCCAGAATGCGGGCCACCCGCCGCTGCTCCATGATGTAACGCCCGAGACGCAGGCGCCGCCCGCGACGAGTAGAGCGATCCAGGCGCCTTCACTGCGGACCAGGGAGGGACTCATCCGGGAAGGAGGAACAGTGTGCCGGCGAGGATCGCGATAGGGCTGATGGACGCCTGCCAGGGCAGGGGAGAAGGCCAGGACAACGGCCAGGAAGACCACCAGTTGCAGGCTCTGAGGGCCCACGCCGAGGGCGGCCCCTGACTGCCGTGAGCGCGCCGATGACGATGAGCAACAGACTCAGGCGGCCGGGCCAGGTCAGGCCTGGCGCACCCGCCTCACGCTGAGCGAGCAGGCGGCGATACGGCACGCGCAGGAGACGACGGCACCAGCGGCGCCCCACACCCCGCCGCTGGTTCCCTCGGTCAGCCCCTCCCGGACGACCGGAACCATGGAGGCGGCCCACGCGATGCCCCAGCCGACCGCCACAACGCGGGTGGCGGCGCGCGCGCCTCGTCGGGGGACAGGGCGCGGGCTTTCATGACCCTGATGGTACTCACGGTCTCACACCCGGGCGGTGTCTCGGCCCATCCTCCAGGCGGCCCTGCCCAGGAAGACGGCGAGCCAAGTCAGTACGTTGACCACCCACCACCAGGAGAGCTCTCCGCACCCATGGGCCACAGCGCCAGGTGTGCAGCCCGCACATGGGGGTGAGTACGCCGATGCGATCCATGGTGGAGCCCTGTGTCAACGGGATGAACATGCCGCTCGAGAAAGGCGAGAGGCTATGAGCGGCCGACCACCCTGCATGGCGTTGTCCGAGGGCAGGAGGTAGCCGACGAACAGTCCGAAGGCGACGAAGACCAGGAGCCAAGCCAGATGATGAGAGCCGAGGAGATCCAGGCCGTCGCAGGGCATCTGCGCGTGTCGCACGGGGCCGCAGACGTAGACGCGCGATGGCCAGGCGCTGATGAGCATCCCACGATCGCCTTTGGTGGTGATGTAGGCGATGGGCTTGAGCGGGTCAGGCGCATTGGCGGCTCCATCCTGAGGCCCGCTCGGTGCTTACTGGCCGCCCCTGCCCCCGGTGGCTGCAGAGGCGCGTGCACAGGGCCATGCCGATCATCATGTTCGCCACGATGTTGCCGCTGCCGTAGGGCGTGGCCGAGTAGTCGGTGGTGGTGAAGATGAGGAAGAAGGCCACCGAAGAACGATCGAGAAGATGACGGACCGGCGGTTGCAGGCGCCGGCGAACCCTCGAGCGACAGCAGAGGAAGGCCCAACCTCCCAACGGTGGCGCGGTGCGGAGGACAGATCGAGGCGCGTGACTACTGATGAGGCGGAGGAGGACGAGGAGGACTGAGAAGAGACATTGCGGTTCCGGTGCAGGTAGTGGGCGGAAGGGTGACGGTGTTGCGCGGGAGGAACGGCTCATGCTGACGCTCCGGCACTGGGGGTGGAGGCGCTGTCGCTGGTCAGGGCCACGAAGGCGTCCTCCAGGCCACGGCTGGGTGATCTCCAGGTCCTGGCCAGGTGATTGCGAGGAGGAGTGCGGCAACGGCGTCGGTGTCGGTCGAGCCAGAGTGAGTGCGCTGCCCAGGACCTCGATGTCGTGGACCCGGCCACGGGCCCGCAGATCGGTCAGGGCGCTGCGTACTCGCTCGGCTGGCAGGTCAGGGTGGCTCGCAGGCTGCGACCGCTCACAGAGGTGCGGATCTCGGCCGCGGTGTTGCGTCGGCGATGATGCGCCCACGACGCATCAGGATGATCCGATCGGCGAAGGCGTCGGCCTCCTCAAGGTAGTGCGTGGCGAAGATGATCGCGTCCGTGCGTGGCGTCAGCGTGGATGGCCTCCAGAAGCCGCGGCGTCCTCGACGTCCATGCGGTGGTCGGCTCCATCGAGGATGAGCAGAGCCGGGTCGCTCACCAGTGCGACGGCGAAGCGCAGGCGCTGCTGCTGGCCTCCTGAGCACTTCTTGACGATGCGTGAAGCGAAGTCGGTGACGCCCTGCGCCGCATGCGCCTCGGTCACTCGATCCGGTGGAGAAGAGGCTCGCCGTGGCCCACCGTCTCGGCGCACAGTGATGTCGGGAGGAGCCCGGCGGTCTGCAGCGACTGCGGCGATCAGGCGACTCGACTTTGACTGCGTCTGGCGCGGCTCATTCCAGCGGTGCTCACCTCTCCGCCGGTGGGGGCGACTGAGTCCCAGGATCGTGTCAATCGTCGTCGTCTTGCCTGGCGCTGTTGAGCCCCAGGAGGGCACGACCCTCGCCTGGGCGGATGGTCAGGTCGATTCCGTCGACGGCGATGACGCCTCGGAAGGACTTGTGCAGGGCGGTCAGCCTGACGGCGTCTGCGGGCTCTGCCGCGGGAGCTCGTGATGGAAACCTCCCGGAGTGAGGGCTCCCTGGCGGACCGGGTCGTTGCTGCTCATGGCTCAAGACTCGTCCCGACGTGCCGGCTGCGGTCCATGGCCCCATCGGTCACTCACTTGCCTGCGTGACATATCTCGGGGTCGCTAGATGCGTGAAATACCGCAGATGTCGGAGAAAACCCGCGTTCGGAGTGGGAGAGAGGGCGTCAGAGCCAGCCCAGAGGTTGACGTGGCGAGGCCGCCGGCTGCGTGAGGGCTCAGTCGGTCCGGGCGCGAGGGCGGGCCTCGCTTGCCGCTATCCTGGGGCACAGTCGAGTGATCGCCATGCCCACGGACATGGACGTTCCACCCTCATCCGCCCACAGTCTCCCGACCAACGCGCCTGACGGCGCCAGGAAGGACCATCGCGTGTCGGCAACCTCCGATCGCATCACCGCCTCCTTCAACCAGCCTGCGCGGCAAAGGTCGTCTCACCGAGGCCGACGTCAACGCCACGGTCACTGAGATCCGCTGCGCTCTCCTGAGGCCGACGTCGCCCCTGCCCGTGGTGTGCGCCTTCACCTCACGCGTGCGGGAGAAGGCGCACGCCGCTCAGCTCCCAGGCCCTCAACCCGCCAGCAGGTCGTCAAGATCGTCAACGAGGAACTCATCGAGGTCCTGGGCGAGACCTGGGAGATCAACTGGGCCGACCGGCGGCCCCTAATGATCATCATGCTCGCCGGTCTCCAGGGCGCCGTGACACACCTTGGCCGGAAGGCTCGGCCGCCGGCTGCGCGACCAGGCAAGCGCGTCTGCGGTGGCCTCTGACCTCCAGCGCCCGCAACGCCGTCACGCAGCCGGAGCGTCGTCGCCGAGCGCGCCGGGGTGCACGTGGGCGCCTGAGCCCGGTAACGGCGTGGTGACCCGGTGTCGGCCCGCCTCCGGCGTCGAGCAGGAAACACGCACTAACGGATATTACGACGTCGTCGTCGTGACACCGCCGCCGCCTGCGTGGACGCCGAGATGATGGACCAGGCATGATCCGCATCCCGACGCCGTCGTCCCCCACTGAGATCCTCTTCGTCCTGGACGCCACGGGTCGGTCAGACGCCGTCAACACGGTCGCATCTCGCGACGGCGTCGGCTTCACCGGCGTGGTCCTCTCAAGCTCGACGGCGACGCCCGCGGCGGTGCGGCCTGTCTCGTGCGCGTCACCGGCGCCCCTGGTCCTGTTCTCCACCGGTGAGGCCTCACCGACTTCGAGCGCTTCCACGCCGACCGCATGGCCTCGCGCATCCTGGACATGGGTGACCCGCTCACCTCATCGAAGCAGGCCGAGCGGACCTGGACCGCCAGGAGGCCGAGGACGCCGCCGCCAGCTCGCCACGGCACCTTCACTCTGACGACTTCTGGGCCAGCTGCGCAGATCCGCAAGATGGGCTCCATAACAGAAGCTCGGGCATGATGCCCGGCAGGCAGACGCGTGAGGCCCTGAGAAACTTCGACGAGCGCGAGGTCGACCGCATCGAGGCGATCGTGCTCCATGACTCCGGCCGAGCGCAGGACCTGTCCATCAACTGGCTCGCGCCGCACGCCGCTTGGATCGGGCACCACCGTCCAGGCCGTCACAGAGCTCGTGGACCGCTTCGAGCAGGCCAAGATGATGGAGGCCGCGACTCCGGCGGAGGCATGGGCAGCGCGTGGCGCATGCCCGGCAAGGGCTCGCTGCTCGCATGGCGCAAGCGCCAAAACGCGGCAGCGCGGCGGGCGAAAGGGCCGCAGCGGCAGCCCCGCCAGAGCCGCCGCCAGGCCAGAGGCTGCAGCCGCTACAGGCCAAGATCGAGGCCGGGCAGGGCGCGCCGCACCAGCCAGCCGGGTCTCCTTCGGCTCGGCAGGCCCAGGCCGGCGCACCCGCTGGGATCATGCCCAGGCCCCAGCCAGCCACGGCTCAGGCACGGCGCACAAAGCTCGGCGACGACGTGCCACGAGGCTGCCCGTAAACGCCCTGCGAGGACCTGCGCCGCCGCCACCTCGGGCTGTAGGGAAGCCAGGGCCGCTGGCCTTCAGCCAGCGGGTGTCGGCGGTGCGGGCCGCCTCGGCGGCGGTGCGGTTGCGGGCGTGGGTCCTGGCGATCGCCGAGACAGGTAGGTTGCGCACGTGCCTCGCCCAGGCGCAGTCGCGTCGCGATCTCTCGGGCATCCGCGCCCGTGGCTGCAGTCCGAACCTCCCTCCCGCTCGGTCAGCGGGTCGACCGAGCTCATGAGCGGCGTCAGTCGATACCCGCAGACCCGGCATGAACCTTACGGATCGTCAGCCAGCGCCTCGGGGTGGGGTGTCCTGACGATGAAGCCTGCCGCCCTGCCTCCATGCCCCGTGAGGGGTGAACAGTCGACGATCGAGGCACCTGCACGATGCTCCGGAGGCGACGACTCTCCGCGGTGGCCTGCCAGTCCGGCGCCCCGGCATGTCGACGTCCATCAGGGCCACATCCAGGCGTGCTGGCGTACGCGTCCAGGACATGCCCCGCCCCACCTGGCCACCACCTCCAGATCGCCTCCTGTCCCAGCATCGCCAGCACGATCCGGTCATCAGCGATGAGCACGCATCGGGCTCACGGGCAGCTCACCTCCGGTCTGGTTCCGCCGGACGGCACGTCAGCGGAGTCTCTCGACGGCGCTGGACTGCCAGTGACGCATTCGCACTGGTGAGGGAACCGCCCTCCTCAATGTCGGGAGCGCGAGCAGCCCGTTGCCGGGTTTGTCACGGCCAGGCCGACGCCGTCGTCGCTCACCCGCAGCATCCCTGGTGCCAGGTGCGCGTGACGTTGGTGGGCGCGCTGCCGGACGTTCGTGGTGGCCTCGCAGCGTCCAGGCCAGAAGTCCCGCTGACGCTCGAGAATGTCCTGGGCGCACCGATCATCTCCACATCGATCTGGGCAGCGCTCAGGGCGTACGCGGCCTCCACCTGGTTGGCCAGGGTCCGGGGACCGGCGCGCGTCACCGTGGAGCGCACGCGTCGGCCGAGGGCCCCGCGCCGGGGATGAGCCCGCGTGGCTCGGAGGCGGCGGCGGGGTCGCTCGATGAGCCGGCAGGGCGACCTCAGCCTTGAGAGTGAGGACCGTCAGGAGTGCGGATGTCGTGGACATCGCGCCCCACTGCCCCTCGCTGCGAGATGAGGGCGAGTCGCGCTCGGCGGATGTTCTGCGCTCCCTGAGCCCACCGCGATGCGGGCGATGATGATGGTCAGTCCATACATGCAGCGCCCAGCACCATCCAGCGCGACTCCGATGCGTGTTCCACGCCAGGAGCGCGTCGAGAGCGACCGCAGATGACGGTTGGGACCCCGACGACAGCGTTGGGAGAACAGACCAATGAGCAGAAGAAGGGGAAGAAGGGTGGTCCACCAGCCCAGAGCCGGCAGTGCCAGGCTGAAGAGATCAGGGCCGCCAGCCTCGCCCACAAGGACGCGAATCGGAGATCAGGCAGGATCCTCGCCCGTACCGCGCAGGTGTCCTGTGGAGAGCGAGCGTAGGCGACGATGAACCCCAGACCCGGCGATTCCCAGCAGGCTGCACGGGGCAAAGGGAGCCGAGGAGAGATGGACGAGGGGATGACCAGGAGGAATCACCCACACCGTGGCGTCCCAGACGACAGACGGCGATGCCGCATGCCAGGAGCGGAAGCGGGTCCTTCCTTCTGATGCCGAGGTCTCCCAGTAAACGCCTTCACGAGGGGTGAGAGTCATCGTTTGTCGTCACCGAGCTTCATTGCGCCTTGATCGCCCAGCGTCGGGCCCCGATACGAGCAGCCTGAGATGAGTGTCCACGCCGCAGGTTAGCCAATCGGCATCCACAGCGTCCTGGATACCGGTCGATCCGGTACGTAGGGTCCATCCTCGCCCAGCGGGCCACCGGGCCGTCTCGCCGACATCGGGGGTGAAGGGCTGGTCGTCGACGCGTGTGGTTCCAGCGTAGCATGAAGGTGTTTGATGAAGGCGAACAAGGGACCAAGGAGGTCGCGATACCGATCGATGCCGAGGACGGCAACTTCACATCCCGGCGCCAGCCCCACAGGACGCGGGCAGGACGATCAGGCAGATGAGGGAGTAGGCGCAGACCCAGCCCTCCATCTGCGAGTCCGTCAGTGCCCCGGCGGTGAGGACCACGATGACCTGACCGCTGCCCACTGCTGTTCCGGCCTTGACCACCAGATAGCCGCAGACCGCCACCGGTGACGGGCATCTGCCGCCCCTAGCCCGCAGACTGCTCGACAGCGGCCTCGCCGAGGCGCTGGTGGCCAGGCAGAGCACTGAAGGCAGGCCATCATTACGAGGCGAGACGTTGCCTGGGCGTGGACCCAGCCTCAGCGGACGCGTTCCAGCCGACCGAAGACGGGTACATCGCCAGAGAACGACAACGAAAGAAGAGGTTGCCAGCTACCTGCAGGCTCCGGAAGAGGTCGAGCCAGAGTAGGTCAGGGAGAGAGGCGTGCGAAGCCTCTCGGACGAAGTGACGATCTGTGACCCGCCTGCGTCGGGATCGACAGGGAGTCGGATACTCAGAGTCAGAGATGTCTGGGACGTCGCGTCGCGATGCGGCTCAATGCATGGTGATGGCGGTCAGGGTGATGGGTGTGGGCTAGCGTGACGGGCTGCGCCGTCAGAGGCCGTCGGAGGTCGAAACGGTGAAGACCTCGTTTCGAGGCGCGCATGCCCAGGTGCTCGGCGGTGGTACTCAGCAGCCAGCGGGCGACGGCGTCCGAGTCCGTCGTGCGCAGGTCTCATCGTGTCACCGCGACGACCGCAGGATGTCTGCTGGCCGCGGGGCAGTCGGCAGGTGCTGCCTCAAAGACCCTCGAGATCCCGGGCCAGGTGGCGGTGATCAGGCGCCATCGCCCAGGCTCGGATCTCATCGACGCGCTGCCGGCGACGAGGCGGCCACGGGCGATGATGACGATGCGTCAACGAGGCCGTCACCCAGTGTGGGTGGCGAACAGGACGGGGTGCGGCCGCAGCGGGTCTGGGTACGCATCGTCTCCGAAGGCGATCCGGCCGACATCCATTCTGGCGGTGGGCTCGTCCATGACGAGAAGGTCGGGATCTGGCAGCAGAGCAGGGACTAGGCGCAGGCTGGCGCTCGCCTCCCGAGCAGCGGCTCACTCTGCGGGTGAGGACCCAGCCAGATGCGCCTGGTTGACGATCGTCGAGCCCGGACGCGAGACGCCGTCGCAGTGCCGGGGCTGCATCAAGCGCCACGTAACCGGGTCTCCCCGACGGTAGAAGCCGTCCAGAGCCGCCGTCCGATAGACATGTACGCGACCTGCTTACCTGGACCGCCTATGGTGGAGAGGTCCGCAGCTCGATCTGCTGCGCCGGGCGGGTCAGTCACGGTGTGGAGCATGTCGAGGTGGTGGACTTGCCTGCGCCATTGCCCAGGAAGGCGACCACCTCTCCGGGCGGATATAGCGAGGCCGAGTCGCTGTCGACGGTGACGAGGCCGCCGAGAAAGGCGCAGGCCGCGAGGTCAATCGCGGGGCTGGGTAGCTGTGCGCCCGACCCAAGAGGGCAGGATCCCGGGAGTACATACGGGTCAGCTGCGCCCGGTATTCGCTGAACGGCGCCCGGTATTGAACATGCCGCTGCATGATAAAGGTCATGCAGCAGCGCTATGTGTTCATCAAAATTGCACCGTGTGTAGCCACCAACGGGTCGCCGATACATAAGGTCACAGCCGACGATGAATGCTACCGGATGTGGCGCAGGTCCAGTGGTTTTCACGCCGTGTCAATCATGAACACGGCACCGATCTCACTGCTGGCGGAGCGGCTGCGCAGCGGTGAGCGCGCTGGCTGGAGTTCAGTTTGCGAGCCTGAACTGCGCGCGAGCCGGTGTCCCATGTGGTTATTCAGACAGTTAACGGGGTCCCATTAAAACCGCAATGCGTTTTCGTGCAGTGGAGTCGGTATCGGCCTGTCACCTGACCCCAGCGTCGGAACTGCACACACACCTGATAAGTGAGGGCCACCGGAGCCCCTTGAGGGTAAGACCCAGGGCCCCTTCTGGAGAAGGTGACGGAAATAGTTCAATCGATGACCCAACCGGGTCCTATGGAAAGCAGCGGACAGAGGTCTCGACCGTTTCTCCGGTGAGAGGTCGAAGAGAAACTGTCGCTCGTCGAAAGAACTCCGATGCAGAGTCGGGCAGCTCTTCTTTGAACGATACCGCGATCGAGTCTGATGCCGGTGTCCCACCTGGTGCGGTGCCGAGCATGGATCGATGAACTCAGCAGGTCTGCTGCCGCGCGAGCCGGCCTCCATCATTCCCAGAATCTCAACCGTGAAAGTCACTTTATCCGAGATGGAGACGTACCAGACACTATGACGGAAGCTTGAGGACTGTAGTCCTGCGGGGTTTGGTTATTTTCCTGTTACTGGGTCAAGGACCTGATTGTTCAGTAGCAGGTGCCTCCCACCAGTGGCAAGGAGAGTAGCTGCAGTGATGTGCAATCGAGTGACGTCGTCCAGATCTTCCTAGGCTTACTGCCTTCTATGGTAGCCCGTCAGGTCCGCCGTGTCATGCCTGCGGGTGAATGACAACCATAGTCGCACGTCCCACGCAAACTGTTCACAGGAAGGTTGTGGTGTCAAGGCTCCATAAACTTTTCTTCCATGAAGAGTCATTCTCCTGGTTTCCTTCATCCGCAGGAAGCAGTGGCGGGGGAGAAAGGTAGCGCGCAAATGTGAGGTGGAGTTCACGACCACCCACAGTCCTCGTCAATGCAGTGACACCACGCAGATGCAGAGACTCCAAGAAGGACCACTGGCCGCCGTGCTGCTGTGAGGGGCTTGCCGGGCCCGCGCGCGATTCCGGTCTGGGTCCTTGGGGTGTACCGTTTCATCCACGTTTCGTGGCGGTAAGTATCCGTCCGTCGAGGGGGTGCTGGAGTGGTGATCGACGTCGGAGCGCCAGGAGGCGGATCCTCCAAGAGAATCTGGCCTGGCGGTGCGGTTTTCTCAGCCTCGTTGCCGTCGATGGCTGCGCAGGATGGTTTACCGGGAATCGGTGAAGTGGGCATGTGCCGTCGGAGTTGGTGTGTTGCCTGTAAAGGACCCGCACGAGCGGGTGGGCGGCGCCCGGTCAATCGGCGACGCCGCCTGCAGACGTCCGTAACTCGATTGACGCCGGTCCTCTCCGGCCCCGGTCGCGTCTGGCTCACGCCGGAAACCGCTGCTCGACCACCGGGACCAGCGCGCCAAACCAATCCAGAACCAGGAGTTCAACCAGCGGCAGTCAAGATCTGCCCGCCGCGTGGTAAGAAGTTTGTCTTTCCCTACCGGGTCGTCGTCCTCGACTGCTGCAAGAAGCGATGGTCGTGCCATCGAGGAGATCGAAGTGTCTACGACCCGATGCAGGAGAGCCCTCGCTCATCCGCACGGACTCCGAGCGTGTCCAGTACTGGCTCGGTGTGCGCCCAGCCTCCGACGCCAGTTCCTACAAAGCTGATCAAGAAGATCACCGGCTGATCATCACCAGTTCACGCGATTTACACTGGCAGTGCCGAGAGCATCTACGTCGGCGAGACGCCGGACGCCGCGACGATCGCCAAGGAGGTTGCGGTCAAGCTGCTGCCGACGACGCCGAGAAGCGCAAGGCCGCCGCTGGGCGCGCTGCTGCTGAGCCGCAGGAGGCGTCGCGCGCGCCGAGGCTGCATGAGAGCCACCGAGGCCGAGGTTGAGGAGGACCGCCGAGGCCGCCGCGAGGAGGCCTGAGGAGCTCGCTGACGCCCGATGCTCCTCGTACGGGATGACGTCGACAATCCTGACGACGTCACTGTCACCTCTCGGTCGCTGCGCCGCGGCGACCTGCTGGAGGTGCGGGTCAACCCTGAGGACCTCGGCCGAGCCGTCATCGGCCGCTCGGGCCGTGGCATTGCTCGAGCGCTGCGCACAGTGGTGGGAGCGCGGCGGACTTCGTCAGTGCGCGTCGACGTCGTCGACACCGACCGTCGCTGAAACGCAGGGCCGTGTGTCGGCACGTTTGACCGTGTCGGTCTTCGGCAGGCTGACCGATCGACACGAGCCCGGTTCAACCATGAGGCTGGGCACCGTCGCCTCGGCGGCTGATCTGCGTCCTTAAGCCCGCCGATCGTCCGGTCGGCGGAGCGGTAGGAGACAGACTCAAGGGCACCAACTTCACGCCATCGGTGCTCCACCTCATCAGCGCTGGGAACGTCAGCGCGCGCGGTAGCCGCGGCGCATCCAGATCCCCTGCCAACCGTTCCACGTCCTGATCCCAGGAGGACAGGCGTTTCACCGCCGTCGTCCGGTCCCGCGTGCCCTCAAGGGCGAGAGGTGCGCTCGAGATCCGGTACCGATGATCTCGAGTTTCGCGCCCGGAACCACTGTCCCCACCGGAACCGGTCCAGGCTGGCCCCTCACGGCTGGGTCGTCTGCGACGTGTCGTGCGCGTCGCCGCTCTCGAGCAGGCGTGGTGACCGCACAGCCGCCGAGGCTCCCTGCGCGCGCATGGCCCTGGTCGAGACCGACGACGCCTGACGACGCCAAGGAGCTCGGGAGGAGGATGCTGAGTCCCAGGCACCGCCACGAGCCTCGTCGGGGCTGCGATGCGCTCAGCGTCTCCGGCGAGGTGCTGGGAGAGGTTACGACCTGAGCGCGTTGCCCAGACTGACCTGCTCGTGGCTCACACGAGGGCGATGAGAGACGTGGCTGCGTTCCTTCGCCGCCGCGCTCGTGCCGGGCACATCGACCCGAGGCCGGCACTGTGACCCTGGACCCGCCCGGGTGGGCTGTCTCCCGCGACCTCGGTGAGGTGGAGGAGGCCCGGTGAGGATCGACGTCGTCACCCATCTTCCCCGACCACCTCAAAGGTTCCGGACCTCTCCTCATCGGGAGGACTGCCGACCGAGGCGACCTCGACCTACGCGGTCCACGACCTGCGTGACCACGCCGCCCATGACCGTCTTCGCACCGTCACGACGACACCCCGGGCAGCGGCGCTGGCATGGCGATGAAGCCCGACGTGTGAGCGAGGCCTCGATGACGTGTTTCGTCGATGCCGCCACCGCCGTCGTCAGGTCCTCATCATCCCCACCCCCTCGGGTGAGGTCTTTCAGCCAGCACGCGCCGAGACCCGGCGAGCCGACTCCCTGGTCTCGCCTGCGTGACCGCCATGAGGGCATCGACGCGCGCGTTCCCGAGCACCAGCGCCTCGCTGTCGAGGTGCGTGAGCTGAGCATCGGCGACTACGTCCTCAACGGGAGGTCGCCGCCGTCGTCATGATCGAGGTCGATCGCCCGCCTCTGCCCGGGTGTCCTGGGCAACAGTCACTGGTCGAGGAGTCCCACGGAGCCGCGGGCCTGCAGGACCCCCGTCCACACCCGCCCCACCCGGTGGCGCGACCTGGACGGGACCCCGTCCTGCTGTCCGGCGACCACGCCCGCATCGCCCGCAGCCGGCGGACCAGGCCATTGCCAGAACCGTCAGTCGTCGCCCTGACATGATCACGCGCCTGGACGCCGCGCTCCTGGACCACGAGGACCTGCCACCTGGCGGCCCTGGGATGGGCGACGCCGGTCGGGGCGGCTCATCCGGTGCCGGTGCGCATCCGGCCCGCCACCGCGCGCGACGCCGAGGCGCTGGCAGACCCTGGCCGCCCGCACCTTCCCGATGCCTGCGAGTACGTGTCGCCCCCGAGTCCATCACCCGGCACATCGCCACGAACCCGGGTTCCCGAGCCGTTCTCCACCTGGGCCGGCGAGCGCGTCGACCTCGTCGTCGCCGAGCTGCTTGCCCGTTGCCCGGCATACGAACATCCGGTGAAACGGAGACCACCGAGACGTCAGGGAGTCCCAACCTGGTGGGCTACGCCGCCGTACTGCGGAGGAGCACGACGCAGGTGAACCTCCCCGGGATCGATCCTCGTCCTGCCCGTGTCCGCTCGTCCGGACAGGTCGTCGGTGAGCTGTCCAGGTCTACGACTCCGCCGCGCGAGGCTCGACTCACCCCAGCGCTATCAGCGCGTGACACGGCAGGCTGCCGCCCGCGGGCGAGCCTGCCTGGCTCGGCACCCACATCACCAACAAGCGCGCCGCAGAAGGCCTACAAGCGGGCCGCTTCCGCCAGTCGGGACCTGCACCTACAACGTCGGAGCGGATGCTCACGACGTCGCCGACCCGGCGGACAGAGAAGGCCTATGAGCAGTGCAACGATCAGAACTTCGGACAGGACACGGCCGACAGTGCCGGTGACCCTGTCACCCAGGCCGGCCTCAGCGCGCCCGAGTGACGGTGCAGCAAGGAACGGCCGGGGCGACAGAGCCGCTCGAGGGGACACGGTGGAGCGGCAGAGTCCGCTTTCGTGGGTAGGCGGATCGCTCACCGCGCGCGAGCAGTGGGCATCACCTTGTCTCTACCTGGTGCGCCGCTGCGCGATCATCGCCCCTCATCCGCACCTTCGTCATCCAGATGCGTCATCCCGCCGGGATCCATGCGGAGGACACCAACGAGGGGCGACCGCGTCACTGCAGACCATGTACGACTCCAACACCGGAGTCGAGGCGACGTCGTCGCCTTCACCGATCCTGGATCACTGGCTGATGACGCAGGAGCCCACGGCCTGTCGCGTGGCCCAGGACTTCCTCGTCGCGATCCGCATCTTTCCAGAACGCCGTACGTCACCACTCATCAAACGCGCGATTATCGGTGGCATGCCCGAGACCACATCGTCGCCGACGGGAACGGGTCCCTCGAGCGTCAACGGCGCCGAGCTCCACGAGGACCACCTCGAGCCCGCGATCGGCCCCAGACCCGCTCCTCGACGTCACCGTGCCGGAGGGCTGCATCTGGCATGCGCGACAAACTCGATCCAACTCCTCGACTCGCTACCACCAGAACGCCGCACCACGGCTTTCGGTGCGCCCGGCGGTAACGTGGGTCGGCGTCGCCAAGCCACCGTCGTGTAGCCCCATCACCGGTCCGCCTGAGCTCTGGCCGCCAGGTCTTCTCTCAGGTTCCCCAACCGACATTCACGTCCGACGGCGTCTCACCGATCCGGCCGAGCCGGCACCGGCAAGCACGCTGGCGGCTCCGGCGGATGAGACCGATAGACATGCTCTCAGAACGTGAGGAAACGCGAACTCAGGCACGACTGGGGCAGCACGCCTGTCCGGGACGCGCGAGCCTCGTGGCAAACGAGCACTCGTCCCAGGCTCCTCCGCCACCGAGGAAATCGCCTCAGCGAGCCTCAGGGCGTTCCATCTCCGCGCTGCTTCGAACGGCGCGGCGCCGAACCAGCACCTGACCAGCGGCACGGGTGTGTGGAGAGACAGCGAAACCTGATCGACGAGATTCAACGCCGCATCACTGCGCGACGACATCTCTCTCGTCCCGGGGACACCTCGGGCGTCCACGTCAAGGTCGTTGAGGGATCCCGTACCCGCGTCCATGGTACTTCCAGGGCGTTAGTCGCGCCAGGGCAGGCGGCGCGTCTCGAGTACCACTAACCGTAAGGTCTCCTTCGGCAGCCGGCGCGAGCGCACCTTCCCGTCCAGCACGCCTCCACCGAGAAGATCGGAGGCTGTCGCCCGCGTCAGTGTGCGTCGCGCCGCTTCGTACTACCTGCGCGCGACCTGTGCAGGCGGTCGCCGCTGGGCAAGACTGGCGAGAGAGCGTCGCGAGGACCGAGCGCCCTGCGTTTTAGATCGGCATGCGGAGCCCACGGCCCGGCTGTTTTGTCGTCTCTGGCTCGCCGTAGCGGCGGCGAATAACGTACATCGCGGTACGTCGACCGACAGGGAAGGGGCACGGTGAGATCCGGCGTAGATGAGAGGCCGACGACGTCGGACTGGACCCGAAACAGGTACTGATCCTCGCAGATCGAAGCCGCCGGGCCTCCAGGTCCGCCATCACTCCTTCCCTGTAGCGTCAGTCCGCAGACTCTCCCAGGCGGGCGGTGAGCGCAGGAACCGAGGACGCGCGCAGCCGGTGGTAGAACTGTCTCGATGACAAGCGAGGAGTGGACTACGACCCGTTCATCGATCCGCGATGCCGACCCTGAACGCGACGACGAGCCCGTGGATCTGCCTCCCTCGATCCAGCCTCGTCGGCACGTGGCGCCATCCCTCCGCCCGAGACAGCCTCCTGGGCAGCGGCTGACGCGGGCGCTGCTCGTCCTGGCAGTCATCCTCCGGTCCCGCCCGTTCGGCCTTCGTCGTCCGACCCGCGAGATCCTCGTCCATGCGCGAACGTGCAACTCCGCGACGGGGACAAGGTTGCGGGTCACGATGTTCGACCCGACCGCACCGACTGGGCGACGTCGCGTCTTCACCGACGACGACTGGCTCCACGTCGAGACGAGCGGATCGACGGCGCGTCCGGTAGTTAGGTCATGGTCTCCGTGAGCCTCGCCCGACACCACCGGTCACCACCGTTAAACGGGTGATCGAGGGAGGCGACCACGTGGCCGCCGACGGGCGGGAACGCTGAGCGTCAACGGCGCCGTGGATCATGAGCCCTGCTGTCTAGGACGGCTAGTCCCGTCCCTGACGTCCTTCGACGTCACGCAGCCCCCAGGGATACGTATGTGGTCATGACAACCGCGGCACTCCCGCGCCGACTCGCGCTACCACGCGATGACGCCGCAGCAGCTCCCTGAAGAAATGCCCGTCGGGGTGGCCAAGGTGGTTCACCAGCGGACGAACCCGAGCCGGTGGGTGGCTGTAGGCGGGGAGCAGGCTTCACATGCGTACCGCTCAGGACATCTGTGCGCTCTCCTCGTCTCCCGACCAGCTCGCGTCAGGACGATGCCGGACGGCGTCTGAGGATGACGACGCCTCCGACCCGAGGTCGAGGCGGCACGGTCCCGCGACGACCGGTAGGCGACACCGTGAGGCGACGAATCGGCCCGGAGCGCACCGACCGCCGGATCGACCGGAATCGTGACAGATTCGGAACGTACGGTGAGCCTTTCGGTCCCGGCCCTGTCCCGACCGGTGCCTGGAGAAGGATCTATGCTCCAGCTCCATGAGCATGTCGGCGGACTGGACGAGGTCGGTCGTGGGCGCTCGCCGGCCGGCTGCGTAGGACTCGCGACCGGTGACGCCGCACCGACGACGACTTCCCGAAGGACGTGGCTGACTTACAGCAGCTGGACGGCCCGTGCGCGCACAGGCCTGGTCGACCCTGCGCGCGACTGGAAGCTGGTGGACTCCGCCGTTGCCCACGCTCGCCCGCCTGCTACGAAACGATGAGCACGGCATCGCTCGGCGCCGCGCTGGCGGGCGCACGAGCCCTGCGGCGTTGCCGAGCGGTCACGCCCTGGCGTCATCATCCTCGACGGCGTCGCCGACTGGCTCACGTCTGTAGCCGCCGGACCTGTCTCACCGCGGGAAGCGTCGGCCGGGCATCGACGGCACCCGCCCGCCGCGGATTCTCCTACGCCGCCGGGTGCGCATGGAGGCTGCTGGCCGACGCCCGCTGCGCTGTCGTCGCCGCCGCAGCTGTGTCCTGCCAAGGTCGAGCGAGACCTGCTCACGATCGAATTTCGCCGATCCCGTTACGGAGATGGGCTCTCCAACAAGGGCTACGCCTCACGGGCCCACATCGGGCGGCCTGGCTGACCTGCGATAGGGACCAGCATGCAGGCGCAGTCTGGCACCCGCCAGTGACTGGACCAGCATCACGGCCGACGCCTCGGGCCGACATGGCTGGGCAGGCCGACCAGTTTCGCGGCCCGCCGAGTCCAGGTGCTGTCGGCAGGCACAGATGGCGCCCGGCAGCAGGCATCTGAGTCCTATGAGAACGAGCCTGAGCCTCGCTGTACCGTGTGAGCACCGCGACGTGGCCTCTGTCTCGCACGCCGTGGAGACCGAACGACGTTTACCACCTGGGCTCACGCCGCCGACGTCCAGGTACGCACCCATGGTGAGGTCTGTCGGTCGCCCACCCTCGAGGACGCGTGGGTCTGGAGACATCTACCTGCGCCTCCTGGTTCGTGAAGTCCGGTCCACGTCGCCACCCTGAGCGATCGCCGTCAACGTCGAGCGCTCACCAGCCTCGAGATGGACATCCTCCCTCCCAGCACCACACCCCGGCCTGTCGAGCCCTGTCCGCTGAGGCAGAGCGCCCAGGGGCCACAGATTTGGCCGGCGCCAGCGCCTCCACAGACCTGATGGGTCCGCTGCGCAGACCGGCGGATCCGGCCTCAGGCCAGCGCGTGAGGCGATCCGCAGCGGCCGAACCGGTCACAGCAGCCGCAGCAGGCAGACGCGATCGCCGCGCGCGCGCACGCCGCCCTCGACCGTGCCCGCCGAGCCCATCACTGGGAACCGAGGACCTGCAGGAGCAAGAGCTCCCAGGAGCCGCGTTGCCGGTCCGTCGTGCCGTCAGCACCGGACGCCACGGAGAGGGACCTGGCCGCCACCTCACCTGAGGAGCATCGGTTGCAGGTCCCAGCGCATCTGGAGCGCACCGGAGCACGGGCTGCGCGCGAGAGCCTCGACATCATCGCCCCGAACCAGCTCGGTGCGCGGACAGGAGACGAATCCATCGGCTCGGAGCAGACGGCGCGGAGGTCGGTGCGACCGACGCTGGTCGTGTGGCTGGCATCCGCGTAGCTCCTGCGTCAAGTGACCGCCGGGCTGCTGCAGGCACGACCCCCGCAGTCTCGCCGGCTCGCCCGCTGACGGCCGCCCCGGGCCGCCACCCACGAGGCTCCCGCGCCGGCCTGCGCAGACGGTCATCTCCATCCTCCTGCGCGGACGCGCGTCCTGCGCTGCTGCGCACTCATCGGGCGGTCGCGCCGTCATGGGCTAGCATCGCACGCTCGCGGTCAACCCTGACCGGCTGACCGGACACATCGTCGACGTCGAGGCCCACGCCACCCAGGGCCTGCTCGATCACCCCGTCGGTCTACGCGGAGTGGCTGTGCGCGAGTCCCGTGAACGTGTCCGAGCCGCCTGCAGCGCGTGCGGCGTCACCTGGGGCGAGCAGCGCTGACCGCCAACCTCGGCGGACCTGCGCGACCGGAACCGGCTGGAACCCGCTGGCGCTGGCCGTGTGCTGCCTGCGCCGGCCCGGTCGGTCTGCGCCGGGTCTGGGCGCACCGTGTTATCGGCGAGCCTCGGTCTGGATGGCCTGGCGCACTCGGTGCGCGGCATCCTGCCCTCCCGCCCAGGCAGGCGGTGTAGCAGCCGGGTGGCGATCGTCACGGCCAGGAGGCCGCCGCCGAGGCCGAGTTCTTCGTTCCCAGATGCTCGGGCAGCGCCATCAGCCACATCGGTCAGCCCGTGGAGCGCCACGGAGGGCGCCTGCAGGCGTGCACGCCGCGGTGGAGCAGATCGCGAGGCCGAGGACGCCCTGTGGGCCTCGCCGATGACGAGAGCCGCCGACCTGGCTGACGTCGCGGGCAGGCGGAGGCCCGCGCCAGGCCCTGAGTCGCGGCGGCCAGCCATCACACTCATCATGGTGCCGCCGGGGACGAGAGACCATGTCACGCGCGGTCCCCTCGATCCTGCCGCTGGAGCAGTCCGACGCAGTCACCGCCGTCACTCTCCATCCACCCGTGGCCGGAACCTTCAACCCCGCCCACGGCCCTATCACCTGCCGCCGCCGCTGCGCTCGGCACCACACCGCCACCCGGGCCGCCGCGTCGTCGGAGGCGCGGATCCGGCTCATTGCGCCCGCGACGTCTCCCTTGGCCCACTGCGGCGCGTGCGCGTTGCCCTCGACGAGGCCCCGAGTTCAGCGCTGGGGTCCTGGACCGTCTGGCAGGCGTCAGCCCTGAGTCCGGGACGGTCACCACTGACCGTGTGGGAGGACGGCCAGCGCTACCCAGCTCGCTCACCGTTCTGGCAGCCAACCCTGCCTGCGCCAGGTCAGACTGGCGCACCTGCATCGTCCCAACGGAGGCGCGCTACTTCGCGGCTGTCCGGACCGCTGCTGGACCGGGTGGACATCCAGGTCGAGGTGGCAGCGGTCAGTGCCACGGACTCGCCTGGCCCGGCGGAGCGGCGAGTCCAGCGCCGGTGGCGCAGTGGCGTTGCAACCGCGCGTGAGCGCCGACCGGCGTACCCTGCGCCCAATGCCGGCAGCTCCTCAGGGACCCGACGGCGGACCGAGGCACCGCTCAGCCGCCGGTCGCGAGCCTCGGCGGACCTTCCCGTGGGGTGGACCGGGTCCTCCGACTGGCCTGACCCTCGCCGACCGAGGCGCTGAGTGCTCACCCTCACCCATATCGGAACCGCTCTGGGCCCTGAGGACCCCAGAGCAATGACCGTGACTCTCAGACTCAACGCAGCCTGCCCCGCCGGCGACATCGATGATCGCCGCGCCCGGTCCTGCCTGGCCATTCCGCCAGCCGCCGACGATGCGGTGGACCGGCTCGGGCCGAGCGCCCTAGGTGTCGCTGAGGCCATCGACCTCTGGCGTGTGTGCAGCGCCCGCGCCCGCCGGTGCTGAACCACCCCGGTGCCCTCCCTGCACGGAAGCGCTGGCGCCCACTGGGCGCAGTGGTGGCTGCGCGGTGGCGCTGCCCGTGCTGACTCGACATCCGTCGCGAGCTGACGTCGACGCCTCGGGGAGCCCCTGTCCTCCAGGAGACGCCCAGGCCTGGGCCCACATGAGCTGGAGCAGCCGCCCTTCTGCCTGTAGGTGCGTGGGGTGACCCGCTGCTGGTCAGTGGCAAGGAGCTGGAGACAAGGACGTTCGGGGAGACGGGGACAGGATCGCAGTGACGACGCCTGAGAACTGAGTGCTGGCCGGCCCAAAGTGAGCACCGATGCCGACAGGCCTGCCAGCGGCCAGGTCTGGCTCCTGGTGGGGCCTGAGCCCACCCGGTACGTGGGTGAGGGTGGTTGTGTCCGGCCCTGGAGTGACGGCCAAGGTGGTCCACTGCCCTGTGGTGCCTTTCTGTGCCTGAGCTGCCTGGGTGGGCTGCAGAAGCCCCGTGTGTCGGTCTCCGCTTGGGGGAGTGGGACTACCTGTACCCAATGGAATACCGAGGTGCTGAGGCCAAGGCAGGCGGAGGTTCGCCCGGCTGTCAGCCGCCTGGCTGTCACGGCCCGTCTTCGCGCAACCGTAAGTCATCGCGCGACCCGGGGCGACGATCGTGGAGGCGGTCTGGCGCCTGGGAGCCCCGTCCACGCACGCCTGAGCTGGGCAGACACGCGCGGTTCCCGGGCTGGTGACCCATGTCCTTCCGGTCGGCTGCCACGCCTCCTGCGGCAGGCGGTCTGCACACTGATACCGATATTCCTTTCGAGCTCCTGACACCGCTTGGTACCGTCGATGCCGATGCCGTCAAGGAGCAGATCCCAGGCTGGCGGAGACGGGCTGCTGGACGACCAACCGCCGCCTCCATTGTCCCGGGACGCAGCGGGCCTCGGAGCCCCATGACCACCGAGGCCATTGGCCTGCCCTCGGGCCTGTCTTCGAAGGAGACCACTGCACCTAAATCCTGGAGCTCATGGGAAGGCAGAATGCACTTCGCCGACGGCTGGCGGCGACGTCATTCCAGAACCGAAAGCTGGCGCTGGTGGCTACCGTCGGTGCCAACCGTATCGTCATCAGCACCTGACGCTGCGCCCTGACGCAACGCTACTCCGGGTCCAGGCAGCGGAAGGTCCTCACGTCACGAGCCGGCTGGCCGTCAGCGCGTAGCTCAACCAGGCAGCGCGCCTGTAGGAGGCGGCGCAGGTCGCCCCAGCCCTTTGACCCGACGTGGCCGAGCTCGGCCGCGACGCCCAACGTACTCCAGCCCAGGCGGGCGCCGCAATGGCGTTAAGAGGCAGGTCGACGGGGCCGCCGCGTCGCAGCCAGGGCTCGGCCAGGGCCACAAAAGTCACCAGGTGCTGCCTGGGCCGACCACCATGCCCACGTGGTCCACACGCCGAGCGGCACGTCCCGGTCGGTATCGTAGCCGGGGGAAGGGGACCCAGGAGGATCCTATAATGGAACCGCAGGAAGACGATTTATGTCCAAGAATCAAACCGGGAGCCACCAACATGGAGGCAATTGAGCGTTCGGTGATGGTGGCACCGATCCGGGAGCTGATACACACCCAATTATTAGATCACTGGCGTCGCTCGATGATGGCGAAGCGCCGATGGAGTAAAGAGGTTAACCTCATCAGCACGAGATCGCCCTCTCGGCCGATCCAAGGGACTTGCGCGGATCCGAAACAGCTCAACGAACAGGCAGGTTTCCTCCACCTGTCGTTACTCCAGATGTCAACGCCGATGCATCCTGACGGGAATCAAGCGGCGACATCCTCACTCGTCAGAATGCCACCATCCAACGGCAGAAAGGCTTGCTACTCGGCTGAGCCCCACCGAAGGCGACCCCACATTCATCTATCGGCTATTGTCGATGGGCGGGTTATGGTGTCAGTGCAGTGCGCCTGCCTCAGCGATGTGCACCAGCCTCCTGAGGCTGCAGGTGTCTTGCAAAGCTCACAATGAGGTAAGAGGAAGGGGCGATGCAGCATCTGTTTTCGTGCCGCCGGTGAACAAAGACAGATGGTTTACGCGCGGTGCTCGCGTGATGTCTGGCGCTCGTGGGCGCCTGCCCGTGGCCTCAGTGAGGCAGGCCGATCGCAACCGGTGGCTCGGGTCCCCTGATTCTCTGCCTCCATGCTGTTCTTGCCGATATCGGTGCCGGCCCCGGCGCGGCACCCAGCAGGAACGCTGCCTCGTGACCATATCACCATTGTTTAGTATCTCGGGCATTCGACCAGTTCCGGAACGTAATGTTCTTTCACACCACGCTGGCGGAGCCCAATCATAATCTTGTTCCTCGCCGCGGCGATCTACGGGTGGTGCTCTTCAGGATAGCCCAGACGCCGTGTCGCTCAAGGATCCCGGTACGGTATCATCGCCCCTGATCCGGTTTGGCGCTCAGCGCACCCGCGCCACCGTTTTAAATGATGGTCAATCTACGGTATTCTTTCACGGATTGTTGTCGTCCAGGGATCGCGGCGGCACCCCGCGCCGCATCATGGCGTACTCAGTCTCTGGTGCGCCGGTGTGTCTCGTATGGCGATAATGCGGAGAGTTCGCCTGCACCCGTGACCGGCTGGCTGCTGCTCGTTGCTCTGCGCTATACTCCCAGATACTGGCAGACCTCATGGCGCACGCATGCACCGCGCCGCGTAGCTCGTCGTTGTTCGCCCTTGCTCCAGGCCGCCGCCGTCTCTTCAGAGGCCCTTGACGCCTCCTCAGCCTCGGCGGGTGGATCTCTCATCGCCGCACCACTGGGCCAGGATCGTCCTCGGTTCGTGATGTATCCGGCGTCAGAACGTCGGACTTGTTAAGGTGATGTTCGCCGAGCCTCGAGCGTAAGTAAGGAGGTACGCCGAGAACGCACAAAGCCATTTGGGTCAGCTGAACGTGTTGACCTGGGCGGGATGGTGGACGCTCTCGCCCCGCTCACCCGGTGCGCCTCGATCTTCCAGTGGCTCCAAGACCCAGGGTAGTTCCCAACATAGATCGTGACCTGATGAGTACGGGGTCTGTATCAAGCAGATCATCACGTACAGCTCAGAATTTTATCGGCCTGAAAGCTCGGCGGCAATGGCACCCCATGCGTATTGGGAAATGGACCCACTACAAAACGCAACAGACGGACAGAGGTCCGCTCTACAGGTCGCCAGTTGATAACTCATCTCCCTATTTCACTGCCGCACACCGCCATCAGCGGAGTTCATATGCTGGCGATCGCGCGATCTCCTCGCCTCCGTCGTGGTACCCGGGTCTCTGCAGCGGACCTGTCTGGTTACAATACTGTGCGAGCCTATCTCGTCGAGACGTCTCCCCAGCTTCGGCGAAGGCGTTATCACCAGTGCCCGCCCTTTGATTCATGACCTGCGGGGACCGCTCAATGCGGCCGCGAGCAAGAATCGCGCGCCATCTTCAATGCCGCCTGGCCTCGTGAGGACCTTCCAACCGAGGAGGCGTCACCGACGTCGCCATTGCGCGGTGCGCCCCGCGCTCGACAAAATCGCCCGAGTCCACCGCCCAGCAGGCCGCACAGCCTCTAAGGTCATGCGCAACCCCGCATGAACGCCCCTGGCCGCACGCGACCTGGCCATCATCGAGACGCCTCTACACAAACAGCATGCGCGTCTCCAAGCTCATCACCCTCAACGTCACCACCCGACCACCGCGCGCGTCCTCGGGCAAGGCGCATGAACGAACCGTCCCCGCTGCACGCCGCCAGAATCATGGAAGCTGGCTGAGCCGGCGCCAGAGATCTGCAGCTCCCGACGCCGCAAGGCGCTCTTCCTGGGATACGAGACGACGCATCAGATCCCCGCGCGGTGCGACGTCGCCACCGCCCTGTGCGCCGCCCCCAGGTCCCACGATCTCGGCCCGCACGGACCGCGCCACAGCACAGGCGCACCGCAGCGCGTCCAGGAGCTGCTCGGCCACCCTCCCGACACCCAGCGCCACACCCATGTCTCGGCCGAGCGGCTTGCGCAGCGTCTACGAGCAGCCTCCCGCGGAAACTGCGAGCACCAATCACTGGCACCGGGCGGGCGACGCCGTATGAGGCCCTGGGCCCCACTGACAACCCAACGCGCCCGACCAGGCCCGCCAGTGGAGTGCGGCTCAGGACAAGGGCCCAGGCGACAGGCGATCGCGATGTGCGCGAGCTCGCTGCATCTGCGCAGTGCCGAGCTCAAGACGACATGGACGCGCTGGCGGTAGAAGCGCCACCCACAGCCCAGCCCCACCGGCTCCGAAGCCCGCAGAACCAAGAAGAACTCACCGAAGCGGATCGTACAGGCCCGTCCCCGGTGAGGCCCGCGCCCAGGCGGGCGGCCGGGCCAGCGCGCCAACAGATCCCGTTCCAGGTCTCCCCTCATAGGCCCACTGAACAGCACGCAACACCATTCCAGGGTTGTCACCCGCGCCGCCGCGGACCCGACGGACAGCGCCCTGGCATGGCTGATCTCCGCACCCCAGACCCAGACCGAGCGATCTTCGGACACCACAGCTCCTCATCGCGCCGTGGAGTGGTTGACCCGCGCGTCATCCCCTGTGGGTTGAACACCCGCGCAGCACCGATCCACCGGCGATCGGGTTGGCGCATGAGGCGGTCCAGCGAGCACTCGGTGGACCGTCCTCGAGGTGGTTGCCACC
>BNJU01003261.1_pt1 | contig 77660 bp, 93 predicted proteins | sample 8539281 | NCBI WGS metagenome assembly BNJU01 (sample SAMD00202456, study PRJDB9452) | human saliva metagenome | isolation source: human saliva | place: Japan
TTTTCAAGAAATTAAGCTATTGATTGTTCGGAGCAACTTCCTATCAATTAATAATGGAGAAATAATGATATCCAAATCCACAAAGGAGTATGAATATAGGGTATCAATTACTACTTTACTTTTAAATATCCTTTTCAAATAAAAACATGGTCAGTAATTTTTATGACCATGTTTTTCTAATTACAATTAATATGAAATTAATTAATGATATATAAAGTAAAAAAACAATCTGTTTGTACATAGTTTAAATTAAGAGCTGATATAAAGCATGTTAAAAACAATAATATAAATATTCTTACTATATATAGTAAGAATACGATAAAAATACGGTTTGATAAATAGTTTTTAAAAAAAGAGAAATATTGAAAAAAATAACACTTAAAAAAATATTCTTAAGTAATTAGCCAACGAGCATCGAAACAAGAAAAATAATCTAATCTAATTAAAAAAAGAAAACGGTCAAAGTAGTATTGAAAAAAATAAGATGTAAAAATATGTCTAAATTAAATGAAAAAAACATCTGTAATATTATTTTTAGGTAAAACTGTTGCTTTTTAGGGGAAAAATGTATAATGTGAATATATATCATATCGGAAGGATGATAAAAAAATGAATTTTAAAAGAAATTATTTCAAATATTTTTCATTTTTAATTGTGACTTTAACAATGTTGTTCCTTTTTGGTGGGAATTCCGCAAGTGCGGCAACGACTAAAACGGTTGACACAATCACAAAGCTAGAAATCAAAAATGATAAAGGCGGAGAGATTGATGGAAAAATCGGTAAATGGGACAAATTTAGAGTTGCAGGAGAATTTGCTTTAGAAGGGAAAGGTGTTACTGCAGGCGATACAACAGTTATCAAGTTAGAAGATCCGATCATTATTAGTTCTACTGACTTTGATTTAAAAGATGCTGCTAGCGGTCAAACTGTTGCAACTGCGCATGTAGACAAAGAAGCAGGTACAATTACATTGACTTATACTTCATTTGTTGACACACATTCAAATGTAAGTGGAAACTTCTTCTTCTATGCAGCTGTTGATTCAGCAAAACAAAAAAATAGTGGAGATGTTCCTGTCAAGGTTAGTGTTGATGGAAAACCTAAATTCGGTGGAAAAGTTAGCTACGATGGTGTTGGAGATACAAACAACTACGTAATTAAAAAATCTAGCTGGGTAAGTCCAGATAGTAAAACAATTCACTATATTGTTCCAATTAACAGAACAAGTGAAGCTTTAAATAATGTTAAAATTCTTGATGAATTAAAATATAAAGCTGCAAAAATATGTTAATGGATCTTTTGAAATTTGGAAAGGCGATTGGAAATACACTAACGGTTCTTGGAAATTAGAGAACAAGAAAAATGTAACTGATAAGTATACAAAGAACATTAAAGACGGTTCATTTGAAATTACTTTAGGTAATTTGGCAGCTGACGATCACTTTGAGATTAGATACGATGTTCAATTAGATTATGAGCCAGCTGATGGCGAATTACTTGTTAATACTGTATCTCTTCAAAGCAACGATAAAGTGATTAAAGAATCAAACTCAAATACAAAAATCCAAATCGCTGGTGGTTCTGGTGTAGGTTATGTATTTGCTATTCACGTTCATAAGACTGATGACAAAGGAAATCCTTTAAAAGGAGCTAAATTCCAAGTTATTCGTGAAGCTACAAAACAAGTCGTTGGTGAATATGAAACTGATGCAAATGGTGACATTACAGTTACAGGATTATTAAAAACTAAATACATTGTTAAAGAAATTGAAGCTCCTGAAGGATATGTTATTGACGTAGCAGAAACTATCGTTGATCCATCAGAATTTGATGGAAGCAGCAATGTTGCTACTAAAGAAGTAGTAAACAATCCTACAACAACTACAACAACAACTACAACAACAGAAGCTCCTACAACAACAGAAGCTCCTACAACAACAGAAGCTCCTACAACAACAGAAGCTCCTACAACAACAGAAGCTCCTACAACAACAGAAGCTCCTACAACAACAGAAGCTCCTACAACAACAGAAGCTCTACTACAACAGAAGCTCCCTACAACAACAGAAGCTCCTACAACAACAGAAGCTCCTACAACAACAGAAGCTCCTACAACAACAGAAGCTCCTACAACAACAGAAGCTCCTACAACAACAGAAGCTCCTACAACAACAGAAGCTCCTACAACAACAGAAGCTCCTACAACAACAGAAGCTCCTACAACAACAGAAGCTCCTACAACAACAGAAGCTCCTACAACAACAGAAGCTCCTACAACAACAGAAGCTCCTACAACAACAGAAGCTCCTACAACAACAGAAGCTCCTACAACAACAGAAGCTCCTACAACAACAGAAGCTCCTACAACAACAGAAGCTCCTACAACAACAGAAGCTCCTACAACAACAGAAGCTCCTACAACAACAGAAGCTCCTACAACAACAGAAGCTCCTACAACAACAGAAGCTCCTACAACAACAGAAGCTCCTACAACAACAGAAGCTCCTACAACAACAGAAGCTCCTACAACAACAGAAGCTCCTACTACAACACCTGGACCAGAGTTACCAAATACTGGTACTGCTAACTCATTCTTAGTAGTAATTGCTGGATTATTAGTAGTAGTTGGAACAGTGATTCTAGTTTCTCGTAAGAAAGCATAATTTGATTTATCTCTATAAAAATAAAGATAAATAAATTAACTAGAATAAGAAATATTCCCCTTTGCTGGATTCCCGGTAAAGGGATTTTTATTCAGTTTTTTTAGTAGCTTAAATATAATAAAATCTCATATTTGTTAGAACTATCGATTAAACGATTAAATGGTTTATGGGAGTACAATGGATATAAAAACTACGAATTGTAAGATCGTAATATTGAAAAGTCGAAGAGTTAGAATTTTTACATTTAAAAATATGAAATAGGTGACAAGAAAAAGGAAGCAAGTCTTCTATGGATTATGAATTATCAAATAATGCCCTGAAATTGGAATTGCTACTCTAAGATAAGATTAGAGATGTTATTTACAAGATTAAAAAAATATTTTTGTGTATATAGGATTATTCTTTTTAAAAAAATAATAGTACTCTGAAATGTATTGCTAATAATAAAATACGGGTAATATGAGTTGGTCAAAAATAACTCCAAATCATATTACTAAAAAAACGGCTGTTTAAAGGTTTGTAATATTATTGATGAATGAAAAAAAGGAACTCTAATTGTAATTTTTTTCTCATATCTTTAAATTTAAAGTACATAAATACAAATATTCAAAAAGAAGTAAATGCCAATGTGAAATTTAATTTTATAAAATAACAATAATCTTAAAGAATACTTGGGATATTATTAACAGTTTTTTTCTTATCGTTTTAGAAATTTTTTTGGTTCCAATTTATTGAAAAAAATACTAATTGTGGTATACTAAAAAAAGTGATATTCGCTAAAAATATTAGATTAAAAATTTATATGTATGTTACGTGATTTTATTTTGAATTATTCAAGATATATTATTGTTTTGATTGTATTTTTCAATCTTGAAGAGGTAGCGCTGAAAAAAATAATTTAAATCTAGTGTAAAAAAAGAAAGAGGGATAATATTGCGTATTTTTGAGAAATAGAAATAAAGTAGTCACAGGAGTTAGTCTTTTAGGGACTCTTTTAATGGTTGGTAGTGGAATTTTTGTTCCAGCCAATACAGTATATGCCGAATCTAGCGTAAGTAATGAAGATCCTGCATATAATAAACCAGTTGGAGTGCCAGAAAATTTTAACATGGTATGGCATGATGAGTTTGATGGTAATAAGTTGGATGAAACAAAATGGGCATATGCGTATTCATCTTTCGATACTGTCGCAAGAACTCAAATGCATAATACAGATAATCCAGAGAACGTTTCAGTTTCCGATGGTGTTTTACATCTAACAGCACTTTACTCACCAACGCGTGAAAAATGGAATTCAGAAACAAAAAAAATGGAAACAGTTCCTAGAACGAATACTAGAAAAGATAAAAATGGGAACGTTGAGGTTTATCCTGCCCCATTTACATCTGGAGCCATTAATACTTTTGATGATAAAAAAAGAAAATAAAAGCATCTTTTAAAGGGGACTTCTATACTGAAGCTCGTATTAAATTACCAATGAGTGAATCATCTTGGTCATCTTTTTGGTTAACGGGGACTAATGGTAAAGACTGGCCTGGCAATGGTGAAATCGATGTGTTCGAATCAAAAGGATATGATCCAAGTTTCTTACAAGCTAATACTCATACGCCTAAAACAGAGAATGCAACATCTAGTAAACAAACTCAACGTCGTATCGATAATAATGGAGATACACAATCTGATTTCCACACATACGGGGTATTAAAAACTGGGGATAAAATTACTTTCTATTACGATGGTAAGCCGGTTAAGGAGACTGTTTCAAATATTAAAGATCCAAACCCATTAATTGACCCTGAAAATGGAATGACATTACGTTTGAGTCATATGGTCGGAGGCTCATTCCTAAAAGATGGAACTCCTGGTGGTCGTGATTACAGTGATGCGACTAAATATATTGACAGCTATCGAGATGGTTCTCGTTCTGATATGCTTGTGGATTATGTTCGTGTTTGGCAGGCGGGACCAACAACAACAGAAGCTCCAACAACAACAACGGAAGCTCCAACAACAACAGAAGCTCCAACAACAACGGAAGCTCCAACAACAACAGAAGCTCCAACAACAACAGAAGCTCCAACAACAACGGAAGCTCCAACAACAACGGAAGCTCCAACAACAACAGAAGCTCCAACAACAACGGAAGCTCCAACAACAACAGAAGCTCCAACAACAACGGAAGCTCCAACAACAACGGAAGCTCCAACAACAGCAGCTCCAGTAACAGAAGCTCCAACGACAGCAGCTCCAGTAACAGAAGCTCCAACGACGGCAGCTCCAGTAACAGAAGCTCCAACGACGGCAGCTCCAGTAACAGAAGCTCCAACAACGGCAGCTCCAGTAACAGAAGCTCCAACAACAGCAGCTTCAGTAACAGAAGCTCCAACAACGGCGGCGCCAGTAACAGAAGTTCCAACAACAGCAGCTTCAGTAACAGAAGCTCCAACAACGGCGGCTCCAGTAACAGAAGCATCTGCTAGTGCATCTGGACAAGAATTACCAAATACTGGTACAACAAAATCAGTCTCAATGGTTGTAGGAACTATTTTGGTAATCTTTGGAGGAGCAATCTTATTCAAACGTAAGAAAGCGTAAAACTCTTAATATTTAACAAGAACAATTTAAGAAGTAAAAATGTAGGTCTGCTACCTGATATGTATCCCCTTTACTGGAAAACTAGTAAAGGGGGTATTTATTTTGCGCTACTTATTGGAATTCAATATGAAATGTGTCGAATTATATCAATGAGGAATATGGGCTGACTCGCATGAAAGAGTTATGAAAAGGAGTTTCCGGAAAAACATACTTGTATTTGAAAAAATTGAATAATTCTCGGCCCTTTGGATTAGAGTACGTTAGAACACAAAGGAAATAGATGCTAGAGAAAAAATTGACATGCGTGCTACAGGTTTTAAATGGGGAAACTCTTACAGAATGAGAAAAAGGACGACCATTATCTAAGGAGCCAATTATGAATAAAGAAGTTATGACTGATAATCTTTTAGAATCCGAAAGAGAATTAGTTCAATTACGTGAACAAACTACATATTTAGAAGCTGAAATTGCTATTATAATAAACTGAGGATCTTGAAAAAAAGAACAGGAAGCTACGTTTCAAGCCACGAATGCAGCGTTAAGCAGGGGACTGAGAGAGAGGATTTTTAGGAATATCTTAGATATGCATTCTCATCGATTAACGCCCTTCTGTTGAAAAAATCGCTCTTTTTCTGTAAACTGTTCTCTATATAGGAGGCGCACATGACGATTAGAGAGTTTATTCAATTGAGTATTTTAAAACCTAATAAAATTTGGACAATTTTACAAAATCCACTGAAGAAAATTAAAGGAATCTTTTTCCTGCTCGTATTACTTCTTTCGATTCCTGGCTTTATTCGTGCAGGAAAAGATATCGCAAGCATGAATACGAATTTAGGAATCGTAGCAAAACAGTTCCCAGACCTCTCGATTCAAGGTGGGAAGTTATCGGCGGGTGAAAATACAGGATTTGTTTACCGTTCTGATGTTTTCAATATTGTATTTGACCCAAGTGGGAAGTCAACGGATAATGATGTGACGTCTGAATCTAGTCAAGGGATTCCATCCATCGGGATTTTACAAGACCATATTGTTGTAGACACCATCATTAATACCTCAAAATTTCTTATGAAGGCTTAAACGGCTTTAATAAATCAAATGTAGAGCAGTTTATTCAAGAGTTCCAATCAAAATTGTGGATGGTATTTATCGGTGTTATGTTATTCGGCTTTGTTTATAATACGATTGTCGTTTATATTTTAATGATTATCATCAGCTTCGTCGTACGATTATTAACGGCGTTGTTTATGAGAGCCTACATTCAAATGCATCCAACCGTATCGAAACAGTTAACGATTGCTGCTATGTTCCTACCAGCAACCATCTATATGGTGATTGGCGTGTTAGGAATCGGCGGAGGAGTAGGGATGTTTATGTATCTACTAGTGACATCGACATTCAACTGGCTCCTTGGAATGCGAGAATTCATCGCTCAGCAAAATAAAAACCAATAAAAAATAACTCTTAGAAACCACGAACAAGTCGTTTCTAAGAGTTTTTCTTTTGACAAAATCGATAAAAAATAAATAGTAGAGACTAAATTTCTATACTGAGATTACGAAGAAATATACGGATTCTATAGTAATAGTGACGGGAAGTTGCATTAAAACGAATTAGGGGACGTAGGAATTTAATTCCGTACGTCCCCTTTGAGGATTTAAAGGCGAGAGACACTAGGCTCGAGCTGGTGCCTCGTCACTATTACTATGAAGATATCCGTAAGGATTCTTCGTAATCGTCTAAATTAAAAATATTCTGTACTATTTATTTTTTGTACGATTTTGTCTGCGCTGTTTCTGACGAATCTCTTGGCCAAGTTTTTTCTTGTACCCAGGTTTTACTTTTTTCTTCGCCTTCTTAATCATCCCTTTAAGTCGTGGATCCAAGTCTTTCGATTGCGTATTTTTACGTTTCTCACGACGAGAGCGGTCATAACTTTCGACAAGCTCGCCATTTTTCAATTCAACTGTTTCAAAAGAAATGCCTTTTCCTTCTAATGTTTGGATGGCTCGCTCTTGATCTGGTGTGTAGAAGGTGATGGCTGTTCCTTCAAGACCATTACGTCCAGTACGACCAACACGGTGAATGAAGAATTCTAATTCGCCAGGAATTTCTAAGTTGATGACATGAGAAACTCCTTCGATATCAATTCCACGTGCAGCAAGGTCTGTTGCGACAACGAATTGATAATCCATTTGTTGAATTTGTTTCATCACACGACGACGTTCTCTTGAAGGGATATCTCCGTGAATCGTTGCCACTTTGAAGTTATGGCTGCGGAGGTCTTTTGTCACTTCGTCTGCTTTTTGTTTCGTATTTACGAAAATAAGAACGAGGTAAGGATGACCCATTACAAGTAACTGACGAAGAACGTCCATTGGATTTTGAGTCTTTGTGACTAGCAATTGGTTTTTAATCGTTGGTGAAACGAGTTGTGTATTCTCGATTTGAATGACCTTTGGATTGCCCAAGTATTTCTTCAAGAATGGTTTAATCTTATCTGGGATCGTTGCAGAGAAAACTGACATTTGTAAGTTTTCTGGCATACGAGATGCGATTTCATCGACAGTTTCTAAGAACCCTAAGTCAAATGTCATATCGGCTTCGTCGACGACCATCATTTGAACGGTTTGGACGAAGAGCGCATTCTCTTGCATTAAGTCGAAATACGACCAGGTGTCCCAATCACGATATGTGGTTGTGTTTGAGTGAGTTTTGCCACTTGGCGTTTTTTATCTGTACCACCAATACATTTTTCTAATAAGATTTCTGTATCACTAAATGAAATAAGTTGGGCGGCAACAGCGGTTAATTGTTCTGCGAGTTCACGACTTGGAACAGTGATCACTAATTGCAATTCTTGACGGCTAGGGTCAATTTTGTTGATGAGTGGTAATAGGAAACTATGGCTCTTTCCGCTACCAGTTTGCGATTGACCAATCACAGATTCTCCTTTTAATAAAAGAGGAATGATACGTTCTTGAATAGGGGTTGGTTGTGTAAATTTTAAGTCAGCCAATGCTTTTTGCAAGTACGGCTGTAATGAGTAATCTGTAAATTTCATGTTTTCATCTCTTTTCTTTCTCTATGTAGCGGGATTATTATACCATAAATTCACGCGCTTGGGGGATTTGGGATGGTGGGCATAATTTTTGCGTATCGTGTTTAGTGGGTGGTATGATGAGTGAAGAAAGAAACAGTTTTCATAACTGTATTTAATTTTAGGAGGAATTTAGTAATGACTTATGAATTACCAAAATTAGAATACGCGTTTGACGCATTAGAACCACATTTTGATGCACGTACAATGGAAATCCACCATGATAAACATCACAATGCATATGTTACAAATTTAAACGCAGCGGTAGAAAAACACCCTGAATTATTCGAAAAAACAGTTGAAGAATTAATTAGCGATTTAGACGCTGTTCCTGAAGATATCCGTGTAGCTGTTCGCAACAATGGTGGCGGACATGCAAACCACAGCTTATTCTGGACTCAATTATCTCTTGATGGTGCAAAAGCTCCAGAAGGTGCTTTATTAGCAGCTATCAATGAAGCATTCGGAAGCTTCGAGGAATTCAAAAAAGTGTTTGCACAAGCAGCAGCAACTCGCTTTGGGTCAGGTTGGGCTTGGTTAGTACTTTCTAACGGAAAATTAGAAGTAGTTTCTACTCCAAACCAAGATAGCCCTCTATCAGAAGGTAAAACTCCATTGTTAGGATTAGATGTATGGGAACATGCATACTACCTAAACTACCAAAACCGTCGCCCAGATTATATTTCAGCATTCTGGAATGTTGTAAACTGGGATGAAGTAGCTCGCCGTTTTGAAGCTGCTAAATAATCTATAAAAAAACGAAGACCGGTGTCTCCTAATGAAGTGCACCCCAAAAGTTAGACACAAAATCTAACTTTTGGGGTGTTTTTATTATGAAATTAACTTATGAAGATAAAGTTCAGATTTATGAACTCAGAAAACAAGGATTTAGCTACTCACGACTTGCAGATATGTTCGGTATAGATGCGAGAAATCTTTCCTACATGATTAAATTGATTGAACGTTATGGGTTAGAGATAGTTAAAAAAGGGAGAAATAATTATTATTCTCCAGAAATAAAACAAGAAATGATTGATAAAGTCTTACTCGAAGGTTGGAGTAAAGAAAGAGTTTCTCTCGAATACGGCCTCCTGCGCGTGCCACTCTTCACAACTGGCTCGCACAATACAAGAAAAAAATAAGTATACTATTGTTGAGAAAACAAGAGGAGAGTACCTGAAATGGGACGTAAGCCAAAGAAAAAAACCAGAAGAGATGACAGAACTAGAACGCCTTCAGGCTGAAAAATGAGTATTTAAGAGCGGAGAATGCCATTCTAAAAAAGTTGAGAGAACTCCGCTTGAAGGAGGAAAAAGAGAAAGAAGAAAGACGCAGATTGTCAGAGAGTTAGTGTCAGAGTTTCCTTTAGATATTCTTCTAAAGATTATTAAACTTGCTCGTTCAACTTACTACTATCACTTAAAAGCAGCTAAACCTAGAAGATAAGAATCAGGCCGTAAAAAACGAAATAGAAACCATTTATAACGAGCATAAAGGTAATTATGGATATCGTCGTATTACTCTTGAACTTAGAAACCGTGGGTTCATCGTAAACCATAAGAAGGTACAACGCTTGATGAAACTGTTGGGGCTAACTGCTCGTATTCGTAGAAAACGTAAGTATTCTTCTTATCATGGAGAAGTTGGTAAGAAAGCTGAGAATATTATTCAACGTCAATTTACAGCTGAAAAACCGATGGAAAAGTGCTATACAGACATTACAGAGTTTTCTATTCCAACAAGTAATCAAAAACTATATTTATCACCAATTTTAGATGGTTATAACAGCGAGATTATAGCGTATACTCTATCGTCTTCGCCAAATTTAAAACAAGTAAAGGATATGTTAGAACAAGCTTTTAGAGAAGAAGAATACAAGAATACTATTCTCCACAGTGATCAGGGGTGGCAATACCAGCATGAGTTTTATCATAGTTTTTTAGAAGATAAGGGCATTCAGCCATCTATGTCTCGCAAGGGTAATAGTACTGACAATGGCATGATGGAATCTTTCTTTGGCATTCTTAAATCAGAAATGTTTTATGGCTATGAGCAGACATTTAAGTCTATAAAGGAACTTGAGGGGGCAATCGTCGACTATATTGATTATTACAACAACAAACGAATCAAAGTAAAATTAAAAGGACTTAGTCCTGTACAATACAGAACTAAATCCTTTGCTTAAATTAATTGTCTAACTTTTTGGGGTCAGTACATAAGAGGCATCGGTCTTTTTGCGTTTATATAAAATGTAACTGAGTAGTAGAAGTGAAGCAAGACTCACAAGACTTCCTTCCAGTAAGAATGGAGTCGTATAACGATACTCGATGTGGTGAGCTCCCTTGGAAATTGTAAATCCAAGCAGGCTATCCAAAATCTTGTAAGTTTGCACTTCTTGGCCGTCCACCCATACTTTCCAACCTTTAGAATAAGGAATTGTTGTAAGAACGGTAGAGTCTTCTAGTACATCCATTGTTCCTGCAAAATGAGTAGCAGAGAAAGTTTCAAGTTTCAACTCTTGTGCTTTCGTTTGTTCTAATCGCTCGTTTAAGAGAGTCGTGTTTAACGAGTATAGACTAAGTTTAGAAAACTCAAAGCCATCCGCTTTCACGATAATTTGAAGAGTTTGCTGTTGGCCTTTGGTTTTTGGCGATGCTGAGAAGCACGGGTTTTGATTGAACCGGATAAAAGGCATACGGTTCACCGTTTAGCGTCATTTCCAAATCTTCTTCTCCCATCGTTCCCGCCATTTCTAAGTAAATCGGATCGTCGGTTTCTGGAGTAAAGGTCAGTGTCATTGTTCCAACTTGAGTGTTGTCCTCAAGTTGAACCCGCTGATACACAACAGGTGAGGCACTAATATTTTCGAAAGTCGTCTCATAAGGCACTTTTGTGAAAATATTTTTTGGACTTGTTGTTCCACTAAGAGCATTCGCTAATTGATTTTGCATCGTAATCGGGTGGTTTGTTGGCACCTTCATTGATTTCAAGATAGCTTTCATCGGATATGCGATCGAGAGGGCGTTTGGATTTGTGACAATGTGTCCCTCGTCAAAGATCGCGATTGTTGAGAAATCTTCCAAGTCTTTTCGTTCCCAACGTTCATTATAAGTGGCGTCTGTGGTCTCGATAAAGGTATTTTTGATACCCAGTAATGCATCCGTTAATAGAGTACCATTACTGTAGTTCACATAGGCGTTTCCTTGGCGGACTCCAATTGCATCAAAGAATCGTTCCGTTTCTTTTTCAAAGGTGGATGAAAAATGGGATACGCCATAAGTTGGAACTTGGAGGCTATCATTTTTCGAACGAAGCATCGTTTTCTCGCTGCGATAAAATTCATTTTTTGCAGGGCGTAATACAGTAGACCAGTTTTCTAATGATGATTGGTAAGCGCTGAATTCAGAATTCATCTCATAACCCAGTCTAGATAAGGTAATGATGCTGTTTAAGAGCAGTTCAATCACCACAAATGAAATCAGGAATTTTTGATGCATTCTTTTGCCACGTCCGATTAAAATGAGACTATACAAGATTCCCATGGAGAGCCCGAAGCCAAGCGCTATTTGCCAGCCTTGTAAATAGTCTTGTGGGAAGAGGATAAATCCAATACCCGCAGCTAAAATAAGGATGAAATAAACGAATGTCTCGCGAACACCAATAGTTGTTTTCTTCAGTGCCCATTGGTAGCCGAGAAAGACTATCCAGAAACTGAAGAGAAAGGAGAAACGATAGGAATACCAATTCGGGAATTGCCCCGCATGCCACAGCTTATCAAGCATCTCAATATTAAAGCTGATGAGGATGATAACCGTAATGAATAACGCGTAGAGACGTTGGAATAGGGAAATCCTTTTCTCTTTGAAGTAACCTAGGAAGCTAAATAAGGCCAGACTGCCTACAAAAATATTCGGATATCCTTTTTGCATTTCTTGGAAGTCGAAACTACCTAGAAAGAGCTTGGAAACCATGAGCAGGGGATTATATTCAGATGTTAGACTCCAAGCGATGGTAGTCGCTGTCCCTTTACTTCCAAGTAGACTATAAAATGTTGGGAGAAGAATGACCATCATAAGCCCAATCGATAGAACACTATAAAAGATAAAACGGCCAAATTGCTTTCCAAAGGTTTTCCATGAAAACGAGTCATTCATCATTAAAAAGGCATACGGGAAATAGAGGCCTAGGAAGAGGCAAATCATATATCCGGTATAGTAGTTACTCAAAATAGTGAGCGATAAAGGAAGTACATAATATAATGGATTCCGTTTTTGTAAGAGTGCATCTACTCCAAGGACGATGAGTGGAAGGGCAATGAGGGCATCCAACCACATCACATTAAATTGGTTGGCTGAAAGATAACTCATAAATCCGTAAGAGAGTGCAAAGAGAAGCGCTGTTCCATTTCTTTGCTTGAATTTCACATCTAGCAACACTGCAAAGCTTACTGTACAAGAAACGAGTTTCAAGAAAATAAGAAGGGACACACCCATGGCGATTGCCGAACGAGGGATGAGTAAAAAGATCAGATTAAACGGACTCAGTAAATAGTACGACCATAAACTCACCATTTCACCACCGATAGATTTCGAAAAACTATAGAAGAATTGCTCCGGATGATGTAGGAGGGTGTCCTGGTAGTAACTAAAGAAGTCGACATATTGCTGTCCAAGGTCAATCGTCAACCATGTGTGATGTCCAAAGGGAATGATTGAAAATAGCAGAAAAATCGCTAAAATCATCACTGCTGGAATCAAAACACTGATCGTATAGTATTTCTTCTTTGTCATCATTTTTGCATGTATATCCTCCTTTCTAATCGTTACTGTTAGCATAGCATGAAAACACGGAGGCTGCACGGGAAATTAGTCTTTAATTCGAAAAAACTTAACTATTTTCTAACCCCTTTTTATACGGATTAGGGGAAGATTTGTGGTATACTATTATGAGTTACTAGAAAGTTTATGGAGTGTATTATGCTTACTAAAAAGAAAAATTTAAAAAGAAAAAAAGAAAAAAATCACATATTCCATTTCGATTGAATTTATTATTTTTTTAATTGTATTCTTTTCGTTTATTGCCTTAGTAGCACGATTAGCGTTTATCCAATTAATTAAAGGTGAAGATTTCGTAGCACTTGTACGACGAACAGAAACGACAACAGCGAAAAAGTCTGTTCCTCGTGGCTCAATTTACGATAGTCAAGGGCGTGTTCTAGTAGGAAATAAGCCTAAACTTGCCATTAACTATACGAGACCCGCGGATGCAAAAATTTCTACGATGGTAGAGATTGCTAAGAAATTAACAACATTGATTTCTGTTGATGTGTCTGATTTGAAGGAACGTGATTTGAAGGATTACTGGGTTGCGACAAATCCAGATAAACTTGATAGTCTTCTTACAGCGGATGAGAAGAAGAAAATCGCGAAAGAAAATCTTTCAACAAGTCAAACGTATGAAATGCAATTGGAACATATTCCTGCCGACAAAATAAATTATAGCGATGCGGAAAAACAAGTGATTGCTATCTTTACAAAGATGAACAGTGCGTATGCCTTATCAACAGTGACACTTAAAAATGAAGGGGTCACAGAACAAGAAGTTGCTAAAATTAGCGAACGACTTGGAGAGCTTCGAGGAATCGATATCGATTCTGACTGGGATCGTGAGTACCCAATGGGGGATATGTTGAAGACTATCCTTGGAACTGTTTCATCTGAAAAAACGGGTCTTCCAGCGGATAGAGTAAAATCTTTACTAGCACAAGGATATTCACTCAATGACCGTGTGGGAACTAGCTATTTAGAAGAACAATATGAAACAGTACTTAGCGGAACTAAAACAGTCATGAAATCACAAACCAATACAAAGGGTGAAGTGGTCAATAGTAATGAAACTTACCCTGGAAAGCAGGGTCAAATCTTATTCTAACAATTGATACCGAATTCCAGAAGAAACTAGAGGATATCGCTACAAACACTGTAAGAGAAATTACAAATGAAACAGCTGACCGAGTTTATATTGTTGTGATGAATCCAAAGAATGGTGATATTCTCGGGATTACAGGTAAAAAAATCAAATATAACGAAAACTTTGAAGCGGTTGGAATCGAGGATGATGCCTTGGGAGCTATCAATAATTCGTTTGGAATGGGGTCAGTTGTAAAACCTGCAACAGTTCTTTCAGGTTATATGGACGGGGCTATTACTTTAGAAAATAATACTATTTTAGATGAACCCATCGAATTTGAAGCGTCAGCGCCGAAGAGTTCATGGTTTAACAGGAATGGTCAAATCGAGTTGACAGATATTCAAGCACTGGAAAGGTCTTCAAACGTATATATGATTAAATTGGCTATGAAAATGGGCGGCCAATCTGAATATGTTAAAGGTGGAAGACTAAATATTAATCTAAGTTTATTTGATAAATTGCGTGAATATTATGCACAGTTTGGTTTAGGAGTTAGAACAGGAATTGATTTGCCAAATGAAGGTAAAGGGATAAATGGTGGAACAGCAGATGCTTTCTCTGCACTGGACTTTGCGTACGGACAGTTCGACTTATATACTCCATTACAATTAGCACAATATATTTCAACAATTGCCAATAACGGTATTCGTGTAGCTCCAAGATTAGTTAAGGAAATTCATGAAACTAGCAAATCAGGTGGCATTGGAAATTTAGAGACAACACTTCCTATCAAAGTGATGAACTCTTTACAAGTTAGTCAAGAGGTATTAAACCATGTGAAGGAAGGTCTCTATTTAGTAACACATGGTGAAAATGGGACATCTATTGCACCATTTAAAGATTTTTCACCAGTAGTAGTAGGAAAGTCTGGTACAGCAGAAGCGTTTTATGGTGGACCAGTTCCAAAATATCAACAAGTAGCTGTTGATAATGCCACATTTATTTCTTACGCTCCAAAAGATAATCCGGAAATTGCTGTAGCAGTAGTGGCTCCTTATTATAAAGGTGGAGCGCCATTAGACTTTGGGGCAAAGATAGCTAAAAAAGTTTATGAAGTCTATTTCAATCAAAATGGAAATAGGCAAGCTAATAGATAATTGTTTAATTTATAAACTACTAAAAACTGAGTGATTTAAAACACTCAGTTTTTTTCGATTAAAGATTGGTAAAATCGATTGTTGAAAGACGTAAAACCAATTATAATAAAGCAAAATGGAGGCGAAATTATGGACTTTACAGAAAAAACAATTCAACGAGATGTTAAATATTCAGGACGCATTTTTACAGTGACGCAAGATATCGTGGAACTACCTAATGGAAAAACTTCTACGCGAGACCTTGTGTTCCATACAGGAGCAGTAGCGGTACTTGTCATTCGTGACGGAAAGATGTTACTCGTTCGTCAATATAGAAAGCCGTTAGAAATGCATTTCTTAGAAATTCCAGCGGGTAAATTAGACTCGAAGGAAGAAGTGCCTCTAGAAGCCGCAAAACGTGAATTAGAAGAAGAAACAAATCTTGTTGCAAGTGAATGGGTGAAGATAATGGAAATGGTCTCAACGCCTGGATTCTGCGACGAGAAAATCACATTATTCCAAGCAAAAAATGTAACTATCAAAGAAGATGCGAAACCTGCAGACGAAGATGAATTTGTTGAAATCTTATGGATGCCGCTAGAAGAAGTGGTGCAAAAAATCCAAGCAGGCGAAATTTCAGATGCAAAAACGATTATTGCAGCACAATACGCTTGGATGCATAAAGGAGAATAATCAATGCCAAATGAACCTTTATTAACGAGAAAATCGTATAAAGAACAATTAGAAAAACAGAATCGAGAGTTAGAAGAACTAGAAACTAGGCAAGAGCGAAGAGACAGTCGTGGACGCTCTTATGAAAGACAAGAAGAGTTTCATTCTGAACGTGAGGAAGAAAGTGTACACGTACACCGTACTCCAAAATCAGGACTAAAAAAGTACAACCATTTTCTAAACGTTTGGCTTATGTCAGTAGTGATTCTTTTAATTATTATACTTGCAATTCAAATCTTCTTTTTAGAATAATTTTTCCTTTTCATTTTCACGTCATTATGATAGGATAAAGCATATATAGAAAACACATTGATGGAAAAGGGTTTTTAACAAAGCTTTTCAGGGAGGAAGATCCTGACTGCAAGTCTTCCAAGTCACGTTTCAAACTTTTCACTTCCGGAGTGACCATTGGGATTCACTGATGAATAATGGTTCGGGTCGCCCCCGTTAACAGCGTCCAAGTGTCTTGAGCCTGTCTCAAGGAACAAGGGTGGTACCGCGAAATTTCGTCCCTTATAGTCTATTGGCTATAAGGGATTTTTATTTTTATAAGGAGGAATACAATGAATTTAGAAGAAATGAAAGTACAGTTTGATGCGATTCGTAAAGATGTGCTTGCTTCATTAGAAGAAGTAAAAACATTAAAAGAGCTCGATCAAATTCGTGTACAACAATTAGGGAAAAAAGGACCAATCACAGAAGTTCTTAAAAACATTAAAAACTTAGCCAACGAAGAGAAACCAAAAGTGGGGGCTCTTGCCAATGAATTACGTTCTGTCTTAGAAGAAAAATCGCTTCTGTTAAAGAAGTGCTTGAGGCAAAAGCGCTAGAAGAAGCGTTACAATCTGAAACGATTGACGTCACAATGCCAGGACGTTCAATGGAACGTGGAACTGCGCACGTATTAGCGCACGTTCAAGACCAAGTGGAAGATTTCTTCATCGGCCTTGGATACCAAGTCGTAGAAGGCCCAGAAGTGGAATCAGACCACTATAACTTCGAGATGATGAACTTGCCAAAAGATCACCCAGCGCGTGACATGCAAGATACATTCTACATCACTCCAGAGTACTTACTTCGTACACAAACTTCTCCAGTACAAGCACGTACAATGGAAAAACATGACTTTACGAAAGGCCCATTGAAGATGTTAAGTCCGGGTCGTGTATTCCGTCGTGATAACGATGATGCGACTCACTCACATCAGTTCTATCAAATCGAAGGTCTTGTGATTGATAAACACATTACGATGTCAGACTTAAAAGGAACTCTTGCCGCATTTGCCAAAGAAATGTTCGGGGAAGACCGTGAAGTGCGTCTTCGTCCAAGTTATTTCCCATTCACTGAGCCATCTCTAGAAGTGGATATTAGCTGCTTCAAATGTGGTGGTGAAGGCTGTTCTGTATGTAAAGGAACAGGTTGGATTGAAGTGTTAGGTAGTGGTATGGTGCATCCAAACGTCCTTGAAGCTGCTGGTGTGGATTCAAGTGTTTACGGTGGATTTGCCTTCGGGTTAGGTCAAGATCGTATTGCCATGTTGAAATATGGAATTGAAGATATTCGTTCATTATATACAAACGATGTGCGTTTCTTAAGCCAATTTACGAAAGAATCATAAGAGGAGGAAGAACATGAAATTATCATACGAATGGTTAAATGAATATATTGATTTATCACAAATCACTCCTCAAGAATTAGGAGAAAAAATGTCTCGTACAGGGATTGAAGTCGATAGCGTAACGATTCCAGGCGAAGGATTAAAAGGACTAGTGGTTGGTTTAGCAACAGAAGTCGTTGACCATCCAGACTCAGACCACTTACATGTTGTTACAGTAGAAGTAGGAGCTGACGAGCCGCTTCAAATCGTGTGTGGCGCTCCAAATATCGCAGCAGGCCAAAAGATTATCGTGGCGACTCACGGTGCACGCATTGCTGGCGGTCATAAAATTAAACGTGGGAAATTACGTGGCGTAGAATCTCAAGGGATGATTTGTTCCTTACAAGAAATCGGTGTGCCAAGTAACTTAGTGCCAAAAGAATACGAAGATGGAATTTACGTCTTCACAGATGACAGCATTGAAGTGGGAAGTGACGCAGTTCATGCATTAGCGCTTGATTCAGCAATCGTGGAACTTGATATCACTGCAAACCGTTCTGACGCGTTAAGCATGCGCGGTTCTGTTCACGAAATCAGTGCGATTTACAACTTGAAGAACAATTTAGAACCAGATTCATTCGAAAAAGGCACTTCTTCTGAAATTCCAGGAGTTGTTACAGTTTCTGTAGAAAACGAAGAAGACGCTCCTGCATACCACGCATTCTTAATCGAAGGCGTTAAAGTGGCTCCAAGTCCACAATGGATGCAAAACCGTTTAATTGCAGCTGGCGTTCGTCCAATCAATAATTTAGTGGACGTAACAAACTACATCTTAATGGAATACGGTCAACCGCTTCATGCATTTGACTATGATAAATTACCTGAAAAAGCCATCCATGTTCGTCGTGCAACTAAAGGCGAAACATTAGTGACTTTAGATGGGGAAGAACGTACATTAGAAAACGAAATCGTGATTACTTCAGGCGGCAAACCTGTCGCATTAGCTGGGGTAATGGGTGGATTAGACACTGAAATCTCAGAAGACACAACAACAGTGTTATTAGAAGCGGCATTGTTCGATTCTAAAGCGGTTCGTCTTGCTTCTCAAAAACATAACTTACGTAGTGAATCAAGTGCTCGTTTTGAAAAAGGCATTAACAAAGCAACAATCGTTCAAGCTGGAAAACGCGCTGCAGCATTGATTGCTGAACTTGGTGGCGGAACAGTGAAAGAAGAATTTGCTTCTGTACAAAACTATGACTTAGAATTACCAGTTGTAAGCATCACCCTAGAACGCTTAAATCACGTTTTAGGAACAAGCTTAACTCTTGATGAAGTGAAACAAGTATTTGCGCAATTAGAATATCCAACAGCTGTAGAAGGAACACGTTTCGATGTGACAATCCCTGCATGGAGATTTGATATTTCTATCGAAGCAGACTTAGTGGAAGAAGTAGGACGTATTTACGGATACGACAAGATTCCTGCGACATTACCAACAACTGAAAGTACAGTGGGTGGATTAACAGATAAACAACGCTTCATCCGTTACACTCGTCAATTCATGCAAGGAGCTGGACTTTCACAAGCATACACTTATGCGTTAACAACTCCAGAGAAATCAAAATGGTTTACGAAGAAAGACGCAACAAGCGTGCGTTTAAGCTGGCCAATGAGTGAAGATCGTAGCGAATTACGTCAATCACTATTACCAAGTTTATTAGAAGCCGTTCAATACAATGTGGCTCGTTCACAAAACAACGTGAAATTATTCGAAGCAGGCCGTGTCTTCAAGTTAGGTACTGCTGGCAATGAAGACTTCATCGAGAACGAAGTCATTGCGGGTATTTTTAACAGGAGACGTGACAAGTGCGAACTGGAACCATAAATCAGAGAAAGTGGATTTCTATGTGGTAAAAGGAATTTTAGAAGAGTACTTCGCACAATTAGATTGCCTAGACCGTGTACGCTTCGAGCCTTTAACAGACATCGAAGAATTACACCCAGGACAAACAGCGCGCATTCTTTTAGACGGTGAAGCGATTGGTTTAATCGGTAAAGTTCATCCAACCGTGCAAAAAGCATTAGACTTACAAGACACATTCGTCTTCGAGTTAGATGTGGAACCATTACTTGCTGCTAACTTACAAGAAGCGGTAATTCAATCTGTTGCGAAATATCCAAGCATGACGCGCGACATCGCGATCCTAGCACCAACTTCTTTAACACATGCTGAGTTAGTGGATGTGATTCGTGCAAATGCTGGTGAGTTCTTATCAAAAGTAACGTTATTCGACGTTTATAAAGGGGAACACGTGCCAGAAGGATTCCAATCATTAGCGTATTCATTATTGTTTGTGAACCGCAATGCGACGTTGGAGGAGGATGTTATTAAGTCCGCCATGACTCGCGTAGAAGAAGCATTAGTTGCTTTAGAAAATGTATCTATTCGATAAAATAAAGTAAGTACGAAGATTATTTTATGTAGTACTATAAAAACTTAGATTACCTTCGGTTATCTTCATAATAACGACAATAGCTGTAGCGGATTGAGCCAAGGTCTCAATCCTACCGAGCCTCAAACGGATGCTAGGAAATAAATTTCTAGCATCCGTAATTCGCATCGGTTACTAGTCGCTATTGTTGTTATTATAGAAACCGAGGTAATCTTTGTTTTTATACATAAGATAGATAATCTTCGTACTTTTTATTGTGCGAGTTAGTAAAGCAGGAATGCTTCTTCTACGCTCGCTAAAAGGAAGGGCAAGGGGCATTGGCTCTAGCCGGTGTCTCTCGCCTTTGAAGCCTCAAAGCCGGAGTAGGGAATAAATTCCTTACTCCGGCTTATTCGTTTCAATACTATTCCCGCTATTCTTTCAATAAACTGATTCTTTTTGTAATCCTTGAACTTTGATTAGTTAGCTTTTTAAAAGCACTAATGCTTCTTCTGCGCTCGCTAAAAGGGAAGGGGAGAAGACGGCATTACCAAATATGGTAATGGCGGGTTGAAAAGGGGTTTAAACACGAATTAAATAGAGCGCATATAAAATTTTGTTTGTAAATTTTGAAAACTGTATTGAAAATTAATCGATTTAGGCATATAATATAAGTCTAAAAACGAACAAGGAGATGTGTTATGAAAAAGAACGTTCGATATACGTTGCTCTTTCCTGGGATTGTTCTACTATGCTTTTTCTTAGTCCTTCCGTTACTAAGTAGCTTGATTCCAACGGTATTCCAGAAAGTAGTTTTTCTTTGCAACTGTATATTGATTTTTTCAAAGATTCCTATTTTATGGCGGTGTTAGGACGTACGCTTAGTATTTCCTTGATTGTTACGATTTTTTGTGCTGTTTTGGGATTGCCTGCAGCATACGTCATTTCTGGAGTATCGAAGAAATGGAGAGGGATTCTAATTGCGTTAACGCTATTCCCACTTTTAACAAACTCTGTTATTCGAAGCTTTGCATGGATTACGATTCTTGGTAAAAACGGAGTTATTAATAATTTACTCATGATGTTTGGCCTGATTCATGAGCCAATGTCACTCTTATATACAGACTTCTCGATTATTATCGGTTCGGTTTATTTATTTTTACCAACGATGATTATGACGCTTGTAGGGATTCTGGAAAATATTGATGATGATCTACTTGAAGCTGCGGCAACGCTTGGGCTAAGTCCTTTAAAAGGCTTCTTCAAGATTATTTTGCCACTATCGCTACCAGGGATGATTGTCGGAAGTATTCTCGTATTTACAGGGACACTTACCGCATATACAACTCCACAATTATTAGGTGGAAATAAAAAGATGATGTTAGCGACATTACTTTACCAACGCGCGACAACGCTTGGTGATTGGACAAGTGCGAGTGTGATTGCGCTTGTCATGATTGTGATTACATTTGCCGTGATGAAGGCATTGAATCTCTTAGCGAAATCGATGGATAAGCGAGGTGGAGACATTGCGTAAAAATAAATTACTAACGATGATTGCGACTGTTGTCTTCTTATTCCTATTCTTACCACTCGTGATTATCGTGATTACTTCCTTTGGGACAGAAGCGATTATCACCTTCCCGATTAAAGGATTTACCATCGACTGGTACATTATGGCGCTTACGTCGAAAGCCTTTATGTCGAGCTTACAACTGAGCTTATTAGTAGGCGTTGTAGCCACACTCCTTGCATTAGTGATTGGAGTGCCAGCAGCGTACGTATTATCCAGAGATCAATTTAAAGGGAAGAAGTTAATGAAGGATTTCTTCTTATCGCCGACAATGATTCCGGGGATTGTCGTAGGGTATTCCCTCTATCAAATGATTGTTGTGAGTTTTAAATTCCCAATTCTACCGGGATTACTCATTGGGCACTTTCTCATTAGTATTCCATATGTGATTCGTGTGGTTGGCTCTAGTATGGAACAAGTCGATGTTTCGATGGAAGAGGCTGCCTGGACGCTTGGATGTACGAAGAAGAGAGCCTTTGCGACGGTGCTCTTACCGAATATCACATCAGGAATTTTCGCGGCGTTTATGTTAGCGTTCGTAAACTCATTCAATAACGTTCCTGTGTCGATGTTCTTATCGGGGCCAGGAGTAACCATGCTTCCAACGACTTTATTAAGTTACATGGAATTCAACTACGATCCATCTGTTTCGGCATTATCGGTGATTTTAATGTTTGTAACGATGGGGATTATGATTGCGATTGAAAAAACGTTGGGCTTAGCTTCCATTTCATAAGGAGAAAGATATGTCATTTGTAAAATTAACAGATGTAAATATGATCTATGATAATAAGCATCATATTTTAAAAGATTTGAATTTATCAATTGAAAAAAGGGAATTAGTTTCCTTGCTTGGTCCGAGTGGCTGTGGGAAAACGACGACGCTTCGTATTGTAGCGGGACTCCTTAATCAAAAATAGTGGAACCTTCGAATTAGACGGTGAGGATATGACAAAAGTGCCTGTCCACCACAGACAATTCGGGATGGTATTCCAAAGTTACGCATTATTCCCGCATTTAACAGTGGCTGAAAATGTAGCGTTCGGATTAAAAGTGAGAAAAGAAAGTAAAGCAGCGGTTGACGAGAAAGTCGCTAAAATGCTTGAAGTGTGCGGCTTAGCAGAACTAGGAGACCGCTATCCAAAAACAACTTTCAGGGGGCAAAAGACAACGTGTGGCCCTGGCTAGAGCACTTGTCATTGAACCAAAACTTTTATTACTCGACGAACCGTTAAGTAACTTGGATGCCAAACTTAGACTGCAAATGCGTCTAGAAATTAAACGCATCCAGCAACAATTCAAGATTACGACTTTATTCGTAACGCACGACCAAGAGGAATGTTTTTCTATTTCAGATAAGGTAGCGGTTATGAATAATGGGATTATCGAACAATACGGGACTCCTGAAGAAATTTATCAACATCCAACCACTGAGTTTGTCGCTCGTTTTATTGGATTTGAAAACTTCATCAAAGGAACGGTGCAAGACCAAAATTCAGTTCAATTGTCGAATGGACTTGTTCTTGAAACGTTGGAACATGCTAAAGAAGGCGATGTGACAGTCACGATTCGTCCAGACCATATCGAACTCTTGAACGAGGGCGATGGCGTTCTTCCAGGCGAAATTTTAGTAAGAACCTTCATCGGAAAAGCGTATCAGTATGAAGTGAAAACGGAAGTGGGAGTGCTTCTTGTGAACAACCCAGCCGTATTAGAAGTCGGAACGAAAGTCTCTCTAGCGTTCCCTAAAGATCATGTCATTGTGTTATAAAATAAAAAATTTAAGGAGTGTACACACATGAAAAAATCAATTGCAGGTATTGCAGTAGCGTCGTTATTAGTTTTAGCAGGTTGCGGAAATAGCCAAGCAAATTTACCAAAGAATGATGCCACAACAGCAGGAGGAGATGCTTCAAAAGGAGCTTCTTCTGAATTAGTAGTTTCAACATTCGGATTAAGCCAGGATATCGTTGAGCGCGACATTATCAATCCATTTGCCGAAGCGAATGGCGTTAAAGTGACATTAGAAGTTGGGAATGCTTCAGAACGTTTAACAAAAGTTCAAAGCGGCGGAAGCAACATAGACGTTATCGAATTATCACAATCAGGTTCTACAAAAGGAACAACTGAAGGATTATTTGAAACAGTCACTGAAAAAGAAATTCCAAACCTTGCGTTATTAACAGATGGTGCTAAAGAAGTGTTCCAAAACGGCGGAGGAATTCCATTCTCTATTAACAGTATTGCGATTGTTTACGATAAAGAAAAATTAGGTCGTGAAATTAAAGACTGGAGCGACTTATGGTCAGAAGATTTGAAAGGCAAAGTGGCGATTCCTGATATCACAACAACAGGGGGTCCATTATTCCTATCTGTAGCGGCTGATAAAGGCGGAAAAGCTCTTAAAGACGATAAAGGAGCAGCAGCCTTCAAAGCGCTTGAAGAATTAAAACCAAATATCGTTAAAACATATTCTAAATCAAGTGACTTAGCAAATATGTTCCAAGCTGGGGAAGTGCAAGTGGCAGTTGTTGTGGACTTTGCGATTCCAACCGTACAAAAAGCAAACAGAAATGTTGTTTCTGTTGTTCCTGAATCTGGAACTTATGCAAATTACAACACAGTGAACATCGTTAAAGATGCGAAAAACAAAGAAAATGCGTACAAATATGTCAACTTCCGTATTGGCGCTGAAAACCAAACTGTAAAAAGCAAAATCATTGAGTGAAGCTCCTGTTAATAAAGATGTAAAATTAGCAGACAACGAAGTGAAAACAATGACTTATGGGGATGTTGCAAAACGTGCGAAAACAGTTGATTTCAAACTTGTAAACGAAAACCTTAAATCTTGGATTGACCAATGGAATAAAATCTTAAACCAATAATAGGATTTTGAATTTTATTTAAGGACAAATCAGAATAAAGAGTAGACGAAGCCGCTAGATAGTTCTTAGACTGGCGGCTTTGTTCTTCTAACTGCGAGTTTTGATTGTTCTTATATTGGAATTCAATTAGAATAAAGAAGACAGGAAAGGGAGTGGCAGTAATGAGAATCGGTTATAAAAATGCATGGATTTTAACGATGGATGATACCTTCACAGAGTACCGAAGTGGGTATTTAGTAATCGAGGAGCACTCGATTGTCGAAGTAGGTACGATGGATCAATTTGAAGAGAAGAAGGCAGAGGAGTGGATTGATGCGCATTGTGGAATCCTGCTTCCTGGATTCGTGAACGCTCATACGCATTGCGGGATGATTCCTTTCCGTTCATTAGAGACGATTGCCCAGACCGCCTCAGACGCTTCCTATTTCCGCTAGAACAAGAAGTGGTCGATGAACCGTTAATCGCCAAGAGCACGGCCTATGCGATTGCAGAGATGCAGCTTGCGGGGGTGACAGCGATGTGTGATATGTATTATTTTGAAGACGCCGTTGCGAGAGTAGCCAAAGACATGAAGATGCGTTCTCTTGTAGGCGAAACGATTATCGATATGAAGACTCCCGATAGCAAGGATACAGATGAAGCCTTAGCGTATACTCAAGCGTTTGTTGATAAATGGAAAGGTGACGAACTCGTACACCCATTAATTGCCCCTCATGCGCCGAATACAAATACCGAAGAAGTGATGAGAGCGATTCTGGAGTTTGCCAAAGAAAACCAAGTTCCTATTACGCTCCATGTTTCGGAGATGACGTACGAGATGGATTATTTCCGTAAAACCTATAACCAAACACCAATCGAATTTTTAGAGTCGCTTGGATTTTTCGAAGTACCGGTTATCCTAGCGCATGGAATCCTGATGACGGAATCCGATGTCGAAATTCTGGCTAAATATCCAAAAGTCAGTGTCGTGCATTGTATCGGTGCCAATACGAAGTCTGCCAAAGGAGTCGCACCGATTCGCAGCTTACTAGACCACGGAGTGACCGTTGGATTAGGAACGGACGGCCCAAGTAGTGGCAATACGCTGGATTTATTCACTCAAATGCGAATGGTAGCGAATTTCCATAAAACGCATCTGAAGAATCGTAGCGCGTTCCCTGCCAAAGAAATCGTGGCTTTGGCGACAAGAGGCGGGGCAAAAGCGTTAGGGCTCGATGAGGAAGTTGGCACGCTTGAAGCAGGAAAAAAAGCGGATGTGGTGCTTGTTGAAACCTCTTCTGTGAATATGTTCCCAGTCCATGATGCGTATGCGGCCTTGGTGTATTCAGCCAATGCGTCTAATGTTCAAGATGTATGGATTAATGGGGAAAGAGTTGTTGATAATAAGAAGCTAGTGAACGGTTCGCTAGAAGGGTTGCAAAGAGCGTTGAAAGAGGGAATGGTGACCTTTGAAAAGCGCGCGGTAGAACTATCTGCCCAATTATCATTCGAAAAATAAATAATGTCAGTACGAAGATTATTTTATGAAGTACTATAAAACCTTAGATTAACTTCGGTTATCTTCATAATAACGACAATAGCTGTAGCGGATTGAGCCAAGGTCTCAATCCTACTGAGCCTCAAAGATTCTCTAGAAAATAAATTTTCAAGAGAATCTAATTCGCATCGGTTACTAGTCGCTATTGTTGTTATTATAGAAACCGAGGTAATCTTTGTTTTTTTATACATCAGATAGATAATCTTCGTACTTTTTTTATTGTGCGAGTTAAAACAGGAATACTTCTACTGCTCTAGCTAAAAAGTAAGAGAAGAGAAAAGAAATTATCATATATGATAATTTTTTTGTTACATCCTAAAATTTAGACAAGAAAAACAGCACCAAGGGCCCTTAAAGAGAGTCTTTGGTTGCTGTTCATTTAGTTGAGTTTATTGTTTAACATAACCATTATCAAGTAATTTTTAACGGCTTCGCTATATATTAAGTTTTTCAGCTTTTTGTATCTGGAAATCCTTTTTGGATCGCGTCTGTGGAGTTCTTCCCTATCAATATTATTGTAATCAATTTTTTTAGAGTATGAATGTAAATACCATCTTTTTTGAGAGATAGTTGTTTCAAAGCCTTTTACACCATCATAAAGAGCTTGTCTTTTCTTCATTATTTTTTGAATTTCTTCTTCAGTTTTCCCCATCTCTTTAGGATTGAAAGTATAAACAGCATCCTGTTTGTATACGATATCGTCTTTGAAATAGTATTTTATGGTTGTAGTACGTCCTTTTTCTTCTTTCTTATATACTGCTTCGCCATCTTTTGGTAGAGCGTCTGTTGCCGCTTGTTTATTGGATGCTACTTGTGTGGTTGGAGCAGTTGTAGTTGCTTGAGCGGCTTGTGAAGTCTGCTCTGTGCTGCTTGTTGAAGATTTTTGTCCGCACGCCGCAAGTACAAAAACTGAAGAGAGTAATACAAGCGAATTTTTCAATAATTTATTCATTGTGATTTAATCCTTTCTCAATCATCATTATTTTTATTGTTTAACATAACCGTCTTCAAGTAATTTTGGGACAGCTTCACTATATTTTTAAAAGCAGATGGATTAGTATTTGGGAATGTTTCAGGAGCACGTTTATGAAGCTCTTTCCAGTCGATATTGTTGTAATCAATTTTGAGTGTGTGATAGTAAATTCCATCTTTTCGTGCAATAGTGGATTCAATTCCTTTCACTCCGTCGTAGATAGAGTGTCTTTTTTTGAGAAGTTTTTGTATTTCTTCTTCGGTTTTACCCATTTCTTTAGGATTGAACGCATATACGGCATCTTGAAGATAAACGATATCGTCTTTGAAATAATATTTTAAGGTTGTAGTATTACTATTATCTTCTAGTTTATAAACAGCTTCACCGTCTTTTGGAAGGTTGTTGCTATTTTTGTGCGTTCGACTTTTTTTCTTGTTTTTGTTGATTGTCTGCTCGCTTTTTCTTGGCTCTGTTGATTGTTAGCCGAGTTCAGTTTCGATTGCTTAGTATTTGCTTGTGTTGCTTCTTGAGCGTTTTGATTTGTCTCAGTCGCATTGCCTACTGAATTATTTTGTCCGCAAGCCGCAAGTACAAAAATTGAAGAGAGTAATACGAGTGATGTTTTTAAGAGTTTTCATTTTGTTTTATATACCTTTCTAATGGGTTATTTAGCCGTATATCCAGCATCGAATAAGGTTTTTTCGAATGATTTGAAACTTAGCTTATTACCTTCGATAGAGAATTCGTTAGGGAATCGTTCTTTTAGTTTTGCTAAATCTACCTTTTCCATATCGATCGTAATTTCAAAAGTGATTTTCTCGTCTGTTGAAGACGTGCTAGAAGTGACGCCAGGTAAGTTTGTATATAAACTTAGAGTGGCTTGTGCTAAAGGCTTGAGCACTTTGTTTTGGAAAATCTGGCCCCATTGCTTTCAGATTCCATTCGTTTAAAATTGTAATTTTTGTTACGGTATCGCCTTTATGGTCTACCGTAGTGGTTGTTTGTGCCATTTCATTTTTTAGAATATAGCTTGAAGACTGGGTCCCACCGCAACCGAAAAAGGAAGAAGAGAGTAGTCAACAGTAGTGCGAATGCTTTGATCGATTTATTCATAAGAGCTTATTTACCTCCATTTAAAGAAAAAAGCAGAGCACATCAAGTGGACTCTGCTTTTAGGTTACATTACTGAACTTCTTTGAATCCCATTTGAATGAGGTTTTCTTTTACTTTTGTTAAGTCTGTAGGATCGTCAAAAGAAACCACTTGTGGATATGCTGATTTCAATTTTTCACGATTGACAATAGTGTAGTCAGTTTCGTAAGTCTGGATGTACTTCTCGCCTTCTTTTTTAGAATCAAACTTAAATCCTTTAAGCTCTGTAATTTTATTTTTTAAGTCGCCGTAGGTTTGCTCTAAAATAGATTTTTGTAGTTCATAACTTTGCTTAACAGCTTCTCTTGAAGCTTCTGGGACATTATCAACACTAAAATCTGTGATAACTTCTGTAATCGTTTTTTCAATAATATTGCCTTTTGAGTAAAGCGTTAATTTTGTTGTAACATTTGTATTCACTAGCTCATATACACTTTTAACTTCAGTAGCATCTGATTGAGTGGCTTTAGTTGTTGGAGTTGGAGCCGTTGTAGTTGCTTGCGCTTGAGTTGTTTGAGCCTGAGTTGTTGCTTGTGTTGATTCTTCTTTTTTACCTTGTCCACATGCAACAAGTAGTAAACCTGCAGATGCTAAAAGTGTTAGTTGTTTGATTTTTGTATTCATTCTATAAAAATCCTTTCTATGAGTTTATGGTTAGTCAACTCTTGTAAAACCGGCATCGAGTAGAGATTGTATGATTTGCTCGTAATTCGTTGCCTCTTCCTTAGACGTAAAATCAGGATCGATTTCTTTCAGCTGGTCGAAGTTTACATTCGAATAGTCGACTTCGTATGATTGGATGTATTTAGTTCCTTCCATACGAATATCAAGCTTTAGACCAGGGACATCTTTAATTTGCTCTTTTAATTGATTATAGCTTTGCTCCATATTTTGCTTTTGTGTTTGCAACGCTTGTTTGAACGCTTCTTTAGAGGTTTCTGGCAAGCCTGATATGTCAAAATCGATAATGGAATCGGTGGCCATTTTTTGAATCAAGCCATCTTTAAATGTAATTTTGACTTTCGTTATGTTGTTTCCATTGATTTGTTCAAATACGACTTGTCCATCTTTAGCATCCGATTTGGCGACTGTTGTTAGAGCCTGAGCAGTTGTTGTTGCTAGTGTAGTCGTTGTTGCTTGCGTGGTTGCCTGTGTAGTTGTTGCTTGCGTTGTAGCAACTGTAGTTTCTTCTTTCTTGTCTTGACCACAAGCGACTAATAGAAATGCATTCGTAAAGAGGAGTGCGGATACTTTTTGTCAGTTTGTTCATAATAATCCCCTAATTTTGAAACTTTATTATTATTTTTTTCTACATAACCAGCCTTGAGAAGTTTATCTCTAAAGTCAGAGTAACTAACCGTATTGTCATCAGTTAGTCGTATTTTTTTGGCTCAATTTCTTTGAGTTTTTTTCATATCGATTTTAGTGTAATCGAATGAATAAGTAACAGTGAAAATATCATCATTGTGCTCTGATTTATACTCAAAAACCTTTACCGATAAGATCTTTTGTATTTTTTTGTTCGTCTTCCGCAGAAGATTTTTTTAATAATTCAAGAGGATTATCTGCATCAATTTTTTTGATAGTGTATAATTCTCTACAGATTCTTGTTTTTAATAAGACATCATCTTTATAATAAAAATGTCATTGTTATTGTACCAACTCGATCACTAATTTCAAAAACTGCTTTATTAGCATCCTCTAAAGTATAAGTAGTTGTTGGAGTAGCTGTCGTTGCTTGAGTCGTTGTCGCAACCGTAGTTTTTTTCTTTTTTTCTTGCCCACAGGCGGCTAAGAGGAATGCACTGGTAAAAGAGTAGTGCAGATACTTTCACAGTCTTCTTCATACATATTCTCCTTCATTTTTTTGAAAAAAAGGGAGAATAGTTCACCCTTCTCCCTATTTAATTTTAAATTTTACTATTGTTTTTCTTTATAGCCTCTGTTAAGGAGCCCCTCTTTAAATTCAGAGTAGCTTAGAGTTTTATCATCACGTAGATTTAAATTCGGATATACTTCTTTGAGTTTTTGCATATCAAGTTTAGTGTAATCGTATGAATTAGTAATCGTGAAAACATCATCTTTGTAATCCGTATTATATTCAACACCTTTACCGATAAAAACTTTTAGTTTTTCTTTGGTTTCTCCAGCAGCTTTTTTAAGCATCTCAAGAGGATTATCACCGGCTAGTTTTGAAATAATAAAAGTAGATACTTTTTCTTCTTTTAATAAGACATCATCTTTATAGTACAATGTCATTGTGTCTGTACCACTGTTACTAGCGACTTCAAAAACTGCTTTTTGAGCATCTTCTAAACTATACACAGTTGTTGGAGTAGCTGTCGTTGGAGTAGCTGTTGTGGTTGTTGCTTGCGTCGTAGCAATCGTTGTTTCTTCTTTTTTCTCTTGTCCACACGCACCTAAGAGGAATGCACTGGTAAAGAGGAGTGCAGATACTTTCATAGTGTTCTTCATACATAGTCTCCTTCATTTTTGAAAAAAAGTGGAGAAGAGGACCCTCTTCTCCCTATTTAATTTAGAATTTTACTATTGTTTTTCTTTATAGCCACCCTTAAGGAGCCCCTCTTTATATGCAGAGTAGCTTAGAGTTTTATCATCACGTAGATCCAATCCAGGAATCTTTTCTTTTAATTTATCCAAATCGATTTTAGTGTAATCGAATGAATATGTAATCGTGAAAATATCACCTTTGTGTTCAGTATTATATTCAAACCCTTTTCCGATAAAGTCTTTAAGTGCTTCTTTTGTTCTGGCAGTATTATTTTGAAGTTTTTCAAGAGGGTTTTCCACCTCTAGTTGTGAAAGAGTATACACTTCTACTGTTTCTTGTTTCAATAAGACATCATCTTTATAATACACTGTCAATGTTTCTGTACCACCCTTAGTACTTGCTTCAAAAACTGTTTTTTTAGCATCTGCTGGCATTTCTGTTTTTGCTTTAGCAACAGTTGTTGGGGCGGCTGTTGTAGGTGCAGCTGTTGTTGGAGCAGCAGTTGTTTGAGCTTGAGTAGTAGCAGTTGAGTCTTGTTTTTGTCCGCAACCTGCTAATACAAGACCAGCTGTAAATAGAAGTGCGAATGCTTTTGTTGTTTTGTTCATGATTTTTACCTCACTTTTTGTTATATATGGTAAAACCGGTATGAGAGACTTCTCTTAACCGGTTTTACTTATTTATTTCTTTTCAGCATACCCTGCGTTAATTAGGGCTTCTTTCGAAACTTTGAAGCTTACTTTTTCGCCACTACCTGTAAAATCATGAGGGAAAGCGGCTTTTAATTCAGAAAGTTTTGCAACTGAATAGTCCACTGTTAATGTTTGGATAATAAATCCATCTTTAGATTCTACGGTAGCAGTTACGCCTTTAACAGCATTATATGCATCAGTGTTTTCTTTAATTTGTTGAAGAGCATCTTCTTCAGAAACCGGAAGTTTTGAAATTTCAAATTCGTTTCTAGCAGTTTGTTTAGTAACAACGTCTCCTTTATAGTAATAAACTAAAGTAGAAACAAGACCGTCTTTCTTTAGTTCAAATGTAGTAGTTTCTTCTTTCGCACATCCTAATAGTACGAATAATGCTGTAAATAACACAGCGAATAATTTCATTGCTTTTTTCATGAAATTCATCCTTTCGATTTGTAATATACTCATAACTGTTTGTTTTGTATCGTAAAACCGGCAAGAGAGAGCTTTACAGGTCTTACTTATTTAATTATTACTTTTCAGTATAGCCAGCTTTAATCAGTGCTTCTTTAGAAGCTTTGAAACTTACTTTATCACCTTGACCAGAAAAATCACTTGGGATGGCTTTCTTTAAATCAGAAAGTTTAGCAATATTGTAGTCTACAGTCACAAATTGAGTAACAATGCCATCTTTAACTTCTTGAGTAGCAGTTACACCTTTAACTGAGTTGTACAAATCAGTGTTTTCTTGGAATTTTTTAAGTGCTTCTTCTTCTGAAATTGGAAGTTTTTTTAAATCAATTTCAGATTTTGCTGTTTGTTTAGTAACAACGTCTCCTTTATAGTAATAAACTAAAGTAGAAACAAGACCTTCTTGCTTTAGTTCAAATGTAGCGGTTTCTTCTTTCGCACATCCTAATAGTACGAATAATGCTGTAAATAACACAGCGAATAATTTCATTGCTTTTTTCATGAAATACATCCTTTCAAGTTGTAATATACATATATTATAAATCTAATAATTCTAATATGCAAGCCTTTTTTTACAAAAAAATGGTTTGCTAATGAAGGTTGACAATTGCTAACAGTTTGATTTTTAACAGCAATGTGCTATACTAATCTTACAGTGAAATGGAGGAAAAAGTATGAATCAAACCGTAAACTTCTTGAAAGAACTTGTGGCAATTCCGTCACCAACTGGCTATACCAGAGATGTGCAAGACTATTTAATAGATGTCTTAACAGATATGGGATATGAGCCAACACGTACAGCAAAAGGATTAGTTGTTGTAACAGTACCTGGAGCAATGGACGAAAAACAGCGCGTCGTAACAGCGCATATTGATACACTTGGGGCGATTGTTCGTGCAGTGAAGCCTGATGGGCGCTTAAAACTCGACCGTATTGGTGGATTTGCTTGGAATATGATTGAAGGAGAAAACTGTACGGTTCACGTTGCTAGCAATGGAACGACTGTTTCAGGAACAATTTTATTACATCAAACAAGCGTACACGTATACCGTGAAGCGGGAACAGTAGAGCGTAGCCAAGATAATATGGAAGTTCGTTTGGATGCGAAAGTGACAAATGAAGCCGAAACGCGTGCATTAGGAATCGAAGTAGGGGACTTTGTATCTTTTGATCCACGTTTTATTATCACACCAACAGGATTCATTAAGAGCCGTTTCTTAGATGATAAAGTGAGTGCAGCAATTTTATTAACCTTATTAAAGAAATACAAATCAGAAGGCATCACGTTGCCAGTGACAACTCATTTCATGTTCAGTTGTATTGAAGAAACTGGAACAGGAGCCAACAGTAGCATTCCAGAAAAAACGGTCGAATTTTTAGCCGTGGATATGGGTGCGATGGGGGATGACCAACAAACAGACGAATACACCGTTTCTGTTTGTGTGAAAGACGGTTCTGGCCCATATAATTTTGATTTCCGTCAACATCTTGTATCTCTATGTAAGGAAAAGAACATTCCATTTAAATTAGATATTTATCCTTATTATGGTAGTGATGCCTCAGCAGCGATGCGTGCGGGAGCAGAAGTGAAACACGCTTTGCTCGGTGCAGGAATTGAATCAAGCCACTCTTATGAAAGAACGCATCTTGATTCGGTTGAAGCAACACAACAGTTAGTCGATGCCTACCTTTAAGTTCATTAGTAGAAGCTTAATATTGAGCCTTTCCAACAGTGTTTGGGAAGGCTTTTTTTGTTTTTGAAAGTTTTTTGAATTATTTTGTTGACACGGTTTCTTCAGGGGAGTATACTCTAAAACGTAAACTTTACGATTTGGAAAGCGAGAGAAACATGAACAAGAAAGAAAAGGTTATTTTAGGAGGGGCAGTTGCGCTTGGGTTGTTATTTGCATCGGGTGCCGTTTTATCCCAGCAACAAGCCCAAACAACGGACACAACAACTGAGGAGACAACCATTGATGCCGAGCGTATGGCGAAATACGAACAGGCAGCACAAGAAATTAAAGACAATAAACCAAAGACAATTGTCGGAGAAGTGTTTGAGAATGGTTATTTGAAAAAACATGGAGACCATTATCACTTTGTATATGGTCCGCCACCAGCAGATGCTATTTATGAACAGAAAAAACCAGGTGCGACAACGAGTACAGTAGAAGACAATTACGTCTTCAATCCAAATGATATCGTCAGTGAAAATGAATTAGGATTTGTTGTTCGACACGGCGACCACTTCCATTTTATTTACCGTTCGCAATTGGCAAACGCACAAACAGTGACAAGAGAAGATGAAAATGGCAAGAAGAGAACGTGTAAGTTATTACGCATTCCACACGGTGACCATTTCCACGATGTATTAGACTGTGGAGATGGCAGTGCTTCATTTGCCTTTGACGATGAACCAATTTCAAGACCATCCACTGGTGGAAGCAACACAGGAGTCGCTAGTACAATTGGGGCTGTTACACCAACAAGACCGAGTACGGCAAGCGCGCAGCCTGTAACACCTCCTGCAACAGATATTGCAACACCGCAAGCGGAAGAGTGGACATTGCAATCGCCAGAGATTCAAAAGTATTTAGACTATATCGTGTATGCTTACGGCGTGGAACGAGATACGATTAAGTTCGAGTCTGTGACAAACGATCAAGGTGAGTATGTCGGAAAAGTTTTCGCGTTTCAAAATATGGAACAAGGGCAAGATAAAAACCATATCCATCCTTGGGTGATTCCATTGAAACGTTTCGAAGTGCCAAATTCTGACCCATCGATTCCTGCAGAAGTGCGACTATCCCAAGAGATTGATTTAATCGCAAGACGTATGGGCATTTCTCGTACAGCGATTCGCATTGTAAATGGACGTTTCGATATTCCACACGGCGATCATAGCCACTCAATGAATATCGTCAATAAAGACGGCGTCGAAGCGTATGAGAAAAATAAACTTCCAGTCATTGTTCCTCCATTTGTCGCAGGAGATGTGAATTTGGAGACTGTTTTTGCCAAAATTGACGAAGTGAAAGCTCATGCCAGCGAAAAATACAAAGACGATCCTGTAACATTGAACCGTATTTTAGTAGCCTTGAACGAATACAAAGAACAAGTACAACTAAAAGGAAACTCAACAGAAGGATTCGTCAAAGGATTGGAACGCTTCGAGGCACAAACCATTAACCACGAGGCAGTTGCTGCTGAAGAAGTAACGCCTGAAGAACAAAAGATGAACGCGACCCACGAAGAAACGGTACGCATGGTTGGTGAGTTGAACTTACAAGACTACGGCGTGACAGCGGATGAGTTGAAAGACTTAGCTTCAAAAGCGCGTGAATCCAATAAAGAAGAACAAGTAAACGCGATTCGTGCATTAGTACAAGCATTACGTGATGCAAACGACCGTATTAGTATCGAAGGAATGCGTTACTTATACTTCTTAACACAACACGTTTTAGACCAAGAATTACCAGCTGCGCTTCGTGAAGAAGTGGCCAGCCTCATTAAACGTTACATGGGTTCACGATTGAACTTTGCGACAACACCTGTTGAATCACTCATTATCGAGTCTTATCGTGCAAAATTAGCGATTAAAGAATCTCATGCGAAATTCGATGGGAAAGTCGATGCGACAATCGGAAAGAATCTGAAAGAAATTTTAACACCCGCTTCTGAGGAAGAACAAAGCATTTTCCAAGAGGCCAAAGACTTCGCTGAAATGGCGCTGGATGAATCGGATAAAGATAACAGCACTCCGAAGAGCTCTATCCTAGATGTGAAACCTTCAGAGGAAAAACCATCCGAAGAAACAACAACGACACAAAGCGAAACGACAGAAACAACAGAAACGACAGAAACTACAGAAAGTACGACAGCTTCTGTAGAGACAACAGAAGAAACAACGGCTACAACAGAAGCCGCTACTACGGTAGAAACTACAACTGTTGAACAATAGAAGTTTTAAACACGTAATTCTTTAATAAAGAAGAGTTGCGTGTTTTTGTTTCCTATGAATAGGTGGTTTAGCGGTATTTATGGTATACTAATACAGCATTCTAGTTGAAGGAGGGTTTTAAATGGCAGTCATGCAATTTGGCGAAAACAATACTTGGATTAACATTAATTCAGATTTAATCAGTGAATATTCATCCATTTACGATACGTATGAAATCGATGACGAAATGATTGAATACGCGCTTGATAAAAACGAACGCGCGCATATGGAGTATAATCGCCGAACGAAGACATTGGTGTTAATTTATAATGTCCTCAACTTATCACGCGAAGAGAATCATTACGATACGATTCCGTTGACGTTTATCGTACGGCAAAATCAAATCGTTACGATTTCCAATGAGCAAAATGAATATATTATTGATCAAATTCGTGAAGAGCTGGAAGAAAATATGCATTGGAGCGTATTTAATTTCTTATTGCATAGTTTATTTACAATTTCGGAAAACTATTTTCCAATTCTTGAGACATTAAATAAAGAACAACAAAAAATTAGTAAATTGCTTCGAAAGAAAACGACAAAGGATAACTTATTCCGTTTGTCCGACATGGAGATTGAGGGAATGTATTTAGTTTCAGCAACGAAGCAAAATGCGGTTGTACTAGAGCAACTGAAGACGCAACAAGCTTTCAAGGAACTCGACGATTCTGAAAGAGAGCAGTTGGAAGATAACATCATCGAAGCGAATCAATTAGTAGAGATGACGGAGTTGCATCTTCAAATCTTGCATCAAATCGCAAACACGTATAACAATGTATTGAATAATAACTTGAACGACACGATGAAATTCTTAACGGGCATCTCGATTTTAATGACGATTCCGGATATTGTGACGGGATTCTTTGGGATGAATGTGCAGATTCCGTTTACGGAGTTTAGACACGGATGGGCGATCATTCTTTTGATTATCGCACTCGGTTGGATAGGCGTGTCGCAGATTATCAAGCGCATTATGAAAGATTAACCAAAAACACCTTCCTACTTGATAGGAAGGTGTTTGTTTGAGTGCTCGTAAAAGTGTTTCTTATGTTGCTTCTGATGTGCTCTTTAATATATATAAATGATTACTTCGAATCCTTGCGGATTTGTTTATTGTAGCTGTAACGTTGCACCGGCGCAAGCCTTGGTCTTGCGCCTAAAAAGCCTCAAAAAGGGAGTAAGGAATAAATTCCTAACTCCCTTTAATTCGCATTTTTTGCTTTTTCACGTTACTGCTACAATAAAATCCACAAGATTCTCCGTAATCATTTGCGGAGTCAGAACATAAGAAGCTTGTTCCTATCAAGTAGGAGTGTTTTTGGGAATCTGCGAAGAGCCTATCTAACCTCGTTTGGTGATGAGAGGTTAGAGAAGTTTTTTAGCTTTTTCGGTGTTGGCGAAGTGGAGTTTGGCCACTTTACCGAGGAGTTCCATGCCGCCGTGTTTTAAAATAGTGGCTGCTGCTTTATCGACGTTGGCGCCGGCACCGCTTGGGAGTTCATATCCGTATTCGGCGCTTAGAGAGTCGAGGCCATCAAGGAAGGCACATCTGGCAATCATGGATGCTGCCGCAACGGCAATATGGTGGCTTTCACCTTTTTGTAATAAAGTATGTTTTTCTTCTTATCAACAAGGTCTTGGCCTTTGAGATAACGATAATACAAGTCTGGTTTACAGAATTGGTCGATTAAGTACGCTTCTGGAGTCTCAGGAGCGAGTTTTTCTGTCAAGAGACGGAGAGCTTGGTTATGAAGCAAAGCCTTCATCTCGTTTAGGTTTTTCACTTGTTGGACTTCGTTATATTTTTCAGGCCAAAGCGTGAGTAATTTATAAGGCACAGCTTCTTTGATTTTTGGAACAAGTGCCTTGATGTGGTCGTCCGTCATATCTTTTGAATCGCGAACGCCCATCGCTTTTAGTGTGGCAATATTTTCTTTTGAAACATAAGCCGCCGCAACTGTCAGTGGTCCAAAGTAAGCACCGTTTCCGACCTCATCGCTTCCGATAACGCTCCAAGTCGCAAAGCCCTCTGGAAGAGTAGAGTCTTTGAGAGCTTTCTTTGAAGTGGCATCAATCGATTGTTCGAGGTGGTTCTTTTGGATAAAGTCTTCAATGCCTTTTCCTTGGAAGAGAACCTTGCCCGATTTATAGGCCGTAATCGATAAACCATCGACCTTTAGACGCAATGTTGCGTGTGGTGGAGGAGATTGCGTGTATGAAGCATAGGTTGCTCCAAGGGTCGCAATTTGCTCTGGTGATAAAAATTAAAGTTAATGAATTCATGTCGTTCCCCCTTTTCTTTTTTTAGCATACCATGACAAAAATTCATCCGTCCACTCTCTAAAAAAAGTGGATTATTAGTGTATTTTTTTAAATGAAAAATGGTAAAATAAGGTGATATTATGGAGAAAGTGAGAGGGTCTTTTTGTGAATCAACCAAAAAAACAAGAGTAAAAAGCAACGATTTCAGGAAATCTTATACGATTATTGGTCGTAAGTCGCAACAAGAAATGCAAAGTATTGTGCGTGTCTTACAAGAACAATTAGATCAAATCACTCGAGTATCTGACAAATTGTCGACGGAAGAAGTGGCGCTTCTTGCGACCATCAACGCCATCTCGAATCAATTTGAAAAGCAAGAAGAAGTGGTCGCGCTGAAGAAACGTGTAGAGCAGTTGGAAAAAAAGAATTGCGCTCCGTTCAACATAAACGCCCTTCGATTGATGCAAATAGAAAACAAGAATTAGAAAAAAACAATTTGAATTACAACAAGATTTGTTGAGAAGGTAGGTTTCAATGGTAACGTTAATTATTTTTATTTTTATTTATTAGTTGGTGTGTATACCGGAATGCGCCGAGGATTAACTTTAGAACTCGTGTATATCGCAGGATACTTCATCACATTCCTAGTTGCGATGTTCACTTACGAAGGACTCGCGAAGTTCTTATCGGTGTACATCCCATATCCATCATACATTCCTGGAAATCACTTAGCGATTTTCACAGAAGCCCAGCGATGTCACTCGACCAATCATTTTATAAATTGGTTGCATTCCTAGTCATCATGATTCTTGGATGGTTAGTGGTTCGATTCCTTGGATATGTCGCTAGCGAATTAACATTCTTACCGCTATTGAAACAATTCAATACGATTGGTGGAGCGGCACTTGGATTCCTGATGAACTACTTATTCATTTACTTTGTACTATACGCAGTAGCGATGATTCCACTGGCACCAGCACAAAAGATTATCGAAGGTGGATTGCCAAACTTCATCATCACGAAAACACCAATTGTAACGCAAATCGTTTCAAGTTGGTTATTACCTAAATAAAACCTCGAAGCGTGGAACAAACTTGTTCCACGTTTTTTAAGAAAGAAGGACTGTTATGAATTCGAAAATCGAAAAGGTTTTAGAATTTTCAAAAATTAGAACACAACTGGCCGAATATGCGACTTCCGAAAAAGGGAAGCAAATGATTAAGGAACTTCCAATCGAAGTCGAGGCAAAGGCCATTCAACATAAAATCGAAGAAACAACAGATGGGGTGGAGTTACTCCGTCTCAAACAAGGGATTCCAATTCCACGATTGAAAGATATTAGTTTTGCCTTGAAACGTCTGGAGCTAGAAGCGGGGCTTAATGGGCGCGAATTAAGTGATATCCTGCGTGTCTTAACGACAACACATGAGGTAGAGCGTTTCTTTGAAAAAGTCGAAGAAGAGGAAATCGCACTAAAACGTGTGCCTCGTCTTGTCGAAAAACTAGAGAGCATTCCAGAGGTGACAAGCGAATTAGAAGCCTCTATTCGTGAAGATGGATATGTTTTAGATAGCGCGTCTCCAACTCTACACGGGGTTCGTGTGGGGATTCAAAAGACGGAACAGGATATCCGACGTCAAATGGATCAATACCTCACAGGAAAGAATGCGCAATATTTAAGCGATACGATTATCACGATTCGTAATGACCGTTATGTACTTCCTGTAAAAGCAGAGTATAAATCAGTCTTTGGCGGAACGGTCCATGACCAAAGTTCGACAGGACAAACGCTCTTTATGGAGCCACAAGCAGTCGTAAATTTAAACAACAAGCTTCGTGAATATCAAATCCAAGAGAAGCGTGAAGTAGAACGTATTCTTTGGGAATTGTCTCAAAAACTGATGCCTTATACGAATTCACTGCATCAAAACCATTATGTATTGGCACGTCTGGATGTAGTGAATGCAAAAGCGCTGTATGCTCATGAATTGAGAGCAACAGAGCCAATTATCGATGCTAATAATTACGTAGCCCTCTGGCAAGCGTGGCATCCACTTTTAGAGCGTGAGAAGGCTGTGGCAAACGATATTATTCTTGGTGAAGAATATCAAGCCATTGTCATTACAGGGCCGAATACGGGTGGTAAAACCATTCTATTGAAGACGGTCGGTGTGATTCAATTGATGGCACAGATGGGGCTGTATATTCCTGCTGGAGAAAATAGCCGAGTGGGAGTCTTTACGGAGATTTTCGCAGATATTGGAGATGAACAATCGATTGAGCAAAACCTATCGACATTCTCATCTCATATGTCGAATATCGTGTCTATTTTGAAACAAATTAACGATAAGAGCTTGCTTTTAATCGACGAAATCGGTTCAGGGACTGATCCACAAGAAGGGTCGTCACTTGCGATTGCGATTCTTGATTATATTGCAAGTAAGCAAAGTTATGTGATTGCCTCAACTCACTATCCAGAGTTGAAAGCATACGGCTATGACCGCCCTAAAACGATTAATGCGAGTATGGAATTTGATGGGGATACTCTTCAACCAACTTACCAACTCTTACTTGGCATACCAGGACGCAGTAATGCCTTTGATATTTCAAAACGTCTGGGCTTACCAAGTATCATTATCGACCAAGCGCGCGGACTTCTATCCGAAGAAGACCAAGACTTGAATGCGATGATTAGTGACCTCGAGCAAAAACGTCGCCGTGCGCAGCGTGATGCCGATAAGATGCGTCATCAGTTAGAATTGAGTACGCAGTTACTTGCGGACTTGCAACGCGAAACGGAACAATTCCAAGCGAATAAAGCGCGTCTCTTAGAAGAAGCTAAAGAACGGGCGAATACGTTAATTGAACAGAGCCAAGATGATGCGGATAAGATTTTATCTGAAATTCGTGAGCTTCAATTAAGAAGTAAGCAAAGTACTGTTAAAGAGCATGAAATGATTGAGAAGAAAACGGCTCTCAAAGACTTGAAGCATGAGCAAGCCTTGAAGAAGAACAAGGTGCTTCGCAAGGAAAAAGCGAAGAAGGCGCTGCAAGTTGGTCAGAGTGTAGAAGTTCTTTCATTTGGCCAACGCGGTACGCTTGTTGAAAAAGTGAATGACAAGGAATGGGTGGTTCAAATGGGAATCATCAAGATGAAGATTGCCGTTGAGGACCTTTCTCCAATCGCCGAGGCGCAAGAAGCCAAGCAACAAGTCATCGTGAAGAGTGCGCGTGCTAGTCATGTCTCTTCTGAATTAGACCTTCGCGGAAAACGTTACGAAGAAGCGATGAAGGATCTAGAGTTATATCTGGATGCTGCGATCCTTGCGAACTATCCACGCGTGACGATTATTCATGGGCGTGGAACTGGAGCTATTCAGCAAGGAGTTCATAAGGTGCTACGAAGCCATCGTTCTGTCGCAAGTTTTGAATTTGCACCGATGAATACGGGTGGAAATGGAGCGACCATCGTGACCTTTAAGTAAACCATGAGCAGAATAGTTGGTCACCTTCCGGGGGATTGCTATACTAAGTTTATAGAAAAAGGAAAGGATGATTCGAATGGTAAAATCATTAACAGATAAAAACTTTGTAGAAGAAACTAAAAATGGAGTAGTCTTAGTAGACTTCTGGGCAACTTGGTGTGGTCCATGTCGTATGCAAGGTCCAGTTATCGACCAATTAGACGAAGAAATGGGAGATAAAGTGACTTTTACTAAAGTAGACGTTGACGAAAACCCAGAAACAGCTCGTGCATTTGGCATTATGAGTATCCCAACATTGCTTATCAAAAAAAGATGGCGAAGTCGTTAATAAAGTTGTTGGCTATCATGCTAAAGAACAATTAGAAGAAATTTTAGAAAAATATTTATAAAATCTAAAGTCTCCGAACGCTTGATATATCAAGGTTTTTCCTTGGTATGTCAGGCGTTTTTTTATTTTGTTCAAAATTTTTTTCGAAAAGGTGTTGACAAATTTTTGTTTTAGTTTTATAGTTAGTTACACAAGTAACTAACCAATTAACACAAAGTGATCATGAACAAGGAGGTGCGTTATGAAATTTGATTTTCAAAGTGATATCCCGTTATTTCAACAAGTAGCGAATCAACTGGAAGAGGAAATCTTCCATGAAGTCTACAAAGAAGGAGATCAAGTACCGTCGACAACTGAGATTTCCACAGGATATCAAATCAATCCTGCAACGGTATTGAAAGGAATGAACTTACTCGTGAGCGAACAAATACTTGAAACGAAGAGGTCTTGGAACGTTTGTAGCAGAAGGGGCCAGAAAAATTATCTTAAGCAAGAAGCAAAATGAATTTGCCAATCAAATGGTGCCAAACTTCTTAAAAGAAGCACAAGCGCTCGGCATTACAAAAGACGAATTAGTAAAAATCATCGAAGGAGGCTTCCAATAATGAGTATCGAAGTCAAAGGTTTAAAGAAGAAGTATTTGAAAAAAGAAGCGGTGAAAGGAGCAACGTTCACGATTGAACCAGAAAGTATCATCGGGTTACTTGGACGAAATGGTGCCGGAAAGAGTACAGTGCTGAATATGATTGCTCGCCGTATCGAAAAGACAAGCGGAGATATCACTCTTGATGGGGTTGACCTTCATAAGAATCCAAACGCAATGCATGAAGTGTACTTATCCAGTTCGGATAACTGGTTCCCGCAAGGATATAAATTTAAAGATCTCCTTGCTATCTATCAAGGGACTTACCCAGAATTTGATACGGAATTTGCCCAAGACCTTATCAGAGTGTTCGATGTGAACGTGAAAGAAAAATACTCAAAAGCCTCAACAGGATATAAAAGTATCATGAAGATTATCTTAGCGCTTGCGAACCCTAGCGAATATATCTTCTTAGATGAACCAGTGCTTGGGCTTGATGCGAATCACCGACATATCTTCAACAAGAAATTACTCGAAGCGTATGCGCGCCGTCCTCGTACATTTGTCATCGCAACGCATTTAATCGAAGAAGTTGCTTCAATTTTAGAAAAAGTGATTGTTATTAAAGACGGATTGGTCACAGAAGAAGTGTTGGTCGAAGATGTTCTTCGTAAAGGATACGTCGTTAGTGGGGCATCCCCATTAGTACAAGAATATGTTGCCGATAAGAAAGTACTTGAAACAGAACAAATCGGAAACTTTACAAGAAGCGTGGTGATTGGTGCTATTGGAGAAGCACAACCAGGATTAGAGTTTTCTCCATTAACATTACAAGATTACTTTATCTCAATCACTCGAAAGGAGAATGAATAAGATGAACCGTTTATTATCAGTTGTCAGCATGGGATTAGCAAGAAGATGGAAAACAATTTTAATGTTCTTAGGAGCTTGGTGGATTATTACAAGTTTCTTAATGAAGATTTTTGCAAATGGGGACCTTAGCACATTCGGTACTTATTTTCCAATTTACTTCGATAATGAAATTGCAATTATCCTATTACTCATCGGAATTGGATATATCGTTGAACAATTCCGTCTAGAAAGCCAATTAGGATTAACAAGAAAAGAACAAATCGAAAGCTTATTGATCCAAACGCTTGTCGATTCTGGGGTCATCACACTCATTTACGCCTTATTAATTCCACTAAGAAATGGAGTTTCATTAGGATCAGTAACGATTCAATCGATTTTAGGGGACCTATTTGACCCAGAAAATATCGTTATCAGCATCGCAGTTCTTTTCGTGAAGGTTGTTCTGATTCACCTAATCGCAAATGTTATTGGGATTGTTCTTAATAAAATTAATCAAAAGACAGGCATTTTCGTATTATCAGGAGTGTTCATGCTTTCTGCATTAATTGGTGGAAGTGCTTTTAGACGAGTTAGTGATGGCCAAATGCCTGAATTTGTAAAAGCTCTTCTAGAATTCATCAACCTTATTACAACACATAAAGTTGAATCTATTTCTATCGCATTAGTGATTCTAGTGGTGCTTCAAATCCTCGTTACAAGAAAACACCAAAGCATCACTCCAGACTAAAATCTATCCTAGAACTCCTGCACGTCAGGAGTTCTTTTGTTTAGGGCGGAGGTTTCTCCCCTTTCTTTTTTAGTCACCTAGTTGTATCGCAAAAAGTTATGAGCACCAGTGTTTGAATGAAAAGGCTGGAGGAGTCAAACGGAGTGCTTATCGGATTCTATAGTGTGAGTAATAGCGAGCGTAACTGATGCGAATTAGCAGTAGTTAGGAATTTATTCCTTACTACTGCTTTGAGGCTCAGTAGGTGAGAGACCACGGCTCGAACCGATACAGCTATTACAAACACTATGAAGATATCCGATAAAGGCACTCAGTGTAGACCCTCCAAAGCCTTTTCATTCAAACACCGAAGGTGGAGTTCCGTTGATTAACTTTTTCATAAACCAAACCACTTTTGAATCAGCGTTACGCGAACTATGGTATACTATAGAAGACTAAAGAAAGAAAGGTTGAGAAACCATGAAAAGACCAATCGGGTTTATCGATTCGGGCGTTGGCGGTCTTACTGTCCTCAAAGAAGCCCTCAAACAATTACCAAACGAATCCATGATTTTCCTCGGCGATTCAGCACGTTGCCCATACGGCACACGACCAGTTGAAGAAATCCGCCAATACACATTAGAAATGGTGCAATTTTTACTAGAAAAAAATATTAAAATGCTTGTGATTGCGTGTAATACCGCGACTGCAGTGGTTCTAGAAGAATTACAAAACACATTAACGATTCCAGTCGTTGGAGTGATTCAGCCAGGTAGCCTTGCAGCCATCAAGCAAACGAAGAATGACCGCATCGGTGTTCTTGGAACAAACGCGACGATTGCTAGTAAAGTGTATCCAAAGACCATGCATGACAAGAATAAAGATATTGAAGTGTTCGATATTGCTTGTCCGAAATTTGTACTGATTGTTGAAAGAAATCAATCAGATACGAAGGAAGCAGAAGAAGTCGTTCGTGAAACCTTACGTCCATTAGAAGGAACCAAGGTCGATACAGTCATTTTAGGCTGCACGCATTACCCATTGCTTCGTCAAACGATTCAAAAAGTGGTCGGAGCAAACGTGACATTGATTGACTCAGGGGCAGAAACAGTCTCTAGTGTGAGCGCGTTATTAGATTATTGCAAATTAAGCGAAACGCCTGAATCGAATCCTGAACCAACGCTTGAAATTTATACAACTGGAGAAGCAAGCCTCTTTGAAGAAATTGCTGAAAACTGGTTGAATCGAACAGGTCTGAAGGTGAAGAAAGTGACACTTAAAGAAGAAGTGAAACCCGTTGAATTGAAAAAAGAAATCGTGATTGCGACGAATAATGTTGGTAAAGCCAAAAGAGTTTGCGGAGATTTTTCGAACCAAAGGGATATTCTGTAAAGACCCTTCGAGATTTTTCCAGAATTAGAAGAAGTCGAAGAGACAGGAACAACCTTCGAAGAAAATGCACGTTTGAAAGCTGAAACGATTGCTAACGAACTTCAAACAATCGTATTAGCGGATGACTCTGGTCTCTGCGTGGACGCGTTAGACGGTCAACCAGGAGTGTATTCAGCACGATTTGCCGGCGAACCAAAGAGCGATGCTGCGAATAACGCAAAGCTCTTATCAGAACTTGGCGGACTCGTTGGAGAAGAGCGCTCGGCTCACTTCACTTGTTGCTTAGTGCTGGCTGCACCAAATAGTGAATCACTTGTGGTTCAAGCAGAATGCCCAGGTCAAATTGCGACACTTCCATCAGGAGATAGCGGATTTGGATACGATCCATTATTTGTTGTTCCTGAGTATGGTAAGACATTTGCAGAACTAGGAATGGATATTAAAAATAAAATTAGCCACCGTGCGAAAGCCATCGAATTGCTTGTTAGCCAGTGGGAAAAATGGACTCATGAGTTAAATCAAACGGAGGAATAATTATGAAAATTGTCGTTGTCAGTGATAACCATGGACAAGAATTAACATTAAAGAGAATCTTCGACCACTATGCAGGAAGTGATGTGACATTCGTGCATACAGGAGATTCAGAATTTCCTTATAAAGACGAACGCCTATCGCATTGTATTCGTGTAACAGGAAACTGCGATTATGATCCAGAATATCCACGTTCTGAAGTGTTTACGCTAGAGGGCATTAATTTCTTTGTAGCGCATGGTCACTTCGAATATGTGAACACAGGACGTGAGTATTTAGCCAATGCTGCTAAAGAAATGGGGGCACGTGTCGCATTTTACGGCCATACGCATAAACTAAATGCGGAGAATGTTAACGGGGTGCTTTGCATCAACTCTGGGTCAACGAATTATCCTCGTGGTAGCTATGAGGGGACACCGTCGTATGCTGTGCTAGATATTCTTTCTAAAGACAAATTACGTTTAACATATTACACAACGAAACACGAAGTATTGGATGGCCTCGTTTTAGACTATACGTGGTCTGATGAGGGAGGGTATACGCTTGATTCATAAACGAATCCAGGAGTTGTTACTTGAAGACCGTGATAAACTCTTTATCGATGCGGAAAAAGTAGCCATTCTTCAAGAGGATCATACATTGGAACACGCGATGCTTGTGTTGACGAATGTGCGTTATTCACTCATTCCTGTATTGAATAAGGAAAATAAAATTGTAGGTCTTGTTTCACTGGCGATGATTTTACATAAAATCACTGGTGTGGAACAAATTCATATGAACCAATTAGGAAAATACAAAGTGCGTGACGTGATGCGTACGGAGTTTCCGATTATTCATCAGGATACGCAAGTGGAAGATGTGTTAAATGAGCTTGTGGATGAGAGTTTTATTTGCATTGGGAATGATGAGGATGAGTTTGTGGGGATTGTGACGAGGAAGGAGCTTTTAAAGCGCATCAACTTCATGGTACATGAACTCACCCGCGAATATGATTTTGTGGAAAAAGAAAATAGTAAATAAAACTATAATCGCTACAGCGATTCCTTTTTAGGGAATTCTAGATAATAGCTATAATGGGGCACCAGCTCGAGTCTTTCGTCTCTCGCTTTAAAAGCCTCAAAAAGGGCGTATGGAATAAATTCCTTACGCCCTTTAATTCGCATTTTATGCAAGTTCCCATTATTGCTATTATAGAATTCCTCGGAATCGCTGTAGCTTTTTCTATAATAAGGGAGTTTATGTACCATTCCGTAAGAACGAGAGGAGAGGGAATAGGGTGTGGTGCATCCTATGGAGTGGATTATAAGGAAACAAAAAAGAAGGCGTGGGCCTTCTTTTTTAGTTGGTTGAATATGGGATGACTGGTGATGAGAGGTCGATGCCTTGTTTTAGCAGTGCTTCTTGATAAAGTGTTAAATAGCGCTGGTAGGTAGCATGTTGCAAGCCGTTTTTTGTCATTAGAGCGATGGTGAATACAAATTGACCATTTGGTTTGGTTTGTGGTCCAACGATTTTTGGCGGAGCGGTTAGAGCTTCGTCGGTTCGTGTATATTGGTTATTAATTTCTTCAATGACTGAGTATACAGATTTTAAATCCACGTTGCTATTTAAAGGTAATTCGATTAAAGCACGCATATTTCCACGAGATTGGTTACTTACAACAGTGATATTGCGGTTTGGAATGTAATGAAGAGTTCCGTCATAACCGCGAACTTGTGTAGTACGGACACCCACGCTCGCGATGGTTCCAGAGATGTTGTTAATAAGAACGGCATCTCCAACTTCGAATTGGCGTTCAAGTAGGATGAAAAGACCGTTGATGACATCTGATAGGAAACCTTGCGCACCAAGACCAAGGGCAACCCCAGCGATTCCAGCTCCAGCAAGTAAGCTAGAAATTGGAACACCGATAATCGAGAGAATCCAGTAAATCAAGATGAAGTATAGGAAATAATCGAGCATATTTTCTAAGAGCTTCACGATTGTCTTTTGTCTGTTTTCGTTTTGACGAACGACTTTTACAGAGGAAAGAATGGTTTTCTTAAATAGAAAATGTAGAAACTTCTTTCCAAAGTAGAATAGTAGGAATAATAAAATTAATGATAATAACTTCGTAAAAAAATATTTGATAAAATGGATTCCCAATCAAAGGAATTCCAGTAATTCGTAAAAGAAATTTGTGATGGAATCTATCCATAAGACATTGTGCATAATTGTCACCCTTTATTAGTAATAAAATAAGTGTAACATATGTAAAAAAATGATTGAAAGCATAGGCAATTTAAGAAATAATATGATGGTATTTTTTTCATGAGAAAGTGTTATCATTAACTCATACTTAAAGATTGGAGGAATGGCTCAATGACAGGTGTTGAGATTGCTTTGCATTAATTGTCGCATGTGCTTTATTAGCATTAGTGGTTTTTGTAATTGTCAAAAGTATCACCGATTTTATCAAGATTAAATAAAACCGTTGATAACGTGAATCATTCATTAGAAGTCATTACAAAAAGATGTTGATAGTCTTTCAATTGAAGTTGAAGGGTTATTAAATAAAAGCAAATGTACTCGTAGATGACGTGAACGGCAAACTTAAAGCGACAAATCCGTTGTTTTACAGCGGCAGGCGATTTAGGTGTGACGATTTCAGATGTAAATACATCTTCTCGTAATCTAGCAACAAAAAGCAGTGAAGCTTTCAAAAAAACAAGTCGTGCAGTTGCGGCATTTAATTTTTGGAAGAACAATTCTTTCAAAGAAGAAAAAAAGTAAAATAACGAAACGGAGTGTTGAACATGAGTAAATCAGGTGGATTTTTATTAGGAGCATTTATCGGAGCATCTGCAGTGACAGTAACAGCTTTATTATTTTGCACCAAAAATCAGGTAAAGAATTACGTGAAGACTTAGCGAAAGAAGCAGATCGCTACAAAGAACAATTATCAGAATACGGTGAAATCGCACGTGCAAAAGGTGTTGAATTCGCTGAAGTAGCTAAAACTTCAACACAAGATATTCGTGTAAACTTACAAGAACAAGCTGGAAATTTAAAAGAACAAGTTTCTAAACAAGCACTAACTTAAAAAGAACAAGTTGCAGTTCAAACTGAAAAACTTAAAAAGGTCAATTTAACGAAACAGTTGAAAAAGTTAAAGGAAACTTTTCTAAAGGAAAAGAAGAATCAGCAGAAGTGGTTGCTGAATTAGCAGAAGACGTTAAAGAAAAAGCTGAAGAAGTTAAAGCAGAAGCTTAATCTGAATGTTAAACAATGAAAGCCTGGGGAATTCCCCAGGCTTTTTCTTTTGGATTAGAAGTCGTATTTAACAGCAGTGAAGAGTTTTGCGCCGTCTTTTGTAACGGCTAGGCAGTCTTCGATACGTACGCCGTAGTCCCCTGAAATATACACCCCAGGTTCAACAGAGAAGCACATGCCTTCAACGAGTTCCATATCGTTTCCTTCCATAATTGAAGGGAACTCATGAACGCTTTGGCCGATTCCGTGTCCAAGGCGGTGGATGAAGTATTCACCGTATCCAGCTTCTGTGATAATGTCACGAGCAATCTTATCAATTTCGCTTGCTTTCATACCGGGTTTTACTGCTTGGATAGCAGTATCATGCGCTTTTTGAACAATGTCGTAGATTTCTTGATGACGTGGATCTTTCGCGCTGTCACTTCCAAAAAAGACAGTACGTGTGATGTCACTTGCGTAACCGTCGACCATCGTTCCTAGGTCAAAGAGGACCCATTCATTTTCTTTCAGAGTGCGTTCGCCAGGTTCACCGTGAGGATCTGCAGCGTGGTCGCCAAAGAGCACCATTGTATCAAAACTCATTTGAGAGACACCAAGTTTTTTCATTTCGAATTCAATAATGGCAACGACTTCGCGTTCTGAGATACCAACCTTCAAGGCATTCTTTCCGATTTCAATCGCTTTATCAGCAAAGGTTCCTGAGTAGACAAGTTTATCAATAGCATCAGCGTCTTTCACGAGACGAAGTTGTTGAACCACTGGCGTTAAGTCCACTGTGAATCGAATATCAGGGAAGTACTTTTGTAATTGTTCAGCAGCAAAGAGTGAGAAGTCCACTTTTTCCACAGCAAAATTTGACTCTGCAGGGAAGTGTTCCTTAATCGCATCTGATAAGAGTTTCCAACCATCTTCATGGTCTTGATAACTCTTCACGATGAAGTCAGGTTCAGTCTTTTGCGCCACTTGGTGTTCTAGTGCAGGAACGAAGAGTAGAGGTGTAAATCCTGGTGTATATACGAGTGCCACAATTCGTTCATGTGGGTCTGTTGAGAATTTTGTCAAAAGACGAATGCTCTCTGGATTTTGGATAAAAACAATCGGATTTTGTTTTTCTTTCATTTCATTTTCCAATTGTAAAAAAGTAGGGTTTAGTTTCATAATTTCATCTCCTTGAATCTATTGTAGCATATTATTACATCAATAATGTAAATAGTTTCAAAAATTATATGAAAATTGTTGTGAAACGCTTGCAAAAGATTTATGAAAGTGCTACCCTATGATTAGATGAAAAGATGCACAAAGGAGATTTGTAGATGGAAAAGCAAACAATTACGATTTATGACGTTGCTCGTGAAGCAAATGTGTCCATGGCTACAGTATCACGTGTAGTGAATGGAAACCCAAACGTAAAACCAGCGACTCGTAAGAGAGTGCTAGATGTTATCGATGAATTAGATTATCGTCCAAATGCCGTTGCTCGTGGACTTGCAAGTAAGAAAACTACGACTGTTGGAGTGATCATTCCAGATGTCACAAACCTTTACTTTGCGAGCTTAGCACGTGGGATTGATGACATTGCGACAATGTATAAATACAACATTATTCTAGCGAACTCAGACCAAAATAATCATAAAGAAATTCAAGTGTTAAACACATTATTGTCAAAACAAGTAGATGGTATTTTATATATGGGGAACCATCTAACACCTGAATTACGCACTGAAATTATCCGCTCTAAAACACCTATCGTTTTAGCAGGAACAATGGATGCGGAACATGAAATTGCGTCTGTAAATATCGACTTTAAAGAAGCAACTCAAGAAGCTGTTGAAACATTAATTGAAAACGGACATAAGAAAGTAGCGTTTGTAACAGCTGCGTTGAAGAATGTCGCTTCTGTAGATTTCCGTTTAGAAGGATATAAAGCTGCTTTAGATAAAGCAGGTATTAAATTTGATCCTAAATTAGTATACGAAGTGCCATTGACATATCACGCTGGTGAATCAGTAGCGGAACGTATTCATAAAGCAGGCGTTACAGCTGCAATCGTAACTGACGACGAAACTTCTGTAGGATTATTAAATGGATTAATCGACTTAGGAATTAAAGTTCCTGAGAAATTCGAAATCATCTCAAGCAATAACTCTAAATTAACGAAGATGACTCGTCCAATTCTTTCAACAATTGCACCACCTTTATATGACATCGGTGCCGTAGCAATGCGTCTATTGACGAAGATTATGAACAAAGAAGAGATTGTTGAATCTGAAATTACATTACCTTATAAAATTGAACTTCGACACACAACTAAATAAAGTTAAGCAAACAGCCTATCGAAATTTCGATAGGCTGTTTTACTTTCTTCCTATATTATATAGAAGCAATCAAAAAGGCTGGACAGATGTCCAGCCTTTCGTTTGTTTATCTTTAAGGTGCCTGCGTTGTTGCAGGTTCTTGAGTTGTTTGACTTTGAGTTGTTTGACTTTGAGGCATTTGTTGTTGGTTGTTGTTACTTTGCTGAGTAGTAGTTGTCTTTTTATCATCAGGTTTTGCTGTTGATTTATTCCAAAATCCACTCAGTTCTTCGGGTGTTGCACCTACCATAAAGTCATATCTTGGATTCATAGGAGGAAAGTCCTTCTTGAACCAATCAGTCTTCATACCACCGCTAACAGAATAAGTAGAACCATTATTAGCTTTAAATGTACCTGATTTCGTACCAGTCGTTGAGACAACTGAATCTTGGTATACAGAATCAGGAACAGTGAATTTAGTTTCTTGACCAATTAATTCTGGATTTGCTTCGTACGCTGCTCTCATTAAGTTTGTCCATTGTCGTTGGCTTCTACCAGTAGGAGCGCCGTATCCATCCGAGTACGTAATAGCATATTGTGCATTGTAGAAGTTGTCGTAGCCAATCCATGATCCAAGAGTTACTGTTGGAGTATAAGCGATAAACCAGTTATCTTGTTCGTACTCAGAAGTACCTGTTTTACCAGCTAAATCAGTACTGAAGCCCATATTTCCTTTAATGTCATATAAAATCTTTGAAGCGGCAATATCAATCAACATATTAGTTACTAAATAAGACGTAGCGTCAGAGAAGATACGTTCAGATTTATCCTGATGTTGATATATAACGTTTCCTCTAGAATCTTCAATTTTTTCAATCATATATGAATCATGATGCTCACCTTGATTCGCAAGAGTAGTGAAAGCACTTGTCTGTTCTCTTACAGTAGGACCTGTTCTTGTACCACCAATTGAAAGGGCAATATTTTGATATTCATCTTTACCAATTCCTCTTATCCCCATTCGATTTAGATATTCACCAGGATTTAAACCTTTATTTAACATATATTGGTAAATCTTGACAACAGGATTATTTAAGGACAACAGTAATGCGTATCGAACAGTCACGAATGTATTCGATACTGTGTTTCCGTAGTTAGTTGGTTGCCAATAAGTACCATTTCCTTGTGCGATACTAACTTTTGTATCTGGAACAATACTTGCAGGATAAATTAAATTATTTTCGATTGCAGGAGCATAAACTAAAATAGGTTTAATCGTTGAACCTGGTGAGCGATGAGTAGAGAATGCATGGTCAACTTGGTTCTTTTCAAAGTCACGACCGGCAACAAAACTAATGATTCTACCAGTTTTGTTTTCAATCATAACTGCTCCGTTTTGTGGAGGTTCTTCTTGAGTTTTTGTCTCTCCCGTGTTTGAGTCGACATATTGAGTGTGGTATGTCGGTCCGATATCGTCACCATATTTAGCCATTGCCTCTTGCATCGCATCATAAACTTTTTTATCAATCGTTGAAGTGACTTTATAACCGCCTGTACTCAATTCTTTTTCAGCGTCATCGTAGTACTTGTTGAAAAGTTCTGAGTCGTTACTAATATCGTCATAAGTTAATTTGTTCTTCTCTGCCGCTTTTGTCATTAAGACTTTAACAGCTTCACGGTGAACAGCTTGATATAAGTATGATTGCCTATCAGAAGTAATCTCTTTTGGTGGAAGGAAATCCTTCGTAATATCGTATGCTAGAGCTTCTTCGTATTGTTCTTTAGTGATTTTATTTTCACGATACATACTGAAGAGAACGGTCTTCATACGTTCTACACCGGCAGATACGTCTTCTTTCATTGTTGCAAGATTAGTATAAGGAGTGTAAGCAATTGGGTTTTGAGGCATTCCTACAAGATACGCTGCTTGTGGCAAAGATAAATCTTTTGCAGAAACCCCGAAGACTCCTTGAGCGGCTTCTTCAATACCAGCAATATTTAATCCGTTATGATTACGTCCAAACGGAGAAACGTTTAAGTAAGCCTCTAAGATTTGATCTTTCGTAAAGTATTTTTCAAGACGTAGTGCATATAGAATTTCGTTAGCTTTACGTTTGAAAGTGACTTCGCTTGTTAAAATCTGTTGCTTAATTAATTGTTGTGTTAACGTAGATCCACCTGATGTACCTGAATCGGACGAAACAACTTCTTGCATTAAAGCACGGACTAGCGCTTTAGGGACGATTCCGTTGTGCTCATAGAATGAGCTGTCTTCTGTTGCAATGATTCCATCTTTTACATATTGCGAAATTTCTGATAAGGGTTTTACAATACGTAATTCATCAGAGTTCACATCAGAGATTTTTGTTCCATCATAGTAATAGAAACTTGAGATTAAGTTGAGGTTTCCGATGGCATCACTCATTTGTTCCTTAGTGAGAGGTTCTTCATTGGATGTCAAACTTGCAAAGTATCCAAGTCCAATCCCGCCTCCGAATACACCAATCAACATTAATGCTAGAATAGCGATTACGAAAATGTTTTTAAGGACTGAATAAGCAATATTAAAAATAAAACGCATATTTTTTTAAGAATCGGTTTGTTCCAAATAGAAAGTAGAGCCTCGCGCCAAGTTGGAGTTTGGTTCTGTTCTGACATAAGTTCAACTCTTTTCATTTATACATATTTTTATTTATTATATCAAAAAAACGATGAAAAATACTATTTATTACTAGTGGGAGTAGGGTTTAGAGCAGTTTTTATAAAAAAAGTTATAGGTGTAAAGAGAAAATACTTTACAAGCATCCTCCTATCTGCTAAACTATGTAACTGTGAGATTAATACATGGAGGTGTAAATAATGGCAGTTAAAATTCGTTTAAAACGTATGGGTTCTAAGAAAAGTCCTTTCTACCGTGTAGTTGTAGCTGATTCACGTTCACCACGTGATGGTCGTTTCATCGAAACAATCGGAACTTACAACCCACTATTAAACCCAGCTGAAGTTTCAATCAATGAAGAATTAGCATTACAATGGTTAGCAAACGGTGCGCAACCTTCTGATACAGTTCGTAACTTGTTATCACAACAAGGTATCATGAAGAAATTCCACGAATCTAAGTTTTCTAAGTAATTTCTATAAAGTCGACAATTCGATGGAGAGGTGAAAAGAATGCCTGAGATTAGTGAATTAGTATTGTCAATGGTTAAACCATTAGTTGAATTCCCTGATGATGTTCGTATCGACATCTCTGAATCAGATGAATTCATGGAATATACTTTACGCGTGAATCCTCAAGATATCGGTCGTGTGATCGGTAAACAAGGTCGTGTGGCTCGCGCAATCCGTACGATTACTTATAGTGTTCGTACTCGCGGACCAAAACGTGTGCGTCTTAGTATTGAGAACCTAGATTAATAGGACGAAGCCTTGGAGAAATCCAAGGCTTTTTTTGTGCTATAAAATATGGCCAACGATGACGGAGAATCCTTACGGATTTTTTTATACTCACTGTAAAAGGGCACCGGCTCGAGTCTAGCGTCTCTCGCCTTTAAAGCCTCAAAGAAGGAGTAAGGAATTCTTCCTAACTTCTTCTAATTCGCATTTAATGCGATTCCCCATTACAGTAAGTATAAAATCCGTTGGATTCTCCGTCATCGTTTAGTCGTTATAAAAAAGTTTGGATTTCTTCAAGGCTTCACCAGGGGGAGTGGCAGAAAAGGGTGTGTGCTTTGAACGAGATGCTTAAAATTGTTAGTGCTACAGTATATGGATTTCTGCGTTGAGGTAGAAGGAAAGAAAAGGTGGGTGATACCGTATAAGGTATCACTCGATATACCGTATACGGTATAATGAGTGTTCTTTTATTGTTGTTATTACTCGGGTTTTTGATTGTTTTTCGTGAGTTTGGTATGATAAATGAGTAAAATTATAGTTGAAGGGAAGACCTTATGAAGAAAAAGCCGATATTAAAAAAACAAATGAATCGACAATATTATTATTTATTTGGCCTATCCGCTATTTTGATGCTACTTGCATTTTGTCTTGAATCACCACAGAGACTACTTGATGGGATGATTACGATTTTTAATTTCGCCAAGTCAGTTGTTTACGGATTATATGCAAATTGCGTCTGTGGGAAGTACGCTGTTGAATGTGGCGATTATGCTTCTGATTAATATTTATAGTTACAAGAAATTAGAAATTCCTGTTAACGGAACGGTTATTGGGAGTTTGGGGATGCTTGCAGGATTCTCCTTCTTCGGGAAAAACCTTTTTAACAGTATTCCGTTTATGCTAGGCGTATGGATTTATGCGAAAGTCACAAAGCAAAACTATCGAAATTATGTGATTGTTGGATTGTTTGGGTCGGCATTAGGACCACTTGTTTCTTTCCTTGCATTCGGAGGAGCTTTGCCGAGTGGTTGGAGCATTCTTGTGGCGTATGCGCTTGGAATCTTTATTGGATTTATTTTGCCACAATTATCAACGCAGTATTTAGGGTTCCATCAAGGTTTCAGCTTGTATAACGTTGGGTTTACAGCTGGGATTGTTGGGATGGTCGTTCTAGGATTTCTAAATGCATTTGAAATCGAAGTAGAAACAAAGGCGCTTGCGAATACAGAAAGTCCACTCATTCTATATGGGATAGTGATTGCATTTTTGTGTGATTTTACTTGTGACAAGTTTCTATCTTCATTTTAAAAAGAAAGAAAAATATCATTTTAAATTACTCTTGAAACTATCAGGACGTCTGCCAAGTGACTTCGTAGAGATGACAAACTTGGCTACAGTGACATTCAATATGAGTATTATGGGGCTCATCCTATTAGGTTATGTGCTGATTAATGGTGGGCAACTCAATGGTCCGATTGTCGGCAGTATTATCGGAGCGATGAGTTTTGGAGCCTTCGGGAATCAAGTGAAAAATACGGTTCCTGTGCTAGTAGGGATTATGATTGGCTGCTACTTAACAGGAGTTGATGCAGCCAGTACGAGTGCGCTTGTGGCTGCGATTTTCGGTACAACATTAGCGCCGGTGAGCGGATATTATGGACCGCTTGCTGGGGTGATTGCAGGGTTTGTACACATTACACTTGTGAGCCACGTGGTTGTAATGCATGGTGGATTAAACCTTTATAACAATGGATTTGCGGGAGGATTCGTTGCAGCAGTTCTCGTACCAATTTTTGAAATTTTTGAAGGAATTCGTCAAGATATAAACGAAAGAAAGGCTGAGGGATAATGGCAACAGAAAAGGATTTTGTGAAACGTATCGTGAAGGAAATGGTGGACTACTATTTATATCACGAATTGTATGATGTAACAGCGCATGTCGTGTATGTACCGCATGAAAAAGCAACGATTACGTGCACAGCGCCGTATACAAAATTACCGGAAGACTTAGATTTATTAGAAGCAGGATTATCTGTAGAAAAACACTTAGAATTAGATTCGATGTACAGTTCGTTGATGGGATCGCATAACCGTGATAAAAACTATTGCATCCTTGGTCAATGTATTGACGATTACGATATTGAAGTAACGGATGAGACGCTTAAGATTATTGTAGAACGACTCTTTTAAGGAGGAAATGGAATGACAACTTTTTATAAAGTAGGAAAAATCGTAAATACACAAGGGCTTCGTGGGGAAGTCCGTGTGATTTCAACGACAGACTTTGCTGAAGAACGTTATAAAAAAGGAACAGAATTAGCCATTTTTAAAGATGGAGAGTTCCTTACATTTGTGACGGTAGCAAGTCATCGTCGTCATAAAAACTTTGATTTGTTAACGTTCGAAGGAATGAACCGTATCGAAGATGTTGAAAAATACAAAGAATGTCTCCTTAAGGTAGCCGAGGAGCAGTTGACAGAACTTGAAGATGATGAGTTTTACTACCACGAAATTATCGGACTTGAAATCGTAACGGATGAAGGCGAAGTGCTTGGGAAAGTCACTGAAATTCTTTCACCAGGGTCAAATGATGTCTGGGTTGTAAAACAAAAAGGAAAGAAAGAACTCTTGATTCCATTTATTGAACCAGTCGTTTATAAAGTTGATAAAGAAGAAAAGAAAGCTTATATCCATTTATTGGAAGGGTTGATCGATTAAGATGAAATTGATGTATTAACATTATTCCCTGAAATGGTGCAAGGGCCGATGACGCAATCGATTATCGGGAAGGCCATCGAAGCAGGAAAAATCGAATTTGAGACAACGGATTTCCGCCAGTTTTCAAACAATAAACATAATCATGTCGACGATTATCCATTCGGTGGTGGAGCTGGGATGCTTCTAAAAGTAGAGCCAATCGATTTGGCTCTTGCGTCGATTCGTGAGCGGTCTCCTGAAACGACACCACGTGTGATTTTAATGGATCCGGCTGGAAAGACATTTACGCAAAAGGATGCCGAAGAATTATCGAAAGAAGAACATTTGGTATTTATTTGTGGCCACTATGAAGGTTATGACGAACGCATTCGTACGCTTGTGACGGATGAATACTCGATTGGAGACTTCGTGTTAACAGGTGGGGAATTAGCCGCAACGGTTATGATTGATGCAACGGTGCGACTTTTGCCAGATGTATTAGGAAATGATGCGTCTGCCGTTGGGGATTCGCATTCGACAGGATTACTGGAACACCCACAATATACACGTCCAAGAGAATATAAAGGGATGGAAGTTCCAGAAGTTCTCTTTAGCGGCAATCATGCAAAAATTGCGGAGTGGCAGATGAAAGAATCACTTCGTAAGACGTATTTAAGAAGACCGGATTTACTAGAAAAGTATGAACTTTCAAAAGAGGAAGCAAAGTTACTACAAGAAGTAAAAGAGGAAGAGGGATGCTAGATGACGGAACATCTAAATGCAGAAGAAATTAAAGCATTTCAAGCACTCTTGTCTAAGGACGAAGGGCGTAGTGAAATGGTGCAGCTCTTCAAGTTGCTTGGGGATGCAACAAGACTGAATATTATTACGCTATTGACACAGCGCGAACCACTATGTGTAGAAGACTTAATGAACTGTACAGGGATGGAGCAGTCTGCGATTTCCCATCAGTTGAAAAAGCTTCGTGCACATCACATCGTGAAGGCTGAAAAAGTTGGGAAACACGTTTGGTATTCGCTGGAAGATCATCATGTATTAGACCTCTATAACTTAGCAAGCGAGCACTGTTGTGAAGAGCATTCTTCGTAGTATTTCTATTGAGAAAAATCGTCAAAAAAATTGATAATCTTGCTTGCATTTGATAGGCAAGTATGATAGTATATTTCGAGTGAGTGAGACTTCACTCAGAGATAACGATATTCCGCTGATTGGACAAGCGGCCAAGTCATGAATGTTTGTTGGAAGGAGAAAAAAACATGAGCAAATTAATCGAAGAATTAACTCAAGAACAATTACGTTCAGATATCCCTTCATTCCGTCCTGGTGACACTGTACGTGTTCACGCTAAGGTTGTTGAAGGAACTCGCGAACGTATCCAAATCTTCGAAGGCGTTGTTATCAAACGTCGTGGTGCTGGCATCAGCGAAACTTACACAGTACGTAAAGTTTCTAACGGTGTTGGTGTGGAACGTACATTCCCATTACACACTCCACGTGTAGCACAAATCGAAGTAGTTCGTTACGGTAAAGTTCGTCGTGCTAAATTATACTACCTACGTAACTTACGTGGTAAAGCAGCACGTATCCAAGAACGTCGTCGTTAATAGAAACACAAAAAGCCTTGATTTATCAAGGCTTTTTCTTTTTGTTTCTTTTTCTTTTTGTTTCTTTTTCTGTGGTTTGATATTTTGGGGAGAAAATTGATTTGGGGAGCGAATAGGCAAGCTTTTCACGTATATTGAATAGCTTGATATGATTGATAAGAAACATTATAATTTTGCTAGAGACACCAGTGGATACGGAGAAGAGCATAAGACAAAAACATATTACTCAATTGACGAAAACCAATGAGATTCTTTCGGAAGCATATACGCTTTCTATTTTATAATCACATGCACTAGCGTAAGAGGACTATTAGAAGGAGGTGTTTGGTGATGAGAGCAATGACTGAGAGAGAGATGCAATTGTATAAATTAATAAAAACCGTGGTATACAGAAAGTTATACTTCAGAAGAAAAATTCAAACCAGATACACCTAAAGAAATTCTGGAATTAAATGAAGAATACGAAAGAATCTCTTATGAGAATGATGTATTCCATTTTGATTATTAAAAATTAAAATAAAAAAATGCTAAAGGATACAACAAAAACAGTTTGTGTCCTTTTTGTTGCAACAAAAAAAGGACCTGGGCAAGTCAATAAACTACCCACGACTCATGTGGAGTCTAAACACAAAAAAATATATCCGCTGTTGGAATCATCATAAAATTGGAGGGATAAAAAAATGGAATGGGTTATATATATTAGGGAAATTAGAAGCAGACGTACAAGGCGATGTTAAAAAAATTAGATTACAAGATTAATGATTTGCGTACATCTAAACTGGTATTTTTTTACGTAAAATAGTTTAGAATAATTCTAAGATATCACTTGACATATGAATGTCTGTTCATGTAATATGAATTTAACAAGAAATAGTGAGGGGAGATATCATGGATTTCAAAGAACTAACACATAACCTAAAACATAAATTTGAACACCTATTGAATCAAGAAGAAACTCATGAAGGAGAAACATGTCAAGATCATTACTTACATCATGAAGACCACAATCACGACCACGACCATGAGCATGAACATCATCATGAACACGGTCATCATCACGGTCACGACCACGATGACAGTAAAGCCGTCATCTTTTATATTGCAGGACTAGTGCTTTACATTATTGGGATGGTTCTTCATTTTATGGGGAACGGGATAGCGAATATTTTATTCATTCTAACGTTATTCTTATCTGGGTACCATGTAACAATGGAAGGTATTGAAGATACGATTGAACGTAGCAAGAAGAAAGGGAAGTTCCAACCGAATGTGCATATTCTAATGACGCTTGCGGCAGTTGGAGCAGTGTTGATTGGAAATGCGGAAGAAGGAGCTTTACTTATTCTGATTTTTGCGGGGGCTCACTTCCTTGAAGAATATGTTGAAGAGAAGAGTCGTAAGTCTCTAACAGCCTTATTACAAATGAATCCAACGCAAGCGCGTCTCATCCAAGAAAATGGGGAAGTTGTTGTCGTTGAGGTAACAGATGTAAAGTTGGGGATACTCTAGAAGTATTACATGGGGATCAAGTACCAATCGATGGAGTCATCACAAAAGGCTTAACATCGATTGACGAAGCGACCATTACAGGTGAAAGCATGCCTCGTTCAAAAGGAGAGGGAGATGAAGTATTCGCGAGTACAGTGAACTTATCAAGCCGTATCGAGATGCGAGTAACTGCAGCAAGTACGGATACAGTCTTTGCAAAAATCATGAAGGTTGTGGAAAATGCACAACATTCAATGAACAAACAAGCAACCTTTATTCAAAAGATTGAACCAATTTATGTCAACATCGTTTTAATCATTTGGCCAATCTTCCTATTATTTGGATATTTCTTAATGGGATGGGATTTAAATACAACACTTTACCGTGGAATGGTATACCTTATCGGGGTATCTCCATGTGCCTTAGCAGCAAGTGCCGTTCCAGCAACTTTAGCAGCGATGTCTCGTTTATCTAAAATGGGTATTTTAGCAAAAGGTGGAGCAGCCATCTCTCAATTGCAAGATTTACGTGTGATTTCATTTGATAAAACAGGTACTTTAACAAAAGGAACTCCAGAGTTAACTGATTACTGGTTTGAAGACGAAACAATGATTCCAGCTGTGGTTGCGATGGAAAAACAATCGACACATCCACTGGCGCAAGCGGTTGTTCAAAGATTTAGCGACTGGACAGTGCTTGAAGAAGAAATCGAAGTGGAAGTACTTGTCGGACAAGGTGTTCGAAGTGTCGTTCGAAACGAAGAAATTCATATTATTAAACCGATGGATACAGTTGACCGTTCTACGGAAGTCGATACTCGCATGCAAGAATGGGCAAGCGAAGGTAAGACAGTTGTAACGGTTGTGAAAGACAATAGAATTGTTGGTTTGATGGCATTTATGGACCTTCCAAACGAAGCTTCAAAAGCGGTGCTCGATTACTTCAAGAGCGAGCTCGTGCATACAACAATGATTACAGGGGATTCAAGAGAAACTGCTGAAATGATTGGTATGAAGCTTGGAGTACAAGAAGTTGTCGCGAATGTATTGCCAGAAGAAAAATTAGAAAAGATTCAGTCTCAAAAAGAACGCTATGGCTTAACAGCGATGGTAGGGGACGGCGTGAATGATGCGCCAGCTCTTGCAACAGCAGACGTCGGTATTGCGATGGGAAATGGGACAGATATTGCGATTGAAACAAGTGATATCGTCATCATGAAAAACGACTTACAAAAACTCGTTTCGGCGCATAAGATTAGTAAGAAATTACATCGTGTGATTTTAGAAAATATGATTTTTGCGATGTCAATCGTTGTGATGCTCCTAGTCCTTAACTTCTTTGGATTAACAAACATCGGCTGGGGAGTTATGTTACATGAAGGAAGTACGATTTTAGTACTCTTAAACGGACTACGCTTACTCGCACCCATAGAAGAATAAATGAAAAAGCAGAACTCGGACGCAGAGAAATAAGATTGTCCAAGTTCTGCTTTTTTGCAGTTGTAATCACGCTTGATCAAAACAAACGCGGTATGAATCGCCGGTTGGAATAAGTTCTAGCGGAACATTTGTCCGATAAATACTATATTCAGGGAATTGCTCTAAAAACATTACGAAGTTATTAGGGTAAACACTCAACATCTTCGTAAAAACATTATCTTGATCAATGATGACCGTTTTAATCTCACTGACATCTTTTACCCAAGGTGTCTCCACGTGGAAATAACTTCCCGGTGCAATATGGTACTCATATTTTAAAATTGTGATTGATTGGTCTAGCATCAAAATCCCTCCATTCATTACATCTAAAGTATAGTTGAAATGAATGCGTTTTACAAATATATGTTCACGGATGAGCAAAAACTCCCATAAAAATCGCCGAAAAACAAGTTTACGGTCTAAAAGGCGTCATTTTTTCATAAAAGAAAAGCCTTTAAATCAGAAAATTAGTAAATCTAGCCCACAGAAAGTACAATTTGTGATATAATAAATTTGATGAGTGTGTAGTGTAGGATTTTGGCCAGGCGTGAAAAGAGGCGAAAGCAATGGCGAAACGTGTCACGAAAGATGTCAAGAGTACTGTTGAAACGGAACTTCGAAAAGGAACGAGTAAATCGAGAATTGCCCATTTATTAGGAGTGTCCTATGATGAAGGAGTTCGTATTATTCTGCAGATAAAAGAATCGATTCGTCCGGAAGTCGGCAATCGCATTCGATTTACTTTTAGAGAACAAGAAATGATTGGGATTATCTATAAATTATTGGCGAATAGTGCCATCGTTGTGATTGATTGGAATGAATCCAATACATGCATGAAAGATATTTGTGAATCGCGTACGGTTGTTAATTTCAAAGATATTATAGAATTTTTACCACTAGAGAAAGAATAAAGGTTAGGTTCATGACGAATTGTCATGAGCCTTTTTTTATTTGTGTGCTTTCTAATTGCCCGCCTTTAAAGTATAATGGAAAGGTATAAGACAGGGGAGACGAGTATGAGCGAGGAAAAGAAACAACTAGAAGGACTTTCAGAAGAAGAATTCGAAACGTTTGTGGAGAATGCTATCGATGCCTTCGAAGAGAAAGTACAGAAGAATGAGTATATCGATGAGATTGAAGAGTTTTTCCAATTGTTAGAAAAAGCCAATCGGTGGGATGACCTTAACTTTTATATGGAAGAGGATCAATTGGAATTCCCAACAGAAGCCAGTTATTGGTTGTGGAAAATCAAAGTAGCGATTCATAATGAACAGTTTAAGCAAGTAGAAGCATGGCTCATTCACGATGATGTGATTGCTGCACTTGGAATGGATAAGGTTCTAGAGTGTACACTGCTCTGCGAGAAGGAAAAGAATCGTTTTACTCAAGCAGAAGTCGAGAAGCTTCAACAATTAAGTGCACGTTTGAAAAAAGACGAACCATTAACAGAAGAGCAGAATGACTATATGGCAACAACTTTGATGTTGATGCAAACACCATTGAAATGGACCGTTATCGAAGCCTTTCTGATGAGCCCTTTGACACAACTGTTTTGGAAAGGGTTCTTAATAGAATGTTGGTTAACGGATGGGAAGACTGCAAAGATTCGATACTATGATGCGTTTAGCGAAAAGGTGGTCGAAGTCGATAAAGCAGAAGTGGTTTCGGTCTATGATCATCCAGTATTTGTAGACATTGAACGGCTGATTGATACGCAAAACGCTTTGGAAGAAGAGATGAAAGAACTGTTATTGCAAAAGGCGCAATCCGATTTTTCTTCGCGTTAGTCCATTTGTGGACCGTTATTTCAGTGATGGAGCTGAGTGGCTAGAGATACAGCTACAACGAGAGAATTTATTATTAAGCTTGTACGAGAATGATGAGACATTTATTTGTTCTTTGAAGGCATAGTTTCAGTGTAATGAGACAAAACAGAGTATAATAAAAGGTACATTAAAGGGGAGTTCACATGGAAAGTGGAATTGTAAAATGGTTTAACAACGAAAAAGGGTATGGATTTATCAAAAATACAAAAACGGATGAAGATATTTTTTGTGCATTTCACAGGAATTGCACAAGAAGGATTCAAGTCGTTGATAGAAGGCCAACAGGTGACTTTTTGAAATTACAAGAGGAGCACATGGCGTTCAGGCGACGCATGTGGTCGTCGTCGGAAATGATTAAAGTCTATACGGACGCGGCCGTGAATGGAAATCCAGGAGACGTAGGATTGGGAGTTCTCGTACTAAAGGATGGAGAACAGAAGCCGTTTAAGATTTCTGTGGAAGAAAAAAAATGGATAATCATTTAGCGGAATTCACAGCTATCGACTGGGCATTAGGGCTGGTTATTAGAGGAAGGGTTCAGGAAGAACTGATCTTCATGCATACTGATTCCAAGGTGACCGCTGATGCGATTGAAAAAAATTATACGAAAAAAGAAGCGAATCGAATCGTTTTAAAGGAAATTCAAAAGAAGCTGAAACACTTCCCGCAATTATTTGTAAAGTGGATTCCTGAAAGTGAAAACAAGGGTGCGGACCAATTAGCAAGACAAGCCCTCCAACAAACGATTGGAAAGTAGTAAAGGAGCAATGAAATGAACGAAAAAACACTCTATTTTAGTAGTTTATGTCCAGATACAGCACCGTTTAAAGCGGCAATGGAAAGACTGGGCGTAACCGCTCGTGAAGTGGATATTACAGCGAGCATGAGAAATTTAAAAGAATTCTTGAGATTACGAGATAATGAAGAAGTATTTACTCCGCGTAAAGAACAGGGAATGGTGGGAGTTCCGTGTCTTGTCGCTGGTGGAGAGTATATTTTTGAAGTGAGCGACCTCGAAGAAAGGTTTGCCAAGTAGTGGAAGACTTAAAGAATAACGTCGTTCCAATGTACTTTTTTGGAATGAATGGGCTGCTATTTGTATTGATGGGCTTTGATAAGCTTTGTGCCGTCATGAAAAAGTGGCGCGTTCCGGAAAGAACCTTGCTTGGGATTGGTTTATTTGGTGGAGGCTTTGGTGGGCTTCTTGGGTTAGTGATTTTTAACCATAAAAAGCGAAAACACTATTTTATGTGGACATTCCTATTGAATATCGCAATATGGGGTATCCTTTATTATAGTTTATGGCTTAGAAAGTAGGGCTCATGGAGAAACAAGAACGTTTTTATTTTGATGTTTGGATTGCACTTCTTAGTACGTTAGCGGGAATGGTCAATGTTGTCACACTATTACTATTTTTTTCACGCCAACAACGCACTTTACTGGAAATATTACGCAATTTGTTTTGTCCTTCAATGAAGAAGAATGGGGGACAATACTCCATTTACTAGGAATGATTCTCTGTTTTTCTGGTGGCGGCGTCTTGTCGGGATTTCTGTTTTCGAAGAAAAAATTTGAACCGACAAAACGGTATGGAGTATTATTAATGATGTTCGGAAGTATGATGCTTCTATTATTTCTGTTTGGAGTCCGCGACGAGAAATGGTTATATTTCTTCTCGTTTGTTGTCGGAACACAAAATGGGATGTTTATTTTACTACCATGGAATTATCGTACGAACATCTCACTTTACAGGCTATTTAACCGATATTGGAGTGGTTCTTGGGCGATTGATGCGCGGTCAGATTAAGGATCGTTGGAAAGTGCTCTTTTATTTTACGAGCATGCTGTTCTTTGGAATTGGCGTCACGGTTTCATACCAGCTATTTCAATCCTTTGGGGCAGCAACAATCATCGCTGTAGGAATTGGATATATTCTCGTTGGATTGTATTATTTTAGTTTCCGTAAAGCATTTTTTCATAAATAGGAGGAAAACAATGAAAGTTTTAGTTGTAGTGGATATGCAAAATGATTTTGTCGATGGAGTGCTTGGCTCAAAAGAAGCCGTAGCTATTATCGACCATGCCGTTGAGGTGATTGAAAATTTCGATGGAAAGGTATTTTATACACTAGATACTCATAGTGAAGACTATCTTCAAACAGAGGAAGGACGTCACTTGCCAGTCGTTCACTGCGTGAGAGGGTCTAAAGGATGGGAGTTAAATCCACAAATCCAAAAAGCCTTAGAGAGTCGTCATGCAAAAGGCGTTGAAAAACCAACATTTGGATCAGAAAAATTAATGGAACTCATTCAAAAAGAAGTGCGAGATTTAGAAAGCATTACACTCATTGGAATCTGTACAGATATTTGTGTGATTAGTAATGCACTTCTTGCTAAAGCGCATTTTGTCAATGTACCAGTGAATGTCGTTGCGAGTGCTTGTGCCGGGGTAACACCAGCGTCACATGATAATGCGTTAAGTGCCATGAAGATGTGTCATATTGACGTGGTTGAGTAGGAGGTTGTGATGAGGGAACAAGATCCAAAAGATAGAATTAGAGAAATGTCCGTATTGAATCTTATCATGGTGATTGGGATTGCTATCGGATTTGGAATTGGGATGATTATTGACAATGTCATTGGCGGGATTGCACTCGGGATGTTAGGAGCGTTTATTTGCCGCTTATTATACATTCGTAAAAAATATAAAGAAATCAATCCTAAAGATAAGAAAGAGTAGGCACATTTGTTGCGCTACTCTTTTTTCGTTGTCATAATGAAGGAAAATGAATGGAGGGAATATCATGGAACAATTTGAAAAAGAAGTAAGCCAATTTGTGGAAACATCAGCAGAAAAAGTAGAAGCGTTAATCGCAGAAGGAAAGGAAGTCGTTCTTTTCGTAGGACGTCCAACTTGCCCATACTGCCGTCGCTTTGCTCCAAAAATCAACGAAGTGCGTGAAGCATTAGGGAAAGAAATGTACTTCATCAATTCAGAAGATAGAGCTAGCGAATCTTTAGCAGCTTTCCGTGCGAAATACAATATGCCAACAGTACCTGGTTTATTAGTCGCTCGTGATGGCGAAGTACGTGTGGTTTGTGACTCATCACAAAGTGTGGAACAAATCAAAGCCTTTATTGGATAATAAATGTAAAGTGAGACTCTCCGTGAAAGTGATTCGCGGAGAGTTTTTGCATGCATAAAAATAGTTCATTACCATATATGGTAATGATTTATTTTGGGTCTGTGCTCAAATTCGATATTGTGATAGAATGAAATAGAAATAAAAAGGAGGGGTTCGATGAACGAGATTAAATGTCCACATTGCCAAACGGTGTTTACGATTGATGAGAACTCATATGCAGATATTGTGAGCCAAGTGCGCAATAAGGAATTTGCAGAAGATGTTCATAAGCAATTGGAATTTGCGAAGAAGCAATTTGAGACGGAAAAAGCACTCGCAAAAGAGCAAGAAAAGCGTCTGTATGATGAGGAACGTGCCAGCTTTGAACAGAAGATTCTTTCGCTTGAATTAGCATTGAAGAATGCGGATGTCAAAGAAGAAAAGAATGTGCAAGAAGCACTCCATCAAAAAGAAAAAGAATTCAATGCGCTTCAAGCAGAATTGGACCAATTAAAACAACAACTCCAATTTAAAGAAGTAGAATTGTCTCAAAAATTCCAGGAAGATTTACACGCAAAAGAGTGTACGATTCTGGAACTCAAACAAGAAAAAGAGTTGCAACAAAAAGAACAAGAAGTGCAACAAACGGCCCTAAAAGAAAAATACGAATTGGAATTACGTTCAAAGAAAGACCAATTCGAGTTAGAGTTGAAGGCAAAAGACGAAGCCATTGCGTTCTATAAAGATTTCAAGGCGAAACAATCAACGAAGATGGTGGGAGAAAGCCTGGAGCAACATTGCGAAATCGAATTTAATCGTCTCCGCATGACGGCATTCCCTCGCGCAGAATTTGGCAAAGACAATGATGCCAAAACGGGAAGTAAGGGTGACTATATCTACCGCGAATATGATGAGAATGGCATTGAAATTCTATCCATCATGTTTGAAATGAAGAACGAAAATGACGAGACAGCAACGAAGAAGAAAAACGAACACTTCTTCAAAGAGTTGGATAAAGACCGTCATGAGAAACAATGTGAATATGCGATTCTTGTCAGTCTCCTAGAAGCAGACAATGAACTTTATAACACAGGCATTGTGGATGTGTCCTACCAATATCCAAAAATGTATGTAGTGCGTCCACAGTTCTTTATTCCTATCATTACCTTGCTTCGTAATGCCGCATTAAATTCGTTGCAATATAAACAAGAGTTAGCCTTGATGCGTGACCAACATATCGATATTACGCACTTTGAAGAAGACCTTGAGACCTTTCAAAAAAAGGATTTTGCGCGTAACTATGAACTCGCAAGTAAGAAATTCCAATCGGCCATTGATGAAATCGATAAGACGATTAAGAGTCTTGAGAAGACAAAAGCCGCATTGCTTTCTTCTGAAAATAATTTACGCTTTAGCGAATAATAAAGCAGAAGACCTAACCGTGAAGAAGCTCGTGAAGAATAATCCAACGATGAAACAACGCTTTGAAGAGATAAACTAAGACAAATATAAACATAATAACTCTATTACATGGAATCGATTTGGATTTCAGTAGTAGAGTTTTTTTATAGGAAAATAAAGTATAATATATAGATAATATATTTAAATTCTTGTATAATTGATTCAAATAGATTGGAGGGATTGTTATGAAACCAAAATTTATTCGAATCTTACTCTTATTAAGTGTCGTGATAGTTGCTTCTGCATACTTTGTTATAAAGCAGTTTTTTCAAACTCCAACAGAAAAGCTAACCGAGTATGACTATGCTGTGACATTCTTTTCTACCCATACGAAAGGGAAAATGAATGTTCAAAATAAGATTGTTTTTATAGATGAAACAGAAAAACAACGAGCATACAAAAGTAAAGGATTTAATGTTCCGCGACTCATGCAAGATGCTGATCAGTTTTATGGTTTTTCAAGTAGACCAGGTAAGAATATTGTCTTTAAAACATCGAAAGGATTTAGTCAGTATTCCATTAAGGTTCCAAGCGGTGACGCTTCTAAACTAGCCGTTAGACAAGTCACAAAAGGGAAGAATGGACACATCTATGGATTCAGTGTGGAAGATGGTTTAGTTGGTATGCATCGAGGCTATATTCTTTATAAAAATGAGAAGGGTGAAGAGGTTCTAACACCTAAAATCAATGTTGCAATTACTGGGATGTTAGAAACGGATTCAAAAATCTTCTATACGGGTTATGAATTAGTTAGTGATAAATATGAACTCTTATACGTTAATGAGGCAACGAATGAAATTACATTAATCAGTGAAGACTCTGATTTTCGAGAATTATTATTGGTAAATGGAAAAGTAATGACAGTCGGAAACCCTCATACAAGTCGCTTGGAAAAAGAGAACATAAAAGAAAAGAAGGTTAGTCTGAAAAGTGTGAATCCTTCTACACTAGAAGTAAAAGAATTTAATATTGATTCTGAAAGAATTCTAACAGCATACGTTTTCCAGGATAGGCTTCGCGTGATTACTAAAGAAGGGAAAATGCTTGAATTTACGAGTGAACTAGAGCTTGTCGTGGAGAAAGAGGTATCTAGCTCGGAATTTACAAAATTATTTACTACGAATGGAGTTGTGGTACAAGAGGTTCAAACGTCGGCTGATAAAGTGGTCGTCCTCACAACTCCAAAAGATGCATCCACTACAGAAATGGGAACTCTTTTAGAATTTGAAGCCGATACATTGGCGTTTAAAAAGAGGATTGTGATTCCAGTTTCTGGAGACGAAGAATGGAAGAATGATTATGCGAATTTTATCATTATCGAAAAACGATAACTGTTCTCATTTAGAATAAAAAATGATGAAAATGGCCATCTCTTATGTACACTTGAAAAATATTGAAATATCAATAAAAAAATAACATTTTTTTAAAATGATATCGTTTGCTTTTTTGTCTGGTAATGTGTACGATATAGGGGTATAGATAATAATGATTCTTATCTAGCATCAAAATAAACAAACAGGTTTATAGGAGGAAAATACATGAAAGTTGTAGTAGTTGGATGTACTCATGCGGGTACTGCTGCAGTTCAAAACAATTTTAAATGACAATCCAGGAACGGAAGTCGTTGTATACGAAAGAAATGATAATATTTCATTCTTATCTTGTGGGATTGCCTTATACGTAGGAGGCGTGGTTAAAGACCCTCAAGGACTATTTTATTCAAGTCCAGACGAGTTAGCTTCATTAGGAGCTACAGTTCGTATGGAACACGATGTAACAAGCATCGATACTGTTGGTAAAACATTAACAGTAAAAGACTTAAAAAAACAGGAGAAGAAAAAGACTGATTCATTTGACAAATTAGTACTTACAACTGGATCATGGCCAATTCTTCCTCCAATTCCAGGACGTGAATTAGAAAACGTTCAATTATGTAAAAACTACAACCAAGCAAAAGAAATCTTTGCTAAGAAAAACGACAAGAAGAAAATCGTTGTTGTCGGTGGTGGATACATCGGTATCGAATTAGTTGAAGCTTTTGCATTAGAAGGTAAAGAAGTAACATTAGTAGACGGTTTAGACCGTATCTTAAACAAATACTTAGACCCAGAATTCACTGATATCTTAGAAGAAGACTTACGTGCACGTGGCGTTCAAGTTCGCTTAAACGAAATGGTTAAATCATTCGAAGGCGAAAACGGCGTTGTAAACAAAGTTGTAACTTCAGGTGGCGAATACGAAGCTGACATGGTTATCTTATGTGTTGGTTTCCGTCCAAACAACGACTTAGTGAAAGACCAATTAGAAACTATGCCTAACGGTGCAATCATCGTTAACGACTACATGGAAACATCTGTTAAAGATGTATATGCTGCAGGAGACAGCTGTGCTGTTAACTACAACCCTAACGAAGGACATGCATACATTCCATTAGCAACTAACGCTGTACGTATGGGTTCATTAGTAGGTAAAAACATCAACGGTCATAAAGTGAAATACCGTGGAACTCAATCAACATCAGGATTACACTTATTCGGATGGAACATTGGTTCAACTGGGGTTAACGTAGGTAGCGCACCTCACTTTGGATTAGATGTACGTTCTGTATACGTGGTAGATAACCACCGTCCAGAATTCATGCCAACATACGAAAAAATCTACATGAAATTAGTTTACGAAGTAGGTACAAACCGTATCGTAGGTGGACAAGTAATGTCTAAATACGACTGTACAGCTTCTGCAAACACATTGTCATTAGCAATCCAAAACAAAATGACAATCGAAGACTTAGCTTATGTAGACTTCTTCTTCCAACCAGTATTCGACCGTCCATGGAACTACTTAAACATCTTAGGACAAGCTGCTGTCGAACAAGAACGTGTATTAGCAGAAGGTAAATAATAACTTTTAGAAAAGGGGATGCTTGCATCCTCTTTTTTTGATGTCTGAATCTCAAGATTTACTTATAAGTGAATCTTGAGATTTTTTTATGGCGAAGAGGAGTCGTTAATTTTTTAGAAAGGGTAAAAATCACTTCTTTCAACAAGAAAAAAAGTAGGCAATTATGATACAATAAATAGGATATAATAAGAGTATTGTGTCTAGGGTTTAAAGGAAAGGGGAGTAAGGTCGTGCAACGACTGAAAAAGTTTGGAACAAAGCTTTGGCGGATTTTTCAAGAAGATTTAATGCATGTGAATATTGGCGTTGAATCCGCAGCGATGGCGTACTATATGTTATTATCTGTCATTCCAATGGTCATGCTGGTTGCCAATATTCTTCCATTATTACCAATTCCTATTGATGTGATTTTTAAAACACTAGAAACGATTTTACCGGACAATATTACTGAAGTCATATTCCCAATTCTTCGGAATTACTTAGGAAACTTCAATGGGGGCGCGCTTTCTATCGGTTTGGTGATTTTATTCTGGCCAGCGTCTCAGATGTTTAGTAGTATTCAGCGCTCGTTAAACGTTTTATATGGCGCACCGGTGAGAAGAAATTTTATTTTTGAACGATTCTTTGCCGTTGTCATTGCGATGGCAGCTATTTTAATCGTATTTGCTGTATCGATTGTCTTCATCTTTGGTGAGCAAGTGTTACGATTAGTCGCAGAATTCTTCTCGCTCAATTTAGCATCGATTATTTTAGATCTTTCATTTGTAAAATGGGGTCTCTTATTTGGAACCGTCTTTTTACTCATGAGTTTCATGTACTATTCAATTCCGAATGTGAAATGGTCATTCCTGTATGCTTTTCCGGGTGGCTTATTCACGACAATTGGATTTGTATTGATTTCGCAATTATTCTCGATTTATATTCATTACGCGGGTCGCAATTTTACGGCCAATGGAGCGTTTGGAACATTGATTGTATTTATGATTTGGCTGTATTTTATTGCCAATGTAATGATTTTAGGGGGCGTGTTAAATGTGATTGTTTACCGCTTTAGACACCCGAAAAAAGACACTGAAGGAGTAACGGATGAAAAAGAAAAACTTAATGTATGACGATAAAGATTCACGAATCGACTATGGCGTCATCCTTCCTGTATTATTATTAGCATTTATTAGTATCGCAACTTTATTCTCGACAACGTATTTAATCGCTGGAAATAGCTCTCTTCGAATGGTACTCATGCAAGTTGTATGGTACATGGTAGGGGTTGTGGCGATTGTTGTCATTATGCAATTCGATTCGGAACAGTTATGGAAACTGACAACTTTGGGATATATCCTTGGACTCCTCATGTTACTCGCCGTTCTGTTCTTTTATGACAGAGCAACTTATGCCGATACAGGTGCGAAGAGTTGGTTCAGATTTGGAACTTTCTCATTCCAACCTTCCGAGGTCGTAAAAATCTTCTATATTTTAATTTTGGCAAAAGTAGCCACTTCTCATAATATGAAGACAAAATATAAGACGAATCATACGGACTGGCAATTATTCGTGAAGTTGATTTTATGGGCAGCACCAGCATTAGTACTCGTTATTTTGCAAAATGACTTAGGGACAACACTTGTATTCTTAATGATTCTGGGTGGCGTTTTGATTATGTCAGGGATTAGCTGGAAAATCTTACTTCCAATTATTATTGTGGTTGGATTAATCGGAGCGCTCCTTATTTACTTAGTAGTGTACAACCGTCAAATCTTATTAAATATTGGATTTAAAAATTACCAATTTGCTCGTATCGATTCATGGTTAGATCCATACGGAGACCAAGGTGGAAATGGATACCAATTATTCCAAAGCTTGAAGGCTATTGGTTCAGGGAGAATGCTTGGGAAAGGGTTCGGCGTATCTGATGTATATGTACCAGTTCGTGAATCTGACTTAATCTTTGCGACAATCGGAGAGAACTTCGGATTCTTAGGCGGAACATTCCTAATCGCTATTTACTTTATTTTGATTTATCAAATGATTCGTGTCTGCTTCGATACGAAAAATGAGTTTTATACGTATATCGCAACCGGCGTTATCATGATGATTTTATTCCACGTGGTTGAAAATATCGGGATGACCATTGGACTCCTACCTTTAACGGGGATTCCATTACCATTTATTTCTCAAGGGGGATCAAGCTTGCTTGGAAATATGATGGGGATTGGTCTCATTATGTCAATGCGTTATCACTTCAAGAGTACGATTTTTGAAGATGAAGATGCAGCGTTTGGAGCAAACCAACAAGATGCAACGATGTTACGTTTACGTCAGGAGGATGGAAAATGATTGTATATATTCACCCAAAATGTACAACATGTAAAAAGGCGTTAAAATGGTTCGAGTTAAATGATGTAACCTTTGAGCAAAAAGATATTCGTGAAACTCCACCAACAGCAAAAGAATTATTGAAAATTAAAAAGGCTCAAAATTTAGAGTGGAAGAAAATGGCAAATACGAGTGGCGAATTGTATCGCTCACTTGGCCTAAAAGATAAACTTCCTGAAATGAGCGATAAAGAAGCTTCAGAGTTGCTCGCTGGGAATGGCATGCTTATCAAACGTCCACTTGTGTTGGATAATGGGGAAGCTACATTCGGTTTTAAAGAAGAAGTTTACGAAGAGAAATGGAAGAGATAAGATGAAGAAATATAGTGAAAATGGACTATGGATTAAACAAGACGGTTCAGAATATGTGATTGGTCTTTCGCCAAAAGGACAAGATGACCTTGGAGATGTGAGTTTTGTGGAATTATTAAAGAGTGAGTCAGTAACTCCAGAAGATTCTATTATTAGTGTCGAAGCTGCAAAGGCAGTGACTGAATTACTATCTCCACTGAGCGGAACAGTCGTGGCTTTCCATGATGAATTAGAAGATAATCCAGAGTTCTTAAATGAATTAGAAGAAGAGAAAAACTGGATTGTTCGTTTAAATGGAGTAGATGAAGCGGCATTCAATGCTTTATTGGATGAAGACCTTCCGTGTGAACAATGTGAAGTGAAATAAAGCTACATTTAAAAGAAATATTTATATAGAGATTAAACGTGTTTACGGAAACGCCATAATCATTTGTATGGTTATGGCGTTTCTATTTCTAATATTCTATATATCAAAGGTTAGAGAGTCTTCAAAAAAAGGATACGTTAATAATAGATGTGTGCATAGGAGTAATAAGATGGATATAATAATTTTTATTTTTTTATAGCAGTACTAATTTATCTACTACCGATGAATGATGATTATTTAGGTGTGAAAACTACGTTAGGTTTAAAAGATTTTTCTAGCCCTAGGAATCATATTCCATCATTTGTCACAATGGGTTACAACTGGAAGTGAATTTTCAAATTTTGCATATATGGGAACTTATATTGTTTCGATATTTTTTTCTTTTTATCAGGATATGGTCTTTATTATCAGAATGAACATAAGCCTAATTATATGAATGGATTTCTATATAAAAGATTGTCCAGAATTTTTAGTTCCATTTATTTTTTTATTTCTTTGATATATCTAGTATATAGAGTTGCGAATGGTCAAGTGATTAATATTGAGTACTTTATAAATCTATTTTTTTAAAAAGGCAGTACAATAATTATTAATGGATGGTTCGTTAATATAATCATATTGATGTATTTGTTCTTTTATGTATCATTTAAATTGTTTAAGAAATCAGAGTTAGCTATTTTTTTAATTTACTACTGATATTAGGTTATATTTTTGTAGCGATAAAGTTGAATTATGGTTTCTGGTGGTATAATAGTAGTTTGCCGTTCGCAGTGGGGTTGTTATGGGCTAAATATAAAAATAGAATTGATGCATTAATAAATAAGTATTATTTTGCTTTATTAATTCTCTTTACTATACTGCTCTTTATCTCTCATCGATATGATTTCATAATTTCGAAATTAAATATCACGGATAGTTATAGTTATGCTTTTAATTGCCAATTTAGATAATGTTATTTTTTTACGATCTATTTTATGCTTTTTCATTAAGAAATTTAACTTTGATAATAAATACTTAAATTTCATAGGGACAATATCCTTCGAGTTATATATGATTCATGGATTGTTTATGTCTATCTTTGCTAAGTACTTAGTAAGTTCTACAAAGATTGATGTAGTTTACACTATTCTAGTGTTAATATTTAGTATCTTGGTCGCATGGTTAATTAACCAGTTAGTAAAAAAAGAATTCAGTTATAGAAAAAAACTACGAGTTCTCAACATGAAGTGCACCCTGTCAAGTAGACAGGAAAAATAATTAAAGTGTATGACGAGTTCATAAGAACTCGTCTTTTTATTTATGCTGGGATTTTTAATCCCATTGATAAAAGTAATTCTTTTCTTATTATAGAACTGAATATATTCCTCAATTTTTCTTGAAAAGAGATTCATAGGTTTTGAAATGATATAAACGATATACTTCTTCCTTTAATGTCCCCCAGAATGATTCAATCGGTCCATTATCGATACATCTTCCAGGACGGGACATACTATGTGTTATTTGTCCTTTTTCTATAAAGTGCTTAAAGAAATGAGAAGTATATTGAAATCCTCGATCACTATGAATCATTGTTTTTTTGTTGGAATTATCTTCCTTTTTATTTCGATCAAAAGTATCTTTAACGATTTGATTATTATTTTTGTTTAGATATTTGATATGCAACTATTTTCTTTGTTCCATAATCTAAAACTGCACTTAAATAAAGCTTTTTTTCTTCCTTTCCATACTTCAATTCAGTGATATCCGTTAATAGTAGAGCCATTGGCTCGTATTCCTTCTTAAATTCTCGATTTAAAAATATTAGTCGCAGTGTATTCTTCAGTGTTCGATTTATAACGATAACGTTTTTTTCGTATAATTGCCTTTTAATCCCATTAGTTTCATAAGACGCTGAATACATTTATGATTCACTTTTGCATTTCTATAATAGTTTAAATAGATTGTGATACGACGATATCCATATATACCTTGAACAGATTCATATACTTCGTGTATTAATTCCATTAAACGACGTAGTCGTTTTTTTCAGATTCCGAAGGGACACGATTTAACCATTTATAATAGCCAGCTCTACTGACTTTTAACACTTTACATAATAGAGTAATATGAAATCCTCTTTTACTTAATTTTTTTAATCGTTTGATATTCCGCTTCAAATCTCGTTTGGCAAACATCAACTCGCTTTCCACTTCTTGTAATTTTTTTAGTGCGGCATTTTCTGTTTCTAAATATTCGTTTCGCGCCTTTAATATTGCCATTTCTGCACGAATACGCTCAGTTTCTGTCTGTATATTTTTCTGGTTTTTCGTTTCCCTCGACTGTCTATTAATCCATCAGGACCATATTTTTTTGATATTTTTTTAACCCATTGATATACCAAGTTGTAAGAGATGTTATATTTCTGTGCGGTTTCTTTATAGTTTAATTGATTTTGAATACAGTCTTTGACGATAAGGATTCTTTCTTCGTGCGTTGTTTTTTTCTATATTTCATAGTGTACACCTCTGGCTTAGGATCGTAGGCCTTCGTGGCCTCACCATTAGTATACTTAATAATCCAATTTCGTACAGTTCTAGCAGAAGGAATTTTTGTATTTTTCTTGCGATTACTCTTAAATAGGTTTTCGATTCTAAAAACTCTTTAACCACCTTTTCTTTAAATTCCTTTGTATAAGTGTTAAACCCGTCTCGATCTTCTAATGCAGAAGGTCCATTTGCTTTATAGTTCAAAAAATACATATTAAATGCTCCAGGTGAAATCTTTAAACCATATTCACTACGCACTCACGAAAAAGGCACACCATCTAAATACAATTCTATGAATTGTTCTAATTCTTTTGCAGTATGTTTTTTTAACCAATCTAAAAATGCCCCTCTAAAGTAGTTTACTTTTTAAGTGTCTACTTTAGAGGAGCATATCAACAAGTGAGAATTCGTAGTTTTTTT